>Ga0209166_10003401_pt1 | contig 11503 bp, 12 predicted proteins | sample Coa_R1_3_FD_187151 | JGI IMG/M metagenome (GOLD analysis project Ga0209166, IMG submission 187151) | Surface soil microbial communities from Centralia Pennsylvania, which are recovering from an underground coalmine fire - Coalmine... | ecosystem: Environmental > Terrestrial > Soil >... | reverse complement strand
GCGCGCCGCATGGCAGGTTCTGAGGCACCGCGATTACTCCCTGCTCTTCTTCGGGCAGCTTGTCTCCGCCGCCGGCACACAGGTCGCCGTCGTCGCGGTCGCATGGCAGGTCTATGTCCTCACGAAATCGCCGGTGGCGCTCGGCCTAATTGGACTGATGCAGGCGCTGCCCCGCTTAATCCTCTCCCTCGTCGGCGGCGTCATGGCGGATGTCTACGACCGCCGCAAAATGCTGCTGATCGTGAACCTGCTCCTGGCGAGCACGTCGGTGGTGCTGGCGCTGACGACGCGCCTCAATATCATCACTCTCGGCGTCATCTATGCGATGGTGCTGCTGGCCGCCGCCTGCTCCTCCTTCGAGTTCCCCACTCGCCAGGCCATCATCCCCACGCTGGTGCCGCGCCAGGAAATGCCGGCGGCGCTCTCACTCAGCACGGCGTTGATGCAGCTCACGGCCATCATCGGCACCACCGTCGGCGGCTACTTCGTCGCGGTGCTGCCGCTGGACCAGGTATATTGGATTGACGTCGCCTCGTACCTCGTCGTCATTGGAGCACTGGCAGTGATGACGGTGCCGCGTGTGCCGCTGGAGAAACGCGCTCAAGCGGGCATAGGCGCACTGCTGGACGGTATGCGCTTCTTGAAGGCGCACCCAGTGATCCTGGCGGTGCTCTCGCTCGACTTCATCGCGACCTTCTTCGGCTCTCCACGCGCGCTCCTGCCCGTCTACGCCGGGTCCATTCTGCACGTCGGCGCGCAAGGGTTAGGTGTGCTGCTGGCGGGAACATCCATCGGCGCCGTGGCGCTGACGCCTCTCACCGGGCGCATCAGCCGCATCGGACGGCAGGGGATGGGCGTAGCAGTAGCGGTCATCGTCTGGGGCATCTGCATTGTCGCGTTCGGCATCGCGACGGGACCGCTCTGGCTCTCCACGCTCTTTCTCGCCGGGGCAGGCGCCGCGGACATGGTGAGCATGATCCTGCGCGGCCTAGTGGTCCAGCTCACCACGCCAGACGAGTTCCGGGGCCGCATAAGCGCGGTCAACGGCATGTTTGTCATCGGTGGACCGATGCTGGGTCAGTTCGAGTCTGGCGTGGTGGCAGGCATCACCACGCCAGTGATCTCCGTCGTCAGCGGCGGCGCGCTCTGCATCGTCGCGACTCTCGGCGTGCTGGCGCTCGTGCCGGGCCTGCGCAAGATACGCGTGAAATAGCACGTAACAGTCACTACAGAAATGAGGAGGTGCGCCATGCCTGCGACGTGCCTAACAGTCCTGCTGTCCGCGGCTGGCATCTTCACAGCCGTGCTGGGTACGCTCCACTTCCTCCTTCCAACGTTGTTGGATTACCGAACGATGCTCCTGGATCGGCCAGCCGATTGGAAGACACCTCGCCCATTTCGGGTATGGCTGACCCACTATGTGGTGAACGCACAGGATCGTTATGGCATTGTGTGGATTATGAACCACGCGGCGAGCTACACACTGGTCTCGATTGGACTGCTGGATCTATTGGGCGCGCAGTGGCTCCAGTCGGACACGGGCCGGCCTTTCGCGCTGTGGATTGCGGGATGGTGGTTTCTCCGAGCAGTCGCGCAGCTCTATCTAGGCCGGCGTATTGGAGACATGCTCATTCTCGTATTCTTTGCGGCGCTCGGATTGCTCCACCTCGCCATATGGCTCGCCTGAAGCGAGGCTACACCGAGCTTCCCGTACTCATCAACGTGCTCCGACTCATTCCGATGTATTCCAAGTTCCTGGAGTTCGCGCGACTCACCAGGGACCATGATGAGCCGCGGCCATTCAGGCCGCGAGGCCGCAACCAACCACCCCACCTCTCGCCAATCCAGTATGCGTATCCGCGCGCCTCCAATCCCGCTGCTCCACCATTCTGTTCCATCATACAAAATTCGCTGTGCCAGCACTTGACAACAAATATTCATTTCGTATATACTCGTGCCAGAGTATTACAAATCCAAATGAACGGGCAAGAATACTAATGGGTCGAGTATCCGAATGGAGGAGAAACGATGACCAAGCGCACAGTGAGCAATCCGCTCGCGCTCGCGGTGCTGGCCTGCCTCTTTGAGCGCCCCATGCATCCCTACGAAATGGCGACCACGATGCGCGAGCGGGGTAAAGACCAGAGCATCAAGCTCAACTTCGGCTCACTGTACACCGTGGTGGAGGCGCTACAGCAGCATGCGTTGATCGTCGCGCAAGAGACCGAGCGCGAGGGCCGGCGCCCCGAGCGCACCGTCTACCGCCTCACCGACGCCGGCCGCATGGAGCTCATTGACTGGGTCAGCGAGCTACTCAGCAGACCAGCCAAAGAATACACCCACTTCGAAGCGGGCCTCTCGCTCGCTGGCGTCCTGCCTCCCGACGACGTCGCCGCGCTCCTGCTCCAACGCTGCGACCATCTGGAGATGGAAATCTCGCAGCTACGCTCCGCCCTGCGGCTAGTCGAGCAGCGCGGCCTGAAGCGCATGTTCGTCATCGAGAGCGAGTATCTGCTGGCGATGCGCGAGGCGGAGCTTGCCTGGACACGCAAGCTCGCCGGCGAGATCACATTCGGCACGCTGGATGGCATCGCCGAGTGGATTGCCTTTCTTCGCACCGGAGCCGGTCAGGAAAACGGAGACCCTGTAGAAACCATACCGTCCGCGTCTGACGACAACGACGACAACGACGACAACGACGACAACGACGACAACGAGAAGTAGCCGATCAAGCTTGTCTCTCTCACGACCGCGTCAAATTGGGAGACGCGCTCTTCATACTGATTGCCCTGGGGTGTTGACGTGCTCGCCACCCAGGTGCGAGTGGGATGAGCCGCAACTAGGGGTGTCCACTTGACGCCCGCGACGCCGCCCGACGACAACCACCCACAACCATGTAGTATCAGAAGGGAATAGCAGCACATGCCAGCGACCACCAGCGTCAACAACCAGCCGCCAGCAACCGCACAGGCATCCTACACCACCGGCTCCGTCACCTTACGAGACGGCGCCACCATCGGCTACCGCCAGCTCGGCCCCGGCCCCGGTGTAATCATGCTGCACGGTGCTATGGAGTCCGCCCAAAGCCACATGCAGCTCGCCGCCGCCCTGGCTGATACCTTCACCGTCTACCTGCCCGACCGTCGTGGCCGTGGCCTCAGTGGCCCCTACGGCGCGGATTACAGCATCCAGACTGAAGTTGATGATCTGGACGCGCTCCTCACGAAAACAGGCGCCCACAATGTCTTCGGCGTCAGCGCGGGTGGCCTCATCTGCCTCCGCGCGGCGCTCACCCTGCCCGCCATTCACAAAGTCGCCCTCTACGAGCCGGCGCTGATCGTCAATGGCTCGATCTCGACAGCCTTCTTGCCGCGCTATGACCGCGAGATGGCCCAGGGCAAAGTGGCGGCGGCGCTCGTTACCGGCATGAAAGGCGCAAAGATGGGGCCGGCGATCCTCAATGTCATGCCGCGCTGGCTCCTCGAATCGTTCACGAACAAGGGGATGGCGCAGGAGGACAAGACGGCAAAGCCCGGCGACGTGACGATGCGAGCGCTCGCGCCCACGCTGCACTACGACTTCCAGCTCGTCGCCGAGATGGACAACACGCTGGAGAGCTTCAGGGCTATTCACGCCGAAGTGCTCCTGCTCGGCGGCAGCAAAAGCCCCGCCTACTTGAAAACGGCCCTCGACGCCCTGGAGAAAGTTCTGCCCCGCGTCCAGCGCATCGAGTTCCCCGGCCTCGATCACGGCGGCTCAAGCGATGCCAGCAATACCAATCGCGGCGGCCACCCAGAAGTCGTCGCGCAAGACCTGCGCCGCTTCTTTGCCTAGCGACTCGTTCATCCACATATGCGGTGGTGGTGCCGGCACTCCTGTCAGCCCCACCACACCCCAGTAGCTATCTGGACTGGCCGCTCGTTTGTCGCCCGCCCGTGTCATCAGAAAGCGAGACGCCCTATGACCATCCAGCCAGCCGCGTCGCCCGGCGCGGCTCCTGTCCTCCTTTCCCAGCCCGTCGTCGAGGTCGTGACCCTCGTCAAGACCTATCCCGGCAACATCCAGGCGCTCAAAGGCGTTAGTTTCAGCGTCGGGTCTGGCACTGTCTTCGCGCTGCTCGGCCCAAACGGCGCGGGCAAATCCACCATCGTGAAGATCCTCACGACGCTCTCCCGGCCCAGCGCTGGCCGCGCCAGCATCGCTGGCCGCGATGTCGTGCGTGAGCAACAGCGTGTGCGCCGCATGATCGGCCTGGTGGCGCAGAAATCGGCAGTAGACCTGGAGGCGACGGCTGCCGAGAACCTGACGTTGCAAGGCCAGCTCTACGGCATGTCCGGCGCCGAGCTACGGCAACGCGTTGCCAGCCTGCTCGAACGTTTCGGCCTCACGGACGCACGCAAGCGTATCGCGCGCACGCTCTCCGGCGGCATGCAGCGCAAGCTCGACGTGGCGATGGGCCTCATCCACCAGCCGCAAGTGCTCTTCCTGGACGAGCCGACCACCGGCCTCGATCCGGAGGCGCGCGCGGATATGTGGCGCGAGATCGCCCGCCTGGCACGCGAGGATGGGCTGACCGTCGTGCTCACAACGCACTACCTTGAGGAAGCCGACCATTTGGCACAGCATGTCGCCATCATTGACCACGGGCAGATCGTCGTCGAAGGGACGCCCGAAGGTCTCAAAGCGGAGCTGCGGGGCGACGCCATCCAGGTGGAGCTTGTCGAGATCCCCCCTGAAGCTGGCATACGCGCCGCGCTTGCCAGCCTCGACAATATGCTCCACGAGGTCGCCATAGACGGCCGCAACCTGCGGGCGCGCGTGGATAGCGGCGCGAGCGCGCTACCCGCCCTCCTCGCCGCGCTCGATGCCGCCGCCATCCGTGCCGCCACAGCAACCGTCGCCCGACCCTCGCTCGACGACGTGTATCTCCGCCACACTGGGCGTGCCTACGCCGAAGCCAACCACAAGGAGGCCATCCGATGACCACCGCGCTCGCCAGCTCCGCCCACATCACCACCCGCTATCTGCGTGCGTTTCTGCGCCAGCCCTACTACATCGCGGGCACACTGGTGCAGCCAGTCATCTGGCTGCTGCTCTTCGGCCAGCTCTTCAAGCGCGTCGTAGAGATCCCCGGCTTTACCGCCGGATCGTACATTGCCTTTCTCACGCCGGGCATCGTCGTCATGTCGGCGATGCTCTCCACCGGCTGGAGCGGCACCAGCTACGTCATAGACATGGAGCGCGGCGTCATGAACCGCTTCCTCGTCTCGCCCGTGCGTCGAGGCGCGCTCATCGGCGGCGAGCTCGTCTACCAGGCCAGCATGGTGCTCCTGCAATCGCTGATCATCCTGGGACTTGGCTTCCTTGCCGGGGCGCGATTCAACGGCGGCATCGCCAGCATCATCATCCTGCTCGTCGGCACGATGCTGCTCGGCACAGCGTTCGCCTCACTGTCCAACGCCCTCGCCCTCATCCTGCGCAAACAAGAGTCGGTGATCGCTGCCAACGTCACCCTCGTGCTGCCCCTCACCTTCCTGTCCTCCACCTTCCTGCCGGTGAGCCTCATGCCGCCGTGGATGCAGCATTTCGCCCGCTTCAATCCGGTCAACTGGGCCGTCGAGGTGGGCCGCCAAACGCTCAGCGGCAGCATTGACTGGTCGCTGGTGGGCAGCCACCTGGCCGGGCTGCTGGCATTGACGCTCGTCTGCGCCTGGCTCTCCGCCCGCGCCTTCCGCGCCTACCAGCGCTCCGTCTGAGCTCTCTCCATGTCGCAAACCTTTCGTGTTCCTGCATACGCAAGGCCGCACGGGACCTTTCGACCACGTGTATGGTGTCGGGCTGAATTCCATCAAGCCGGTAGTGCGTGTTCTGGCAACTCACCGACATGGCGTAACATCGTGCTCAAGCGCCGGAACGTGCAGCGTTATGTCGCCTCCGAGCTTCCCCCCAACCATTTTCTCAGGAGCCGAAGCGCCAGCGTGTCGCGCCGTATGGTTCCGCCCCGGCGACGCCGAAGGCGGTGTGAAATGTGAAGCGGTAGACATACCACGGCGGGGGACCGGCGCTCGGGGCGCTATAAGGCGCCGTGAACGCATCGCCCGCCACCTCCGCTGGCCACCCACCCGCGCGGTAGCGGCTGGCCACCGCCTCCAGCGTCGGCTGATCGGTGACCAGAGTCGCATCGCCCTCGAGGATGAGGTCAATACCCTTCAGGCTGGCTGAGATCGTGCAGGCCGGGTTTGCCGCCAGATTGCGCGCCTTACGGGCCTGGCGCCCGCTCGTGAAATAGAGGTCGCCGTCGAGCCAGAGAGCGCCGATCCCGGCGGCATGTGGGCGGCCATCTGGCCGAATCGTGCCGAGGAAAAACGAGATGCCAGGCTGTGGTGTGCCGGCGGCGAGGAGGTCGCGCGGCCTGCTCCACAGTAGCGCGGAGTATCCGTAGCGGTCGAGATTGGTGACCTCGACAGGTGCTCGTTCGGTCATTGGTTCACCTCCGGTTCCTGTCGGCTCTGAGCCTGGCGCATCGGGCCAAACCCGAGTCTCCAGGACGTTGCTCTGGGATGTTGTCCCCTAGTTCCCAAGTAAATCAACAGCTACCCGTGTGTCGAATTGGTGCCCGTTGAGGCTCTCAACCGTGCTGATCCACATCTGCTCGGGACCCGCTTTATAAACCCGGTGGATCGAAGCTCCCGTCACCTCGTTCAGCGGCTTTTTCCATCCCCTTCGTTCTAGAGCGTCCAGGGCGGCGAGAGCGGCCTCAGTCGCGGGCAGGGCGCTCCTGCACGGCCCAGCCGTTGCCGTCGGGATCGCTGAAGAACATGAACGAGTTCCACTCTTCACCACGCCCCTCAACCGCGACACCATCCACGAAATGCTGGATCTCGCTCACTTCCACGCCCCGCGCGACCAGCTCCGTATGGGCCGCCTCGATGTCCGTCACGCACAGTTGGAGGCCCTCTAGCGAACCTGGCGCCGATTTGGTAAGTCCGGTGCCGATAGTGATCGAGCACGCCGAGCCGGGCGGAGTCAGCTGCACGACGCGGAAATTCTCACCAGCCCGGTGGTCAACGTCAACGACGAACCCGACCTGCTCACTGTAAAAATGCTTCGCCCGGTCCACGTCCGAGACGGGAACCACCACCACTTCAAGCTTCCAATCCATCACGCGACATCCTTTCGGGTTGTCCTTACCGTACAACGCGGTACTGGAGATGCGTCACAGCAGGTGTTGCGATGACCCGCGTTCTTTCCAGCTTGATCTGCTTATCGCCGATATCAGCGAACAATGGCCGGCCTGCGCCGAGCAGGACGTTTGCGACATGGATCTGCATCTCGTCCACAAGGCCGGCCTTCAAGTACTGCTGACTGACATTCGCACCCATCAAGCCGACTTTCTTATCACCAGCGGCCGTCTGGGCTTGTTTCAGGGCGCTTTCCATCCCCTCGGTGACGAAGATAAACGTCGTCGCTCCCCGATGCAACGTTTCGTGCGGGCGATGCGTGAGCACAAACACCTGTGATGGCCCGAAGGGTGGGTTGTCACCCCACGCTTCTTCGGCGATGTCAAAAGTTCGTCTTCCCAGGACACACGACCCCATGGTTGCCATGGGTTCTTCGAACAGTAGCTGAGCATCGGCATCTGTTCTGCCCTCGAACACCCATTCATGGAGCACCCGACCGCCATCGCCCAGCCCATTCCCAGGGCCATCGTTCGGCCCGGTCACAAAACCATCCAGCGACATTGTGATATCTACAATGACGTTCCCCATTGTCTCACCTGACTCCTTGCCTTTGGGAGTATTCTGCCCCAAACCGGTTGATGATGCCGCGAACACGCGGCTTTTCAGGTCCGCCCGACCCGGCGCCCTGGGAAAGACCATGCTCCAGGCGCTCGCGCACCTTCGGCTATGGGGTCAGTGGCGCACCGTAGCCGTAGCCATCGAGACTCCGCTCAGCCCTTGGGCTCCATCTTTGTTACCACTCATCTCCCCCGCATGTCGTGCGCTGCTGTATCTGGCCACGCCATCAGCTCACCGGGGCCAGCCGGGCAAGGAGCTCGTCCAGGCGCTCCATAGACTCGTTGATCCCTTCCTCCATGCCGGACTGGAGCATGGCGTCACGGTCCTCGACCGACTGGAACACGTCGTTCGTACGCACGAGAGTCCCGCCAGCGTGCTCCTCGAAGGTGACCGTCTCCAGCGAGACATGGCCCGGCGCGCCCTCGAACTCGAAAGTCTGGACGATGCCGCCGTCTAGGGACGGCGTGCCATGGAAAACGCCGTGGAACGCGGCTTCGGTGCCGTCGGCGCCGCGGTGGATGTAGCGCCACGTGCCGCCGTCGCGGACGTCGAAGTGGTCAACGGACATGGTCAGCCGGCGCGGCCCGAGCCACTGCACCAGCAGCCCCGGATCGGTGTAGGCGCGGAAGAGGAGCGCGCGCGGCGCGTCGAACTCCCGCGTGATTACGATCTGCGGCATGCCAGGCTCGGCAATAATCTGTGTCGTTGCCATCGCTCTTCTCCCTTTCTAATAGAACGGCCCCGCCGCGGTCAGCCAGGGTGCTCGTCGTGATCGTCCTGCAAGGCCGCGAGCAGCACGTCGAGCCGTTCATAGCTCTCGTCCCAGTACGCCTGGTAACGAGCCAGCCACTCCGTCACCTCGCGCAGCGGCTCCGCTTCGAGATGGCTCAGGCGGGCGGTAGCCCGGCGGTGGCGCGAGATAAGCCCAGCCTGCTCGAGCACCTTCAGGTGCCGGGAGATAGCCGGCTGCGACACCTTGAAAGGCGCGGCGAGCTCCGCGACGGTCGCGTCACCCTGGGTCAGCCGCGTGAGGAGCGCGCGACGGGTGGGATCGGCGAGCGCACCGAATACCACACTGAGCTGGTCATCAGCCTCAACAGCCTCAACGGCCATGAATAACCACCTCGTTTTATAACAACTTTGTTAACTATACGTGTCGTGCGCGCGCCTGTCAAGTGCCGGGGGATCATTCAGGCGACACACATCCCCGCCAAACAGCGCGCCCGCGCGCTAATGACCGAGCAGGCGCAGCGCGAGGGGCCAGAGGTACGGAATGTACACAAAACATGCGACGATGACGGCCAGTATGGCGCTGAGGAGCACGGCGCCAGCGGCGACATCTTTGGCGACTCTCGCGAGCGGGTGAAACTCCTGCGTGACAAGATCCACACAGGCCTCCGCGACCGTATTGATCATCTCACTGACCACGACGCCAGTGATGGCGACGAAGACCATCGCGAACTCAACCGGCGCGATACGCAGCCAGATACCGAGGGCAATAGCAAAGACTGCCAGCGCGATGTGGATACGCATGTTGCGCTGCGTGCGCACCGTATAGACGACGCCATTCCAGGCGTAGACGAAACTGCGCACGAATGTAGCGCGTGCCGGGGCGGGCGGCGTGGTGCCGGTCCCCGCGGCCTCGGCGGTATGTCGAGCGACAGCCGCGGCCGGCGTGTGCTCCCCCGGCGGCGGCGCACCACTGGGCGAACCCTCGCCGGGCGCTTCACCACCGCCGGTAGCGGCGTGTGTGTTGGCCGCCGCGCCGGGGTGTGGGCGCGAAAAGCTAAATCTCCGAGTGCGCGTAGGTGGTGCGGTTTTCATGAAACGTTCGGCGTAGAAACGGCGCTAGCGGGAGATGCCCGCCGCGGCCAGCGCCGCCTCCTGATGGGCAACCATCGCCCGATAGCCGGCGTCGGTGTGATCGTCGAAGCCGACGAGATGTAACACGCCGTGGGAGAGCAGATAGGCAAGCTCCCACGTGGCACTATGGCCTGCCTGCCCCGCCTGGCGCGCGACAGCATCGCGCGAGATGGCGATGTCGCCCAGATGCAGCGCGTCATCCTCCGGCGTGAGAAACGCGAAGCCCGCGCTATCCTCTTCACTATTGGCGTCCAGCCGCGCACCGTTGACAGCGGCGCCATCTGAGCTTCCCTCGCCCTCTTCCAGGACATACATGTCATCGTCGCCTTCATCCTCGAAATCATCCTCGTCCTCGAAATCATCCTCGTCCAGCGACGACCAGAGCTCATCGGGGGAAGCGTCGGCAAGCGGCTCCTCCAGCAGCGGAAACGAGAGTACATCGGTCGCCTCGTCCTTGTCGCGATAATCACGGTTGAGCGTGCGCAAGCCATCATCGCTGGTGAGCAGCAGACTGATCTCAACAGGCTGGGCGACCCCCACCCGCGCGAGGGTCAGCGCGACGACGCGGCGCAGGGCAGCGTCGTCGAGACCGAAGAGCGCTTCGTCGGCGAGCGCGTCAGCCGGCTCGAAGGCGACGGCCAGGATGAGGGCTTCATCCACCAGCCGCGCGGCCTCGTTGAGACTATCTGTGTCGTCAGGATTCAAGTGCATCACGATCCTCTGTAGGGGCGTCCGGTGGACGCCCGCCGATACTGTCGGGGTGCTGCCTGCCGCATCCCACCAGTCAGATTCTCCCCTCTCCTTGTGGGAGAGGGGCCGGGGGTGAGGTCTGTACCGCGGGCGTCGCGCTGGCCCGCTCAGCATTCATGCTCCGTTTCTGTGCGCCAGCGGTCGGAAGGGCTGCGCCCGCTGCACGCCCGCGTGCGGCATACCCATCTGATTTTACCACTCATCGGAAGGGCCACGGCGCGTGCCGGACGCTCCCCAATCGTCGTCGCGGTCACGGCGCGAGCGCGGCGGCGGATCACCTCGCTGCGGATAGCGACCGCCAGAGGCGCCGGGCGGCGGGCCACGCCGACCTCCGCGCGCAGGCGCCGCCCCGCCGGGACGCGGGCGCCCGGCTCCGCTCTGGCCGCCACGTCCGCCGCCGGCACGGCGGGCACGCGCCAGCTCACGCGCCGCCTCGCGCGAGGCGCGGGCTTTGGCGAGTGTGGCGCGCCTGCGACCGGCGACGATGAGGTAACCAAGACCCCATACCAGAATAACGGCGGCAATGGCGCCACCGATCATGACGGGGCTAAAGCCAACGGTGACGCGCAAATGCGTCGTACCCGAAGCGCCCAGGATATCGAAAGCCTGCACGGTGACGTTGTACGTGCCGGGCTTGACGAACTGGTGGCTAGTAGTCGGCCCCTGCGTCGTGACCTTCTGTGTGCCGTCGCCGAAATCCCAGGTGTAGTTGGCGATACGGTCGCCGGGCTGATCCTTGGGCGCGGCGGACTTCGAGGCATCGAAGCTTACGCTGCTCCCAGGAATCACACTGAGCGAGCTGGCGGAGACAGTAGCGACCGGGAACGTGCTGAGCACGGCGATATTGACCGTGGCGACGGCGAGAGCGCCGTGCGTGTCGGTAACGATGAGCGCGACGATACCGTGGCCGGTGATGGCGAACGTATGAGTGACGTGCGCGCCGGTCGCCGTGCTGCCATCGTTGAAGTTCCACAGATAGCTCAGCTTGGAGCCGTCGGCGGCCTGCGAATTACCGCCATCAAACGTAATGGAGCCGCCGGGTGAGACAATAGTGGCGCTGGCGGTGATCTGCGCGGTCGGCGGATTAGCCG
>Ga0209166_10003400_pt1 | contig 11504 bp, 6 predicted proteins | sample Coa_R1_3_FD_187151 | JGI IMG/M metagenome (GOLD analysis project Ga0209166, IMG submission 187151) | Surface soil microbial communities from Centralia Pennsylvania, which are recovering from an underground coalmine fire - Coalmine... | ecosystem: Environmental > Terrestrial > Soil > Unclassified... | reverse complement strand
GATAGCGCCCGGACTGTGGGTCTTCATGTACGCCAGTTCGTGTCCCGTCAGTGGCCGAAACTGTCGCAGTTTGGAAGTCACGATGCCTGCTACCTTGCTGACGCCGCTCTCTTGAGATTGCCCGGCCTTCCAGGTGCGGACCGTCGCATCACCCAGGTCGAAGCCCTCGACTGCGTCAGTGAAATCGCTCATGAAATTGCTGCGACGCAGTTCACCATCGGTAAAGACTTCAAACCCCAATTCCTTCTGTTTCATAAGGACGCGTTGAATGTATTTGTCCTCCAGGGCATGCAGGCGCGGTGAATCAGCCGCTACATCACGGCGGGCCTGCAACAATTCAGGCGGGCGAATGAAACTTCCGACGTGTTCAGCTCGATACTTCGTGGTCATGGCGCGAGGCTCCTTCGGGGCAAGCAATTCCTTGTATCATGCGTGCGAATCATCGCCAGATTGCATACAGGATTCCATATCTTTAAATTTTTGAAATACAAAGCCGGAATATCGCGATGCTTCGCGGTCAATTTACCTTGACATTGTAAAGGCGCTGTGGAAAATGGCTGCGCCACGCAGTAAGTGTGTTGACACAAGCTACGGAACGAGCGTTCGTTCGGGCAAGATAGCGGAAATTTTCCCCTGAAGCTGGAAGGAGTTGTTCTATGAAGACAAGCATTCAACCAAACTGGGCCGTTCGTGTCATCGCCATATTCATGTTTCTCCTGGTATGGGTCAGCGCTGAAGGCCAGACCACCAATGCTACGCTTTCCGGCGTGGTGCGCGATCCTACGAGCGCCGTCGTTTCCCAAGCCAGGATCACAATCAAGAATACGGTCAAGGGAACGGTTCGAATCTCTTCAACCGACACAGACGGCCGCTACAGCTTCACCAGCGTCGAACCGGGAACCTATGAACTTCGGGCGGAGAGCGCCGGCTTCCGCACTGAAATAAAGAATGGCGTCGTGTTGACCGTCGGTGGCACCTCCGAGATGGATGTGACCTTGCAGGTTGGACCGACGAATGAGGTGGTCACCGTAACCGGCGAGGCGCCGCTCATCGAGGCATCCAAAGCCGAAGTAAGCAACGTGATCAACCAGCAAACCATCGATTCACTACCTAACATCGGACGCAACTTCGTGGACTTCGTCAAGCTTTCCAGTGGCGTGGCGCCGGGCCGGGAAAACACCGGCGGCGGCGCATTTAAAGAGCCCGATGCCGCGGTGGGGGCAGCAGCGGCGCCTCGGCTCACTTTTGGCGGGCAATCAGAACTCAACACCAAGGTCCTTGTGGATGGCGCCGACAATACCCAGAACTTTACCGGCCTTCCCCGCGTGACTCCTTCCCAGGAAGCAGCGCAGGAGTTTCGCGTCGTCAACAACACCTTTGCTGCCGAGTACGGGGGCGCGCTGGGCGGCTTTGTCAATATCGTCACCAAGTCGGGTGGCAACGACCTCCACGGCTCAGGCTATTACTATGGAATGAACAACGCCTTGAACGTGCAGCCAATTCTTACAGGGCCGAATCCGGTGCTGCGGCAAAATCAGTTTGGTTTCACCCTGGGTGGTCCTCTCAAAAAAGACCGGACGTTCTGGTTTGCCAACTACGAAGGACAGCGCCGCGCGGAATCTAACAAGTTCTCTTCGGTGATTCTCAACAACCTCGCGGCCATCAACGCCGTGAAGAGTTTCTACGGCCTGGCGCCTGAAACCACCAATTCTCTGCGGACCAATGACTACAACGGTTTTCTCCTGAAGGTAGACCACAACCTGAGCGAGAAGAATGTCCTGTCCGCGCGTTATAACGTGCTGAACTCCGAGGTCCTCGGGTTTCTGGGAGGAGGAGGCAGAGCTTCACCGGCTTCCAGCACGGCCCGGAACAATCGCACCTTCGATCAGTCATTCGTAGCCAGTGACACGGCTGTGTTGAGCCCGAATATGGTGAATGAAGCCCACTTTCAATGGGCCCGCCGCAGCTTCGATTTTGCCTCGGTGCTCAAGCAGCCCGATCTGGAAGTCTCCAATTTGCTGCTCACCGGCAAGAGCACCTCTGATCCGGATTTCTATGAAGAAACCCGTTTGCAGTTGAATGACAGCTTCAGCGTGAACATGGGGAAACACGCGCTGAAGATGGGAGCGGATTTCAACCACGTGACAGATGACTCGCAGTGGGACCTGTTCTTTCCAGCGCGCGTCATCTTCCCCAACCTGACCACCTTTTTTAATCACACACCCGCGGTCTTCTGGTTCCCATTCCTGAGCACCGCTACCTCGCATCCCGGATTCAGCGTGCCCTTTACGCAGGATGTCCCTACAACCTGGCAACCCTTCACCCAGACGAGTTACGATCACAACTCTTACGGGTTTTTCGTCCAGGACGAATGGAAGACCACCCAACGGCTGACCCTAACCCTTGGCCTGCGCTACGACTTTGAGACTTATCCTTCAAAGTTTTTCCTAAACAACGACCTGAACAATTTCCAGCCGCGCGCGGGTTTTGCCTTCGCCTACAGCAAGAAGGGCGTAATTCGCGGTGGGTTTGGAATCTTCAACGACCGCCTGATTTCCAGCATCGGTCAGACCCTGGATACGGCGGAGTGGTTGAGCGCGGGCTTTCAACCCAATGCCACCACGCTGTTCCCTGGAATCTCTGGAATTCGTGGCCGGTTCATTCAACCAACCGTCGGCGGCCCTGGAGCGATTGCCGCCACCAACAACTTCATTGCCACCGGACAGGTCCCCAATCTGGCCGTGCGGCCTGTGGGATTCACCGACAATCTTGACAGGAACCTGCGAACGCCCTACAGCGAACAAGGCAGCCTGAAGATCTCTCAAGAAATTGGGGGAGGCATCGCCGTGTCTGTGAGCTATCTGTATGTGCATGGACTAAAGATCCAGGCCCATACTCCTCTGCTCAACGCTGTGCCAACACCGGGCGCAGTAATTCCCGGCGAACCCGGAAAACCTGTCTTTGGCAATGGAACCCCAGCGGGCGCCGGTCTTAGATTGTTTCCGGAGTTGGGCGATTTCTTTGTCAAGAGCAGCGGTGGAGCTTCCATATATCATGGCGCGACCTTGGAGCTGGAAAAACGCTTCTCCCATGGATTCAGCTTTCACAGCAGCTATAGTTGGTCCAAGACCATCTCCAATGTCGATTCGGTGGCCAACCTGGCTGACATTCCAGAAAGCAGCCTGGCACTGGAGCGCGCTCTCTCCCGCCAGAACGTGCCCCAGCGATACACGCTGTCTTTCATAAGCGAGGTGCCTCGCGGTATACCCGTGCTGCACGACTTCAAGCTAAGTTCGCTGCTTTCATTGGAAGGCGGTCAACCCTTCAATATTTTTGCGGGCTCTGACGCCAACCGCGACGGCAATCCCCTCTCCGATCGCCCTGGCAATCTGGGACGCAATACGCTCCAGGGGCCGGGTTACGCCAGCCTCGACCTCCGCGTCGGACGGGCATTTCAGTTGAAAGAACGTCTTCGCGCAGAACTGAGCGGCGATATGTTCAACCTGCTCAATCGCACTAACATCAAAGACCTGAACACGCTCTACGGAAACACCATTTTCACCGGTCCCGCCGGGGCCAACCCAATCCTGGGCTTCGGCACACCTCGCGACGCCTTCAATCCTTTCCAATTCCAGTTCGGCGCAAAGCTGACTTTCTAACGAGTGCCGCATGGCTCCATGGTCAAACTGTGGAGCCATGCAAACCTACTTAGGACTAGCCGTAAATCTAGGCATCATTTCAATAAGCAAATATTCACCCTGATTTTCGCTGCTGCAGGCCAACAAAATTTTCATTAAGTGGAGCGCAGCCGCCCTCGGTTGCGAAAGATGGATCTCATCTGCAGCTTGCACGTCCGTTATTTTCTGATTTGGGCGAGCTTTATAATCCGAATTGGCCAGCCACATAATCCGAAATAGACGTCTCTATAATCCGAAATATCCGTCCATATAATCCGAAACAGACGGTGATATAATCCGAAGTAGACGGAGATTTATTCCGAGATGGCCAACACTGCTTCCTCGCTTTTTCGACGGTTCTCGGTAGAACGCATAACCACGGCGCTCAAGGATACTCCCGTTGTTATGGTGACCGGTCCCCGGCAGTGCGGGAAGACCACGCTGATCCGAGAGTTTGTCAATGGCGGCCGTGCCTACATCACCTTGGACGATGATACTGTTCTGCAAGCAGCGCGCAATGATGCGACTGGCTTCGTGCGCGGCCTTGATCGGGCTGTTATCGACGAAGTGCAAAGGGCTCCAGATATTCTTCGGGCCATTAAGAAGACGGTTGACGAAGACCGTCGTCCAGGACGCTTCTTGCTGACGGGTTCGGCCAACATTTTCACGCTGCCAACCGTCTCTGAGAGCCTGGCCGGACGAATGGAAATCGTGGGTCTCTTGCCGCTGTCGCATGCCGAGATCCGCGGAGTGAAACCTGCTTTTCTGGCACGGGCGTTTGCCGGCAAGATCGGCAAACCCTCTGAAGTTATGATCGGCCACGATCTGGTGCGTTCCGTGGTCATCGGTGGTTATCCCGAGATGGTGCAGCGCAAGGCCCCCAAACGGCGCCAAATGTGGGCTCGCGACTATGTGAAGACGATCGTGCAACGCGATGTTCGCGACGTCGCCGAAGTGGAGAAGCTCGACCAGATGCCGCGCCTGCTCCGGGTGCTGGCCCACCACTCCGGGCAGCTCACCAACTTTTCGGAGATTGGCGGCCAAATCGGGCTCGATGATAAGACCACAAGAAAGTATGTGGCAATCATGGAAGAGCTTTTTCTAGTGCGCCGGCTTGAGCCCTGGTTTCGCAATCAGCTCAAGCGAATTGTGAAAACGCCAAAAGTGCATTTCCTGGATTCCGGCCTGCTGGCCGCTATGCTTGGCTTGACCGCGGAGAGGATTGCAAAAGATCGCTCAACCTTGGGGCCACTCCTTGAAACCTTTGTTTTTTCCGAGGTCTTGAAACAGGCATCTTGGCTCGATGGAGTCTCGATGGTGCATCACTATCGAGACAAGGAGCAAAACGAGGTGGATATTGTCGCCGAAAACGACAGTGGATCATTGGTCGGCATTGAGGTCAAGGCCAGCGCCACAGTCAATTCCCGCGACTTCAAAGGACTCAATAAACTGGCCCATGCTTGTGGAAAAGAGTTCAAGCTTGGGGTAGTTCTTTATGATGGAGAATCATTGGTTCCTTTCGGAAATCATCTGTTCGCGGCCCCAATGTCTTGTCTATGGAACTCTGGTTGAAACGGCCAAATCGCAGTCTGCGTGCATCCGTGTAACCCGCGGTAAGATTTTCCCACGTCGTCCGTTTGAACGCGGATGCAGCAGAATAGCGATACACTTATCTGGTGAGCAACGACACTCTCAACTCCCTCGCGCGCGCATCTTCTTCTTATTTACGTTCGGCCATGCACCAGCCCATTCATTGGCATGAGTGGGGGCTGGAGCCGTTTGAAAAAGCCAAGCAGGAGAACAAGCCTATCCTGCTTGATAGCGGCGCGGTGTGGTGCCATTGGTGCCATGTGATGGACCGCGAGTCCTATGAAGATCCGCAGATCGCTACGCTCATCAACGAGCACTTTATCGCCATCAAGATTGATCGCGACGAGCGTCCCGATGTGGACAGCCGCTATCAATCGGCGGTGCAGGCCATCAGCGGACAAGGGGGCTGGCCGCTCACCGCTTTTCTCACACCGGAGGGAAAACCTTTCTACGGCGGCACTTATTTTCCGCCGCAAGACCAGCATGGGCGTCCCAGTTTTCGCCGTGTGCTGACTACCCTGGCCCAGGCCTACAAGGAAAAGCCCGGCGACGTACACGAATCGGCGGAAAGCGTGATGAACGCCATCAGCCAGGCGGAATCGTTCACCGGAAAGTCAGGTTCTCTGCGTCCGCACCTGATCGATAGCATTGTGGAATCGGCGGTCAAGCTCTATGACGCCGAGCATGGAGGCTTTGGATCGGCCCCCAAGTTTCCGCATCCCAGCGCCATAGACCTCCTGATGCAGCGCCAGAGCGAAAAACACAGCGAGGCCGAATCCCGGCAGCTCTTGGAGGTCGTGAGCTCCACGCTTCAAAAGATGGCGGAAGGCGGGGTCTACGATCACCTGGCCGGAGGGTTTCATCGCTACTCTGTGGATGAGCACTGGGTCGTGCCCCACTTCGAGAAGATGTCGTATGACAATTCCGAACTGCTCAAGAACTACGTCCACGGCTACCAACTTACGGGCAACAAGTTTTTTGCCTGGGTGGCGCAGGACATGATTCGCTGGATGGATGAATGGCTCACCGATCAGGAGCATGGCGGCTTCTATGCCTCGCAAGATGCCGACTATTCGCTGGACGACGACGGCGATTATTTCACCTGGACCTTGGGGGAAACACAGGCCGTCTTGAGCGGCGACGAATTGCAAGTAGCGACACTCCATTATGACATCGGCGCAGTGGGCGAGATGCATCATAACCATGAAAAGAACGTTCTGCACCTGCGCGCCAGCATCGAAGACATCGGCAAGCGGATGAAGAAAACGCCGGAGCAGGTGCAGTCTATTCTCGATGTGGCCAAACAGAAAATGTATGCGGCGCGATTGCAGCGCCCAACTCCTTATGTGGACAAGACTGTCTACGTATGCTGGAACTCGCTGTGTGTCTCCGCGTATCTTAAGGCCGCTGAGGTGCTTAAAGTTGATAGGGCCCGCAAGTTTGCCCTGCGTTCGCTCGACCGGATTTTGTCGCAGGGGTGGCACGCGGAATCGGGCCTGCAGCATGTGATCGCTTACTCGGACCCAAAGGCCGCCAAGCGGCAGGTGCCGGGCGTGCTGGATGACTATGCTTTCACAGTCATTGCCTGCCTCGACGCCTATGAGGTCTCCGCCGATCTGAGTTATTTCCACTTCGCCCAGAAGATCGCCAACGCCATGATCAGCGGATTTCATGACGAGACCAGTGGTGGCTTTTTTGACGTAGCCAACGGCGTCAACACAAATGACGGTCATGTCTTAGGCGCGTTAGCGGCACGCCGCAAACCGCTGCAAGACTCGCCTACGCCTGCGGGCAATCCCGCTGCAGCCATCGCCCTGCTGCGTCTTCATGTTTTGACCAACGACGCCAAGTACCGCGATGCCGCCGAGGACACTCTGGAAGCCTTTGCCGGGATCGTGGAACATTACGGTTTATTTGCCGCTACTTACGGCATCGCCTTAAACCTGTATCTCCATCCGCCCACTCAGATAGTCATCTCCGGCTCTGGAGTTCAGGCCGATGAACTCCATGCCGTCGCGCTGTCTCATTTTTCCTTGAACAAATCCGTGGTGCGATTGGGCCAGGGAGAAGTCGTGCCTCAGATGCTTCCGCCGGCATTGGCGGAAACCGTGCCCAACCTTCCTGCAATCAAGGAAGGAAAAGCTGTAGCAGTGGTCTGCAGCGGCTTTACGTGCCAGCCTCCCATCACAGAGGCAGAGCAACTACGAGAGACGCTGAAGCAAGGCAGCAAATAGCATTTGGCAATTGGCAAAGAGCCTGTACTGCTACGACGATTTCTGTCGTCCCTGCGGGACTTCGGTTCTTTAACTCTAGTCGCCCCAGCACTGGCATGCTGGGCTCAATAATTCCGCCCTAGCGGGCTTCAGTAAGCCGAATCGGCGTGTATCCGCATGAATCCGCGTAGGTTTTGATTGCGGTTCCACTGCGCTGTGGTGAATCGACATAGGTAGGTGGTCGCCCACTGTCCCTGTCACACCACCGTACATGCGGGTCCGCATACGGCGATTCGGCGGGTTAAGCTATGGCCGCACGACCATGGGTGGAAGTCCTAACGAGACGAAGTAGGCATTAGGGAAGGCAATGTTGAGAGCGGGCGATTGCGCGATCCGCCATGGGCCATGGGAACTGCCCGCTGTTTGTGCGGCCAGTTCCTTGTTCACACCCCGCTGGCAGAGTTCGGCAAACCGTGTCCGTCCTCGCTTCCATTGCTTCCATGCCACTGCCCGTAATCGGCGCCGGAGCCACGACTCAAGGTCTTTCAGCACCGAGGGAGTTTGACACTTCCGAAGTATCCCAGCCATCCGCGTAGGTAGACGGAGGTATTCTCCACCATCTTTGCCAGACTGACCCCTCGGACTCGTTTCGTCAGTTCCCGGATTCGCCCCTTAAACCGCACGATGGCCTTGGGAGCGATCCGCCTCCTCGGCTCTCGTTCGACGAAAACCCAGAAACTTTCTTTCCCAGGGCCGGGCCACGGCACTCTTCTGCTCATTGACCTTGAGCTTCAGCCGGTGGGTGATGAACTCGCTCACGCTCTCCATCACTCGCTGCCCCGCTCGCTGACTACGCACGTAAATATTGCAATCGTCCGCATAGCGCGCAAAGCGATGTCCACGCTGCTGCAACTCCCGGTCCAGCTCATCGAGCACCAGATTGCTGAGCAACGGAGACAAGGGACCACCCTGGGGCGTCCCTTCATCCACTGCGCTCACCAACCCATCCTCCAGAATGCCCGCTTCCAGGAAGGCTCGTATCAACTTCAGCATCCTTTTGTCGGACACCCGCTCGGCTACCGCTGCCAGCAATCGGTCGTGATTGACCCGGTCGAAAAACTTCTCCAGATCCAGATCCACCACCCAGCGATACCCTTCGGCGATATACTGCTGCGCCTGTTGTACCGCTTGCCGCGCTGAACGTTTAGGTCGGAAGCCGTAGCTGTGGTCGGAGAATATCGGGTCCCAACGCTTTTGCAGAACTTGTAACACCGCTTGCTGGATAAACCGATCTCCCACGGTTGGAATGCCCAGCTTGCGCATCCCTCCCTCGGGTTTCTCGATTTCCACCCGTTGTACCGGTTGCGGCTGATACGTCCCGCTCAGCAACTGTTCCCGAATTTCTGGCCACTGCTGCTTCAGGTAATCCGGTAATTGCTGAACGGTCATTCCATCCACTCCCGGACTTCCCTTGTTCGCCTTGACTCGTTTCCACGCCTGCGTGCAGTTTTCGTACTCACAGACTTCTTCCATCAGTCGTTCGGTATTGGCCGGGCTTTCCGTCCCGCGCTTCGCCATGACCGTTTCGGTCCCTTCCTCTTCAGGTCTCGGAGCTTCACTCCTACCTCCTGTCGCGAAGGCCAGCACCCCTTGTTCGGGCCGGGTTTTCTGCCGCTGTCCGCTCATGAGTCGCGCCGCTTACTTGCCTCTCCCTTTACTCTCCTTGCGGAGAACCGTTTGGGCCTTCATCCCTGCTTGCTGGACTACTATGCCCGCTGCTGACTTCTGCCGTCCGGTCAGGGTCAATCGCTCAACCCCCAGTCGTATTTCTACGACCAACGACAGACCTCCCGAGGTAAGTTCAACCGCCTTCCACGCACAACCGCCGAATTTACGCTCCGTGCCCTTGATGGATATGGGCTTCGCGATCATTAGCCCGCTCGCCCGACACTCACGCCTCAGATTCGGTTTTTGTACATCGGCCCGCGTGTTTGCTCCACGCTTCTTTCAGACCCCGCCTCACAGCGACGCCCTTGCGCTTCGCTATCACTTCACCTCCATCAGGTTGTGAAAAGGACTTTCACCTTCGAGCTGTTGAACATGCTCGGCACACTGAAAAAAGGCGCCGGGAGTTCCGGCGCCTGGTTACAAAAACTTACGGTGCTTTACTGTGGACACGGCAACGCGGAATGCGGAAGAGCGGTTTCATCGGGGAAGCTGAAGGCGCCATCGATGGCGTTCGAGCTTGGTCCCATTTCAAACCACTGTAACAAAGGAATGTTCTGGGGGTGATAAGTAAATACCTCCCTGCGTTCCCTGAGTTTTATCGGCACTGTCGCACTGGAAAGCACTTCGATCGGATCGCCCTCTTCCAGATTGCCTTGGCAGACCTTGGCAGTGGGAGCTACGCCGGGGAATTGCCAAGACGCTGTGGTGTTGTTTATGAATGGATCGGCAATTGCTTCAGCGGTTTCATGAGAGAGAGCGGTTACATCCTGGAACCCGGCGCCGAAAATTCCCGGCGAGATCCAGCTCGCGAACTGCGTGATCCAGCGCGGCTGAGGCACTGCGTTGGCGACACGGAAAAAGGTATGGAAACCAAGCACGCAGCAACCGGATTGCTGGCCCTGATTGTTGATGGAGAACAGGAAGGTGTTGGGCAACAGGACGTTATTGAGTGCGTTAGTCGTGAAATTACCGGCGTTGATGTCGTTCACCACCTGGTTGCTGAAGAGAGCATTAAACAACAGATCGAGCAACAGCACGAAGTGAGTGCCGTCAGGGAGTGTTCCCAAGCGGTAGGCCTGGACCGGACGTACAGATCCGTCCGCGAACTGTACGTTGACAAACCTCGGTATGGTGAAGGTAACGTTGTTCACAAAGCGCGGACTCAGCACAGTGTGCCAATCCTCTCCCATGCTGTGGAAGAACTGCGCACGGTGAATGGCGTCGCCATACTGTATGTTCCGGCCCGAGCGGTAATTGGACTCTTCGAAGTTAGGAGAGTCTTCCACCAGGTCGCGGAAGGTGAAGGGCACATTTGCATTCAAGCTTCCATCCGGATTGAGCAATTGAAGGCTGACGGTGGTAATCTTGGCGGGAATCACGGTAGTGCCGCCCGCCAGGGGATGATTGCCCATCATGGTAAAGGAAAAGAACCGTCCCAGGCTGGGGCCTGCCTGATTGATGAAGGCGCCGGAAAAAGTTGCAACGCTATCCATGCCGTCAATGGTAGGACTGTTAGCGCGCCGGCCATCCCCGTCTCCGCCATCTCGTCCATCCCGACCAGCGGTGTTCTGTGCCGGGCTGTTGGCGCTAGCGCCGCTGCCGGCTGTGCTGTTCGCGTTGGAATCAGCCAAGAAGACTTCACTGGATGATGCGGCGTTGGCGGGAAACGTCAAGACCATATTTGAATTGATTGATGCAGGGGGTTGAGCGAGGTCCACAGATTGTGGCATCACTCGCAGGTAGCCTGGTGCTCCGGACTGTATCGTGGCTGCAGCGCCATCATCTGGGGTTTGGCCGAAGCTGCTTGCAGTGATGCAAGCCATAAACACAACGGCAAAGAAGGCTGGAAATCGGGGGATACTTCTCATGCAATGTCTCCTGGTTGACTCAAGTGAGGATAAAGAGCCGAGATTAAAAATACAGCTACTCTAGATTCCTGTAAATATCTCAAACAAGAAGGCATGAATTTATTTATGTAAAATGTTTGTTAAGAGTCGCTGGTGAAAGCTTGGCGTCGGTGAGCGCGCGTTTGTTCTACAAATTCCTGTAGATCCGTTAAATGGGAGCCTGACTGTGAATCGGCGTCACTTCCAGTAGACTTGTTTTTCGTTCAATGCACACTCTGCCCTTCCGTACCGATCTGGGAAACCATACCAATGGCTAACTGCTATTTGCAGGTGCGCTTTCTTCAATATTTCCACGAGTTGTCCCCACCGGCTGGAGTGTTCTTGTTGATCTGTGCTGCCAGGGTGCGAACCATCACAGCAGGTTCCATAGGGTTCCAGCCGTGCCCTTT
>Ga0209166_10003397_pt1 | contig 11506 bp, 6 predicted proteins | sample Coa_R1_3_FD_187151 | JGI IMG/M metagenome (GOLD analysis project Ga0209166, IMG submission 187151) | Surface soil microbial communities from Centralia Pennsylvania, which are recovering from an underground coalmine fire - Coalmine... | ecosystem: Environmental > Terrestrial > Soil > Unclassified... | reverse complement strand
TGCCCAGTGCCACGGCTCCGGGGTTGGCAGCGCAGTCACCGGGAATCGTTGGGTCGCATGTGGAACTGTTAAAGGAATTGGGATCGAATCCCAGGTTGCCCGGTCCGCGCGGATTGAGTTTCTTGAAAGGCGCGACGAGGTTCGGCTCACCCGGCGTCTCGAAGTCAAAGCTCGATTGCAGCTCTGTATCATCCTGCGAGGTGATGCGGATCGGAAAGCCGCTCTGGAAGGTGGTGATCCCTGAGACGGCCCAACCGTTCAATGCTTTCCCCTTGAAACCCTCATATTTTGGCACTGGAAATTCCCAGTAGTAACTGAACACGAAGCGATTGCGGGCATCGAACAAAGAAAGAGCGCGATCGCGGCGAGGATTTACTGGATCGATCAGGTTCTCAAAGGTGGAGGCCATGTCGATGGATTTGCCGAACGTGTAACTCGCTTGAAATTGCAGTCCATGAGAAAAGCGTTTTTCCAAACTCGCCTGGAACGCATTGTACGACGAGTTTGCAAGCGTGTTTTGGGTAAAGATACTAGAAAAAACGTCCACGCCATCAGGCGGGCATCCGGCGCCGGTGAGCGGCTGGCAGAGGGGCGAAGAAAAAGGCCGCAGGCCCACAAGGGTGATCCCGTTTGGACCAACAGTGGTTCCTCCGGGAATAAAATTTCCACCCGAGCCCGCGTTGTACGGCAGGTGTAATCCCTGCGGAGCGATTACCGTCCCCGGGGGAATGAAAAAGGAGCTGTCCGCGAAAAACGGCCCGCAAGTGCCGGATCCCAGGGTTGCATTCAAATCAAGGCACGACTGTGCATTCCCTGGATTCAGATCCTGAGAAGCGAGCAAACGGTGTCCTTGCCGGCCGACGTATGACAACTGCAGGACCATGCCCTTGGCCACTTCTCTCTGAATGGTCAGATTGTACTGTTCCGCATACTGTGTGCGCGGATTCTTGGCAGCCTGGCCGAACAGCAGGATCGGCCGGAAGAGGGACCAATCCACGGGTTTATTGCGTGGCGGATTCAGGATTCCGTTGAAAGGATTCGGAAACGTGGTGACCCCATCCTGGCCAAGAAATGGGGTGTTGAATTGGGTGTTAAAGATGAATGTGCTGCCGCCAAAGGGCGGCTCAGCGCTGAATTGCTCGAGTACAAGCTGTTCGACGGGGTTATAAAAGATTCCAAAACCGGCCCGGATACTAGACTTGCCGGCGCCTCCAAAGAGTGTATGCAGTATGCCGTCCTGTGCGGAAGGGCTCCACGCAAGACCGATTCTTGGCGCGAACGATTTGTAATACGTTTCCGACAGACCGTTGGGGATGCCCTTGTCCCCGGGAACGACCAATCCGACCGGGGTTACGCCCGTGTTCGTACAGTCATTGACGCCAGGGTTGTAGAGTGGACTGAGCGGAGAAAGTTGGCACGGATAAACGGTGGAAGTCTGCCCCGGCCGGAACGTCTGCACTTTCTGCCCGGCATCGGCCAGCGGGGTGTTCAGTTCCCAGCGCAAGCCATAGTTCAGAGTCACGCTGGGCCGCAATTTCCAGCTGTCCTGCGCGAACAGATAGACGCTCTTGCTTCGGACGCGCTCCTCTTGCGCTGATCCCTGCCCGTATTCGTCGGGAACTCCCAACAAATAATTGGGGAATAGATTGCTGTACCCGGGATCGTTCGGGCCGCCGCCAAAATAAAAATATTGGCCGCTGATATCAAAAAAGAGTGTCTGGTCGAACCGTTGGTCGCGGACGTCGCCGCCGAACTTCAGGTCGTGCTTTCCGATGACTTTGCTAAAGTTATCCGACCACTGATAGGTGTTTCCAATCTGCGGCAATTCTCCCTCGAAGTTGTTGCCGAGATTGAACCCGCCAGAAATGTTGATGAATGGCACGCCTTCACGACTGGCGCCCAATCCCGGGTGAATACCCAGGTCAGGATTGTTGGGATCCGCAAAGCAGTTCGCCGCCGGGACGGTTTTGCAGGAATCCTGGACCAGGGCGGTGTGTTGCGGGTGCAAAAACGTTCCCTGACCCTCCCGGAAAAGCGTGAACCGCGCCTGGTTCACCGCCGTCGATCCGATTCTCCAGGTGTGGCTGATGTTTAACTGCTGGATTCGCTCGTCGGTCAGATCGCCGAAGCCCGGAATGTTGGCACCGCCGGACTGGAAACGGGCGAACGGCTTTGCCAAGTAGTGTTGCGTGAAATAGTAGTAGCCGGATAGCTGCTGATTCTGCGTTAGTGCGTGATCGATTTTCAGCGTAACCTGATCGGAGTGCTCGTGGCCCAGGGGCACGCCCTGGAACAGGCTGGTGCCGATGTTCGCGGAGGGGACAAACTGATTCAGCAAGTCCAGCGCTGTTTGATCCATGCAGGCGGTGGGAATCTTGTTGTCCGGGAAGACGCTCGCATAGGGAGTGTTATCGGCGATCGGTGAATTGAACCCAAGCGCAGTCAGACACCCTGGACGATTATTCAAGAGATTCGCATTAGCTAGCGTCCCCGTGAAAGGCTGAAAGTTCGGGTCCGATGGGAGTAGCCCGCTGGAAAAATCGCCCGTACGTTCGAGGCTCGTCGGAACCGTCACGGCGTCCCCGGAGGTGCCCCGGCGGATGCGATCGCCCTCGTAAGTAACGAAGAAAAAGGTTTTGTCCTTCTTGATGGGGCCGCCCAAAGTCGCGCCGAATTGATTTTGCAAGTATTCCAGCTTCGAGGTATCGAAGAAACCTCTGGCGTTAAGCGCCTGGTTGCGGAAAAACTCGTAGGCATTGCCGTGAACTTCGTTGCTGCCGGACTTCGTCACCACGTTCACAACCGCGCCAGAATTCCGGCCATACTCCGCATCAAAGGTATTGGTCAGCACGCGGAATTCTTCGATGGCGTCCGGAGATGGCTGAATGGCCGGCAACCCGGCGAACTGATCGTTTCCATCCCCACCGTTGACCATGAAATTATTGTCGCGTCCGCGCCCCCCGTTTACGCTTACCACGCCCGCTCGATCGCTGCCATAAACGGTGTCCAAACCCACTTGCGACTGCACGCCGGGCTGCAATTGCAACAGTTGGTACGCGTCCCGTTGCGCCAGCGGCAATTGGCTCACGGTCCTCTCGTTTACCACCGCGCCTAGTTGCGTGGACGTTGTGTCCACCAGCGGCGGCGCGCCGCTCACTTCAATCACATCCGACGCGCCACCCAATTGAAGCCCGATGTCGAGTGTCAGAATCTGGTTCAATTCGAGCGTGACGCTCTTGTGGACGTACTTCTTGAAACCAGGCACTTCGAGTTCCAGGGTGTACGTACCGACAGGAACCTCCAGAAACACGTATTCTCCCGATGCATCAGACTGGGCTGTGCGCTGGCCGCCGGTCGCTTCATTTCTTAGGATGATATTGGCTGCGGGTACGGCTCCGCCGCTCGGGTCCATCACGGTGCCGCGAATGCGCCCGCCGGTGCTCTGCGCACCGGCAAACGGCGCAGCCAGCAGAACGGTTAACGCGAGAAAGAGTGGAGAGAAAATGTTACGACGGCAGTGCGCGAGGCTCTGCCAAAATCCTGCAGCCGATTTCATGACCTCACCCCTTGTCTCGAAGATTTTTAAAATGGGGGCATCTTCGAGGTTGCTGTGTCCCTGAAACCTTACTATAATCCAGCAAACTTAGAGAAAGCCGGGACCGGTGTCAAGCGGAAAGAATTTCTCCAAGCCATCAGCAATTCGAACGGGGCGCCGCTTGCTGCGCATTAGCGAGGTAGCGCGCCGCGTGGGGATTTCCTCTTCCGCTCTCCGCGCCTGGGAAGCGCTGGGCCTCGTCTCTCCGCAGCGAACGAAAAGCCGCTACCGCATGTACGCCGAGGCCGATGTGCGGCTGCTGCAGCGCGCAGTTTTTTTGCGCCGCGCCCGCGGACTGAATCCCCCGGCCATCGTTCACGTCTTGAAGCGCCAGGGCGCCGTCTCCGCGCCGGCGGAGAGCGCCCCCCTGCCCGGCCGGCGTTTTCGCCGTCTTCGCATGCGTCGTGGACTGTCGCTCGCGCAAGTGGCCCGCGCCACGAAGGTTTCCGTCGGCTTTCTCAGTGCGCTTGAACGCGGCCAAATGCGCTCCTCCGTTTCCACGCTGCGGCGTATTGCGCGTTTCTACCGCACAAATATTCTCTCCCTGTTCGAAACCGCGGCGGAAAATCCGCGGCTCGTGCGACCCGGCCAACGAAAAGTCCTGGAGACCACTCCCGGCGTGCGCATGGAACTTCTCGCCTGGGGGCAAACGGCGATGGAACCGCATCTTTTTCGCATCAAACCCGGCGGCGGCAGCGGTGAATCGTATTCCCACGAAGGAGAAGAGTTCCTGCACATTCTGCGCGGTGAATTCGAAATTTGGCTGAACAGCAATGAACATTACCGGCTGAAACCCGGCGACAGCCTCTATTTCGAAAGTTCGACGCCGCACCGGTGGAAGAATCCCGGACGTTCCGAAGCTTGGCTGCTGTGGGTGAATACGCCGCCAACATTTTGAAAAGAAGTTACCTGTGAATAGTGACTGGTGAACCTCGAAAGAAATCAGCTCTGGAGCCATGAATGATCACCTCGCGCAAATTCGTGATCGCCTTGACGCTTGCCTTTGTCTGTGCTTTGGGCATCTGTAGAACAATCATCGCCCAGGATGCGAGGCTCCAGCCCGCAGACACCGTTCTCCTCAACGCTAAGGTCTACACCGAAAACGCGCAACAGGCTTGGGCGCACGCGGTGGCCATTCGCGGCGAAAAGATCGTCGCGGTCGGTGATGTTGCCGAAATCGAAAAACTGCGCGGGCCGGGCACAAAGGTCATCGACGGCGGCGGAAAGCTTGTCCTTCCCGGCTTCGTCGATTGCCACATTCATTTTCTGGAAGGCTCAATCAGCCTCGGGCAAGCGAATCTCGAAGGCGCCAAAAATCCCGCGGACATCCAGCATATCTTGCGCGGCTACGCGGAGAAACATCCCGGCGACGGCTGGATTCTCGGCGGCGGATGGAACTACGCGATGTTCGGCAAGGAAAATCTCCCGGGCAAGAAATATCTCGACGAACTGTTCCCCGACCGCCCGGTTTTCCTGGTTGGATACGACGGCCACACCTCCTGGGCCAATTCGAAAGCGCTTGCGCTAGCGGGAATCAAAAAAGACACCCCGAATCCCCCCAACGGGGCCATTGTGCGTGACCCGAAGTCCGGCGAAGCAACCGGTGCTCTGAAAGAATCCGCCGGCCGCCTTGTCGGCAAACTTGTTCCGAAACTTACGCGCGAGGAAAAGCTTGCCGCCTTACGCGCCGGAATACACTGGGCCAACAAAAATGGCTTGACGCGCGTTCACAGCGCCGGCGGCGATTTCGATTCTTTCGATCTCTTCGACGAGTTGCGCCGCCGCGGCGAGCTTACTTTGCGAATGTATATTGCCTACTTCCTGGACCCTCCGCAGCTGCGCCCTAAGGATCTTGTCGCGATCGAGGCTGCTCGGAAAAAATACAACGGCGACTGGCTCTCGGCGGGTGTGGTGAAGATGATGATCGATGGCGTGGTGGAATCGCACACCGCAGCGATGCTCGAGCCCTACACGGACGATCCATCCACAAAGGGAAAATTGTTTTGGGATCCGGAGAAATACAAAGCGGCTGTCGCGGAGCTTGACAAGCGCGGCTTACAGCTCTTCACGCATGCCATCGGCGATTACGCGGTGCGCACGGCACTCGACGCGTACGAGAACGCCGAAAAAATGAACCACACGCATGACCGGCGCCCGCGCATCGAGCACATCGAAACGGTCACCGCCGCAGACATTCCTCGCTTTGGACAACTCGGCGTGATTGCCAGCATGCAGCCCCTGCACGCTTACCCCGACGAAGACACTCTGCGAGTCTGGGCAGGCAATGTCGGACCGGACCGGGCCTCGCGCGCGTGGGCCTGGAACAGCATTGCGAAAGCCGGCGGGGAACTGGCCTTCGGCAGCGATTGGAATGTGGTGACGCTGAATCCCTGGGAAGGCCTGCAGATGGCGGTCACGCGGCAGACGACGGAGGGCAAGCCCGAAGGTGGATGGTTGCCGCAACAGCGCATCACGCTGGCGCAAGCCGTCGAGGGCTACACGCTCGGCGCGGCCTACGCGGGACGCCGCGAAAAGACGGAAGGCTCGATCGAACCAGGCAAGTTGGCTGATATGATCATCGTTTCGCAGAATATTTTCGAGATCGACCCGCACGAGATCGCGAGAACAAAAGTCCTCGAGACTATCGTGGGCGGAAGAGTGGTCTTTCAGGCGGAAACGAAATAGAGCGGATATTCGCCACCGTGCGTGGTGCAGAGAAAATCCGGGCGCACTGGGATTCACATGCTACGGAAGCGAGAGACATCATGAATAGGCGCGCATTCGTCTTCGGAATCCTGGCGCTCGCCATGATTTGCGGCGCTTGCAAAAAGAATGAAGCAACGCTCAGCTTGCTCGTTTGGGAGGGTTACGCGGATCCTTCCTTTGTGCGCCCGTTCGAAGAGGCCCACCATTGCAAAATCGTGGCGTCGTACATGGGATCGAGCGACGAGTTGGTCGCCAAACTGCGTGGCGGCAGCGCTTCTAACTATGACGTGATCTCGCCTTCGAGCGATGTCGCCACTTCGATCGCGCGCGCGGGCCTCGCCGCGCCGCTCGACCTCTCCAAATTCCCCTCGTACACCCAGCTCTCTCCCCGGCTTCGCGATTCGCCACTGGTAAAGATCAACGGGCAAACTTACGGCGTCCCTTTTGTCTGGGGACCCAATCCTCTCCTCTATGACACGTCGGCCTTTCCGCAGCCGCCCGATTCCTGGAGCGAGCTCTGGAACCCGCAATACAAGGGGAAGATTTCGCTTTGGGATGAGCTTTCCAGCGTCTACATGGCGGCGCAAGTGCTCGGATACGACAAGCCCGATCCCTACCAGATCTACAATCTGAGCGATGCACAGCTCAAGGCAGTAAAGAAAAAACTGATCGAGCTCAAGCCGAATATCCGCAAGTATTGGTCCACCGGAGGAGAGCTGACGAATCTCTTCCAGAACCACGAAATCATCGCGGCCATGGGCTGGCCCCTGATGACCAATCAGCTTCGCAAGCTTGGAATCCCGATCGGAGAAATCATCCCCAAAGAAAATACGACCGGATGGATCGATCACCTGATGGTTACCGCGGCGAGCCAGCAAAAAGAGCTGGCGGCGCAGTTCCTGGAATACATGATCGAAGCGAAAACTCAGAAATTGGTGACCGACGTGACCGGCTACTCCCCCGCGAATCCCTTATCCGCCAATTTTATGAGTGAGAGCGAAACGAAAAACCTGCACATGGACGATCCGGACGCCTACATGCGGCGAATTTATTTCTGGCAGGACGTGCCGCGCCGCGGCAAATACAATGAAATCTGGAACGAGGTGAAAGCCGCGCAGTGAGTTCCGCCGCCATTCCGCAGCCCGCTTCCGTGGACGAACTTCCTCCCCTGCTCGAAGTCCGCGAAGTAGCCAAGCGCTTCGGCGCACGTGAGGTCCTGAAGAGCATTTCGCTGAACATCGCTGCAGGAGAATTTCTCACATTACTCGGCGAAAGCGGCTCTGGCAAAACCACGCTCCTGCGCCTCATCGCCGGTTTCGAAGAGCCCACGGCAGGTGAAATCTGGATGTCCGGCGAGCGGCTGGACGTGCTGCCCCCTTACAAGCGCCGCGTAAACACCGTTTTCCAGAACTACGCTCTCTTCCCGCATTTGAGCGTACGAGACAACGTCGCTTATGGCTTGCGTGCGCAAGGAGTTCCCAAAAACGAAATCCCCGGGCGCGTAGCGGAGGCTTTGAACATGGTGAAAATGACGGCGTTTGCCGGTGCTCGGCCTGCCCGCTTGAGCGGCGGGCAACAGCAGCGTGTGGCTCTGGCCCGCGCCCTGGTGAACCGGCCGCAACTCCTGCTCCTCGATGAACCGCTCTCGGCGCTGGACGCCAATCTGCGCAAGGAAATGCAAAGCGAATTGAAAGCTTTGCAGCGCGAAGTCGGAATCACTTTCCTCTTCGTCACGCACGACCAGGAAGAAGCCATGGCCCTCTCCGACCGCATCGCGCTGCTTCGCGATGGTGCGCTCGAGCAAGTCGCTTCGCCGCGCGAAATCTACGCGCGCCCGGCCACGGCCTATACAGCGCAGTTCATCGGCCAAACGAATTTGCTGCGCAGCGAAATCCGCGGCAGCATCGTGACCTGCGGTGTTCTGCGGTGGCCCGTCGAGGACACGGACGGTCCGGCGGTCTTTTCGGTCCGGCCGGAAGCGATTCGCCTGAGCCCGGACGGTAAGCGGCAGACGCACGAAGTAAAGTTTCGCGGTTCCGTTCGTCAGCAAATCTATGGCGGAGCCAGCGAACTGCTCGAAGTGGATTGCGGAACTGGCCAGTTGTTGCGCGTGCGGCTTCCCGCCTGCGGTCCGCTCCATGGCGAACGCGATTTTGTATTCTCGATCGCGGACGCAATCCGCGTCACGGACTGACTTCCGCCATGTACTCGCGCACCTACAAGACACTCATCTCCGCCCCGCCGCTTCTCTGGGTGGGGCTCTTCCTCCTGCTGCCCTACGCGCTGATGTTTGCGCACAGCTTCTGGGCCGTGCAGGACGGCGTTCTCGTCCATCACTGGAATCTAGCCAACTACCAAAAACTGTTCACAAACTCCCTCTACGCCGAAGTCCTCTTTCGCACCATGCGCATCGCGGGCTCTGTAATGCTGTGTTCTCTCCTCCTCGGCTACCCGCTGGCCTACTACCTCTCGTTCCATTCCGGCGCGCGCAGGGAATTGCTCTATCAACTCGTCATCGTACCGCTGTGGGTCAGCTACCTCGTACGCGGATACGCCTGGAAAACAATCCTCGGCAGCGAAGGCGTGCTGAATGGGTTCTTGCAATACTTCCATATTAGTCACGAGCCCGTCAGCTTCCTCCTTTACAGCCCCTTTGCCGTGGTGCTCGTGCTCACTCATATCTACACACCGTTCGTCTTCCTTCCCATCTACGCATCGCTCGAGCACATCCCCCGCCCGCTCGTGGAAGCCTCGCAGGATCTCGGCGCTGGCCCGATATCTACTTTCTTCCGCGTGATTCTTCCGCTATCGATGCCCGGCCTCCTGGCGGGTGCAACGTTTGCGTTCGTGCTCTCCCTGGGCGATTTCCTCGCTCCGCTGCTCGTCGGCGGCTCGTCCGGAACTATGATCGCCAACATCGTGCAAACTCTGTTCGGCGCAACTTATGACTGGCCGCTCGGGGCCGCGATCTCTGTCTGCATCCTGTTCATTACGCTTTCACTCCTCTTCTTGACCGAACGCCTCGAAAGGCGCTGGTCGTTCAAATGAACCGCAAATCTCCACCTCGCCGCTCTCCCCTGCTTGCCCTTTACGCAGCGCTCGTCTTTGCGTTTATTTATTTGCCCATCGTCGTGCTCGTTCTCTATTCCTTCAATCGCGATGGCGTCGGTGGATTTCCGCCGCGTCATCTCACGCTCGATTGGTACAGCCAACTCTTTGCCGACGGCGCCATCTGGGATTCCGTGGTCAACAGTCTCCTTGTCGCATCAGGCGCCGTCGCGCTTTCGCTCATCCTGGGCTTGCTTGCCGCACTCGCTCTCGATCGCGCCAGCTTCCCCGGCAAGGCTCTTTTCCGCAGGCTCGTTCTTCTCCCGCTGATTCTTCCCGGGATCATCACGGGCCTGTCGTTGGAGATGCTTGCTGTTTTTGCCGGCATGCACCTCAGCTTGTTCACGGTTTTCCTCGGGCACGGCACGGCCCTCATTTCTGTTGCCACCACCGAGCTTTTCGCCGGCCTGCAAAAAATCGACCGCGCACAAGAAGAAGCCTCGCTCGATCTAGGCGCCACCCCTTGGCAAACTTTCTGGCGTATCACGCTGCCAAATCTCAAGATCTCACTCATCGCCGCGGGGCTGCTCATTTTCACGCTCTCGATGGATGAAATCGCTGTCACATTTTTTCTAACCGGCCGCGACAATACGCTCCCGCTCGAAATCTGGGGCCGCTTGCGCCGCGGCATCACGCCGGAGATTAACGCCATCTCCACCATTATTTTTGCCGTTTCCGTTGCGCTCATTATCATCTGGTATCGCATTCGCATGCGCAGCGTCGGCTCGGAAGCACAGCAACTGCTCGAAAGACCCTAGGAGGATTCATGTCACATTCGCGCCGCGAATTCATCAAATTTGTAGTGGCGGGCTCGGTCGCTTCAGGCTGTCCGGTTGACACCGCCTTGATCCCCGCGCTGGATTCCAAGCCCACTAGCGCGCCACGCGTCGATGGCGAACATTTCGAAATCTGCCACCAGGTCCGCGATGGCCGCCATTTCGAACACCCTGCCGCCATCTCGAAAGCCGACATCGTGATCGTTGGCGGAGGCGTTGCAGGTCTTTCCGCCGCCTATTTTCTTCGCGGCAAAGATTGGCTGCTCCTCGAAAAAGAGAACCACTTCGGCGGCAACGCCTACCAGGAAGAATTCGACGGTCAGCCTTTCTCCACCGGCGCTGCCTATGCCTATCGCGGTGATGAAGGCGACCAGCTCGCCGGCGAGCTCGGCCTGAAACTCCCGCTCGTCAATATGCCCGATCCCACGCTCGTAAATAGAACTTACGTCCCGGACACTTGGAAATCTGGCATCACCCAGCTTCCCTACCCCAAGGAAGTTGTCGCCAGTTTCCTGAAGTTCCGCGAAGACATTTTGAAAATGAAAATTAAAGAGCGCATGACCGAGCTGGACGCCCTGCCCCTTTCAAAATTCACGGCCGGCTACGCGCCGGAAGTTCAGCAGTGGTGGGACATGTTTGGCCCGTCCAACTGGGGCGCCACCACCCCGGACACTTCCGCGTATGTCGGCCTTTACAACGCCAAGGATCTCTTCGTCGGCGGCGACGGCAAGCGCGCCATCTTGCCGGGAGGTCTTGGCTGCATCACGCACAAGCTCGTCGAAGTCCTGCTTCCAAAATACAAGGAGCGCATGCTCGGCGACGCCGCAGTCATCGCCGTCGTCCAGAATAAAAGCGCGGTTAACGTCACTTATCTGCGCGAGGGAAAAGTCACGACCGTGTCCGCGAAAGCCGTTTTGATGTGCACCCCCAAGCACATCACCTCGCGTATCGTCCTGGACTTGCCTGCCGATCAGAAAACCGCTATGCGCCGCACGCGTTATGCGCCTTACCCTGTCGTCAACCTCATCTTCGACAAGCCCGTCTACAATCGCGGCTACGACAATTGGTGCCCTGGCAATTCCTTCACTGACTTCATCGTCGCTGACTGGACTGTCCGCAACAATCCAGGCTACAAGCAAAAGAACAACATTCTTACTTTTTACACTCCGCTGCGCGAGGAGCAGCGTTCCACTCTCCTTGAGATCGAGGATTGCAAGGCGCTCGCCGCTCGCGTTCTCACCGATTTTCAGAAGGTTCTTCCGGAGTTCAACGTCGATCCGGTTGAAGTACGGATTTATCGCCGAGGCCATCCCATGTTCCT
>Ga0209166_10003396_pt1 | contig 11511 bp, 7 predicted proteins | sample Coa_R1_3_FD_187151 | JGI IMG/M metagenome (GOLD analysis project Ga0209166, IMG submission 187151) | Surface soil microbial communities from Centralia Pennsylvania, which are recovering from an underground coalmine fire - Coalmine... | ecosystem: Environmental > Terrestrial > Soil > Unclassified... | reverse complement strand
ATGCCAATCGCGAAGTGATTCTTTCTTACAACACGTGGAGAACGATTTTTGGCGGCGACTCGGACGTCGTCGGCCGTTCCGTCGAGTTCAATCAGCAGCCTTACAAAATCATTGGCGTCATGGGGCCGGAATTTCAGTGGCCCAGCCAAACTGATCTTTGGGCTCCGCTGGGTCTGGCGCCGGATGCGTTCGACATCAGCAACATTTTCAACGAAAATTATCTCGCTATCGCGCGGTTGCAACCCGACGCACAATTTTCTAACGCCTCCGCTTTCCTCGCTTTGACTTCACAACGTGTTGGCGATGATCCCCGCACAAAGGGGTATCCGAAGGCCTCGGAGTGGGGCCTGTTTGCCGTTCCCTTCGCTGAGTTCATTTATGGGGACGTGCGCACACCACTGCTTATCCTTTTGGGAGCGGTCAGCCTGGTTCTTCTGATTGCGTGTTCGAATGTCGCTGGACTCTTGCTGGCTCGCGCCTCTGGCCGCGCGAAGGAGTTTGCCGTACGCACCGCGCTCGGCGGCTCGCCATGGCGGCTGGCGCGCCAGATGCTTACCGAGAGCCTGGCGCTTGCCTTCGTTGGAATGGCGCTTGGGCTGGTGCTTGCTTCGCAAGGAGTTCGTGCGTTGTTGTGGCTCGCTCCGGAAAATCTTTCTACCGGGCTGGACATTCATCTGGATTTGTACGTGCTGGTCTTCACCGCGCTAATTGCGGGCGCCTCCGCGATCATCTTCGGTGCGGCGCCCGCGCTGCAAATCGCGTTTATGGATCCGCACCAAAACTTGAAGCAGGGGCGCGGCACGGGAGAAGGAAGCTCCGGACGCCATCGCTTCCGCAGCGCCCTGGTCGTCGCGGAACTTTCCCTGGCGCTAGTGCTGCTGGCAGGAGCTGGCGTGTTTCTGAAGAGCCTGGCAAAACTCAAGGAGGTTGACGTTGGCTTTCGTCCGCAAGGTCTGATGAGCGCGGCCTTGGCGTTGCCGGACCGCCAGTACAATACGCCAGAAAAACAGATTGCGTTTCTGAGCAGCACCTTGGAGCGACTCTCCAATTCCGCCGGTGTTGTCTCCGCGGCTGCGGGCGTGCCGCTTCCGTTCAGCGGGTTTGGGGGATCCGCATCGTTCGATATCGAGGGACGCGTCGCTCCGCCGGGCGATCCGGGGCCTCACGGCGATATTCGCGGCGTCAGCCCGAAGTACTTCGAAACGATGGGCATCCGGCTAATTCGCGGCCGGTTCTTCACGGATCAAGACCGTCGAGGAGGTCAGCCGGTGGCCATGATCGACGAGAATCTTGCCCATGAGTATTGGCCCAACCAGGATGCTTTGGGGCAGCGCATTCGCAATGGAAACAATCAGCCTTGGAAGACGATTGTCGGCATCGTCGTGCATGTGCGCCACTATCAGGTGGTTGGCGAGGAAACTTCCTCTATCGGTACGGAAGGTTCCGCGAAGGGCGTTTATTACTTTCCGCTGTACCAGGAAAACTCTCCCGCTGTCTTTCTGATTGCGCGCACCAACGGCGATCCGATGGCTCTGCCGGGCGCTATTCGTGCCGCAGTGCATGATGTGGATCCCGGCCAGCCCGTTTCCGACCTGCGGACGATGGATCAGCGCATCACTCTTTCCATGGGACCGCGCCGCGCCGCAGTAACGCTGCTCAGTGTATTTGCATCGATGGCGCTCATCCTGGCAGCGGTTGGCCTATTTGGCTTGATTCGCTACAACGTGACACAACGAACGCAGGAAATCGGCGTTCGCATGGCTATCGGGGCCTCGCGCAACGACATCTTGCGAATGGTGCTTGGAGAGAGCCTAAGGCTCGCACTCCTCGGAGTTGCCGGCGGTCTCATTGCAGCCTTTGCGTTGACCCGCGTTCTTTCGAGCCTGCTCTATGGAGTCAGCGCGACAGACCCGCTGACGTTTGCAGCCACGTCGTTTGCTTTGACCTTCGTGGCCATTTTGGCGTCCTGGTTTCCGGCATGGCGCGCAACCCGAGTGGATCCTCTCGTTGCTCTGCGTTACGAGTAGAACAGGTCGATTACGCTGAGATCCTGAGCCTGCTCGCCGTGCATGCCGAAGGGCATTAAGATAAACTTTACTTATACATTCGAATGAAGACCGCTACCTCGCAATCTTACAGAGTGCTTTTGGCCGACGACCAACAGGACATACGCGATTCCCTTCGTTTGCTCCTTAAGGGAGAGGGCTACGAAACGCAGGGAGTAGCTTCTCCTGCCGAGGCCATCAACGCCATCGAAGCCCGCGAATTCGACGCGGTACTGATGGATCTCAATTACGCGCGAGACACGACCTCCGGCCAGGAAGGGCTCGACTTGCTCACGCGCATTCAGGTCATTGACAGCACCGTACCCGTGGTGGTCATGACGGCCTGGAGCAGCATCGAAATCGCCGTCGAGGCAATGCGCCGGGGCGCGCGAGACTTTATCCCCAAGCCCTGGGAAAACCAGCGCTTGCTCGCTATCATTCGAACGCAAATTGAGTTGCGGCAGGCATTGCGGCAAGCTTCCCGCTTGGAAGCAGAAAACCGCATCTTGCGCGCGGAATCCCGCCCGACTTTTCTTGCCAATTCTCCCGCAATGGCTCCCGTGTTGGAGCTCATTGGACAGATTGGTCCTTCCGACGCCAACGTCTTGATCACCGGAGAACATGGCACGGGCAAAGAAGTGGTGGCGCGGACACTTCATGCTTTGTCTTCGCGCGCGACCAAGCCCATGGTCACGGTGAACGCGGGAGGGCTCTCCGAAGGCGTGTTTGAAAGCGAGCTTTTCGGACACGTGAAAGGCGCCTTCACCGATGCGCGTTCCGATCGCGTTGGACGCTTTGAGCTTGCTGACGGCAGCACACTGTTCCTGGACGAGATTGCCAATGTTCCCTTGAACCTGCAGGCCAAACTCTTGCGCGTTCTGGAAACTGGGGACCTTGAGCGTGTCGGTTCCTCCACCACTCGGCGCGTGAACGTGAGAGTCTTGGCCGCAACTAACGCGGACGTCAACGCGGAGGCTACAGCGGGCCGGTTTCGGCAGGACCTTCTCTTTCGTCTCAATACCATCGAGATTCACCTGCCTCCGCTGCGTGACCGGCGTGATGATATCGATCTTCTGGCGCACCATTTTCTCCACGGCTACGCGCAACGCTATCGCAAGAACATCACCAGTTTCGATTCGGCCGCGCTGAAGGCTCTCCACGAGCACCCTTGGCCGGGGAATGTGCGCGAACTGGATCATGCGGTGGAAAGAGGCGTGCTCCTTTCCCCTGGGCCCTCCGTCCGCGCGGCCGACCTTGGCTTGCGCGCACAAACTGCTAGCGCTGCTGCTAAGCTCGAAGAGATGAGCCTCGACGAAGTGGAGAAATATCTCATCCAGCGCACGCTTTCCCGTCACGAGGGGAACGTCAGCCAGGCCGCCAAAGCGCTTGGATTGAGCCGCAGCGCTATGTACCGCCGGCTGCAAAAGCATCAACTGGAATGAGGCCGCTGACTTATGAGCGCCGCATCCAGCTCCTGGCGCTGGCCGTTGGCCTACCCGGATCCCTGGCCGCATTGATTTTGCTTTGGACAGCAAACTTCACGTCCGGCGGCGCCTGGACGCTGACGTTCTTCATTGTAGTCTTCTGGCTCGGTCTGGCTTTCTCCTTGCAAAGCCGCGTCATCTTTTCTCTCCAGACTCTTTCGAATCTTCTGGCAGCCTTGCGGGAAGAAGACTTTTCCATGCGTGGCCGCGGAGCCCGCGCCGACGACGCCATGGGCGAAGTCATGGTGGAGGTGAATGCGCTTAGCGAAACGTTGCGCTTGCAGCGTCTTGGCGCGCTGGAAGCTTCGGCCTTGCTGCGAACGGTCATGGAAGAGATCGATCTCGCGATCTTCACTTTTGATCAGGACAAAAAGCTTCGGCTCGTCAATCGCGCAGGTGTGCATCTCTTGGGCCGCCCCTTGGAACGGTTGCTCGGATTCACGGCGGAAGAGCTCGGGCTCGGCGCGTCCCTTCAGGGCGAGCCTGTTCGCACGATGGAACTGGCTTTTCCAGGCGGTTCAGGGCGCTGGGGACTTCGCCGCGGCTCGTTTCGCGAAGGAGGCTTGCCTCATCATTTGGTCGTCATGAGCGACTTGAGCCGGACGCTTCGCGATGAGGAACGCAAAGCGTGGCAGCGGCTCATCCGCGTTCTGGGTCACGAGCTGAATAACTCGCTCGCGCCCATTCAATCGGTTGCGCAAAGTCTCGAAAGCAGCCTCGTCACTGCCGCAAAGTCTCCCGCGGTTCGCAGTGATTCGCTGGCCGCGGTTCTGGACGACCTGCGCCAGGGATTGAACATCATTCGCTCTCGCACAGAGGCGCTCGGACGCTTCATGACCGCATATGCGCAACTCGCGCGACTGCCGCAGCCCAAGCTGCTTCCCGTAAAAGTTTCGGAGTGGGTGGGAAGAACCGTAAAACTTGAAACGCGCGTGAAAGTGAGCATGGGGAAAGGGCCGGACGCCGTCATCTCGGCGGACCCTGATCAATTGGAACAGCTCTTGATCAATCTAATTCGTAACGCGGCCGATGCGGCGCTGGAAACCAAGGGAGGCGTGCAGGTGGGCTGGGCGCGCAAGCGCGGCGAGGTGGAGCTGTGGGTCGTCGATGATGGTCCTGGACTTCCCAATACCAGCAATTTGTTTGTGCCGTTCTTCACCACCAAGCCGGGCGGTTCCGGAATTGGACTCGTTCTCAGCCGCCAGATCGCTGAAGCCCACGGCGGCGAACTTACCTTGAAGAACCGATCGGACGCTCGAGGGTGTGAGGCGCGGCTTCGCCTACCCATCTAACTGGTGATGGCTCCTTGCAGAGTCACCTCAAATCACCATATCGATGAGCTTAAGCAGTGTTCGGCGCAGTTGTCGTGCTTGCCCTGCAAATTAACTCAGGTTGGACTACAATTTCTTTCGGGTATTCCGCCCCCGGCCGTGCAGCAATTCGCCGTAAGAGCATTTCCGCCGCGAGCATTCCCATTTCACGCAGGGGCTGTCTCACGGTCGTCAACGCGGGGTTTTGGAACGCGGCGCTCTGAATGTCGTCAAATCCGACCACCGAGACAACTTGGGGAATGCTCCTTCCGCCTTCGCGCAATGCCTGAATCGCGCCAATGGCGGAAATGTCATTGAATGCAAGAAGTGCGGTGAAAGGATCACCCGAAGAAAGCAGCCTTTTGGTTACTACATAGCCGAGTTCCGGCGACGAGGATTCACCTTCCAACTGGCCCACCAGCCGCTCGTTAATCGCAATTCCCAACTTCTGTGCTGCCGCACGCACCGATTCCCAGCGGATAGCTGTGTCCGAGCTGAAGGCCTGTCCTTTGATAAACGCGATCCGGCGATGTCCGAGCTTCGTCAAATGGTCCATCGCCAACGTGGCCGCGCGCGCATGATCCAGCACAATGTTGGTGACTCCCGGCAGTTCGCGATGGCCCGACACTGCGACCACCGGCACTTGCGCTGCGCTTGTAATCGCTGTGTCTACGGCAATCAATCCTTCCACCGCCCGCTGCTGCAGCATCAGGGGGTACTCTTCGATGAGGTCGTCCCGATGCCGGTGGCTCACCACAAAATAAAAGTAGCCTTCCTGCAGCAGATGGTCTTCAATCCCCGACATGACCAGCGCGGCATATCCTTCACTGATCTCCGGCACCACCACTCCAATCGTGTAGCTTCTTTGTTGACGGAGGGACCGCGCGATGTGATTGGGCCGGTAATTCAGCTCTCGCGCGGCTTTGCGAATTAGTTCCTGCGTGCGATGCGGAATGGACCTCGCGCCGGGTGCACGGTTGATGACCAGTGACACTGCTGCCTGGGAAAACCCCACGTGCTCTGCAAGAGACTTGAGGCTCACACACTGTCCCGAAGCTTTTCGGGTTCGCACAGTTGTTCCTGATTTGGGGCGGGGCATAACGATTTTGTGCGGTGTAGTTTCCCACAATTATTAGGGTATCTACAAGCTGTATCGCGAACTCGTTGCTGCCGCTTGATTTCACTGAGCTTCATAGCTTGTAACCTCTACTAAATCGGTTTAGTATGCTACTGCCTTGCAGCGAACCGGATGGCTTGGTGTGCGATTCGGCCCTCCCCCTTCGTAACAGGGGATGTAAATTCGTCGATTTTCAAATGTCTCCAATGTTAGGATGACCGGCCTGGACGCGAGCGCGCCTCGACCGGTTCATGGGCCCAATAGGTCCTTCTTTTATTACAAGGAGCATTTCACACGTGACATCTCTGCTGCACCGCTCAGTCGTAGCAGCGCTCGTTTTCTTGCTTTGTCCTCTCGCACCTTTCCTTGCGACTTCTTCGGACAAGGCTCCTCACTCCGATTCAGCCGCCCCGGCTCTCTCCGAGCCCGGCATCGAAAAAAAGATCGATGAGCTTCTCCACAAAATGACCCTCGAGGAAAAGGTCGGCCAACTGGTCCAATACTCAGCCGGTCAGCCCACTGGTCCAGGCACGGGCCGCACCGACTACGATGACATGATTCGCAAGGGCGAAATCGGTGCGCTCTTCAATATCACCACCGCCCGCCAGGTCAATGCCTTTCAACACGTTGCCGTCGAGCAATCGCGCCTCCACATTCCCCTTCTTTTCGGGCTGGACGTCATTCACGGCTTTAGAACCGAATTTCCAGTTCCATTGGGTTTGTCTGCAAGCTGGAATCCCGATTTAATCCAGCAAACGGCTCGTGTGGCCGCCCAGGAAGCTTCCGCCAGCGGCATCCGCTGGACCTTCTCTCCGATGGTGGACATCGCCAGGGACGCGCGTTGGGGCCGCATGACGGAGGGTTCCGGCGAAGATCCGTATCTTGGCTCGATGATCGCCCGCGCCTACGTGCGCGGCTACCAGGGAACGCACTTGGATGCGCCCGACAGCATCGCTGCTTGCGCAAAGCACTTCGTCGGCTACGGCGCCGCGGAAGGCGGCCGCGACTATAACTCGACCGAAATTTCTGAGCATACGTTGCGCGAGTTCTATCTGCCGCCTTTCCACGCGGCCGTCGAAGAGGGTGCCGCCACCATCATGAGCGCTTTCAATTCTTTGAATGCGGTGCCAGCCTCGGCTAATCCATTCACCCTGACCCAAATTCTGCGAAAGGAGTGGGGATTTCAAGGAATTGTGGACAGCGATTACACATCGCTCGGGGAACTCATCAATCACGGGATCGCCAACGATGGAGCCACAGCTGCCCGAAAAGCCTTTTTGGCCGGCGTGGACATGGACATGGTGAGCAGCCTCTACCACGACCACATGGCCCAGTTGGTAAAGTCCGGTGAAGTGCCCGAAGCTGCGGTGGACGAAGCGGTTCGCCGCATTTTGCGCGTAAAATTCGCCCTCGGTTTGTTCGAGCATCCTTATACGGACGAATCGAAAGAACCCGGCGCCATGCTCCAAAAGGAAAGTGTGCTGCTGGCTCGAAGCGCTGCGGAACAGTCCTTCGTCCTCCTGAAGAATGCAACCGTGGGCACTGGCCCTCTTCTGCCACTGTCTGCCACCTCAAAAAACGTCGCCCTGATTGGCCCGCTCGCCAATGACAAGGGCAACATGCTTGGTTCGTGGGCAGGACTGGGACGCGCGCAGGACGTAATCACGTTGCGAGCAGCCCTTAACGAAAGAATCGGCGCGCAAAACGTTCACTACGCCAAAGGCGCGGAAATTACCACCGGCACAGACGATCAATTGACCGAAGCCATAAAGACTGCCGAGCAAGCGGATCTTGTGATACTGGCCCTGGGCGAAAATGCTGGAGAGATGACCGGGGAAGCGGCTTCGCGCGCACTGCTCGGGTTGCCAGGCCGCCAGGAAGAGCTCCTCGAGAAAATTGTGGGCACTGGAAAACCTTGTGTGCTCCTCCTCTTCAGCGGCCGCCCCCTCACGTTGCCGTGGGCGTTCCAGCATGTGCCCGCAGTGATGGCTGCCTGGTTTCCTGGCATTCAGGCGGGGCCTGCGCTCGTGCGGACTCTTTTTGGCGACGCAAATCCCAGCGGAAGGCTTACCGTAAGCTGGCCGCGCAGCGTCGGACAGGAGCCGCTCTATTACAATGCGCTGAGTACCGGGCGTCCCACACGGAAGATTGATCTGACGCGCCCGCCTCGCAATTCGGATGAAAAATACGTTTCGCGCTACATCGACGAACAGAGCAGCCCACAGTTCCCGTTTGGCTTCGGGCTGTCTTACACGAATTTCAGCTACGGAAATCTTCATGTAGATAAAACAAAAATCAGCGCGGCCAGTTTGAATGAAGACCTGCAAGCTCGCGAACCCAGACAAGGCGCCGCTTTGAGCGCCAGCGCGGACATCACCAATGCCGGGACGCGCCCGGGCATGGAAACCGTGCAATGCTACCTGCGCTTCCAGGGAACCAGCACCGCACAACCGGTTCGCGCCCTGAGTAAATTCCAACGCATATCTCTGGCTCCCGGCGAAACGAAAAAAGTAACTTTCCTCCTCGGTCCGAGCGCGTTTGCGATCTGGAATGATCAGCAGAAGTTTGCTGCTGAGCCCGCAAAAGTCACGGTGTGGATCGCTCCCGATTCCAGTCAGGGTGTTCAAGCCACGCTGGAAATCACGAAGTAAGCTGAATGTCCATGACGATCAAAACTCTTCTGAATAGAAGGGAAGTGATGCGCCTTTGCGGGATGGGCCTTTTGGCTTCTCCCTTAGCGTCGCTTGCTCGTTGCCAGAAGCGGCCTGCGCATTCCTTCGTGGAGCCTGGTGGCGCGCCTTTCCAGGGAACCGACGAGCAACTGCTCGAAGAAGCACAGCGCGCCAGTTTTGAATTCTTTTGGAATGAAGCTAGCCTGAAAACTGGGCAAGTAAAAGACCGCGCTCTGGCGAATGGTAATGATTCGCACACCATGTCGAGCATCGCGGCCACCGGATTCGGTTTGACCAGCCTGTGCATTGGTGACCATCGCGGTTACAGAAAGTCTGCGGAAATCGCCGATCGAGTTCGAGACACGCTGCGTTTTATCGCCAACGATCTGCACAACGAACACGGCTTCTTCTTTCATTTCATTCACATGGAAACCGGCGCTCGCTGGGAAAAGTGCGAGCTTTCCTCCATCGATTCTTCGATTCTGCTCTGCGGCGTTCTCACTGCGCGCCAGTATTTTTCAGACCAGGAAATCAAGGACCTCGCGACAAAAATCTATCACCGCGTGGACTGGCCCTGGATGCTCAATGGCGGTAAAACTTTTTCCATGGGCTGGCATCCGGAATCAGGTTTTCTGGATGCGCGCTGGGAGCATTTTTGCGAATTGATGATGATTTATCTGCTGGCCATCGGTTCGCCGACGCATCCCGTAGATGCCAGTTCCTGGAGCGCCTGGACGCGCCCGAAAATCAAATATCAGGGCATCGAATACATTTCCGGCAACGATCCCATTTTCACGCACCAGTATTCCCACGCGTGGTTCGATTTCCGCAACAAACGCGACGCTTACGCCAACTATTTTGAAAATTCTGTCAAAGCCACTAAAGCGCATAAGCTTTTCTGCCTTTCTCTCCGCGATCGGTTTCCCGATTACAGCGAAAATCTTTGGGGCATCAGCGCGTCGGATTACGTCAAGGGCTACACCGCGTGGGGCGGTCCCTCGGTGGATGGCGGCCCGCTTGGTCCGGTGGACGGCAGTATAGTTCCGTGCGCGACCGGCGGCTCCCTGCCGTTTCTCTTTGAGGATTGCATCCGCGTGTTGCGTCATATTCGCGGCCCTAATCGCGAAAAGGTGTGGACGAAGTACAGTTTCCGCGACGCCTTCAATCCCCTGACGAATTGGTACGATTCCGATGTGCTCGGCCTCGACCTGGGAATCACCATGTTGATGGCTGAAAACTATCGTACGGGTTTCGTGTGGGACCAATTCATGAAGGACGAAGATGTAAAACGCGGAATGGCCCGCGCCGGTTTTCGTTCTGAAAATCACCAAGCGTCTTCGCCGCCTGCAACTTAGTTCCGCGGTTCGCACTGTTTTGAGAAAGCGCGCTCTCCGAACCGCTAAATAAGAATGGGCTCTCATCGCAAAAAAGAAGCACAAAACAAAAGACCGCGGCGTACGCGCCGGGAATTTCTCTCAACCATTTCCAATGCGGCTGCATCTTCTCTTCTTGGTGGTCTCGCATTGTCGGTTCACGGCTGCGGCGGAAATTATTCGCCACCACCGCCTCCTCCCGGAGACGGCTATCCCGGCTCCGACCAGCAGCTCATGGAAGAAGTCGAGAAAGCCGCATTCCTTTTTTTCTGGGAGCAAGCCGATCCCAATACCGGCCAGGTGAAGGATCGCGCGCTCGCGACCGGCGTCAATGACACACGCACCGTTTCCAGTATCGCTGCCACGGGCTTTGGTCTTGCGGGGCTGTGCATTGGAGATCAGCGCGGCTATCAGCCTCACGCCGCGATCGTCACTCGCGTGCAGAACACGCTGAGCTTTCTTGCCAATACGCTTCAGCCCATGGGCATGAACGGCTTCTTCTATCACTTTGTGGACATGACCACGGGCGCTCGGGCATTCAGTTCGGAAGTTTCTTCGATTGATACGGCGATTCTTCTGTGTGGCGTGCTGACATGCCGGCAATATTTCGCTGATGCCACGATTCAAAATTTTGCGACACAAATCTACAGCAATGTGAATTTCGCCTGGATGCTCGGCGATAACAGCGGAGCATCGCAGCCAACGCTGTGCATGGGCTGGACACCCGAAAACGGCTTTCTCGCCACGCGCTGGGACCACTACAGCGAATTGATGATGCTGTATCTGCTGGCACTGGCGGCTCCCAATCCCTCATTTGCGATTCCCGCGTCAAGTTGGGCGGCGTGGACCCGTCCAATGATTACTTATCAAGGGATTTCGTATATTTCCGGTTCCGATCCGCTCTTCGTGCATCAGTATTCGCACGCGTTGTTTGATTTCCGCAATAAGAAAGATGCGTTCGCGAATTATTTTCAGAACTCGATTACCGCGACGCAGGCGCACCGGCTGTTTTGCATTTCGATAGCGAGTCAATTCTCCGATTACAGTGCCGACCTCTGGGGCATCACGTCGTCGGACTCGAAGAACGGATACGTGGCGTGGGGCGGCCCGTCGGCGCAAGGCGGCGCGATTGGCCCCGTGGATGGGAGCATCGTGCCGTGCGCGGCGGCGGGCTCGCTGCCATTCGATTTTTCAGACGCGATCCACGTGCTGCGGTGGATTCGCGGGCACTACCCGGCGGCGTGGCAGCTTTACGGTTACGTCGATGCTTTCAATCCGCTGAGCGCCTGGTATGACACCGACGTGCTTGGCATTGACCTAGGCATTTCGATGTTGATGGCGGAGAACCAGCGCACGCAACTCATCTGGAACACGTTCATGAAAAACCCCGAAGCCCAAACCGCGATGCAACTCGCCGGCTTCCAGTAAAAGCGAGCCGTGATCCGTAGCCCGTGCTCCGTGGGAGGGTCGCAAAGAGCGATTGAATCACCATGCGGCGAACGTTCCTTGC
>Ga0209166_10003394_pt1 | contig 11518 bp, 12 predicted proteins | sample Coa_R1_3_FD_187151 | JGI IMG/M metagenome (GOLD analysis project Ga0209166, IMG submission 187151) | Surface soil microbial communities from Centralia Pennsylvania, which are recovering from an underground coalmine fire - Coalmine... | ecosystem: Environmental > Terrestrial > Soil >... | reverse complement strand
GGCGATGTCAGGATGTTCTCAAGGAGCGGGCCTCGCACGGACGGTCGCTGCGCGGAAGGCCCGCGCGTTGAGTGGTTTGATGGCGAGGCCCGCCCCACGTACGACCCCGCCCGCGGTGCCGAACGGCCTGGGCTCATCATCCCACAACAACTTTTTCCAAAACCGTCTCTTGTGCTTACCTTGCCCGCACGTTGAGCGGCTTGATGGCGAGGCCCGCCCCACGGACGACCCTGCCCGCGGTGCCGAACGGCCTGGACGTAGGACCCCACAACAACTTTTTCAAAAACCGTAACTTGTTAGCCGCGTTGTTCGAACCAGAGATCACTGAGCAGGTCGTGGTAGATGGTCAGGAGCGTGCCGTCGTCCAGGAGCAGCTCGTAGTAGACGCGGGAGATGGGGTGCTCGCGCCACCACTCGTCGTCGATGCGCCAGTGGTCCTGGACGGCGGCGATGGTGCGCGGCGTCAGGCGACCCTGGCGCCAGACCGAGACGATGTGGCCCTGGTCGTCGGCCTGGACTTGCAGTGGACTGGGGGCGTTCAGCGGCCGCAGGTCAGTGCGGCGCACGACCGCTACAGGTCGCAGGTGACCAGCGCCCAGCGGCGTTCGGGAATACGTGACCACGGCTCGACCTCGATGGCGTGGTACAGCGGCACGCGGCCATAGCGCGCCCGCAACTGGCGGGCCGCCTCGGCGATCTCGGCCAGCTGGCGCGCCCGGGCGATAAACAGGCCAGGTTGACGCGCGGCCTCACCGCCCAGGCCGAGTAGCTCGAGCGCCAGCTCATCGATCGGCGCCGGTGGCAGGCCGTTCGGCAAGTCGAGCTTGCTCTTGAGCGCCCGCCGGGCGGCATCGCGCGTGGACAGTGCCTCTTTGAAGGTATACAGCCGCTCCCACGACGTACCGTCCGACAGCAGCGCGCGCAGGCGCACCTGACGCACCGCCCGACCCAACAACGCGGGTTGGGCAAAGGTGTGCGCCAGAAGCTGATCGATAGCGGCCATGACCGCCTCGACACTGCCCAGCGGATCGTCGAAGCGCAGGCCGGCCTGGACAGAGGCCATGACTGGCCGCGCCACGACCGGTTCGGTGTCCTTGCCGTGCGCCAGCCGCCACGCCGCCGCGCCCGGTGGGCCGAATTCGGCCTGCATGGCGCTGAACGGCAACGCGGCCAGGTCGCCAATGGTGTGCAGGCCGAGCAGCTCGAGGCGCTGCAGCACATCCGGATCGAGCCGCAACAGGTGGTTGACCGACAGCGGCGCCAGAAACGCTGCTGTCTCCGACGCCGGTACAGTCCGCGCCTCACCTGGCGAGGCCAGCCGCGCGGCGACCGCCGCGGTGAACTTGCCAGTGCCAAACCCGAGCCGCGGTCGTAGCAAGGGAGGCACGGCGGCGCGGATGGCGTCTTCCAGGCGTGACAGCTCGCCGTACATGGCTTGCAGGCCGCGCAGGTCTAAGAAGAGGTAGCCGTCTTCGCCGGGCTCGACGGCTGGGCTGACGCGTTGCAACTCGGCCAGGACGGCCTCGAGCACCGACGCGGTGCGCACCGGGTCTGGCTGCAGGACGATGGCGTCGGGGCAGAGGGGCACGACTTCGCGCAACAGCAACCCGGGCCGCACGCCGGCCGCCTCGGCCTCGGGCGAGCACAATTGGACGATCTTGCGTTCGCCCGGCGCACCGCCGAGCACCAGCGGGCGGCCATCCCAGGCCGGATGGCGGAGGATTTCGACCCGCAGCGGCAGCTGCGCAATCCAGACGCACGCGACTCGTACGTTCGGCCAGCTCGAGCTGCTGCGCATGGAACACATTATAGAACGTTAGTTCTATAATGTATGCACAGTGTGCCGGCACCGGCAAAAGACGGAGACGGTTTATTTTCACCGCAAAACGTCTACGCTGAGCGGCGTATGGTCGAGGCGCTGGTGTTTGATGTGTTCGGCACGTGTGTGGACTGGCGCGGGTCGGTTATCCGGGAACTCGAAGCCGTGGGGCGGACTAAAGGGATCGTGGCGGACTGGTCGGCGATGGCCGACGAGTGGCGGCGCGAGGGGTATATCCGCGGGATCGCCAGCATTCGGTCGGGCGAGATGCCCTACGTGGGCAGCGACGTGCTGTTCGGCCGCAAGCTGGACGAGCTGCTGCCGAAATACGGCGTTGCCCCGTTGAGCGAGCCGGAAACCCGCACCCTCGCCCACGCCTGGCGCAGGCTCGACCCGTGGCCGGATACCGTCCCCGGGTTGCAACGCTTGAAGACGCGCTTTGTCATCTCACCGCTGTCCAACGGATCGTTCCCGACACTCACCAGCATGGCCAAACGCGCGGCGATGCCCTGGGACTGCATCATCACCACCGAACTGCGCCAGACCTTCAAGCCCGCCCGCGAGGCGTACCTGCTGGCGGCGGAGCTGCTCGACCTGCAACCGGACCAGGTGATGCTGGTCGCCGCCCACGACAGCGATCTGCGCGGTGCGCAGGCCGCCGGGCTGCACACGGCGCTCGTGCCACGGCCGCTCGAGTGGGGCCCGCATGCCCCGCCGTTACCGGCGCCAGACCCGTCATTCGACTACGTCGCGACCGATTTTCTCGATCTGGCGCGCCAACTCGGCGTCTGATGGCTGAGTTGGACGCGACTCAGATCCAGGCGCTCATTCCCCACCGCTATCCGTTCCTGCTGGTCGACCGCGTCGTCGAGCTCGAACCTGGCAAGCGCGCGGTCGGCCTGAAGCACGTCAGCATGAGTGACCAGTACCTGCAGGGCCACTTTCCCAGTTATCCGGTCATGCCCGGGGTGCTGATCGTCGAGGCGCTGGCGCAGACTGGCGCCGTCCTGGTCATGCACGACCCGTCCAATAAAGGCAAACTGCCGTTCTTTGCCCGCGTCGACAACTGCCGTTTTCGCCAGCAGGTGCGACCGGGCGATACTCTCCGCCTGGAGGTAACGGTCACGTCGGTCCGCGGCCCGGTCGGCAAGGCGCACGCGCGCGCGCTCGTCGGGAGCACGCTGGCGTGCGAGGCTGATCTCACATTTGCGCTTGGCAACGCGCCGGACTCGAGCTAGCGTCCGGCTCGGCCTGTTGCGCCTGGCCGGGCGAGCGCTCGCGCGGGCAAACCCACGGCCGACTCACGCGCCGCGGCGGGTGCTGCTGCTGCGGCCAGACCACATCGGCGACGTGCTGCTCACCTCGCCTGCCGTGGCGCTCGTTCGCGAAAGTGTGCCGGGCGCTCAGCTGAGCTACCTGGTCGGCCCCTGGAGCGCTGAGGTCGCGCGCGGTGGTCCGCCGGTCGACAGCTTGCAGGTCCTGCCGTTTCCTGGCTTCACGCGGCGCGCTAGCCCGAATATGGTCGCGCCGTACGCGTTGCTCCTGCGCGAGGCGGCCAGGCTGCGGCGCGAACAGTACGCGCTGGTCGTCGTGTTTCGTCCTGATCACTGGTGGGGCGCGCTGCTGGGGCTGGTGGCGGGCATCCCGGTTCGGGTAGGCGTGCGTACGCCGGAGACCGCTCCGCTCCTGACCCACGCGCGGGCGGCGGTACCGAGCGAGCACGCCACGGTGACGGCGGTGGAATTGGCGCGCCTGGCCTTACAGGCGTTCGGGATCCAGGCGCCAGCGGAGGTCACCGAGCCGACCTTTCGGGTGAGCGACACAGACCGCGCCGCCGCGCACGACTTCTGGGCGCGGCATGCCCTCGACGGCCAGCGGGTCGTCGCGGTGCAGCCGAGCGCGGGCGCAGCGCTCAAGAGCTGGCCGGTGGACCGCTGGGCTCGCGTGGCCGATGGATTGATCGAGCGTGGCAACGCGGTCGTGCTCATGGGTGGGCCGGAGGATGGTCCGGTGCTGGCCGCCATCCAAGCGCACATGGCACACGGGGCGGCGGGGGTCGCGTCCGGCCAGGCGCTCGGTGTCTCGGCCGCTCTGTACCAGCGCTGCGGGCTCCTGGTCGGCCCTGACGGCGGCGGGGCGCATCTGGCCGCGGCGGTCGGTACGCCGACGGTGCGGGTGTACGGCCCGGTGTCCAGTCGCGTGTTCGGTCCGTGGCCGTCGGTGGCAGCGGATCACCACGTGCTGGTCGCAGCGAACCAACTGGCGTGCGTGCCGTGCGGTCATCTGGAGTCGCCACCGTGCGGCGCGACGACGCTCCCGGCGTGCATGCTGGCCGTGGGCGTCGACGACGTGCTGAATGCCGCGAGCGCTTATCTGGGCCACGGCTAGAATCTCGCGAGTATGCACCGCAGTGCGCAGAGCCGCATCCTGGTGGTGAGACTGGCCAGCCTCGGCGATCTGCTGATCACGACACCGGCACTGCGCGCCCTCCGCACGACGTTCCCGGCGGCGCACATCGGGGTCCTCACGACGCCCGCCGGCGCGGCGGCGTTGCGCGGCCTGGACAGCTTCGATGAGGTCCTCACCTTCGACAAGTTCGCCTTCGACCGACCAGCGGACGCGCTGCGCAGCCTGCCGGCCGCGCTGGGGCTGGCCGCCGAGCTGCGAGCAGGCCGGTGGCAGACGCTGGTGTTGCTGCACCACCTGACGACGCCGTTTGGTATCGCCAAATACGCGGCGCTGAGCCTGGGCAGCGGCGCGCGCCGGCGGGTGGGGCTGGATAACGGGCGGGGACGCTGGTTCCTCACGGACTCGGCGGTCGACCGAGGCTTCGGTGTGCGTCACGAGGCCGACTATGGCCTCGACGTGGTGGCGGTGCTGGGTGCACATCATCCCAGCGACAGCCCGCGCCTCGAGCTGTGCATCGCCCCTGACGACGACGGGTGGGCGGCGGCGCGCTGGGCGGAGCAGCAGCTCGGCGAGGCCGTTCTGCTGGTGCCTGGTTCGGGCGCGTTCAGCCGGGCGCGGCGCTGGGCGGCTGAGCGCTTCGTCGAGGTCGGCCGGGCGCTCCTGGAAGGCCACGGACTCACGCCGCTGATCTTGAGCGGCCTCGACCCGGACGAGCAATCGGTGGCGCGTCAGGTCGCCGCGGACATCGGGCCCGCGGCGCGCCTCGCACCACCCGCGCCTGGCCCTCAAGCCCTCGGGGCGCTGATTCGCCGCTGCCGCCTGGTCGTCGCCAACGACAGCGGGTCGGTTCACGTGGCGTCCGCGGTGGGCACTCCGGTCGTGGCGGTGTACGGGCCGAGCAACGATGCGGCCTGGGGACCGTACCCCACGCGCGATCCGCGCCACCAGGTCGTCCGCGAAACACTGGCGTGTACGCCATGCATTCATCGTGGCCACAGCTTCGGGACGCCGCAGGGCTGCCCAGCGCGGACCTGCCTGGCCATCCTGGAGGTGCCCACCGTGCTGGCCGCTGCCGAGCGGGCCCTGGCAGCCAGCGCCGGCGTGGTCATCGGAGCAGCATGAGCACGGCCATGTTTTCGCCAGGCGGGACTGTGCGCTGTGCGCGCCATCCGAACATGGAAACGGTGCTCCGCTGCGGCCGCTGCAACACCCCGATCTGCCCGCGCTGCCTGGTGGGCACGCCCGTCGGCGCACGCTGTCCCACATGCGCCGGGATCAAGCGATTCTCGATCAATCTGAAGCCGCGCGAACTGGCTCGGGCAGTCGGCTACGGGATCGGCGTCAGTGCCGCGGGAACGATCCTGGTAGCCCTGATTCCGCTGCTGGCGATCCTGGGGCCGCTGATCGAATACATGGTGATCGGCTTCGTCGTGGGCGAGGGTGTCTCCCGTGGCGCGAATCGGAAACGCGTGCCGGAACTGGGACCGATCGCGGTGGCGTGTTTGTTCGTCGGGTACGCGCTCGCGGTGGTCGTGCTGCTCGTCTCAGGTGGCCAGCCGATTGGACCAGAGCTGCTGCTTGCTCCGATCCTCCTGCTCAGCCGCGGCGGCCTGATGCTGATGGTTGGGCTGCTGGTTGGGGCGCTGCTGGCCTGGATGCGCGTTCGCTAGTGAGTCATGAGTGATCACGACGACGTCAGCCGTCTGGCAGGTCGGCGCGTCCTGGTGGTCGGCGACCTGGTGCTCGACGCGTACGTCACGGGCCGGCCGGCCCGTGTCTCACGCGAAGCGCCGGTGCTCGTGCTTGACTTTGTCGAGCAAGAGGAGCGGGCCGGATCAGCGGCCAGTCCAGCGGCCAACGTACTCGCGCTGGGGTCGGCAGCCACGGTGGTTGGAGTGGTTGGGTGTGATGCGTCCGCGGCCCAGCTCGAGACTGACCTGAGGCGGCATGGGGTCGACGATCAGGGGCTCGTGCGCTCGGTTGAAGCACTGACGTCGACCAAAACGCGCTTCCTGGCACAGGGCTTTACGGGTGGGCTGCATGGACGCCAGCAGGTCCTGCGCGTGGATCGGACGGCGCCCGTGCCGGCGGCGGCGGCGCAGGCCTGCACGGCGAATGTCGTCCGCCTCGCGCCCGACTTCGACGCCATCCTCCTGTCGGACTACCGAGGTGGGGTCGTGAGCGATGCGACCATCGCCGCGGCATGCGCCAGCGGGCGCCCGATCACCGTCGATTCCCAGGGCGACCTGCGACGATTTCGAGCCTTCGACCTGCTCAAGATCAACCAGGCCGAGGCGCAGGTCGCGCTCGGCAGCGACGACATGCTCGGGGGTGGTGACGCGCTGCGCCGGGAGCTGGGGGCGCGAGTGCTGGTGATTACCCTGGGCGCCGATGGCATGCTCGTGTTCGAAGATGGCGGCCCGCCGGCTCATGTTGCCGCGGTGCGGTCAACTGAAGTCTTCGACGTCACGGGCGCCGGAGATACCGTTATCGCGGTGCTTACGCTTGGCCTGATCGCCGGATTGAACATGCGCCGAGCGGCCGAGCTCGCCAGCGCCGCGGCGAGCGTCGTGGTGCGGCGGTTAGGCGTGAGCGTCGCGAGTCCCGACGAGATCGTGACCGCGCTGCAGACGGCGTCAGTCTGAAACCGCGGCTCCGGCGGCGGCCGTGGCGGGCTCCGCGGCTGCACGCGGACGGCGCTTGACGCGCAACCGCCAGCACGACGTCCGGGACTCCAGGCAGCACTGCTGCTCGTCGATCGTCGCCGGCGGCGTGTTCTGCAGGCAGATCACGTGATACAGCACGGTGCGACCCTCCAACAGCTCGCCGTCGCCGATCCAACGCTCCCGATAAAACGGGCACGCCATCTTGAACCGATGCCAGTTTGGGTTATCGGGAATGATGGTTGGATCGTCTTTGCGCGAACGAGGGATGCCTGCACCCTACCTTTCGGATTGCCGATTCTACCGCTTGTTGGCGGCATGCCCTACTGGGATCAGGCCGTTTGTTTCGAGGTTCTCGACGTCAGGCTGCTCGCGCAGCTTCAAGATGGCGTACGCCGCGCGTGATGCGGGCACGTCGAGGCCTCGGGCATCGGCCATCCGCACCAGAGCACCGGTGAGCGCCTCCAGCTCGGTGCGCGTGCCGCGCTCGAAATCGCGCGCCATCGATGCCTTCATCGCGGCTGGCGCCCGGTCAAAAATCCAGGCGTGCGCCCGGTCACGCGCCTCGGGCAGATCGAAGCCGTAGGCGCGCGCGACGGCCGTGACCTCGTCGAGCAGCGTCTCGATGAGGGCGGCGGTTTCGGGCATCTCGCGGATTGGACCGATGGGCGCGCGGCAAACCGTCGTGATCGTCGCCATCGGGATGAGCAGCCAGGCTTTTTCCCACAGCGCGCGGTGACCGTCCGGGGCGATGCTCACGTTGATACCCGCGCCGCGGAACGTCTCGAAGGTGCGCTCGACGCGCGGCGTCGGTGGGCCGGTCAACTCCGAAATGGTGACGTAGTGGCCGGGGGTGAGGTGGCCGATCACGCCCGGTTCGAGGATGGTCGTTTCGAGCCCAGTCGTGCCCAGGAGCACGTGCGGCTGGCCGACAATCGCGGCCACCCGGTCGGGCGCATCCAGGCCGTTCTGAAAGGTCAGCAGGCTCGCGTCGGGGCCCAGCAGACGTTGGGCGACCTGCGCCGCCGGATCGAGGTCGTAGGTCTTGACGGCGAAGATGACCAGCTCGGGCTGGCCGAGGTCGGCCGGGTCAGCGGAGGCTGGAGCCTGTACGACGAACGTGCCGAAGTCGGCGCTCCTGACTTCGAGACCACGCTCCTGGATGGCCTCGAGATGCTTGCCGCGCGCCAGAAAGCCAACGTCGTGGCCCGCGCGGGCCAGGAGTCCACCATACAGCCCGCCGATGCCGCCAGCGCCGATCACCACAACCCGCATCGGCGCCAGTATAGGCGCGAGCCTGCTTGGGCACCCAGGTTTCGCGGCTGACCGCGTCGCTGCGCTCGCTCACTTCCGGTGCTCGCGAAATGGAACGGGGGCATGTTCGTGCCGGACGCCAGCATGCGCGCGCCACTTCGCGTAACGCCGCGCAGCGGCACGTCCGCAGGCCCGGCGCATGCCGCAGGTAGGCAGCACCCGACTTCGAGAGCCCGCGTCGCCGGCGCATCGCGCACGGGATGACTACACAACCGCTTGACAACGCCGCTGGTTTCCGCGGCATTCGGGGCGCGTCTACAATCGCCGCGCGTTGAGGTGGCAAGTGCTCGTGGGTGCGTTGGCCGCGGTGAGCGTGCTGGCGACCGCTGAGGTCGCGTTCGCGGCCTCCGGGGTGTCGCTTGACCCCAAGCCGGACGGCACACTGTCGCTCGTGGGCAACGGCTGGCGGCCGGGCCAGGAGCTCGTCGTGAGCCTGGGCACCGACGAGTTTCCGGCGGTCGCCGATTCCAGCGGCAGCTTCGAGATCCCGACCGGGCTGCTGGTCAAGGGCGGGCCGCCGCTCTCGATCACCGTTCGACGCGTGGACCCCCGCTCGCTCGCGTTCGGGCACCTCGGTCCGCCGCCGGAGCTGGACGGGCCGAACCCGTTCGCGCTGTTGTTCGCCCAGAGCCTGGCCAGCGGCGCGCAATTGTTCGCGTTGACCGCCGGCGGCCTGACTGTGTTGCGCGTCGCGGTCCGCGCGCTGCGCGCGCGAGCGACCCGATGACCGTCGGCCACGCTCTCTGGCAGGACCAGCTCACCGCTGCCGAACGCGCCAACCTCGACCCCGGCGTACCACAACGAGATCTGACTCGGCGCCCCGACATCCTGGTCGTCGGCGGCGGCATCGTCGGCGTGGCCACCGCGGTCGCCTGCCTGCGGGCCGGGCTCGGCTCGGTTGTCCTCGTGGAGCGCGACCACCTCGCGGCCGGCGCCAGCGGCGGCGCCGCTGGACTCCTGATCCCTGAGGCGCACGTCCACGTCGACGCGCCCGTGCTGGTCAATCTCGGTCGCTTGAGCCTGGCCCTCTGGCGTGACCTCGACCAGACCTGGCCGGGCGGGGTAGGTCTGATGGAGTTGGACTGGCTCGAACCCGATGGGCAGCACTATCCCCAGGGGCGGGTCAACCCGGTGCGCGCCGTGGCGCGGATGGCCGCTGGACTGCCCTGCCTGGCGACCGGCGTCGACGTCACTGGCGTCTCGACCGGCGCCGGTCGAGTGCAGATGGTCCACACATCGGCGGGCGACTTCACACCGGGCACCGTCGTGTTCGCCACCGGCACTCCGCCACGGCTTGACGGTCTCGAGCTTCACCTGCCGGCGACCGAGATCAAGGGGCACATGCTCGCCAGCGAACCGACCAGCTTGCTGCTACCCGACTCGGTGGCTGGCTTCGCGACGTCGATCGACGACGGTCGAATCCTGATCGGCGGCACGCTCGATCATGGCGACACCGAGCGCGTGGTCCGACCCGAGGTGATCGCCAGGATGTGGGCGGAGCTCGAAGCAGCGTGGGCCCCGGCCCGTGGGGTCCGCATTTCGCACCAGTGGGCGTGCTTCCGGCCCGCACATCCCGATTTGCTGCCGGTCATCGACCGGATTCCGTCACTCGGCAACGCCTGGCTCACGTCAGGCCACTACAAGACCGGCATCATGATGGCCCCGGCGACCGGTCGGGCGCTGGCCGACTGGATCCGCACCGGGCAGCAGCCGCCCGAGGTGGTCGGGCTGGGCATCGACCGCTTCCACATCTAGTCTGGATCCCGAGCCGGTCAACGCGGCCCGAAGCGCCGGCACCGCCGCGTCGGGATCGTCGACCGCGACGGCGACCTCTCGAATGTCGTCGTGGTGGCGGCGGAGCCAGGCATCCAGAATCAGCACATCGTCGAGCTCGGCGCGGCTTACTTGCGAGCTCGACGGATGCGTGAATACCCGCCGCAGCAGGTGCCGCAGGTGCGAGGGCGTTGCCCGGGTAGGCAACGAAACCTGCTCGACCAGGCGTCCGGCGCGGACCAGCAGCAACCGCATCCGATCCGGCTGCCGGTCGGGTGTCACGAGCACGACGTTCCGATCGCCGAACGCCGCCAGGCGCTGCTGCACACCGATCACCGATTCCAGGTCGCGAATCCGGTCGCGCAGCTCGGCGGCCTCTTCGAACCGGAGTTGCTCGCCCAGCTCATCGCGCCGCTGGGCGGCTCGTTCGAGCACGCCCGCGTCCTCGCCCCGCAACACCCGAACGCCTTCGTCGACGGCCGCGGCGTAGTCGGCTGTCGAAACCGCGCCCACGCACGGTCCGAGGCACTTCTTCATCTCGAGCAGCGCACACGCCGCCTGCCCGGGCCGCAGCGGTCCGCTGCACTGCCGCAGGCCGAGTTGCTCGTTCAAGAACAGCACCGCCGACGAGACGACACCCGCCCGGCGGAATGGTCCGAAGTAGAGCGTGCCGTCGGCCGGTCGCTCGCGCGTGGCCTCCAGGCGTGGATGCGGATCGCCGACGTCAACTTTGATGAACGGATAGTCGTGGTAATCGCGCAGCAGGCTGTTGGCTTCGGGCAAGTAGTGCTTGACCAGTTTTGATTCGAGGAGCAGCGCTTCGAGCTCGGACTTCGTCTCGATCGCCTCAACGTCGGCAATGTGCGGCAGACGTCGACGCAGTCGCGGCTGGGCGCCGCTCCGGGCGGTGCCTGATGGGCGGAGGTGGGTCCGCACGCGCTGGCGCACGTTGACGCTTTTGCCGACGTAGACGACCTGACCGTGCAGGTCCTTCAGCAGGTAGACGCCGGATGTGGTCGGCAAGCTGGCGACCTGGGCCTCGTCGACGCGGCCCTTGTGGCGTTTGCGGGTCACTGGCTGCTGCTGGACGCGCAGCAGGCTGGCCAGGGTGTCGATGCCACGCCCGATGGCCGTTTCGAGCAGATGCAGGAGCAACGCCAGCGTGGCCTCGGCGTCCGGCCCGGCGCGATGCGCCTGGACGAACGAGAACCCCAGGAACGCGCATAGACTGTCCAGCTTGTAGCTGTGCAAACCAGGCATCAGCCGGCGCGCCAGCCGCAGGGTGCAGAGTCGATCGTTCGGCAGATCCAGGCCGGTGCGGATGAAGGCATGGCTGAGAAAGTTGGCGTCGAAGCTGGCGTTGTGGGCGACCACAACGGCCCCGTCGATGAGCCGCCGCAGGTCAGGCAGCAGGCTCTCGAAGGACGGCTTGCCGCGAACGAGCTCGGCGTTGATCCCGGTGATGCGGGTGACAAACGGCGGGATCGGGACTTTCGGGTCCGCCAGGCACTCGAAGCGATCCTGGACGATGCCGTTTTCG
>Ga0209166_10003392_pt1 | contig 11522 bp, 9 predicted proteins | sample Coa_R1_3_FD_187151 | JGI IMG/M metagenome (GOLD analysis project Ga0209166, IMG submission 187151) | Surface soil microbial communities from Centralia Pennsylvania, which are recovering from an underground coalmine fire - Coalmine... | ecosystem: Environmental > Terrestrial > Soil > Unclassified... | reverse complement strand
CGATCAGGGGCGGCCTCCCTGAACGGTTTGGATAGCGGCTCGAACGTTCGGGAAGGGCGATGAGTGAAGCATCTGGAGGCGGGCGGGCCTGGACCATCACCATCCTGCTCGCCGCGTTCATGCTGATCAATTTCCTCGACAAGATCGCGCTCGGGCTCGTCGCCGTGCCGCTGATGGACGAGCTGCGACTTTCGCCCCGACAGTTCGGCGATCTCGGCAGCGGTTTCTTCTGGCTGTTTGCGGTGGGCGGCGTCTTCGGCGGGTTTCTCGCCGACCGCTTCAGCACGCGGGCCCTGATCCCCGCCATGGTGCTGGTCTGGTCGCTGTGTCAGCTTCCCATCGCCACGACCGCCTCGCTCGGAACCATCATCCTCTGCCGCGCCGTGCTCGGCTTGTCGCAGGGGCCGGCCTGGCCTGTCGCGGTTCACGCGCTGACAAAATGGTTTCCCAACAACCGGCGCAACCTGCCGATCGCGATCGTGGCCCAAGGGTCGGCCATCGGGTTGATCGCGGCTGGCCTCCTCATACCGCTGATCACGGCGAGATGGGGATGGCGTGCCAACTTTGTCGCGCTGGCCGCGATCGGCGGGGCCTGGGCGCTGGCGTGGCTGGCGCTCGCCGATGAAGGGACCGTGGACAGCGCCGACGCGGATGCCGCGTCATCCAATCCAATCGGGCCGTCATTCGCACAATTGCTGCTCGACCGCAGCGTGCTCGGCTGCGCGATCACGCACTTCGTCGGCTACTGGAGCCTCGGGCTGACGCTGACCTGGCTACCCGCCTATTTCGAGCGCGGGCTTGGCTATGACGGCGTCGTCTCGGGTCGGCTCTACGCGCTCGTGATTGCGCTGATGATCCCGCTCGGCATCACCCTTGCCTGGGGCTCGGAGCGTCTGCTGCAGAAAGGCATCCCGTCCAGGACGGCGCGAGGCCGCTATCTGTCGGCGCTGCTCGTGCTGGCAGGAGTGCTGTTTTCGCTACTGTATGTCAGCCCGCACGCCGATTGGCTCCGCATCGGACTGATCGCGCTCGCGCTTGGCTGCACGCCGATCGTCTACTCGCTGGGCCCAGCGGTGCTGGCAGAAGTGGTGCCGGCCGAGCGCCGTGGTGCTGTGCTTGCGACCAACAATTCGGTGGCCTCACTGGCTGGAATCGCAGCCCCGGTCGTCGGCGCCGTCCTGATCCAGGGCCTGCCGGGTGCGCGGGGCTATGAGGTCGGCTTTGCCCTGAGCGGCGCGCTGATGGTTGCAGGCGGCCTGCTTGGCTTCTGGATGATCGATCCGGAGCGCTCGCTGCGTTACGCCACTTGAGCCGGTATCGCGGAGTTGCCGCCGCTCGTCACAGCTTGACGATATTGCTTTCCCAGGAAAGCCCCTCGAACAAATTGACGAGCGGCGGGCCGTGATAGAGGCCCGGCAGATCGCGCGGATGGATGAACTCGTCGCGGAACCACGGAAACACCTTCGGATCGAAATTCTCGACGATCCAGTCGATCATCCGCCGCACCCGCGGCACGCGCGCCGCATCGGGGTGATAGGTGAGCCAGATATCGAACGGGAACACCGCATCGATATCGAGCGGCACCATCTTCGGTCCCATCACGTGAATATAGGTCGGCGACCAGCCGATGCCGGCGCCCTTGATGATGGCCCAGAGCAGCGCGCTTGAATTGTTGGTGGAGAATTTTACGAGCTTGCGCAGTTCGACATCGGGAAACAGCCCGGTGAAAACTTCCTGGCTCTTGGTCTGGTCGGCAAATTGCATCGCCAGGCGATGCTTGCGCAGGTCCTCGATCGTCTTCGGCGTGCCGTAGATCGCTAGATAGGACGGCGCCGCCGCCAGCATCGAATGAATGCGGCCAAGGCGCAGCACCTTCACATCGGGGCTGGTGGGTCGCGTGAGCTGGATTGCGACGTCGACCTCGAGCCGTAACACGTCCGCCGACCGCATCGCGCACATCAGGTCGACGGCGAGCTGCGGATAGGCGCGCTGGAATTCCACGAGCCGCGGCCCGAGCCAGAACGTGCCGAACGCCTCGGTGATGCCGATACGCACTTCGCCGCTCATCGCCGGCACCGCGCGGTTGCGCGCCCGCATCAGGCCGAAGGCTGCTTCCTCCATGCGCTTGGCGGCGAGCAGGATCTCGGCGCCTTCCGGGGTCGGACGGATTCCGTCGACATGGCGCGTGACCAGCACGGTTCCGAGCGCGCGTTCCAGGTCGTCGATCTTGCGGCGCAACGCATTGGGCGAAAGTCCCATGCGGTCGGCGGCGGAGCGGATGCTGCCGCAGCGGGCGAGCTCAAGAAAGGTGCGGACCGACTCCCAATCGGGACCGCCGGCACACGAACTTAAGTCGACGTGTTCGTTTTCCGGACCGCCCCGGTTCACAATTATCGGCATACGGCGCCCCTGCAATCCCCGTAATCTATTCGTACAGCGCAGGCTTTGGCAACCGGAGCACGCCATGACCCACCATGACCGACATACCACCCGGACCGCTCAAGCCCTTGTCGGTGCTCAGAAAAAGAAGGCCAAATTCGCTCTGGAAGCTCCCGGGCTGACCAACCTCTCGCAGCGGCTGGTCGTCTTCAGCGCGACCTATCGGGATATCGAAACGCTGCTCCCGCGCGCGCGCAAGGCCATGGGCGCCGGCGCCGCCAATGAGGTGATTCATCGGGTGGCGCGGCACAATCCGGATTCACTCTGGGGCATTGCCCGTCGCGACTGCTATGCTTCCGGGGATACCGCGGCGGAAGGTTACGTCGCATTCTTGATGCTCAACGCGGAGGGCGCCGATCTCCTGTTGAGCGGTGAGCTCGATGCGACCGATCCGCCGCTGCATCTGCTGACGCGCCAGCACGAGAAACCGGCTGCGATCTACTTCTGGGGCGTCTACGCGCCCGGCCTGATTGCCGGCGGCGTGCCGTTGGCGTTCGAGAAGACCTGGACGCCGCTCTATCGTGACGCGCCGATCTTCACCCGACCGATCACGATCGAGGGCCTGCGGCTCGCCGAAAGCCTGGGATTCCGCCGCGGCGCGAGGTTCCACGGCAGGGCCGCGCCGAAATTCCACATGTATCCGCGCGGCGTCTCGATCAAGCAAACGCGTGCGATCTATGACGACTTCCTCGACATGGAGGACGACCACGACGTCTCGATCACGGTGGTGCGTTCGATTGAGGATTTTATGCGCGTCGTTGCGGTTCGCGGCGCGACCTTCATCGCCGAGCAGGACTGTCCTTATGACGAAGAGTTCGACGGCAATGATTTTTCCGCAAGCCATCTCTTGAGCTATGTCGGCAAGGAGCCGGTCGGCTGCCTCCGCATCCGCTACTTCGCCGGCTTTGCCAAGCTCGAGCGGCTGGCGGTGCGACACGAGTACCGCAGCCGCCAGATCGGCACGCGCCTGATGAAGGCCGGCGTCGAGTTCTGCCGCATGAAGGGCTATCGCCGCATCTACGGCCGCGCGCAGAAGGACCTGCTCGACTACTACCTCAATATGGGCTGGAGGCCGCTCGAAGGTTCGTCAGAATTCTTCTTCTCCGACTACGCCTATATCGAGATCGTCATCGACACCGATCCCAATCCGCAGGCGATCGCGCTCGGCGTCGACCCCTATGTCTTGATGCGGCCCGAAGGCCGATGGGACCGGCCGGGTGTGCTGGACCGCTCGGCCAAGCGCGGCTCAGGCCAACTTGCAGCGGGCAAGAAAAAATGAGGAACGTGGTCAATCTTCGATCGTACTCGAATGCTTCGTTGATCCCGACGCTGGTGCTGATGGATCTGCAGCAGGAATACATCGCCTCACCCCGGCTGTTCTCCATAACCGGAGCCGAGAAGGCATTGGAGAACTGCCGGCTCGTGCTGTGGCATTCGCGGCAGGTGGGATTGCCTGTCGCCTTCCTGCGCATGGTCGGCCGCTCGCCGTTCTTCAACCCGGTGTTGTCCTATTCCAACTGGATCCCGGGATTCGAGCCGCTGACCTCGGAGATGGTGTTCGAGCGCTCCAAGCCGTCCTGCTATGCCAACCGCGAGTTTGCCCACGCCATGACCGAAGGCGGCGGCCACTTCGTGCTGGCCGGATTTTCCGGCGAGGCGGGATGCCTCGCGACCGCGGTGGAAGCCTTCCACCATGGCCACCGCGTCACCTATCTCGCCGATGCTTCGGCAAGCCTGGCGCTTAATCAGATTCCGGCGCCAACCGTTCACGAAACCGTCGCGCAGTTGATCGGTCTCTATGGCGAGGTCACGACCACGCAGGACTGGATCTCGGAACAGATGGCAAGCATTTCTCTGGGAGGCTAAATGAGCAGCACAATCGACCACAAGCTCGATCTGATGGCACGATCGCTTCAGGAGCACATCAATCTGGCCAAGGAGCTGAACCTGAACTTCGTGGCGCAGCTTCTGACCATGACAGCGATGGAGATCCGGATCAATCTCCACCGGATTTCGGACCAGGAAATCGACACCTTGTGCGCCGCTGCAGCCGAGGGCGGACACGAGGCACAAGCGGCGCAGGAGACCGCGCGCGTCATCAAATTCCCGTCTCGCGGCCGCTATTCCTGAGAGGCCCGCGGGGCTTTTCCCGAGGGACTGCCGCTTGTTTACGGGAATTTGCCGGAAGGACTTGCGGCGCGGCGATCTTTCTGGTTTTCAGGCTCACGCGAATCGGGCCGAAGCGCGGCTTGACGAGGCGTGCCATCAGCCGCCACAGGAGGCTCGAATCGTTGCGCTTTTGGCGATTCGCTGCTGTAATTTTTTGCATCAAATCGTGTCCGGTTTCGCGTCTCTGCAATCGCCACATGTGTGACGACGTGCTAGAGAGCGGCGGGGTTATATTGGGCTTGATTTGATTGGGGTCGGCGAATGGGTTCCAACGAGTTCGGATTGGGGACGAAGTCCGAACCAAAACATGCGCTTCGGGTCGGTGTCATCGGTGCCGGCGTGATGGGTAGCAACCACGCGCGGGTGCTGGCCTCCCTTCCCAACGTTAGCCTCGTCGGGGTGGTCGATCCCCTGGAGGCGCATCGCAAGCGCGCGACCGAGCTCGCCAACTGCTCCACCTTCGACAGCCTCGAGGCGCTGATCGAGGCCGGCGTCGATGCCGTCACCATCGCCGCTCCCACCCATCTGCATCACGAGATCGCGCTGGCCTGCATCGCGCGCAAGATTCACGTCCTGGTCGAGAAGCCGATCGCTTCCTCCGTGGAGGAGGGCCGGGAGATCGTCGAGGCCGCGCGGCGCGCGCGCGTGACGCTGATGGTCGGCCATGTCGAGCGCTTCAATCCGGCGGTCGCCGCGATCAAGCAGGCGATCGCGAGCGAGGACATCCTGTCGATTGCGATTACCCGGGTCGGACCGTTCCCGCCACGCATGTCCAATGTCGGCGTCGTCATCGACCTTGCCGTGCACGATATCGACCTGATCCGCTGGTTCACCGAGTCCGACATCGTCGAGGTGCAGCCGCAGCTTTCCAGCGCGGTCGCCGAGCGGGAGGACATCGCGCTGTTGCAGTTCCGCACCGAGTCCGGCGTGCTCGCCCATATCAACACCAACTGGCTGACGCCGTTCAAGGCGCGCAACGTCACGGTGGCGACGCGCGGGAAATATGTCATGGGCGACCTGCTCACGCGCCAGGTCACCGAATGCTTCGGCTTCAAGCCCGACGGCAGCTATTCGATGCGGCATCTTCCGGTTGGCCACGACGAGCCGCTGCGCGCCGAGTTGGTCGCGTTCGTGCACGCGGTTCGCTCCGCCTCTGCACCCGCGGTCACCGGCGATGAAGGCGTCGCCAGCCTCGAGATCGCCACCCGCTGCCTCGAAACCTCACCGAAGCGTGTCGCGGCCCCTTCCGCCCGCAAGGGGCCGCGCCGCATCGTGGGCTAACACCAGTTTCCGATGTCCGTCCCTCCGTCCGTGCAAGGTTCCATGAATCAACATCTGCGCCTGCAAGCCATCCCCTTCATCGATGTCGCCGCCCAGCGCAAGCGGCTCCGCAAGGCGATCGACGAGGCGATGGCCCGCGTGCTCGACCACTGCCAGTTCGTCAATGGTCCGGAAGTGACGCAGCTCGAGGCGGCGCTTGCCGCCTTCAGCGGCGCGAAGCATGTCGTCACCTGCGCGAGCGGCACTGATGCGCTGTTGATGGTGTTGATGGCGAAGGGGCTCGGCCGCGGCGACGCCGTGATGTGCCCGTCATTCACCTTCTGCGCGACCGGCGAGGCGGTAGCGCTGACCGGCGCGACGCCGGTCTTTGTCGACGTCGATGACGCGACCTTCAACATGGACGCCGCTTCGCTGAAGCAGGGCATCGCCACGGCACGAAAGCTTGGCCTCAAGCCGCGGGCGGTGATTCCGGTCGACCTGTTCGGCCAGGCCGCCGACCATGACGCGATCGCCGCTGTCGCGGAAGCCGAGGGCCTGTTCGTGCTCGATGATGCAGCGCAAGGCTTTGGCGCGAGCTACAAGGGCCGCCGGCTCGGCACCTTTGGGCTCGCGACCGCCACCAGCTTTTTCCCGGCAAAGCCGCTCGGCTGCTTCGGCGACGGCGGGGCGATCTTCACTGATGACGCAGCTCTTGCCGAGACGCTCAAAAGCATCCGCGTGCACGGGCAAGGCTCGGACAAGTATGACAACGTTCGCCTCGGCCTGACCGGGCGGCTCGACACAATGCAGGCGGCGATCCTGATCGAGAAGCTGAAGATCTTCGAAGACGAGATCGCGGCGCGCAACAAGGTCGCCGAGCGCTATGCGCGCGGCTTGAGCAACGTCGTCACCGTGCCGCATCTCGCTGCCGGCCGCACCTCGATCTGGGCGCAATACACCATCCGTCTGCCCGAGGGCGTCGACCGCGATCGTTTTGCTGCCGCGCTGAAGGCGCGCGGCGTTCCGACCGCGATCTATTATCCGAAGTCGATGCACCAGCAGACCGCCTACCGGGATTTCCCGGTCGCCGAGGGCGGCCTGTCGGCCAGCGAGCGCTTGTCAGCGGACGTGATCAGCCTGCCAATGCACGCCTATCTCGATGAGGAAACCCAGGACCGCGTGATCGCCGCCGTGCGCGAGGTGGTTTGATCGTGCGAAATACGGCTCTCAAGGCGCGGCGGTTTGCTTCGCGCCGGTCCCGCGCCGCCAGCTCCAGATCGCCACGCAGCCGGCGCCGATGAGGATGTCGAACAAGGGCTCCAGCGGCAGGCGATATTTCGGTGAAGCGATCGGACCGTTCAACAGCAGCAGGAACAGGATCCACGAACCTGCAAACAGCAGGCTTGGCCAGTTGCTCCGCTGTCTCGCCAGCGATACCAGTCCGATCGCCTGGATCAACCGCAGCACAAGAAGGCCGAGCGTCCCGGCAATCAGTAGCCAGGAATAGGTGGGATTGCCCGAGCGGAAGGCATAGTTGAACACCTTCTCGGCGAAGGAAGCGCCCGGCGTGTCATAGAAGCCTGTCCGTGGCAGGCGCGAGACTGGCGGCGAGACCAGATGCGCTGGAGAAACGAGGTTGATGAAGGCACCCGACGCCCAGGACTTGATCAGCGCGGATAGCTTGAGGTCGTTGCGCAGGGCGTCGGCGGCAACCTCCTGGAGCCGCCTGGATTGCTCGAAGCGGTTGGGGGACGGCGCGCCGTAGCGCTGGATCGCGCGATCGTTCATTTCCTTGGCTGCAACCGCGTACGGCGTGCGGTCCTGCATTTCACGCGCGAGCGGCACGATCCACCAGGCCACGTGCTCGCCGGTTTGCGCGCTCAGCGCATACGAACCGTACTGATCGTGATTGCGCACCGAGATCACCGCCAGGCTCAGCGACACCATCGTCGCCGCCCCCACCAGTGCGGCCAATTGTGATAGCGATCGCCGTTGCCAGGCTGACATGGCGAGCAGCAGTCCGATCACGGCGAAAGCCCAAGGCGCGATCGAGACGCGCGTGAGCACCGCGCAGGCAAGCGAAACGCCCAGCATTGCGGCGTGGCCGAAGCTCGGGCTTCGGAACCATCGTTGCACGAGGAAAATGGATAGCACCACGAACAGCGTGAACTGCGTATCCGTGTAGATAAGGCCGCTCATCACGATTTGCGTCGGATTGAAGATCGCGGCGATCGCGGAGGGTACCCCAAGTCGTACGTCGAGGGACCGCGCGATCAGGAACACCAGGACGCATGTTGCACTGTCCGTGGCGCCCTGCGTCAGCGCATCGGCGATCGGGCCGAGATGGCCAAATAGCAGAAAGCAACCGCCCGTCAGCACCTGATAGAGCGGCATCGTGTTGGATGCGGCATCGCCCAGCCAGTGCGACCCGTGAATCAGGCCATCGCGGATCGCGGTGGCGAATTGTCGGGCTTCCCCCACGAATACGATGGAATCGACGCCCTCCAGGCCGCTTTCGCCGAGCGTGGCATAGAGCAGCAGCGCATAGGTCCAGCGCACGGCAAGCGCCCCCAGGAATATCCGGGAGATGGTCGGACTGAGGCGGGGAGCTGACGTCATCTGCACATCTAGGTCGAAGGATCCGGTTCCTGGGCTCTCATCGCGGGTCTCGGGCCCGGGACAATTCTCTCCAGATACAGCAAGCGATCAGCTATGGACAGCGAAGCTCTATAGGATAGAAGCAGCGCATGCTTGGGCGCATCTTCACCGTCGGCGGCTATACCCTGCTTTCGCGGCTGACCGGGTTCGCGCGCGACATCATGCTCGCGGCGATCCTCGGCGCCGGTCCCGTGGCGGACGCGTTTTTCGTCGCATTCCGCCTGCCCAATCATTTCCGCGCGATCTTTGCCGAAGGCGCGTTCAACGCCGCCTTCGTGCCGGCCTACGCGCATGTGCATGGCGAGAAGGGCGAGGCATCGGCAAGACTGTTTTCCGACCGCGTGTTCACGCTGCTGTTTTTCTCGCAGGTGGTTCTGCTCGTCGTTGCCTGGGTCTTCATGCCGGAGGCGATGAGCGTGCTGGCGCCGGGCTTCACCCACGACGCCGGCCAGCGCGACCTTGCGATCGAGCTGACGCGCATCACCTTTCCATACCTGCTCTTGATCACCCTGGTCACGCTCTATGGCGGCATGCTCAACGTGATGCATCGCTTTGCGAGCGCCGCCGCCGCCTCGATCCTGCTCAATCTCGCCATGATGATGACGCTCGCGGTCGCGGTGTATTTCCCGACTGCAGGCCACGCCGCGGCCTGGGGTGTGCTGATCTCCGGCTTCCTGCAATATTTCCTGCTCGCGGGCGATCTCGCGCGCCGTGGCGGCTTGCCGCGATTTGCGCCTTTGAGGCTCGATGAAGACATCCGCGCCTTCTTTCGCGCGTTGGGGCCGGCGACACTCGGCTCGATGGGTACGCAAGTGGCGATGTTTGCCGACACCATCATCGCGACTTTCCTGCCGGCGGGCGCACTGTCGGCGCTCTACTACGCCGATCGCCTCAACCAGCTTCCGATCGGCGTGATCGGCATCGCGATCGGCACCGTGCTGCTGCCGGAGATGTCGCGGCGAATCACCGCGGATGACCATGCCGGGGCGATGGAGCAGCAGCGCCGCGCCTTCGACTACACGCTCCTGTTCGCCGTGCCCTTTGTCGCCGCCTTCCTCGCCGTGCCGGACGTCATCACGCGCGCAATGTTCGCGCGCGGCGCCTTCACCCGTGCCGATGCGGCGGCCTCGGGCGCGACCCTTGCGGCTTACGCCGTCGGTCTCATTCCGTTCGTGCTGATCCGCAGCGCCGTATCGACCTTCTATGCGCGCAAGGACACCGCGACGCCGGTGAAGGCATCGCTCACCGGGCTTGCCGTCAACATGGGGCTCAAGCTCTTGCTGATGGGATCCCTGGCGCAGGTGGGCCTGGCGCTGGCAACCGCGGTCGGCGCCTGGGTCAATCTCCTGCTGGTGCTCGGCTTTGCCGTGCGCGCCGGCTATCTCGAAGTCAACCGTGCGCTTGGCCGGTCGATCGCCAAATTCGCGATCTGCGGCCTCGTTCTCGCGGCGACACTGTGGCTTGCCGCTCGATATGCTGCAGCGCAATTCGGCGGCATGCGGTTTCACGACGAGGTCGCACTGCTTCTGCTGATCGGGATCGGCGCGGTGGTCTATACCGGGTCGGTCGTCGGCCTGTTCGGCCTGAGGTGGTTGAGAGGCCTGGTCAAGGGCTAAAGTGCGTTTGCGCTTCCAGCCAAACCACTGCAATATGCCGGCAAATCAGAACCGAGAAATTGGAGATAGGGATGGCTGCTCCCATCAAATTCGGCGTCGGTCAAAGCGTGCTGCGCAAGGAGGATGACGCGCTCATCCGCGGCAGGGGCCGCTACACCGACGACCTCGCGCCGCAGCCGGCGATGCACGCCCTGGTGCTGCGCTCGCCGCACGCGCATGCGAAGTTCACGATTGATGCCGGTCGCGCCCGCGGCCTTCCCGGCGTGGCGCTGATCCTGACGGCCGCTGACATCACCGATCTCGGCGACCTGCCATGCCTGTTCAATTTCGAAGTCGATCCTTTCACCGGTCCGCCTTACCCAATCCTGGCGAAAGACGAGGTGCGTCACGTCGGCGATGCCGTGGCCTTTGTCGTGGCTGACACCATCGACCACGCGCGCGACGCCGTCGAGGCGATCGAGGTCAATTGGTCGCCGTTGCCGGCGGTCGCGGGTGTTGCCAATGCCGTGAAAAAGGGCGCGCCGCAGGTCTGGCCGAACAAGCCCGGCAACATCCTGTTCGACGTGCCGGTCGGCGACAAGAAGGCGACGGAAGAAGTCTTCGCGAAAGCGCATGCGGTCGCCGAAATCTCCATCGTCAATCCGCGCGTGGTCGCAAGCTTCATGGAGACGCGCGCGGCGCACTGCGAATACGACGCCAAGCGGGATCATCTGACACTGACCGTCGGCAGCCAGGGCAGCCACCGGCTGCGCGACGTCCTGTGCCAGAACGTCTTGAAGATTCCGGTCGAGAAGATGCGGGTCATCTGCCCCGATGTCGGCGGCGGCTTCGGCACCAAGCTGTTTCCGTACCGCGAATATGCACTGCTCGCGGTAGCTAGCCGCAAGCTGAAGAAGACGGTGCGTTGGGCGGCTGACCGAAGCGAGCATTTCATCGGCGACGCGCAAGGCCGCGACAACGTCACCACCGCGCGGATGGCGCTCGCCGAGGACGGCAAATTCCTCGGTATGGACGTCGATCTGATGGGCGACATGGGGGCGTATCTCTCGACCTTCGGGCCCTACATCCCGCATGGCGGCGCCGGCATGCTGCCGGGGCTCTACGACATCCAGGCCTTCCACTGCCGCGTCCGCACCGTGTTCACCCACACCGTGCCGGTTGACGCCTATCGCGGCGCGGGCCGGCCAGAGGCGGCTTACGTGGTCGAGCGGCTGGTCGACGCTTGCGCGCGAAAGCTCGGCATGACGCCGGATGCGATCCGCAAGAAGAATTTCATCCAGCCGAAAGCGCTGCCCTACAAGACGGCGACCGGCAAGGTCTATGATTCCGGGGATTTCGCCGCGCATATGAAGCGGGCGATGGAGGTCGCGAACTGGAAGG
>Ga0209166_10003391_pt1 | contig 11524 bp, 5 predicted proteins | sample Coa_R1_3_FD_187151 | JGI IMG/M metagenome (GOLD analysis project Ga0209166, IMG submission 187151) | Surface soil microbial communities from Centralia Pennsylvania, which are recovering from an underground coalmine fire - Coalmine... | ecosystem: Environmental > Terrestrial > Soil > Unclassified... | reverse complement strand
TTTCGGATCGCGCACGTCGTGCACGGTGAAGCCTTCCGGGCCGTTATAGCTCGAGCCGCCGACCGCCCCGACATAGGCGTGGCCCTTATGCACCTGCACCAGACTGCCGCCGCCCCACGCCGCCGACGCATCGTGGCCGAGCAGGCGGAAGTTTTTTGCCTCTTCCGGATAGGTGGCGGGCATGAGCGCTCCTATTTGTTCACGCGCTGCATGGCGCGGTCGTAGTAGGACAGATCGATGTAGCGCGCCGGGTCGGCCGGCGTGCCGCCCTCGACTTCGGCGCGCAGCGCCAGCACGTTCGCAAAGCCGACCAGATCGAACCTGGCGTCGGGCGCGAAGCCGAAACCGGGCTCGGCCATCAGCACAAGACTTTTTTCGGCGATGTCCTGTGGCAGCTTGAAATTCTGCACCAAGACCGCCGCGGCTGCGGCGCGGTTTTGCGGATCGAGCGACCAGCGCAGCGCCTCGATGTAGGCGGCGAGATAGCGCTCCAGCACGGCGGCATGGTCGCGTGCCCAGGCGCGGCGCACGAAGGCGCCGCCGGCCTGATAGGGGCCGAGCATGTCGGTGGTGCGGCCGAGGCTGTGCAGGCCGCGCTGCGCCGCCTGCAGCGAGAACGGCAGATTGAGAATAGCGCCGGCGTTCTTCTTGTCGTCGAACAGCGCCTGCAGCCGCCGCGCGCCGTTGCCAACCGGATTGAGCGTGTAATCCGTGCCGGCTTTTAATCCGTGCTGCGCCAGAATTTTCTTCGCCTGCAGCGCGTAGGCGGTGTTGACCGCGTCGACCACGATGGCGCGGCCGCGCACGTCGGCAAAATCCTTGACGTCGTCCTGGACGTAGAACTCGTTGGTGCCGCTGTCGCCGCCGCCGACGATCACCACATCGACCTTGGCGACGTCGATCATCGCCACTGCGTTGTCGACTGCCGCCTGCACCACATCGGCGCCGCCGTTGGCGAGCGCCTCGCGCTGACTCTTCGAGCTTTTGGTGAATTGCAGATCGACGTTCAGCCCATGCCGGGCAAAGAAGCCATGGTCGCGCGCGACGTAAAACGGCAGCGCGCGGGCGTTCGGGAATGTGTTGAGGTGGAGAAGCACCGGTTCGGCCCCGTGCGCCTGCAGCGCCAGCGCACAGGCCGCAAGCCCCAGACCGATTTTGCCGGAAAGCATCGTGCTGCTCCGTGGCGCCGAAGGCGTTTTATTGTCATCATCCGCGCAAGCGGATGATCCAGTAATCACCGCCGCTGCGGGATATGCAAGTCCCGCCGGTGAGTACTGGATGCCCCGCATGCGCCGGGCATGACAATGTAGGGTGGAGCGGTGGCTGAGCAGACATCAGAGCAGGCTTTCGACAGCACCGCCCCGCCGCCGGCGCAATTATTCGGCCATCCCAAGGGCCTCACCTTCCTGTTCACCACCGAGATGTGGGAGCGCTTCTCGTTCTACGGCATGCGCTCGCTGCTCGTGCTGTACATGACCAAATATCTCTTGCTGCCCGACCATTCCGGCGCGGTGCTCGGGCTGGCCGGCACGCGGCGCGCGCTCGAATCGCTGTTCGGCCCGCTCGACGTGCAGCCGCTGTCGTCGCAGATTTGGGGTTTTTACACGGCGCTGGTCTATTTCACGCCGATGTTCGGCGGGCTCCTTGCCGACCGCGTGCTCGGCCGCCGCCGCACCGTGGTGCTCGGCGCCGTGCTGATGGCGATCGGCCATTTCATGATGGCGGTCGAGCCGCTGTTCTTGCTCGCGTTGCTCTTTCTCATTCTCGGCAGCGGCGCGTTCAAGCCGAACATTTCGACCCAGGTCGGCGGCCTCTATGCGCCGGGCGACGCGCGCCGCGACCGCGCCTATTCGATCTTCTATGTCGGCATCAATATCGGCGCGTTCCTGGCGCCGCTGGTTTGCGGCACGCTCGGCGAGGAAGCCGGCTGGCATTACGGCTTTGCCGCCGCCGGTGTGGGCATGTGCATCGGACTTGTCATTTATCTGTACGCGCTGCCGCTGCTGCCTGCGGATATACCCTCCCCCGCTTGCGGGGGAGGGGAAATTGTCGGCCAGCCCGCAGGCATCGGCAAAAAACAGCCACTCGACCGCAGCGAATGGCGCGGCATCGTCGCGCTCTTGGTGCTGTTCGTGCCGACGACGCTGTTCTGGGCGACTTACGAGCAGATCGGCAACACCATCATTCTGTGGGCCGACGCCAACACCGACCGGACCGTTTCGCTGTTCGGCTTCACCGCGCAAATCCCCACCACGTCGTTCCTCGCTTTCAATCCGTTCATGATCTTCGCCTTCACGCCGTTCGTCGTGACGCTGTGGGCACGGCAGGCGGCGCGCGGCCGCGAGCCGCACACGATCACCAAAATGGCGCTCGGCTGCTTCGGCCTGACTGCGGCCTATCTGATCATGGCGCTGGCCGCGTTCGTCGCCGGCGGCGGCAAGGCAAGCTGGCTGTGGCTGTTCGGCTATTTCGTCGTCATCACGCTCGGCGAGCTTTATCTGTCGCCGATCGGGCTGTCGCTGGTCACCAAAGTGGCGCCGGCGCGTATCCTGTCGATGATGATGGGGGTGTGGCTCGCGACCAGCTTCGTCGGCGGCTTCCTGGCCGGCTGGCTCGGCAGCTTCTGGAGCCGCATGGCGAAGCCGGAATTCTTTCTGATGATCGCCGCCATCGGCGCGATTGCGGGGCTGATGATCCTGGCCTGCCGCTGGCCGCTGAAGGGCGCTGTGAAAGAGTAGCAACTAACGTGTCATGCCCAACGCATGCGGCGCATCCAGCAATCGCAAGCGCCGAAATTTAATCCGCAACGTCCGCGATTACTGGATCACCCGCTTTCGCGGGTATGACGTGACGAACACGATCTCAGCTGGGCTTAGTCTTATTGCCGTTGATCAGGTCGTAGACGTTGCAGGCAATGCCCGTCGCCTCATAGCCGTCCTGCCCCGTCGCCTGCGCGATAGCAAACATTTGGTAGGCGAGGCCGACAAACGGCATCGGGACCTCCATGTCGCGCGCCATTTCGAGCCCGAAGCCAACGTCCTTAGGCATCCAGGACTTGCGCGGCTTGAACTTGCGGCTCACCAAAATTTCCATGATGCGCCGCGTCGCCACCGAATCCTGCTGAGAGTTCTTGATAACAGTCTGGAAGGTGGACTCGTCGAGACCGCCCTTCCTGAGCCAACAGCAGATTTCAACAAGGCTCAGGTGTTGGACAGCGGCCAACATCGCCATGGCGTTCTTGACCAGCTTGGCGTTGCCGAGTTCACCGACGTGAAGAATCGATTTGCCCATCGCCTTGAATATCGGCTGATGCTCGTCGAACAACGCCTTGGAGCCCGAAAGCCAAAGCGCCAGCTCACCAGCCGCCGCAACCTCCTCGACGCCTCCGGCCGAAGCGTCGATTACTGTCCAGCCCGCTTTGTTAAGCTCGCCGCTCACGCTGACGATGGTCTCTTTATCGATGCTGCTAAAATCGATCCACACCTTGGTGCCGGTGGTCGCCTCGGCGAGCCCACCCTTGCCGAGGCCGACGGCCCTGACTGCATCATTGTTCGGTAGCATGGAGAGCACGAGCTCGCACGATTCAGCCACTGCTTTGGGCGAGTCCTTGAACTGTGCGCCTGCGGCCTCCAGTCCCTTGGCCTGCTCGCGCCTCAGATCGTTCACGACCAGACGATAGCCGGCCTTGATCAGGTTGGCCGCCATGCCGCTGCCCATGCCGCCGGTGCCGATGAAACCCACGGCCTTCATGCCTCACACCTCCTCAGTCATTGCCGATAAAGCCCAACATCATGCCGTAAACGATGATTGTCCGAGTTCGTGCATGGCACATGGCCTATTTCGTCACGTTGGCGCGCCTTGCCTGCGTCGCCGCAGCATCCACGACGAAATTGCTGCCCTCGCGCTTGAGCACCACGCCATACTCACGCTCCGCGGCTTCCGCTGAGACCAATCCCTCGCGCACGTCGGCCAGTACGCATTCCGCAGGCCGCGCCAGCGGGTCGCCGTAGCCGCCGCCGCCCGGGCTGTCGAGGCAGAAGACATCGCCTGAATGCAGCGGATAATCGGCGTAGCGCGTCGGCAGCCGCTTGGCGCGATCGGTATTCGGATTAATCCAGATGTCGCCCGGCCGGCCATCGCGCCCGCCCGCCATGCCGTGCGGCGGAATGACGTGCTTCATGGAGCGGATCGAGAATCGCGCATCGGCGAGATTGAGATATTCGCGGCGCACGCCGAGCCCGCCGCGAAAGTTTCCAGGCCCGCCGGAATCGGCGATCAGCTCAAAGCGGACGAGCCGGGTCGGAAACTCGCTCTCGACGATTTCGATCGGCGCGATGCGGGCGTTGCTCTGGTTCACGGTGATGGCCGAAGCGCCGTCCTTGCCGGGCCGCGCGCCGCCGCCGCCGGCGATGAGCTCGTATTGCACGTAGCCCTGACCCGTATAGGTGCTGCGCCCGCCGATGATGATGGAGCGGCTGCCCGAGCCGTCGGCGCGCACCTTTGTGGGCACCACCGGCGCCAGCGCGGCGAACAGGGCGTCGACCAGCGCGTGCACGGTCGGATTGTAAGTATTGACCGGGGCCGGAAAGCGCGGGTTGAGCACGCTGCCTTCACGCGCGGTGAAGTCGAAAGCGCGAAGGAGCCCGCTCGACACGTACATGTGCGGATCGATCATGGCGATCAGCGCATAGGCGCACGCGGCCTGAACGAGCGGCGGCCGGATGTTGGCGGGACCGCGGGTCTGGTCGGCCGAGCCGGAAAAATCGAAGTGCAGCCGGTCGCCGCGTTTTTCGGCGACGACGTGGATGCGCACCGGCTTTTCCAGCTCGATGCCGTCGTCGTCGACAAAACGCTCGGCCTCGTAGCGGCCGTCGGCCCATTCGGCGATCGCGGCGCGCACCCGCGCCTCGCCGATCTCGAACAGGCGGGAAAAACTCGCCAGCACTTTGTCCTCGCCGTATTTGGCGACGAGCTCGTTGAGCCGCCTTTCGCCGAGCCGGTCGGCGCCGAGCTGGCCGCGAATGTCGCCGAGCACGAGCTCGGGCGTGCGGCTGTTGGCGGCGATGATGCGCTCGAGGTCGGTGTTCGGCGCGAAGCGGCGCTGATAGCGCACCGCCGGCAGATGCAGGCCCTCGTTGAAAATCTCGCGCGCCTGGCCGGAGCAGCTGCCCGGCACCGGGCCGCCGATGTCGCCCTTGTGGGCAATCGAGCCGCAGAAGCCGAACAGCGCGCCGGCAATGAATACCGGCGTCAGCACGCAGATGTCGGGCGCATGCGGGCTGCCGCCCTGGTAGGGATGATTGATCAGGAACGCATCGCCCTCGGCGATGTCGCCTGAGAACTCGGCCAGCACCGCGACACAGCAGGCCGGAAACGCGCCGATATGCAGCGGCAGCACCACGTGCTGGGCGACCACCTCGCCTTGCGCGTTCATCAGCGCGCACGAGGCATCTTGCGATTCGCGCACGATGGTGGAGAAGCCTGTGCGGAACAGCGAGTTCTGCATCTCCTGCACGATACCGGAGAGACTCGCCTTCACCACTTCCAGATCGACGGCGTCGATGGGCATACTTGACCGCCTCGTAGCTGACCGTCATTGCGAGCGAAGCGAAGCAATCCAGGGGCGGGGAGCACCCGACTCCTGGATTGCTTCGTCGCTCCGCTCCTCGCAATGACGCATTACCGTTCCTCCGTCACGATCAAATTCTTCCATGCATCGACTCGCGCGACCTGGCCGGCACAAATCACCGTGGTGCAGTCGAACTGATCGAGGATGGCCGGGCCGCGAACAGAGGCGCCAACGTCGAGTTTTTCGCGCTGATAGACCGGGCATGACATCGTCTTGCCTTCGAACCGCACCGGGCGGGTCTCGCGCAGGGCGTCGGCCAGCTTCAACCCCTGCGGCGCGAATTGCGGCATGCCGACCGGCGGCACCAGGCCGATGCCGCACACCCGATACGACACGACCTCGACCGGCTCCTCGGGCGCCATGTGGCCGAATTGGCTCTTGTGCTCGGCATCGAATTTTTTGCGCAGCAAATCGAGCGCCGCAATCTCGGCGACGGTGCAGGCGAGCGTGATCTCGTAGCCCTGCCCAGCGTAGCGCAGGTCAAGCGCGCGATCGATGCGAATTTTGTCTTCGGCAAAGCCGTCGCGGCGTAGCGCGTCCCGCGCACGCTGCTCGAGCTCGGCGAACACGGCCTTGATTTCGGCTGGCTTGAGCGCGGCGAGCAGCCGCAGGCGCGAGACAATGTAGTCATGCTTGACGTCGGACATGATCAGCCCGATGGCCGAGAACACGCCGGGATAAAGCGGCACCACCACGCCGGCCATGCCGAGATCGCGGGCCATGCGCGCGGCATGGAGCGGTCCGGCGCCGCCGAACGCGAGCAACATGAAATCGCGCAGGTCGTGGCCGCGCATGGTGGAGATGGCCTTGATCGCCTCCTCCATCTTGACGTCGATGATGCGCACGACGCCTTCCGCCGCCGCTGTCACGTCGAGCGACAGCTTTTCGGCAATGCGCGCAACCGCGGCCTCCGCTTTGGCGTGGTCGAGCGCCATGCGGCCGCCGAGGAAATTGTCGGCGGAGAGGTAGCCGAGCAGCAGATTGCAGTCGGTGATGGTCGCGGCCTCGCCGCCGCGGCCGTAGCAGGCCGGGCCCGGCACCGCGCCGGCGCTTTGCGGCCCGACTTCCAGGACGCCGAAGCGGTCGACCGTGGCGAGCGTGCCGCCGCCGGCGCTCACCGTATTGATGTCCATCATCGGCACCGCGAGATCGCGGCCTTCGATCTTGCCGCGGCCGGAAAAGGTCGCTTCGCCGTCCTTGATCAGCGCCACGTCGCACGAGGTGCCGCCCATGTCGAAAGTGATGAGATTGCCGATCTGCAATTGCCGGCACGCAGCCAGGCCGGCAGTGACGCCGCCGGCCGGACCCGACAGCACGGTGGTGACAGCAGTGCGCGCCGCGTCGCGGAACGTCGCCATGCCGCCGTTCGACTGCATGATGTATTTCTGCGGCGTGACGATTCCGGCCGTCTCCAGGCGGCGGTCGAGATTGGCGATATAGCGGGCGAGAATCGGCTGCAGGTAGGCGTTGATGACGGTCGTGCTCAGCCGATAGTACTCGCGGATCTGCGGCAGTACTTCGGACGACAGCGACACGTTGCAGCCGGGTATCTCCTCGGCCGCGATGGCGCGCACGCGCGCCTCGTGCGCGGGATGCAGGAACGAGAACAGCGAGCAGACCGCCAGGGCTTCGATGTTCTCCTTTTTGAGTTCGCGCAACGTAACGCGCAACGCCGCCTCGTCGAGCGGCACCAGAACTTGGCCACGGAAATCGACACGCTCGCGCACCTCGCCGGTGCGGCTCGGCGGCACCAGCGGCGCCGGCTTGTCATACATCACGTCGAAGATCGCGGTGCCGTAGGGCCGCGCCTGCTCGGCGACTTCGTAGATGCCGCGAAAGCCTTCGGTCACCAGGAGCCCGGTCCGCACGCCCTTGCCTTCCAGCAAGGCGTTGGTGCCGACCGTGGTTCCGTGACAGAAAAAGCTGACGTCCGCCGGCGCGGTCGCTGCGCCCGGTCCGCCGCGGATCAGCGCCTCGATGCCCTGCAGGATCGCGCGCGAGGGGTCGTCGGGGGTCGACGGAACCTTGCCGATGGTAACGGCGCCGGTTTCCTCATTGAGATAGACGAAGTCCGAAAACGTGCCTCCGGTATCGACGGCGACTCTATAATGAGGCATGCGGCGGCTACTCTGACCCGCGTTCGGTCCCTTATCGGCAGCGAATTGCCCCGCTTTTGCCCTCCGTGACAAGCCCGGATTGGAGCCGGTGCCAGCGGTTTAGCCGTCCCACCCTGCGACACTGGGCAAGGGAACGATATCGGTTCGACTGCGTTGAGCCTTATTGCACGGGCATAGGTGATGCGGAGCCGGGGAAGCTCAGGTCATCGCAACGGACGATTCCGCCCTCGCGTTCAGCGAAGGGTGCCGCATGGCCATGGTGTTCCTTCAAGGCCAAGCCCAGCCCGCGTATCATGTACAGGCCGCCGGTGGCGGATCGGGTGACGAGGGTCTGGCCCTTGACCAGCAGCATGAACCGTATTGCCGACCGGACCAGTCCAGCACCCGCCGGACCGTATCCCTACACGGTGCGGCACTATTTCGTCCTGTTGGCGCTGGCCGTCGCTGTTCCGCTGGTCTGCCTCGCCTTCTATGCCAGCTGGCGGGTCGCCGATGGTGAGCGCGACGCGACGCGCGCGGCGCTTCTCAGCAATGCGCGCTCGCTCGCGGCCGCGATCAATCGCGAAGTCGAGAAGCATGTCGCCGTCGGTGTGACGCTGGCGCATTCTCCGACGCTATTGGCGAGCGATTGGGACGGCTTTCGGCGGCAAGCCGATGCAGCGTTGCCATACTTGTCGGGATCGTGGCTCAGCATCGTCGATCCACGCGGCCAGGTGCTGCTCAACACCTTGGTCTCCGCTGACACGGCATTGCCGCGACGCCCCCTCTTCGAAGCCGAGCAGCGCGCGCTCGAAACCGGTAGACCGCAGGTCTCCGATGTGGTCACCGGCGTGGTCGCGCATCGCCGCGCCGCATTCGCCGCCATTCCGGCGTTTCAAGATGGTCACCTGGCGTATCTCGTCGACATTGCGCTTAATCCCGACCGCTTTGCGACGCTCTTGAGGGAGCAGCGCTACGAACCGGGTTGGCTCGTCGGCATGGTCGATCGCCGCGGCAACTTTATTGCCCGGCTTCCCGAAGAAGGGTTTGAAGTCGGCGGACCGGCGAGCACCGGCTGGCGCCAGGCGATCGAGCGCAATCGCGAGGGCATCGAGGAACATGCCTCGTTGCAAGGTTATTCCGTCGTCAACGCCTACGTGCCGGCAGCATCCGGCTGGACGGTCGGCGTGGCGATCCAGAAAAGCATGCTGGAGGCGCCGCTGCAGCGCACGCGCTGGCTCTTGCTCGCCGCCAGCCTCGGCTGCATCGGCCTCGGCATCGCGCTGGCCTGGCAGATCGCGCGCAAACTCTACGCCAGTGGCAAGATCCTGCACGCCGCCGCTGACGCGATCGCGGCCGGGCAGCCGGTGACGCCGACGCGAAGCGGCGTGCGCGAATACGACGAAGCCATCGCCGCGTTCGGCGCGGCGTCGCGGGCGCTGCACGCCCGCGCGCAGGAGCGCGACCGCGCCGAAGAGGCGCTGCGCGCCCGCGAGGCCGAGCTCGAAACCGTGGTCAACAGCACGCCGTTCATGCTGACGCGCTGCAGCCGCGACCTGCGTTACCGCTTCGTCAGCCAGGGCTGCGCCGAACTGCTCGGCCGCAAGCCGGAGGAGATCGTCGGCAAGCCGATCGCCGAGATCATGGGCGAGGCGGCGTTCAACACGATCCTTCCCTGGGTGGCGCGGGTGCTCGACGGCGAACGCGTCGAGAGCGAAGCCGAAATCAATTATCAGCATACCGGCAAACGCTTCGTGCACGTCGTCTCGACACCGGAGCGCGATGAAAGCGGCGCAGTCATCGGCTGGGTCGCTTCCATCCTCGACATCAGCGAGCAAAAGCGCGCGCAGGCGGCGCTGGCGCGCCGCGCCGAGGAGAATGCCGCGCTCTACGAATTCACCAACAGGCTCTATCGCGCCGAATCCTTGAGCGTGGTGTACGAGGCCGCGCTCGACGCCATCATTCGCGCGCTGATGTGCGAGCGCGCCTCGATCCTGCGCACCGACGCGCACGGCGTGATGCGCTTTGTCGCCTGGCGCGGATTGTCGGAGCCTTACCGCCGCGCGGTCGACGGTCATTCGCCCTGGGCGGCGGACGATTCCAATCCGCAGCCGGTCTGCATCGAGGACATCGAGCGCGCCGACCTGCCGGACGCGCTCACGGCCATCGTCAAGCAGGAAGGCATCCGCGCGCTGTCGTTCATTCCGCTGATGTCGTCGGCGGGCCGGCTGTGCGGCAAGTTCATGACCTATTATGCGACGCCGCACGTTTTTAGCCGCGACGAGCTCGATCTTTCGCTCAATCTGGCGCGCCGGCTCGGCTTCGCCGCCGAACGCATGGTGGCCGAGCAGGCGCGCCAGCAGGCCGAACACGAGCTGCGTTCGCTCAAGGATCAACTGGAGTCCGAGGTCGAGACGCGGACCCGCGAGCGCGACCGCATCTGGAACGTCTCGGAGGATCTGCTCGGCGTCGGCAATTTCGAAGGCTATTTCGTCAGCATCAATCCGGCTTGGAGCAAGCTGCTCGGCTGGAGCGAGGACGAGATCAAGTCGATGCATGTGAGCGACTTGCGGCATCCCGAAGATGCCGCGGCATCGACTGCCGCGCGCGCCCAGCTTGCCCAGGGCGTCCCCACCGTGCGACTGGAGAATCGTTACCGCCACAAGGACGGCTCGTGGCGCTGGCTCAGTTGGACCATGACGGCCGAGGACGGCCTGATTTACATCTCGGGTCGTAACGTCACGTTGGAGAAGGAGGCCGCCGCAGCGCTGGAGCGGGCGCAGCGCCGCTCCGCGCATTCGCAGAAGATGGAGGCGCTCGGCCTCCTCACCGGCGGCGTCGCCCACGATTTCAACAATCTATTGATGATCGTCAGCGGCCACGCGCAAAGCCTCAAGCGCCGGCTCACCGAAGCGCGCGACAAGCGGGCGCTCGACGCCATTGTGATGGCTTCGACCCGCGGCGAGGGCCTTACGCGTCAGCTGTTGTCGTTCTCGCGCGGCATGCCGCTCAATCCGACGGTGATCAGCCCGGCCGAAACCGTCGCGGCCATTCGCGACGTGCTGGCCGGCTCGCTGCACGTCAACATCGAGCTGGCGGTCGACGTCGCGCAGGCGAGCTGGCCGGTCCGGGTCGACAAATCCGAGCTTGAACTGGCGCTGGTCAATCTCACGGTGAATGCGCGCGACGCCATGCCGAGCGGCGGCCGTTTGTCGATTAAGGCCGCCAACGTGACCTTGGCGCCGGACGATACGCCGGAGGGACTCGCCGGAGAGTTTGTTGCGCTCAGCGTCACCGACACCGGCTCCGGCATCGCCGACGACGTGCTCGGCCGCGTGTTCGAGCCGTTCTTCACCACCAAGGGCGCGGAGAAAGGCACCGGGCTCGGCCTGTCGCAGGTCTACGGTTTTGCCCGCCGCTCCGGCGGCACCGCGGCGATCAAAAGCGAAGTTGGGCGCGGCACCACGGTGACCACCTATCTGCCGCGCAGTCGCCGCGCCGTCGATCCGGTGCGCCAAGACGACACCACCCAATACGCCGCGCCCGCCGACGCCACGGTGCTCGTCGTAGAGGACAATGACGACGTTCGCGCCGTCGCGGTCTCGCTGCTCGAGCAACTCGGCTACCGCACCATCGCGGTCGATAACGCCGCTGCGGCGCTCGACGTCCTCGGCCGCGCGCCGGACGTGAACGTGTTGTTCTCCGACGTCGTGCTGCCCGGCGACATGGACGGGTTGCTGCTCGCGCGCAGCGTCAAGGCGCGCTATCCGCACATTCCGATCGTGCTGACCACCGGCTA
>Ga0209166_10003390_pt1 | contig 11527 bp, 2 predicted proteins | sample Coa_R1_3_FD_187151 | JGI IMG/M metagenome (GOLD analysis project Ga0209166, IMG submission 187151) | Surface soil microbial communities from Centralia Pennsylvania, which are recovering from an underground coalmine fire - Coalmine... | ecosystem: Environmental > Terrestrial > Soil > Unclassified... | reverse complement strand
GGCCGCGGCATCGCCGGATTGATCAAAGCCGCCCTGGCGCTGCGCCAGGGCGTGATCCCGCCCAGCCTGCACTACACACAGGCCAATCCGCTAATTGATTTCGCCGGCGGCCCCTTCCGGGTGAACACGGCCCTGACGCCCTGGCCGGCCCGCCCCGGGCCGCGCCGCGCCGGCGTGAGCTCCTTCGGCATTGGCGGGACCAATGCGCATGTGGTCCTCGAATCGCCTCCGGCAGCGGCCTCGGCCCCCGCGCCGACCCCCGAGCCAACCGGGCAGGTGAATCTGTTGTGCCTATCGGCTAAGAGCGCGCCAGCGCTGGACGAGTTGGCCGCACGCTATCGTGAGGCGCTGGCCGGCGAGCTCGCTGCCGATTTCGCCGACGTGTGCTATACGGCGAGCGCGGGGCGCGTCCACTTTGCGCATCGGCTGGCGGTGCTGGCGCGCTCCCCGGACGAGGCCAGCGACCGGCTGCGCGAGTGGGCCGCCGCTACCGCCGGCGCGCGGGCGCGCTCGGCTGCGCGGCCCGCCTTGGCCTTCTTGTTCTCTGGCCAGGGGACGCAATACACCAGCATGGGGCGCCAGCTTTACGACAGCCAACCTGTCTTCCGCGCCGAACTCGATCGCTGTGCGGCGCTGCTGCGGCCGGTGCTGGAACATGACCTGCGCGAGGTGTTGTTTGCCGCGAGCAACGCGCCGCTGCTCGACCAGACCGCCTACACCCAGCCCGCGCTGTTCGCCATGGAATGGGCGTTGGCCCAGCTCTGGCTGGCGTGGGTGGGCAAACCCGCCTACGTGCTGGGCCACAGTCTTGGCGAATACACGGCTGCCTGCGTGGCGGGCGCGCTCAGCCTCGAAGACGGCCTGCGCCTCGTGGCGGCGCGCGCGCGGCTGATGCAAGGCTTGCCGCCGGACGGCGCGATGGCGGCGATCTACGCCGGTGAGGCACGGGTCGCCGAAGCGCTGGCGCCCTATGGCGCGCGAGCGGCGATTGCGGCACTCAACGGACCGGCCGAGACAGTCATTGCCGGATCGCGCGCAAGCGTGGACGCCGTGACCGCCGCGCTCCAGGCCGACGGGTTGCGCACTCGAGCGCTGGCCGTCTCGCACGCCTTTCACTCGCCGCTGATGGACCCCATCCTCGACGCGCTTGAGCGCGAGGCGGCGCAAATCAGTTGGAGCGCGCCGAGCATCGCGCTGGTCTCGAACCTTAGCGGGGCGCTCGCTACCCCCGATGAACTCGCCAGCCCGAGCTACTGGCGCCGCCATGCCCGCCAGCCGGTCCGCTTTGCCGATGGCCTGCGCACCCTCCAGGCGCAGGGCTGCGCGGTGTTTGTCGAGATTGGTCCGCGGCCGGCCCTGCTGGGGATGGCGCGCGAGTGCCTGCCCGATCGTGACGCCACCTTGGCGGCCTCGCTGCGCCCCGGCCGGGACGACACCGAGCAAATGTTGGAGAGCCTGGGCCGGCTCTATGCGCACGGCGTCGAGGTCGATTGGCAAGGGTATTGGGGCGACACACCGCACCGCCGGATTGCGCTGCCGACCTACCCGTTTCAGCGCCAGCGGGCCTGGGTGACGCCGGCCCGCCGGCTGGCTGCCGAAGCGCCGGGCGACGATCCGCTTTTGGGCGCGCGGCTGGCACTGCCGCTGCCAGAGATCATCTTTCAGACTCAGCTTTGGCCGGGCAAGTCACCCTTGTTGGACGAGCATCGCTACTACGGCCTGGCCCTCGTCCCGGCAGTGTGTTTTCTGAGCATGGCCCTGTCGGCGGCCAACGCGGCGCTGCCCGGCGCGCACACCCTCACGCAAGTGACGTTTTTGCAGGCTCTCATACTGCCCGAAGAGCGGCCGCGCCTGGTGCAGATCGTGCTGACGCCGGACGGCGATGGCGCCAAGCTGGCTATCTTCAGCCAGGAGCCCGAGGCGGTTGGCGCGGGCGGCGGCTGGGTGCAGCACGTCGCCGGCACCGTCCGGAGTGAGCCGGGCGCGAGCGGGTGGGCGGAACGCTTCGACCATGCGGCGAGCCTGGCTCGCTGCCCCATCGAGTTGGCCGGAGCCAGCCTCTATGAGACCTTGCGCGCGCACGACATCGCGCTGGGGCCGAGCTTTCGGCGGCTCGAGACGGTTGCATTGGGCCCGGGCGAGGCCCTGGGGCGGATCAGCCCCGCGCCCGGCGCCGATCAGGCTCAGCCCTATCGCGTATTGCCCAGCCTGACTGAGGCCGGCCTGCAGTTGGTCAGCGTGGCGGCTTCGCCGGCGCTGGCGCGCGGCGGGCCGCAGGCCATCTACGCTCCGATCAGCGTCGAGCAGATGCGGGTGGCCCCAGACGTCGGCCGCGCCTGCCTGGCCCATGTCCGTCTTCACTCGGGCGCTACCGAGGACGGCTTTACGGGTGACGTGCGCCTGATGGAGGCCGACGGGCAGATCGTGGCCGAGCTGCTCGGCATACGCTACCGCCCGGCGAGCAGTTCGGCGCTGCGGCGCGCGGCGGATCCGGCGCAGCGTGAGCCGCTCTATAGCCTGGCGTGGCGCCCGTCGCCAGTCACGGTGGATGATACGACTCAGGTGGGGCGCTGGCTGATCCTGTGCGATCGCGGTGGTGCTGCTGCCGCGCTGATCGAGCAATTGGAGGCGGCCGGCGGCGAGTGCCTCACGGTCTGGCCGGGGCCGGGCCTGGCCGAGGTGGCGCCCGGCCACTGGCAGGTCAACCCCGAGCGGGCTGACGAGCTGGCGCAAGTGGTGCGCACGGTGGCGGCGCAGACCGGGGCGCCTTGGCGGGGCCTCATTCATTTGTGGGGGCTGGAAGTTGCGGCGCCATCGGGCGATTTGCCATCCACATCTGGTTTGCCGAGCGCGCTGGCGTTGATTCAGGCGCTCGTGCGGCATGCGCCCAATCCAGCACCACACCTGTGGATCGTCACGGCCGGCGCGCAGCCAGCCGGCGAATCGCCGGCGCTGCCGGCGCCGGAGCAAGCCCCGCTATGGGGCCTGGGCCGGACTTTGGCCCAAGAATATCCGGAGCTGTGGGGCGGGCTGGTGGATCTTGAGCCGGGGCGCCTGCTCGAGGCCGCCCACGACCTGGCGAGTTGGATCACGTGGCCCGATGGCGAGGACGAAATGGCCTGGCGTGGCAAGCAGCGGTGGGTGCCGCGCCTGGTCCGGCAGGCGCTCACGGACCAAAGCCCACCCACGCTCGACCCACAGTGCCTACCTGATCACCGGCGGTCTAGGTGGCCTGGGACTGAGCGTGGCGCGCTGGCTCGTGGCCCACGGCGCGCGCTACCTGGTGCTGGCCGGCCGGCGCGCGCCCTGGCCAGCCGCGCGCGACGCGCTATCCGCGTTGGAGCAAGCAGGCGCGCAGGTGGTTGTGGTGAGCTGCGACATCGCCGATGAACGTGCGGTGGTGGAACTGCTGGCCCACATCGCTGCGCAGTTGCCACCGCTGCGCGGGGTGGTGCATGCCGCGGGCGTCCTCGATGACGGGGTATTGCTACAGCAAGACTGGTCACGCTTCGCCGCGGTGCTGGCCCCCAAAGCGGCCGGCGCATGGCACCTGCACAGGCACACCCAGTCGCTGCCGCTAGACTTCTTCGTCTTGTTTTCTTCCGCGGCCGGACTGCTCGGGTCACCGGGCCAGTCGAACTATGCCGCCGCGAACGCCTACCTCGACGCGCTGGCGCACCACCGGCGGGCGCTGGGCCTGCCAGCGACCAGCCTCAATTGGGGACCCTGGGCTGACATTGGGATGACGGCGCGCAGCGAGCCGGCCCGCCGGCGACGCCTGGAGCAAGGCGTCGGCGAGATCGCGGAGGCGGACGGGCTGCGGGTGCTCGGCGCCATGCTCACCTCAACGCTGACGCAGATGGCCATGCTGCCGGTGGATTGGGAACGCTACAGCGCGCGCGCCGGAGGCCGGCGCGCCGTGATCGCGGAGCTCGGCCGGCCCCACCACGTGGTACCTCCTGCGCCGGCCTCCGTGTCCGAGGCGAGGCTGCGCCTGGCCGCTGCCCCGCGCGAGCGGCGCGAACAGATCGGCGCGCTCATTCGGGCCCAGGCCGGTCGCCTGCTTGGGCTCGACCCGGCGCGCCCGCTCGACCCGCAGCGGCCGCTGCAAGAACTCGGCCTCGACTCGCTGATGTCGATTGAGATGCGCAACGCCCTGGCGGCCGCGCTGGGCGTGACCCTGCCGGCGACGCTGCTATTCGACTACCCGACCACCGAAGCCTTGGGCGGCTACCTGGAAGGCTTGCTGGCGCCGACCGCACCTGAACCCGCAGCAGCGCGCAGTGTGGCGGCCCAGGCTGCCGCGCCGGACGAGCCGAGCGACCGACTGGCGCAGCTGTCGCGAAGCGAACTCGAGGCACTGCTCGACGCGCGGCTGGAGCAGCTCGACCGCGAGCCAGAATAAGAGCTGGTATGCCAAACGACTCGCAGCCGCCGGATCAACTTGATCGCCTGCGCCGGGCGCTCCTGGCGATTGACCGCCTCCAGAAGAAGGTGGATCAACTGGAGAGCGCCGACCGGACTCCGATCGCCATTATCGGAATGGGCTGTCGCTTTCCAGGCGCCGCCAGCCCGGAGGCGCTGTGGCAGTTGCTGGTGGACGGCCGTGACATGGTACGGGAGGTGCCGGCCGACCGGTGGGACATCGACGCCTACTACGATCCCGACCCGGCTGCGGTGGGCAAGATGTACACACGCGTCGGCGGGTTCATTGAGCGCGTGGACGGTTTCGACGCGGAGTTCTTCGGCATCGCCCCGCGCGAGGCTGCCGCGATGGATCCACAGCAGCGCCTGCTGCTCGAAGTGGCGTGGGAGGCGCTCGAAAATGCCGGCCTGCTCCCAGCCAGCCTGGCGGGCAGCGCCACGGGCGTGTTCCTGGGCATCTTCTCGAACGACTACTATCACCTGCAAATGCTGGCGGGCAACGACACTATCGATGCCTACACCGGCACGGGCAACACCGCCAGCGTCGCGGCCGGGCGCATCTCGTACCTGCTCGGGCTCGAAGGGCCCAACCTCGCACTTGACACGGCCTGCTCGTCGTCGCTGGTGGCGGTGCATCTGGCGTGTCAGAGTCTCAGGGCGCGCGAGAGCGATCTGGCGCTGGCCGGCGGCGTCAACCTGATCCTGGCGCCGGACCGGACAATCTACTTCTGCAAGCTGCGGGCCATGGCGCCCGATGGGCGCTGCAAGGCCTTTGACGCCCAGGCCGATGGCTATGTGCGCGGCGAGGGCTGCGGCATCGTGGTGCTCAAGCGCCTCGACGATGCCCTGCGCGACGGCGATCCAATCGTCGCGGTCATTCGCGGCACCGCTGTCAATCAGGATGGGCGCAGCAGCGGGCTGACCGCGCCGAATGGCCCCGCGCAGACAGCGGCCATCCGCAAGGCGTTGGCCGAAGCCCGCCTCGAGCCGAACCGCATCAGCTACGTCGAGGCCCACGGCACCGGCACGGCGCTGGGCGACCCCATTGAGATTGGCGCGCTGTCCGCCGCCTTGGGGCCGGGCCGCACCGCCGCTCAGCCGCTGACGATCGGCTCGATCAAAACTAATATGGGCCACCTGGAGGCCGCCGCTGGAGTCGCGGCCTTGATGAAAGTGGCACTGATGCTGCAGCATCAGCAGATCCCCCCGAACCTGCACTTCGCCACGCCCAGCCCGCATATCGATTGGGCGGGCATGCCGATGCGCGTGCCGATCGGCCTGATGCCCTGGCCCGTGGCAGAGGGTGAGCGCCGCGTGGCTGGGGTTAACTCGTTTGGATTGAGCGGCACCAACGCGCACGTCATCCTGGAAGAAGCTGCGGCTGCGCCGCCCGCGCAGGCCGTCCAGGGTCCATGGCTGCTGCCACTCTCGGCTCGCAGCAGCGGAGCGCTGCGCTCGCTGGCGCGTGAGTATCGTGACCGGCTGGCCGCGGCGCCCGCGTCATTGCGCGACGTGTGTTATAGCGCCGGGGCGCGGCGTGCGCCATTCGAGCATCGGCTGGCGTTGGCGGACGCCACGAGTGAGGCGCTCATCGGTCAACTCGACGCCTATCTGGCTGGCGCGCCACTGCCGGGCATGGCCGCGGGCTACATGCCACGCGGCCAACGGCCCAAGCTGGCGTTTGTGTTTCCGGGGCAAGGCGGGCAGTGGGCGGGGATGGGACGCGGGCTGCTGGCGCGGGAGCCGGTCTTCCGCGAGGCGCTGGTCGCCTGCGACCAGGCGCTGCGCCCGCATCTGGGCCAGGATCTGCTGGCCCTGCTGGCCGACCCGCAGGCCGGCTGGCTGGCGGAGATTGACCAGCTCCAACCGATGCTGTTTGCGCTGCAGGTGGCGCTGGCCGCTTTGTGGCAGTCGTGGGGCCTGCGGCCGGATGCCGTGGTCGGCCACAGCCTGGGCGAGATCGCCGCGGCGCATGTGGCCGGCGCCCTGAGCCTGCCGGAGGCGGCCCGGGTGATCTGCGAGCGCAGCCGGCTGCTGCGGCGGGTGCAGGGCCAGGGCGCGATGGTGCTGGTGGAGCTGCCGGCGGCCGCGGCGGAGGCGGCGATCGCCGCGGTGGCGGACCAGGTGGCGCTGGCGGCGGTGAATGGGCCGCGCAGCAGCGTGCTGGCGGGGGGGCGCGCGGCGCTGGAGGGGGTGGTGGCCGGGCTGGAGGCGCAGGGTGTGTTCTGCCGGTGGGTCAAGGTGGAAGTGGCGGCGCACAGCCCGCAGGTGGATCCGCTGCGGGCGGAGCTGCTGGCGGCCTTGGCCGGGCTGGAGCCGAGTGAACCGGCCATCCGGTTCTACTCGACGGTGACGCCGGAGGGCGGGCTGGCGCGGCTGGACGGCGCCTACTGGGCGCGCAACCTGCGCGCGCCGGTGCGTTTCAACGAGGCGATTGAGCGCCTGGCCGCCGACGGCCACACCGTCTTCCTCGAGCTCAGCCCGCATCCCACCTTGCAGCCGAGTGTTGAAGAGGGGCTGCGGCATTTGAGGCGGCCAGGGGTGGCCCTGGTTTCCTTGCGGCGCGAACAATCTGAGATTGCCACGCTGCTCGGCACCCTGGCGGCGCTGTATACGTCAGGCTATTCCCTTAACTGGCGCGGTCTGTACTCCGCGGGCGGGCATTTTGTCCGCCTGCCCGCCTACCCCTGGCAGCGCGAGCGCTACTGGCTGCCGGATGAGCCGGCCGGCGTCCGGCTGGCCGCACGCCGCGTCCAGCCTGGCGGCCAAGCACTGTTGGGCCGGCGCGTCGCGCTTTCGATCCCGTCGGAGGCGCGTCTTTGGGAGACCGAGCTGTCGCTCAGCGCGTTCCCGTATCTGGCCGACCACCTGGTGCAAGGCGAGAGCGTGCTCCCCGCGACCGCGTATCTTGCCCTGGCCGCCGCGGCTGCGCGCGAGACGTTCGGCGACGACCAGGTGGTGTTGGAGCGCATCAGCTTCCGGCGCATGTTGCTCGTTCCAAAAGAACCCGCTCTCACGCTGCAAGTGGCGCTCACCGTGGTGGCGCCCGACAGCGCGACATTTCAGATTGCCAGCCGGCCGGCCGGCGACGATGCCGCTGCCTGGACCATTCACGCCGACGGGTTTATTCAACACCATCCGTCATCAGAGCCAGCATCGACCGAGGCGCCTGCCGCCGCGCGGGCGCGCTGCGCGCAGCACATGACAGGCGCTGAGTTGTACGCGACCCTGGAGGCGCAGGGCCTGCAGTACGGCGAGCGCTTCCGCGGCGTCGAGCAGATCTGGCGGCGCGAGGGCGAGGCCATCGGCCTCATCCACAGGCCTGAGACGCTCGTCGCCGCCAGCGCGGGTGATGTGATTCACCCCGCGCTGCTCGACGCTTGCTTGCAAGTCATGGCTGCGGCGGTGCCGCGCGAGGGCCGCGGCGGCGCGCAGGACGACACGTATCTTCCGGCGGGCGTCGCCAGCGTGTGGATGCCCGGTCAGACCGCGGGCCGCTGGTGGAGTCATGCGCGCCTCGCGGCCGGCCGCACGGCGGAGAACGAGCTCGTCGCGGATCTGGATGTGTTCGATGATGCCGGCCAACTTGTGGGCCGTCTGCACGGCCTTCGCCTTCAGCGCGTCGACTCCGCGCGCGGGGCGCCGGCCTCGCCTGCCGCTCTCGCCGCCTGGCTGCACGAACTGAGGTGGGTGCCGGCGGAAGCGCTCGCGCCGGCCGTCGTCCACCCGCGCACCTGGCTGGTGCTGGGAGCGCCAACCGGCATGCGGGACGAACTGGTCTCGACCCTGCGTGCGCCCGGTGATCACGTCATCACCGTCACGCGGGGGCCGGCCTTCCAAATGCCTGGCGCCGACCATTATGCGCTCGATCCGTCGCGGCCCGAGTCATTTGCCAGGCTACTCAAAGAGATAACCGCTGTCCCGGCCTCTGGGGCGCGGCGTCCGCCGGTGGGTGGCATCGTCTATCTGTGGGCGCTGGAGGCGCCGCCGGGTGAGCCTCTGACCGGGCTGGCGGAGGCGGCGGAGACCGCTTGCCTGGGCGTCATCCATCTGGTGCAGGCGTTGGCTCACACCGGGTGGCGCGATGCGCCGCGCCTGTGGCTGGTAACGCGCGGCGTGCAGCGGGTGACGCCCACGGACCAAGCGCTGGCGCTGGCCCAGTCGCCGCTGTGGGGCCTCGGGCGGACGATTGCCTACGAGCACCCGGAGTTGGACTGCACGCTGGTTGATCTCGAGGCGGTGGGTGCGACGGGCGAGGCCCAGGCGCTGCTGCGCGAGCTGCGGTCCGCCGATCGCGAGCAGACGGTTGCGCTGCGGGGCGGCCTGCGCCGCGTGGCGCGGCTGGCCCGCTGGACACCCGACACAGGCCAGTTCACCTCCCCTTCCGACTTCGCGCCCGCGGGCGAGCGGCCGTTTCGGTTGGAGTCTAGGGCGCCAGGCACGCTGGACGCCCTGACGCTGCGCGCGGCTGAGCGCCGTGCACCCGGCCCGGGCGAGGTGGAGATTGCAGTCGAGGGCGCCGGCCTGAATTTTCTCGACGTGCTGCTGGCCCTCGCCGCGCTCCCTGATGACGCGCTTGGGGCCGATGACGCGGGTCCACGCCTCGGCAGTGAGTGCGCCGGCCAGGTGGTGGCGCTTGGGGCCGGAGTGAATGATTTGGCGATTGGCCAGGCGGTGGTGGCGGTGGCCCCGCGGAGCCTGGGCCGCTTCGTCACCACGCCGCGCCATCAGGTGGTGGCGCGGCCGGCGGGGCTGACGGCGGAGACCGCCGCCGGACTGCCGCTTGCTTTCTTAACGGCCGACTATGCGCTGCGCCACATCGCCCGCCTCGCCTCAGGCGAGCGCGTCTTGATCCATTCCGCGGCGGGCGGCGTGGGGCTGGCCGCGGTCCAGATTGCCCAGCGGGTGGGGGCCGAGGTCTTCGCCACCGCTGGCAGCCCCGCCAAGCGCGATCTGTTGCGCACTCTCGGCGTGGCCCACGTGGCCGACTCGCGCTCGCTGACCTTCGTCGAAGACTTCCGAGCGGCGACGGGCGGCGAAGGCGTGGATGTGGTGCTCAATAGCCTGGCCGGCCCCTTCATCGCGGCCAGCCTGGAGCTGCTGCGACCTTATGGGCGCTTTGTTGAGTTGGGCAAGCGCGACTACTATGCCGATCACCCACTGCCGGCACGCCCGTTCCTGCGCAACCTATTGTTTGCCCTGGTGGACCTGCGCGGCCTGGCGTCAGAACGGCCGGCGCGCTTTCAGGCGCTCTTCCAGGATCTCATGCAGCGATTTGAGCGCGGCGAGCTGCGCCCCAGCCCGACCACCGTGGTAGCCGTCGGTGAGGCCGCGGCGGCGTTCCGCACGATGGCACAGGCGCAGCACATCGGCAAGCTGGTGGTCTCGCTCCAGGGCGCGGCGCACACGCCCATCGCGCCGGCGATTGACGCGGCCCATATCCAAGTTCAATCCGCCGGAACCTATCTCATCACGGGCGGGCTGGGCGGGCTGGGGTTGAAGGTGGCCGAGTGGCTCGCCGCGCAGGGGGCAACACACCTGGCGCTGCTGGGCCGGTCGGCGCCAGGTGAAGCCGCCGCCAAAGCGGTTGAGCAGCTCCGCGCGCGCGGCGTGCAGGTGCTCATCCTGCAGGCCGACGTCTCTGTCGCGGACCAGTTAGGTGCGGCGCTCGATCAGGTTCGTCAGGCGCTGCCGCCGCTCGTCGGGGTGATCCACGCGGCGGGCATCCTGGATGATGGGCTGCTGCTGCATCTGACACCGGAACGGCTGCGGCGCGTGCTTGCTCCCAAGGTGGCCGGCGCATGGAATCTGCACCGGCTGACCCAGACTGATCCGCTGGAGTGCTTCATCCTGTTCTCATCGGCGGCCGCGCTGCTGGGGTCGCCCGGGCAGGCCAACTACGCCGCGGCCAATGCGTTTCTCGACGCGCTGGCGCACTATCGCCGCGCCCACGGCCGGCCGGCGCTCAGCATTGACTGGGGGCCATGGTCCGAAGTTGGATTGGCTGCCGCGCAGGCCAACCGCGGCCAGCGGCTGGCGACGCGCGGGGTGCCGAGTCTGACCCCGGCGCAGGGGCTGGCGCTCCTGGGGTTGCTCTTGGCCGCCCCTCTGGCTCAAGTGGGCGCCATGCCGTTCAATGTGCGCCAGTGGCGCCAGTTCTATCCGAAGGTGGCGAGCTCGCCGCTGTTTGCGCTGCTGCCGGAGGAAGCCGATGAGCCGGCCGCTCCGCGAGCGTCATCGGTGCGGGCCGCGCTGCTGCAGACCGCGCCCGCTGAACGCCGCCGGCTGCTGGAAGCGCACCTGATTAATCAGATGGCGCAGGTGCTGCGCATCGACCGCGGGCAGATTGATCCGCAGCGCCCGTTGAGCGCCATCGGGTTTGAATCGCTGCTGGCGCTGGAGTATCGCAACCGGCTGGAGGCGAGCCTGGGACTCACCTTGCCGGCTACGCTGGTCTGGGGCCACCCCACCATTGCGGCCCTTGCGCCCCACCTGGCCGAGCGGATGGGCCTATCGTTGGACGGCCAGCCGGTGAGCGCGCCCGTGGTCGAGCCCTCTCCTGTGGAGCCCGTGCCGGCCCAGCCCCACGGTGCGGATTGGCCCGCGCAGCAGACGTTCGCCGAACTTGAGCAGCTTTCCGATGCCGAAGCGCTGCAGGCGCTGCTGGCGGGCGGCCAGCCGAAGGGAGGCCTAACGTGACCGCGCCCCAACCGGTCTCCGGCCTATCGGCCGTCAAGCTGGCTCTGCTCGCCCAGCGTATCCGCGCCGAGAACGACAGCCTTGCACTGCTGGCCTCGGAGCCGATCGCGATTGTGGGGCTGGGGTGCCGCTTTCCCGGCGGCGCGGACAGCCCGGCGGCCTTTTGGGAATTGCTGCGCATGGGCGTGGACGCCGTGCGCGAGGTGCCGCCCGAGCGCTGGGACATTGACGCCTACTATGACCCCGACCCGGACGCGCCGGGCAAAATGACCAGCCGCTACGGCGCGTTCTTGGACGGGGTTGATCAATTCGATGCTGAGTTCTTTGGCATCGCCCCACGCGAGGCGCGGCGGATGGACCCGCAGCAGCGGCTGCTGCTGGAAGTGGCCTGGGAAGCGCTCGA
>Ga0209166_10003387_pt1 | contig 11531 bp, 7 predicted proteins | sample Coa_R1_3_FD_187151 | JGI IMG/M metagenome (GOLD analysis project Ga0209166, IMG submission 187151) | Surface soil microbial communities from Centralia Pennsylvania, which are recovering from an underground coalmine fire - Coalmine... | ecosystem: Environmental > Terrestrial > Soil > Unclassified... | reverse complement strand
GACGGCCGCGGCACTGGCTCTGCGCGGTCTTCCGGTACTGGCCGAGGACATCGTGGCGCTCGAAGACAGCGGCGCCGAATTTCGCGCGGTCCCCGGTTACCCGCGCGTCTGCCTGTGGCCGGAGAGCGTAAGCATGTTGTTTGGCCGTGATGACGCCCTACCGCAACTGACACCCGCGTGGGAGAAACAGTACCTGGAACTCGACGGGCAGCGCGCTAAATTTGCACAGACGAAACTGCCTCTGGGCGTCTTATATTTGTTTGCGCCGCGCAGCGACGACCAGGGCGTGGCCCGGGTTGAAAAACTCAGCCCGCGCGAAGCCTTGCTCGAATTGGTGCAAAACACCTACATGAACTGGGTTCTCGACCGCGAGCAGCGCGCCAAGGAATTCGACACCCTGTGCAGGTTGGTCCAGCGAGTCCCTGTGCGCCGCATCGTGCCTTATGCAACACCCGAAAAGATAGCAGGCCTTTGCGATCTGATTTTGCGGGACGCGCCGGCCATTCTCTCTTCTCCGAGAAAGCTCTAGCCACCCGAACTTCGCGAGATATTACCATTCGAACTGCGAACACCGATCTTCAGGGGAAGGGCTTCGAAAGAACCGCTCCTGTCAGCCGCTGTTTTGCCGGTGTACACTGGCAAACATCTTTGCAGGAGCAATCTCTGACGGCACTCTCTCCATTCGGAGCAAAGCCCTTCGATCGCGAATGGAAGTTCCTGCGCGCCTGCGCTTCGCCATCGTCCACCGGTGAAATTGCGTCCCTCACGCCGAATCTGGATTGGAACCTGGCGCTGGAGCTTGCCGAGGAACACAGCGTCCTGGGGATAGTCGCCGCCCGTTTGAAAGAGAGCGGCCATTTGGGGATGCCTCCGGATGCCTGGGAAAAACTCCAGCGCAGCATGCGGACGCAGCACCTTTTCACCCTGAGCATGGCGGCGGAACTTTTCCGCATTCTGGAGGCATTCGCGAAAGCGGGCATCGAGGCCATTCTGGTGAAAGGGCCGATCATATCCCTTCTGGCCCATGGCGATCCGGCGGTGCGGAGTTATGTGGATCTCGATCTGCTGGTGCGCGACGCGGCGATCCTCCCTGCTTCCAGAATTCTTACCGGTCTCGGATTCGAGGCCGACATTCCGGAAGCGGCGATTCTGGCGGGCAAAATCCCCGGTGAATATCTTTTCATGCGAACCGGCGCGCAGCAGATTGTGGAACTCCATACGGAAAAAACTTTTCGCTATTATCCGCGCCCGATGCGGATCGAAGAATTATTCACGCGGAGGCGACGCGTGCCGGTCGAAGGCCGGGAGATCCCCGCACTCTGCCTGGAAGACGAACTGGTGCTCAACTGCATCCACGGCGCGAAGCACTTCTGGGAGCGCTTGATGTGGCCGGCGGATATTGCGGCGATTGTGTCGCGCCACCCGGAGATTGCCTGGGAGCGCGTGCGGCAGTCCGCAAGAGAGGTGGGGGCGGAGCGAATGGTGCATGTGGGGCTTCTGCTGGCCGAATCGCTTCTGGGCGTCCCTGTACCCGCGGCAATGGCCGCAAACACGAATGCGGACAGCGCGGCAAGAGATCTGGTGCGACAGGTGGAGGGTTGGCTGCCCACTGCGGGATACCAGCCACCGTCGCTCCGCCAGCGAGCGATGTTTCGCCTGAAGATGGGTGGAGGCGGGCTAATCGGCGCAGCTTACCTGTTGCGATTGTCGCTCTCTCCGACCGAGGAAGACTGGACTGAAGGAGGCGAAGAGCGCGGCTCGCGTGTGTGGGAGGCGATCAAGCGGCCGTTCCGGCTGATGCGCAAGTACGGCCCGGACGGATAAAGCGAGCTGTGAAGCTCCTGGCCGGAAACCTCGAATCCAAAAATAGGGAGGCCCGGCTCGCAAGAATCGCGAGCCGGGCCGTTGTGTCTGCAGTGGAATCAGATATTGGTGCGTTCCGAAAGGAAATGCTCTTCTTCCTCTTTCTGCTGCGGCAGTTCCACGGACAATGTGAGTTCACTTTTGTTCCGCAGCACGCCGAGCTTGAGGCTTTTTCCTTCGCGATGCGCCATCAACTTTTCGCGCAATTCGCTGGCGTTGCGGATGCGTTCACCGTTCAGACTGGTGATGACGTCACCCACCTTCAGCCCCGCTTTTGCCGCGGCGGAGTTAGCAAACACGCCGCGCACCAGGACACCTTCGCCGTCCGGAGCGCCAAAGAAATTGCCAAACTCGCCCTCCAGATTTTCCGCGTCAATGCCGAGCAGCGGGCGCCCCGGCGAAACCATTGCGAACGAGCGCAGGTGATCGAGTCCGGACAGATCCGGCATTTCCGGAAGGGTTGGCATCTTGAACGCAAAGGACTTCGGCCCGTCCGCGAACACCTTCATGTTGCCGGCTTCGTGCTTTCCAACCGTGACCTTGATGTTCTGGGAGCGGCCGTTGCGCCAGACCGTAAGATTCGCGGTGCGACCGGCGGGGATTTCATGAATCATCCGGCGAAACTGTTCCGTGCCTTCGATGCGCTGCCCGTTAATTTCCAGCACCACGTCGTTCTCTTTCAGGCCGGCGTTGGCCGCCGGGCTGTCCGGAACAATCTTTCCTAGCAGCGCGCCACGCTCTTCGGGGAGCTTCAGGGCTTTCACTTTCTCGCCGGAAACTTCGGAAACGCCCACACCCAGCCAGCCGCCGCCGGAGCCCATGAAAATCTGGAAATTGTCGTCCTCGGTAACCTTCGGGTCGTCGAACTCCCGAACCAGAGTGTTGCTGTCCTCGAGATCGTTCACCATGACGTAGATCTCGTTATCGAGGGGCTCCACCTGGACTTCCATATCGGGAATCACTCTGACCTGGGACTGCGAAGTTTCCTGCGCCTGCGCTGGAGCCGAGCGAGCGGCTTTGGAAGATTCTTTTGTTTGACTAGAAGAACCTGGAAGAGCGATGAGTAGGATGCTCAACGCGCCAAAGCCAAGGCTTGTCCACATTTGCTGTTGAATCATGGTCATTTCTCCTTCGTCTGGTTAGACGCAGGAGAAGCTAAATAGTCGACCGCAGCGCGACGACGCGGATAGCGCCATTTACGGTACCAAGCCGGATCGGGGCGCCGCCCTTGCCCAGCCGCCCCTTCAGGATGCGAGGCTGGATGGCCCCTTCCATGACGAAGGGGAGTTCGGTGGAAAAGCTGCCGTTCATGCAGCGCGCTTCCAAATCCGCCTGGGAATCCGCGGGAATCGCCAGCAGCACGGAGCCGTTGGTAGTTTCCGCCTGCGTGCCATGCAAATCCGCGGGATGCTTCAGCTCGACGTAGACATTCCCATTCGTCGTGCGCGCATGCAGGTTGCCGCTGCTCTCATAGACTTCGATATTTCCGTTGACCGTGTGCAGGTCGCCGAGCGAATCCAGATCCTTCACTCGCAGCGTGCCGTTGACCGTGTTGATGTGCTTCAGAAGCGTGTGCCGCGGCACATGGACCGTATATTCAACGGCGACTTCCACGCCTTCTTCCGAGGGGTACCGCGTGGAGATGGAAAGGCTGTCGGGACTAGAGTTCACGTCAATCGAGACGAGATCCAGCTTGGATTCCTTATCCGTGGTGGTCTTGACGGCGCGCACCTCCACCTCATCCTTGTCCCAGCCCTCGATCCGCACGGTCCCGTTGATGTTGTTCAATTCAAGAGTGCCATCGGACTTCAGATGATAGGTTTGTGCGAATTCGCGCGTCACCCCAAAGCACCCGGGAACGGCGAGGATGGACACGGCAGAAAGAGTCAGACCAATCGAACGGATTGCGGAGCGAAACCTCATACAGCCTCCTTCGCGGACAACTCCAAAGACTTCCCCCAGGACGACCAACAAATCCGAACCGCTGCCCTCCGCCCCCACAGCCTAGCGGAGCTGGAAGTTAAAAGCCAAGGTCGAAATTACGTCCACCTTCTTGCCGCAAATGTCGCCCGGATTCACCCGCCATTGCCGCACTGCGGCTCGAGCCGCTTCCACCAGCGCCGGCTCGCCTTCTATAACCTTTTCCACTTCCAGCGTTCCATCCGTTTTCGCTCGCACCTGCAGTCGCACCACACCCTGGATGCCCGCGCGCCGTGCCATCTGCGGATAGTCCGGCGGAGGCGAATTGATCAGGTGCTTTTTGAACTCCTCCGGCTCTTCGCTCACTCCGCCACGGAACCAAACCTGGAAGCGGTCCTTCCAGTTACCCCACCAATCCGCGCTGTTTCCGCTACAGGCAACTGTGCTGGCGGCTCCTTGCGCCGTTGCGGTGGCGGTGCTGTTTTCCGATTCTTCGAATCCCATCTGGCTTAACTTCTGCGCCAACCGGCGTCGCTGTTCTTCCAGAAGGGATTGCCGCAGGGCGGTTTGCTCGTCCACATACTGGAGGCGGATTTTTCCCGCGTTGCTGCGAAGTTTCAGCAGCGCCCCGCCGCCATTCAGCGCACCGGAAGCCCGCACCGGGCCGTCCTCGCGCGTCTCCAGGTTCAGTCCAAGAGCGGAATCCGCCTCAATGCGGTCCGCGCCGCCATTTTCCACGCTGGCTTCAATGGTGGCCGCCAGATTCCGCGGCAGGAAAACAACGATGTCGCCCGTGCCGGAAGATAATTGCGAGGGCCCAGCCAGGCGCACGGGGCGTGAACCGTCTCCAGATTCGGGCGTGATCCACGCGGTGATGGTGCCGTTGCCTGTTGCGGCGCGGACAATGTTCGAAACGCGCGTCAGGCAGATGCCGCCGCCGCTGGTTTCCACTTCCATGGGCCCTGAGACATACATTACGCGAACGCCGCCGCCGCCCGTTTCCGCGTGAACGGAGCCGTGCACTTCGCCGAAATCGATCTGGCCGCCTCCGGTGCGCACGCCAACCAGCGCGCCGGCTTCTCCAACCGTGATATTTCCGCCGTCGGTCTCGAGTTGCGCGGTGCCTCGAATATGCGCAGCGCGAATGTGGCCGCCACCGGTGCGAATTTTAGCGTTGCCAGCGACGTCGCGAGCCTGGATAAACCCGCCCGCGGTGTAGGCATCCAGGTCGCCGGCGATGTCGAGGACGGTGATGTGCCCGCCCTGAGTCTCAATCTTTGCGACCGGAGCCGAACTCAAGTTGGCGAGGTGGTCTATTCCTCCAACCCGTCCCGTGGTGACGTTTCCGCCCTCGGTCACCAGCAGCGCGTGGCCGCCGATATCCCCGGTTTCGATATCGCCCGCGCCGGTGTGCACTTCCACCGAAAAATTCGCCGGGACGTAAACGGTGAACTGCACCCAGAACTGGGCGTTTCTGCCCGCAACGCTGCGCAGCCGGGGAAGGAGGCCATTCAACGTGAGCGTGCCGTGGACATCGCGAAAATTGAGAACGTAACGGTTAAAGAGCATTTGCGAAAGCGGCTCGGGGGCATCCGTTTCGAGGTGGACGGTGTAGCGCACGGCCGGGGCGGCGCCAGCGGGTTGCGGCAAAACGTGCACCGAACCCATGTCCGCAATCAGCGAAAACGTGCGCGCGTCGCCCGCGGGCAATTCCCCCGTGCGATCGGCGAATGCGTGCGGCGGAACATTTTCGGCTTTGCAAACGGGACAATATACGCAGGTGGTGGCAAGGCAGAGAGCCACTGCCAAACCCGTAAAGAGCAGCCAGGGCAAAATCTTTCCGGAATTGTTCACGAAGGGAATCGCTTTCATCGGTTCGACATCTTAAACCAAATCCGTTGCGCCGGGGTTATTGGTCGCTGCGCGCGCTAAGCTGGCGCAGGGCGGCCGCGCTGCGCAACCGAACGTAGCCGCTGGGGTCGCTGCGTCGCAAATCTTCCAACGTCATGATCACGCCCGTCATGGAAATTTCATGTGCTTTCCCGCTGGCCATCGCCGGAACCGTGTTTCCGTCCGTCATGGACAGCGTTCCCGGTACCATCGTGGGCATACCATTTCCGTTGCCTGATTTTTCCAGCGAGTTAACCAACAGATTGACGGCTTCCACGCGAACCCCCGGATTCGAATCGTGCTTCAGGGTTTCGAGCAGCAAGGCCCGCACGGCCTCTTCGGAAGCGGAATCGCGCAACGCCTCCAGCGCTTTCAGGCGAACTGCGGGATTCTGATCCTTGCGCGCGGCGGCCAGCAGCGCATCGCGCACATCGGAATCTCCCGAGCGCGCCTTCAGCGCTTCCAGGCAGTCGAGCCGCATGCCTGGATCAAAGCGATCGCCGCTCTTCACCACATAAGTCACCACGCGGCGGACATCGGAGTCGTCGAGGCTGCCGGTGATTTCGACTGGTTGCTCCGCATTCAATTCCACGCGGACGTTTTGCGCCGCGCTGCCCACGGAAGGCGAGAAATTAATTCCGGCTACCGCCATTTTCGAAAGCTGGTCGTCTGTAAAATGCGGACCGGGGCGCACATTGACCGCTTCGTCGAGGGAATTCACGGAGTTGCGCGCGAAATACCATTGGGAAGTCTGCACTCCCAGCAGAAGCCCAAGCGCCACCAGCACCGCGCCGCTCCACGCGGGGCGCAATGCCATCCAGCGGCGAAACGCGCCAAACACGGGCGTCTTTTCCAGGACCGGGGGCCGTACCAGATCGTCGAGCGTTTCGGCAAGTTCGCTGCGGCATTGCGAAAGCAGCACACCCGCAGAATCCAGCCGTTCGGCATCCTGGGGGAGGAAAGCAAAAAGGTTCTGCAGATTCTTTTCTTCGGAGAGTTGCGCGCTGCACGCGGCGCAAGCGGCGAGATGCTGCTGAACCAACGCCTGTTCGCTTTCATCCAGTTCGCCGCAGGCGTAGAAGACCAGCAGCGGCGCTACCTGTTCGCACACATTCTTGAGTTCGGCGGGTGTCATCGGAGCTCTCCCAGCTGGCTGCGGAGCTTCCGAGTGGCCCGGAACAGCGAGTTCTTCACGGTCTCTTCACTGGTGCCCAGAGCGTCGCCAATGGCGCGCAGCTTCAGGCCCTGGTAGTGCTTCATTTCGAAAACGATGCGCTCGCGCGGAGAAAGCCGCTCCATTGCACAAGCAAGCCGCTGCTTGATTTCCTGCCCGATCAGGTGGCGTTCGGGGTCCGAAGACGGCCGTTGTTCCTTCTGGCGCTCGAAGAAATCGGTGATGCCTTCTTCATAATGGGCGGAGTGCAATTCGGGGGCTTGATCTTCGGGGCGGGCCTGGCGGCGGCGAAGGTGGTCAAGGCAGACGTTGGTGACGATGCGATAGAGCCAGGTGTAAAAGCTGCATTCGAACCGGAAGCGGTGCAGGTTGCGGTAGACCTTGAGGAAGGCTTCCTGGTAGACGTCGCGGGCGTCCTCAGTGCGCTTCATCAGGTTCAGGGCGAGGCGGAGGACGTCGCGGTCGTAGCGGCGCACCAATTCCTCAAACGCGAGGCGGCTGCCGGCCTGAGCTTCCTCGACTAGCGCACGCTCTTCAAGATGGATCAAGGAGGTCCCCGACGCCAGCGCGGCACTGGGGCTGCCGGACCGGCCGCTATCGTCAGCCAACGCAAAAGCCAAACGGGGTAGAGGCATCGCTTGTTTCTCTCTGCCGACTCTTGTGTAACTTATTGAAACAAGAGACTTTGGTGAATCGGCGGACGGCCAGGCTGCAGGCTACACAACCGATACACTGATTGGACGCTTGAGACCCACTTTTGTAAGCAGGGCCCCAAGGACACAAGCTCAACCACCGCGGACCACTCAATCCTTCGATGCCCGAAACAGTTCCCCGGTATGCCCAAGCCCCTACGTCGGAGCTTGCTTCCCAGAGTTAATACGCCAGGCCACCAGCGGCCATAACAGCAGAATTACCATCGCTGCCAGAACCAGTTGACCTTGGGAGCGATAGAACCCGTTCGACTGGGTGACCAGCTCCACCGCAGCTCCCAGCAGCGACACACTTGCCACCACCAGGAAACATCCCAGCAGATTGAAGCGTACCACCCGCCGGAACCCGAAGACGACCACGCCCAGGAGTAGGACGGACATCAGGAATTGCTTCAGGAAATCAGCCGGGCTCCCCCAATCGGATACGAGCGAAGCAGCCAAGGCTATAAAAAGAGCCAGCCGAAGCCAACGCACACGTAACTCTGCTCCTAGAAACGCAGCCGCCAGCGCAAAAGTTCCCGTCAAAAGCAGGCCTCGGACAATCGCTCCGCCAATAATTCCCGCCGCGGGATAGAGCGCGTCGAACGATTCGCCGAAACTTGCCGGCAAGCCTCGATGCAGGGTTGGCCACCAGGCCTCGATCGCGCCGAGCAAGCGTCGCAATCCGACCAGGACTGCGGCGCCGCCTAGAGCGATCCAGAAAGCGTCGCGATAATAGTCGGCTGGCATCCCGGCCCATGTGGGAATTTTCTCGGAGCCGAAAGCGCGGGCGCCAAACGACCAGGCCAGGCCGAACAGCAGCACCAATCCGCCGACAATCACAGCGGCAATCAGAAAAATGCCAACGGCGGTGGTAGCGAAGAACATCCGCAGGGAAAGGGCCGTCGGGTATTGCGCCAGCAGCGCGGGAATCCCTTTCCCCAGCAGGAAGCTGAGAAGGAATGCGACGAATCCGGTCATGCTCCAGAGTGTCAGGCGGCGCCACGGAACAGTCCCGGCCGGTTGCGAGCGCAAGCGCCTGAAATAGAAAACGAGCACGCACACCGTCAGCGCCAGGAAAAGAGCGAATTTCCCGATGACGAACAACGTTCTCGGCAAAGACAGCTCTTCCTGCTTGCGAGTGAACTCTTCGGGAATTTTCACGTAGGTACGATAATTGGCAGGCTCGTTGCCGAGCACTTGCACGTCCATGCGCGCGAAGGCATGGTCGGCGGAGTCTTTGGCGCCGGCATTCTCAGGATCGAGCGGGGCGATCTGTTGCCAGGTCAGCGTGTGGTCAGTACGGTTGGGGCGCTTGTCGGAATTGGCTTCCACAAGTTTCCAGGTACTGAGGTCGATCTGTTTTTTCTCGCGCAGGAACTCTTCGGCGATAGATTGCGCTTCTTCCTTGGAGAGATTCGCGCCCTTGGCCGCCTCCGCCAGCGTGTGCCGGAAGGCGTGCAGAGACCCGTCAGGTTTCAACACGATCGCGAACTCTTCGGGTTGCGAATCACGGAAATAGCGCACGCGCCAGAGAGCCCCGGGCACGCGTTCCGCGTAAATCGTGTTGATCTGCGCGACGGAAAGTCTGCGTCGCAGGTATTCGTTTGCCACTGGATTTGTGGTGTCCACGAATTGCGCGGTCTTACGAAAGCTCCCGGGATCCAGGCCATGCTCGCGCATTGCCGCTTCCGCCCGGCCGATGGCCATGCGGTTGTCCACGGACATGTGCAGATAATCGCCAATCTTTTCGCGCTTGAGCGTAAATGCCAGCGATCCTCCCAGGATTACGCACAAGCCCAGAAATCCGATCGTTCCCGTGGTAAGGGAATCGTAGCGTCGGGAAGAGAACGCCGCTTCCGCCGCAGCAGGCTGCCGCTCAAGCGAAATCTCTCCGACGGGCTGCGCCCCGTTCAACAGGTCGTCCACCGCTTCGAAACTTCCACGCGCCAGATACGAGATGCCAGACCAGGCCAGCGGCGCAACCGCAGCGAGCCCCACGACAACACCCGAAATCTTGAAATACAAATTGTCCGAACGGATCAGCAGCATGCCAACAAGCGAAGCGTCCACCGTGTAATGCCAGATCAGCGTCGCCACGATTCCCCAGCGCAGCATCACAATGCCCGCAAGAATGCCGATCAGTCCCACCTCGATGCCGCGGATATATCCCGGTTCCTGCGGGTAGGCGCTGTGCAGAAAGCTCCAGAAAAATGCGGGGAGAATCACTGCTAGAACGCGAGATCCGGTCATTTTTTCAAGGAACGGAATCGCAAACAGCCGGAAGAGAAATTCCTCGCTCGTCGCCGCCATCACGCCGATCGCGACGCCCGCAATCCACGGGAAGGATGTGTTCACAACGTCCGAATAGCTCAGATCCTGAGGCGCCCATACTCCGAACTTGCTTCCGATCATGTAGAACGCCACGATGAAGCCCATGTGCGCGGCGGCCATTGAAATGCCGACCACCGAGGAACTGAAAAATTCCTTGGAACGAATGCCACGCCGGCTGAACGCCTGATACAACCGCAGGCGGGCAGGTTGCCCAACGCGATAGAGCGGCTCTCCCCCGGGCAGAACCAGAGTGACCATCAGACCGGTTGCCAGCGCCCCGAGCAGCAGTTTGGCGAGTTGCGCCGCAACAAAACTGGAATATGCCTGGTGCGTGTCATAACCGGCCCGGATGGAGTTCCAGTCGTTCGCTTGCATCAGGAAATACAGAACGGCCACCAAACCGCCAAGCTTCAGCGCAGCGCCCCAGGAGGTTTTGTTCTGGCGCATCAGGGAAATCCCCAGCCATAGCGCCGCACCCAGCAGGAATCCGTAGGGGATCAGGGCAATCTGGTTATAGAAAATGTTGCTGGAGCGCAGGTGTTGGTAAGAGCGCGTCCAGGCCTCCGGCACCTGCAGAAATTCCTGCGTGCTCCCGATGTGGTCGCCTTGCAAACCCGCTTCCAGCCGGTAGGGCGCATCTTTGGCCTTGAAGTTTTTTCGTTCCCAGGTGAACGACCAGTCCAGCCGATTGGGGCGCGCCTCGGAATTCGCTTCCTCGGGCAGGAAATTCCAGTTGTCCAGATTTGTGCCGGCTTTGCTTTGCAGAAACTGTTGAGCTGCGGAGAGAGCCTCTTCGCGGCCCAGCGATTTGGCTCCTCGCGCCTCTTCAATTTTGTGGCTGTAAGCGACGACCTTTCCGGCCGGACTTACCCGCACCTGAAACTCTTCTTCCTGCTGCGGCTTGAAGAAACGGACTTCCCAGAACCAGATGTTCAGTTCCGAAGACATCAGGCGGTTCGCTTCCTGCAGGCCGAGTTCGCGTTCCAGGTACGTCTTGGCGTTATCGTCCACCTGGAAGGTGATCGTCGACTGATAGCCATCCAGATTCTCGCCCAGGCCCTGCACGAAAGTTTTCGCGCGCTGCTGCGCCTCGGTACGCGACACCTTGAAATCCACCGCCGCTTCGGGAAACGCGCGGAAGAAATAGCGTTGCGCGAACACCAGCCCCAGCACGCCGAAGATGATCCACAAAATGAGCGCGCGCTTTTCCGACACCGTCAAACGTGCATCCGCCAAGGCAACCTCCCGCGCTGAAAAGGACCGCGACAGCCCACTCTAACGATACGCATGCCAATGGCGCAAGTTTCACGAAAAGCGAAGCTTAGGCGGGGATGATATAAAGAAGGAAGGATGCCTATCAGCCTGCAAACCGAAGTGCGCATGGTCAAAGGAGTCGGGCCGCAGCGCGCCGAACTCCTAGGCAAGCGCGGCATTTATACGCTGGAAGACCTGCTGAACTACCTGCCGTTTCGTTATGAAGATCGCATCCATTTTTCCAGGATTAAAGATGTCCAACCTGGAGGCACCTACACGCTGCGTGCTCGCGTGATGAGCGGCCAGGCCGTGCGCGGCATGTATGGCCGCGACGCCATCTATCACCTGCTGGTGCAGGACGACAGCGGCTCGCTACCCTGCAAGTTTTTTCATGGCGGCTACCTGGA
>Ga0209166_10003385_pt1 | contig 11536 bp, 9 predicted proteins | sample Coa_R1_3_FD_187151 | JGI IMG/M metagenome (GOLD analysis project Ga0209166, IMG submission 187151) | Surface soil microbial communities from Centralia Pennsylvania, which are recovering from an underground coalmine fire - Coalmine... | ecosystem: Environmental > Terrestrial > Soil > Unclassified... | reverse complement strand
ATAATAAAAGGGACCACCATAATGGCCAGAACAACGCCCGCGGTCAAAAGGCCGATTCCATACATCGGCCCCTGGAAAAGGGGCAGCGAGCCCAGCGTGGCCTTGAGAAACGGCTCCACGTAAACTCGCATGACCGGCACGAGCACAAAGATTCCCAGCAAACCGTAAATGACGCTGGGAATCGCCGCCAAAAGCTCAATCAGGAACGTGAGCGCATTAGAGATGCCTTGGGGAGCAAGTTCCGCCAGGAAGATGGCGGCTCCCACGCCCAAGGGGACGGCCAATAGCAGGGCAAGTGCGGAGGTCACTACAGTTCCATAGATGAATGGAAGGGCGCCGAAATTCTCAAATACCGGATCCCATGTGCGGGTGACGAAAAAAGCCCAGCCAAACTTGTGCCGGGGGAGCGCGGAATTGCGGTAAAGCTTAAAGAACAGAAGGACGGTCAGGAGAAAAATACTGGTGGCGAAAGTCAGGGTGATCAGGTGGGCGATTTCATCGCCCGAGCGGAGGCGGGCCATAAATGTGCGAACCCGCCCCTCTACCGCAGGCGGCTTTCCCGAACCCAAAACGATTGCTGAGTCCGCCATTTTATTCGACCGAGGAAATTTCCTTCATCTCTATGCTCACCACCGCCTTGGGGAGCCGCGCGTACGCCAACGGTTCAGCATCGTCCTGGCCTGAGGTCAACATCCAGGAAAGAAAATCCTTAATGGCATTGCGCTTGGAAACGTCTTCAATCTTTGCCGGAATCAGCAGGTAGGTAAAACTGCAAATCGGATAAGCCGTCTTGCCCGGTGCGTTGGTAATCGAAATGCGCACGTCATTTTGCATTTGTTGCGAGACTCCGTCTGCGGCTGCTGTGACGCTCGACAATTCGGCTTTCACAAATGCGCCTGAGGAGTTGCGTACCGATCCGTACAACATCTTGTTCTGCAGGGCATAGATCAACTCGACGTAACCGATGGAATAGGGGGTCTGCTTCACCGCGCCCGATACGCCTTCGTTGCCCTTGCCGCCCAATCCCACCGGCCATTTCACCGATGTGTTACTCCCCACCTGGCTCTTCCAATCCGAACTTACTTTCGACAGGTAATCAGTCCACACAAAAGTCGTTCCGCTTCCGTCCGCCCGATGGACCACCACAATGTCGCTCGCGGGAAGCTTGGCGCCGGGATTGTTTTTGGTCAGTTCGGGATCATTCCATTTGGTAATCTTCCCCAGATAAATGCGCGCCAGCGCTTCCGGAGTAAATTTCAACTCCTGAGTCACACCCGGGATGTTGTAAGTGGGAACCACCGCCCCCAAAACCGTCGGGAAATGGAGGACCTTCACTTTGAACTCGCTCAACAATTGATCGTTCAAAGGCATATCCGACGCCCCAAAATCGACAGTCCCGGCTTTCAACTGTTGGATTCCACCGCCTGACCCGATCGATTGATAATTAATCTCATCGTCGGGGTGCAACTTGTGATACTCGTCAAACCACTTTGAGTAGATGGGATAAGGAAAAGTGGCGCCGGCGCCATTGATCTGGAGTCTGCCGGAGCCCTCCTTTAGCGCGGGTGAAGATGGCCCGCACGAGAAAAAGAAACAGGTCGCTAAAAAGGCGACGCTTAACGTCGATTTCGAGGCCAGGGAAACGATAGGTTTCATTTCAATTTTCCTCCAGCCCTAAAATGCCAGTTGTGTGTTACAGGAAGGTTAAGGCGGCATTAATTTTCATTAAAAACTAACCGGAAAGAAGACACGCCGGCCTCTGCTCTACTGGACCGACAATGCACAGTCCTCTAGTATGCAAACTTCGCAGATTGCTAAATGAATGAATTCATTTGAGAAGCAGCAAAGGCGAGGCAGCCGGCAAATAAACAGTAAAAGTGGATCCCTTTCCCAGGACGCTTTCGAGTTGGATTGTCCCATTCATGCGCTCAACCACGTGTTTTACGATGGAGAGCCCCAGACCCGTTCCACCCACTTCCCGCGAGCGCGTTTTATCCACGCGATAAAAACGTTCGAAAATTCTCGGCAAATCTTCCGAGGGAATTCCTATTCCGGTATCGGCAATCTCGATGCGAGCCTGTCCATCCGCAGTGCGTCCAATCTCAACCCGAACCTCGCCATCCCTTCGATTAAATTTCACCGCGTTGTCGAGTAGATTCACCAGCACCTGCTCCAGCCGCAGGCGATCGCCCATCACCTCAACTTCCTCCAATGTCCCACAATGCAGGCTCACGCCGCGAACCCGGGCTTCAGCCTCAACGGTTCGCAGCGCCGCTTCAACCGCAGCGCGAACGGACAGACTTTCCGGCGCTGCCTGTTGTTTGCCGGACTCGAGTTCCGACAGAACCAGCAGGTCCGCGGAAATATTATTCAGCCGGATGGCGTGGGCCTTGATTATTTCCAAGAATCGCCGGTTGTTTTCCTGATCCTCCAGCGCGCCATCCAGCAAAGTTTCCGCGTACCCCCGAATCGCCGTCAGCGGCGTGCGCAGCTCGTGTGAAACGTTGGCCACAAAATCTTTTCGCACACGTTCCAGGCGCTCCAAATCAGTAATGTCATGAAGAATGGCGATGACTCCGGGGCGGGAAGGGGAAGCGAGTGGCGCCGCCTGAATTTCCAGGGCCCGGTTCGCCGGACCGGAAAGCTGCACGCGCTGCTTCAGCGATTTACCGCTGGCCAGAACCTGCTTGAGCATCTCAAATAATTCGGGCTCCCGCACTAATTCGACCAAGGGGAATCGTTCTGGAACCGGAAACTGGCAATCGACAGCCCGCGAAAACGATTGGTTGCAAAAGGTGACGCGCATCTCGTCATCCACGGCAAGCACGCCCTCCACCATGCTGGCCAGAATACTTTCACGGCGGGCGGATTCCAGGCTTAGCCGGTCCACCAATTCGCGAAGCTGGGTTGACATTCGGTTCAGCGACTGGCCCAAGGCTCCGAGTTCGTCGTCTTCCGCGGGCAACGGTGATTTCGAAAAGTGGGCGTCCACCATGCCTTCCGCAAAGGCCCGCAGGCGATTCACGCGGCGCGTGAAGGCGAGCGAAAACAAATAAGCGATCGCCAAAGCGAAAACCGCCGCGGCCAGAGATGCCTCCAAAATCCGCCAGCGCACCGCGGCAATCGCGGCGTCAAGATCCTCCAGCGGCAGTGCAAGCCGAAGCACAAAATCCGGCTGCCCGCGGTAGTCAATGAGGATGGCCACGTAGCAAAGATCGCGATCGAGAGTCTTGCTGTGGCGAATCGAGGCGCCCTTCCCGGTCCGGTGAGCCTCCAGAATCTCGGGGCGGTTGGAATGATTTTCCATGGTTTCGTAATCGTGCTGCGAATCCCCTTCTACCACTCCACTCGGGTCAATCACGGTGACGCGGGCTTGCGAGCGCGCTCCTGCTTCATTCACCCACTCCGCAAGCTGGCCGGGCGCAACAGTTTTGAGTTCACCGGCGAGAATCAGTGCTTCCGAATCAAGCCGCTGCTGGACGCTCTCCACTTGACGCTGGGCAGTGTAACGGCCCAGATAAAAATCCAGCACCAAAAGAGTGACGGAAATCAGGAGCAAGGCGATGGCGAGAAGCTTGCGAAAAATAGTGCTGCGGATGGTCATGCGGTCACGGCGTGGCGCCAGGGGTCTGCGTTTTCACCGGCGAAATCCGAATGGAATATGTCATTTGCCGGCGGACTCGTCCATCGGCAAACCTGAAAATCGATAGCCGGCCCCGCGGACCGTTTGGAGATAGAGCGGCCGGTCGGCTCGCGCTTCAATTTTTTCCCGCAGACGGCGCATGTGGACGTCCACGGTGCGCGGGGTCACGAAGCGATCGCGGCCCCACACTTCATCCAGCAATTTGTCACGGCTGAAAATCCGGCGGGGGTTCGACGCCAGAAAATGGAGCAGCTTGAATTCCAGAGTGCTCAGCTCCACGCTGCGGCCGTGCACCGATACTTCCTGGGTTCGCGAATCCAGCCGCAGGTCTCCGGCTTCAACCAGTTCATGAACCTCCGTCGCGCGCTCCTGCCGCCGCATCACGGCTTTGGCGCGCGCCACCAGTTCCCGCGGGCTGAATGGCTTGACTACATAATCATCGCCGCCAATTTCAAGGCCCAGCACGCGATCGATCTCTGCGCTCTTGGCCGTCAGAAAAATCACCGGAATCGTTTTCAAACGCTCGTCGGCGCGCAGGCGTTTGCACACTTCAAAACCATCCTGGTCAGGCAGCATGATGTCGAGAATCAAAAGGTCGGCTGGGTGACGGCGCAAATCTTCGAGGCCCTCTTTCCCGCGGCTGAAACTTCGAACCTCAAAGCCTTCCTTAACGAAGTTATAACGGACAAGCTCAACGATATCCGCCTCGTCTTCGATGATGGTGAGACGTCTTGTCATGCGGGGATTATACCATGCGGGCGCTGAGGGAGTTCTGCGACCGCCCATGCGTCACAGCCGGAAACTTTTGCAGAACGTCGGGCTTCTCCGGCACTTCCCGTCATGTTTTGCTGCTGCGTGCAGTGTGCTGGCCAAAACTTCTGAGTCTTGCAATGGCGCTAGTTCACCGTAAGATTAAAGGTGACGGTGGCATCAGGAAAAGTCCCGTTGCCGCTCAGGGTGTACGCGTTTACAGTCACTGTATAAATTCCCGGGGTCGTGCCACCACTGGGAATAGGAGCAGGTCCGCCACAATAACCGCCCGCGCCACCGCAACTCGCAATAATAATAATGATGGCTCCGATAACCGCCAGCCCAGCCAACCTAATTCTTTTACTCGTGGCGCGCAGCACGCGAGCGGGCGGAATAACGAACGCCGCGGCCAGTAGCATTAGCATTAACGCCGCGAGGGCAATCGGTAATCCGGGCCGCACGATTGGAGCGAATAACACGTGAGTCGCCAAAGAATTTGCCGTGGTATTCACGGTCACAATTGCGGTGGCAGTCGTGCTATTTGTGAGGTCAGCTACATTCGCGTTCAGCGCGTTGCCAGTATTGATCTGGCACCCCGCTTTCGCAATGTTACTGCCCAACACGCATGCCAGGTAGACCCGGCCGGACCCACTGGTCCCGGTAAGGTTAATGGTGCTGGTGTTTCCAGTTGTTGCGCCCGCCTTCACTGTGATGGCAGGCGGATTCCCAAGATTCGGCGGAGTGACCGCCGAGGGGGCATAGTACCGAACGTAATCCACCATCATTTGCGCGGGGCTGGGCGTGTTGGCGTCAGGCGGTCCGGGAAAGCCGCCGCCCACGGCCAGATTTGTCAATACAAAGAACGCGTGATTGAAATCCCATTGCAATCCGGCGGGCAAATCTGAAGCGGTTCGAATGGAAAAAACATTGGCGGGATCGTCCACGTAGAACTGGATCATATTCGGAGACCATATCGCGCCATAGACGTGAAAGCTTGTGACGTCGGAGCCGTTTGGGAAAGTATATTTCTTGCTCAGCCCGTTCCCGCCACAATAACAGTTCGTGGAGGAAATGCCGCCGTGAAGCGTGGAGGCGATTTGAGTTGTCCCCAGCCCTCCAGAAGCCGGAACGTTTTCCATGAAGTCGATTTCGCCGCAAGCCGGCCACGAGACGGTGGCGATGTTACCGCCCAGCGCCCAGAAGGCCGGCCAGAGCCCCGCGCCCACCGGGAGCTTTTCGCGCGCCTCAATGCGGCCATAGTTGAAGGTGGTGGGAATCGGGCTGGTGCTGGTGTTCATTCGGGTCGAAGTCCAACTTCCAACCGCGGCGGGATTGCTGCTGATTTTGAAAGCCTGGATAACAAGGTGGCCGTTGCCGTCGACGTAGGCATTCGATGTGGTTGGATCGGAATTCGTGGAACATTGTGCGGGGTTGTTGGCGTAACCCGGAGGGCCACAGTAAATTTCCAGCTCACCGTTTCCCCACCCGTTGTTGTTGCCTAGCTCAAAGTTCCACGTAGCTGTATTGGGAGTGCCGAGAGGACCGTTGAATTCTTCACACCACTGCGGCGTCCATGTCACCGCTCCCAAGGTGCTGCTTGCAACGCCGGAACAGCTTTGGGCGTTGGCGTGCCCCGGCGACAATAAGCATGCTGCGATGAAAAACAAAATACTCTTACGAATGGCGTTAGTCGTTCGGCAATATTCAGATGCTTTGCGTGCTCGCGCCATGAAAGCGCCTCCCTCTCTTGGAGTGCGGCGGCAAAACTGCCGCTTTCCAAACCGCCCGCGGCGTACTCGCGATCGCCCACCGTCAAAGAATATCACACGGACTTTGGAAGGTGTGCCCTCCTGCGGCAGCGGTCAGTACTTGGCGCTCGCTGGCTCAAAATCACGCTGACTGCCCCGGGGCAAGCTTGCGATTGGGATCGACCGCCAGCCAAGCCAGGCCGCCCAAGGTGCAGAGGCACGCGGCCACTAAAAATGATGCCGTCCAGCTATATCGCCCGGCGATGGCGGGAGTGAGGGAGGCGGTCGCGGCTCCACCCAATTGCGCGCCCATATTCATCAAACCGGAGACTGCGCCGCTGGAAGGTCCCGCAATATCTGCCGTGACGGACCAATAACAACTCTGGGACATGTAAAGGGCTCCCGCGCCGCCTGCAAGCACCACGCTGGCCCAACGAGGTCCATCCACGAACATCCCGAGAGTGAGAAAAGCTGCCGCGAGAGCCATCACCACACAGGAGAAAACGCAGCGGCCCCGCCACTTGTCCAGGCGGCGCGTAAGCGAGTCACTAATGAGCCCGCCGAGCGGCGAGCCCACGGCCATGGCCAGAAATGGCAGCATGGCGAAATGCGAGCTGTCCTTCAAATTCAATCCGCGAGCCCGGGCCAGATAGATGAAAAACCAACTGAAGAAAATCCAGGAGGTATAGCCGTAAGTGAAATAACTTAGCGTCACCGCAATCACGTCCTTGCTCTTCAGGATGGCGCGCCAGGGCACGTGGGCCGCACGACCGGCCGTGGAATATTCGGGATCGAGCGTCAGCCCGGAATTTATGGTGGCGAGCTCGGAAGGAGACACCCAGGGATGTTCCTGCGGAGTATCGCGCGCTACGAGATACCAGACCGCTCCAGCTACAATGCCGATGGCCGCACTGACCCAGAAAGACGACCTCCAGCCATAGTGAAGCATCAGGTAAGTGATCAAAGGAGGCGCGACGGCGGAACCAGTTCCCACCCCGGCGAAAATCCACCCGTTGGCTATGCCACGCTCCTGGGTGGGAATCCATTTGGCCACAAACTGATTGGAGGCGGGGTACATCACCGCTTCGCCGGCACCCAAGAGGAAACGAATCGAGACCAGAAGTAGAAGCGCCCCCCATATTTGCGTGGGGAGGCTTGCGCTGAGCACCGTAAAGACGCCCCACCATATCACCGCCACTGCGATCACCCGGCGCGGCCCCAAACGATCCGCCAGCCGCCCACCGGGAGTCTGGAACAACGCGTAGCCAATAAGAAAGGCGCTGAAAACATTGCCCAATTGAAAATCGCTCAAATGATATTCGCGGGCAATGGAGGCGCCCGCTATGGAGATGTTGACGCGATCGAGAAATGCGATGGCACCCAGAATGTAGATCCAAAAAATGAGAAACCACCGCGTTCTGCTGCGCCGCTCTGTGATCATGGGCGTGCATCCTGGGCCTGTCAGCCTGTCCGAATTAGATCGGGGCAAGCGCCGACCGCACATGCCTGCTACAATAAATTAAAATGGCGGGTCCACGACAGGACATAGAGTCCCCGAAACCCGTGGTTCGACTTTGCTCACCACCCTGAGAGAGAAGTCGAAGGGCCGCCGCGTCATGAAACCTTCAGGAGCACAACGCCGTGCGTGGGCACGGTGGCGGAAAAATGATCGCCGGAGGTTCGCACGGCTTGATGTTTCCAGAGGTCGCGCACTTTCCGTTTTTTCTTTTTCAAATTCAGCGCACTCCAATTCACGCTGATTTCCGCCGGCTGATCCCCGCGATTAAAAAGGCCGACCGCCATCGAATGATCTTTGAGCGGACGCGCCAGCACTACGGACTGGCCGGCCTGGGAAATCACCTTTACAGGATTCGCCAGAGGGTCCTGATCAATAGCAATCACTTCCGTATTCATCAGAATACTTTTCGTCTCATCAGACATGGTGCGCAAATCGTTTCCGGCCAGCAGCGGCGCGGCGAGAAGCGACCACAGGCTCATGTGAGTGCGGTATTCGTCCGCGGTCATGCCGCCATTGCCGATTTCGAGCATGTCCGGATCGTTCCAGTGGCCGGGCCGGATATATTGCGCGATATCAAACTGGCTGAAGCCGATTTGGTCCATTCTTTGCCAGTGATCGTTGATGTCGCCCGTGGTACGCCAGAGATTTCCCCCCACTTTCGATCCCCACTTCCAAACTTCGGCGCGGCCATACTGGCAGAGGCTGAAAACAATCGGGCGGCCGGTTTTCTGCAGAGCATCGCCCATTTTCTGATAGACAGCCTGCATGTCCTTATCTTTGTAAATTCCCCCGGCGCTGCACCAATCGTATTTGAGGTAATCGATACCCCATTGGGCATAAGTGTTGGCATCCTGCTGCTCGTGGCCAAAACTGCCTTCGTAACCGGCGCAGGTTTTGGGGCCGGGAGACGAATAGATCCCGATCTTCAGCCCCTTGGAGTGGACGTAATCGGCGAGGGCCTTCATATCAGGAAACTTGCGGTTGGAGGTGATGTTGCCCTGGGTGTCGCGCGGACCTTCCCAGGTATCATCAATATTAATATAGATATAACCCACTTTGCTCATACCGCTGGACACCATGGCGTCCGCCATGCCGCGCACCGCGGCGTCATCAACCTTGCCGGCAAACTTATTCCAGCTATTCCATCCCATGGGAGGCGTTCGCACCAGGCCATTGTCAGGCACGTCGTGCAGTTCAGGAATGGGGAGCGGGGCGGGAGGGAGAGCGGCAGCGGGATTGGTGCGCTCCGCCGTGCCCATCACCGGCTCGCGGCCGGGAAAGCGCACGCCCAGCGATATTTTATCGCCCTCCATCGAGCCGTCATAAGCTATCTGGCGCTGCTGGCCGCGAGAGGGGAGGTTGACCACAAAGTGCAGCTTGCCATCCTTAAACGATCCGTCGCTAACGGGCAAGTCGCGCGACCCTTGCATCACTTTTCCGGTAACCGTTTCGCCCGCCTGCTTGAGATCAAAGAAAGTTTCGCGAAAGTTCCCGTCGCCCGTGGGGACGCGGAGAACCCAGAAACCTGTGATGTCCGCCTGCGCTTGAACCCAGGCCGGAGCCACGCAACACAGAGCGGCAATCAGAAGAACACGTTTGAGCATCGTAGCACCTCGGAGTAAATTGAAATTTGGAGATTGGATAAAGGCCATGCTTCAAGCTCCATGAATCTGAGGCTGAGTATTCTAACCTATTGCCGGAATGAAATGTGGATTGGCGGAGTGAAATTTGACAACGAATCGCACGCCAAATAGCCGCACAGGTATAATGGTTGCGGGCTATGCGCTTTGAACTATTTGTCGCACTGCGATACCTGAAGGCGAAGCGGCGCCAGGCCGTGATCTCAGTGATCACGTTCATCTCGGTGCTGGGCGTGATGGCAGGAGTGTGCGCGCTGGTTATCGCCCTGGCCATTAACAACGGGTTTCGCGAGGAACTGGAAACGCGATTGCTCGGCGCCACAGCCAACATCAATTTGCTGCGCCCGTCGAACGACGGCATCCGCAAATATGATGAATTGACGGACCGGCTCTCGCGTCTGCCCCACGTTCAGGCGGCCGCGCCCGCGCTTTATGAAGAAGTGCTGGCCTCAAGCCACGCCCGCGCCCAAGGCATCATGCTGAAAGGCATCGACCCCGAACGCGAAGTGCGCGTGGCGGATTTGCTTTCACATATCACCGAAGGATCGATTGAAGGATTAAAAGTTCGCCAGCCTGAGACCGCTGCTGCAACTACAACGGGCGGCGGTCCAATGGGCATGCCTGCGACAACCGACAGCGATCATAGACCGCCGCTACAGGACACCGATCCCATCATTATTGGCAAAGAACTGGCCAAGTCGCTGGGAGTTTATGTAGGCGACACGATTCTGGTGACGAGCCCGCAAGGCACCTTGACGCCGCTCGAAGTGGTGCCCAAATTTCGACACTTCCTCGTGGTGGGCGTGTTTGATTCCGGCTTCTATGATTTTGATGCGAGTTGGGCATTCACCAATCTGGATGCGGCGCAGAGATTGTTTGATTTGCGCAACGTCGTCTCCGTGATTGAATTCAAGATCGACGATATTTATCGGGCGCCCGGAGTGGCGGAAAAAATTCGACAGGCCGCGGGGCCAGGATTTGAAACTTCCACGTGGATGGAACAAAACCGCTCGCTCTTCAGCGCGCTGCGTCTGGAACGGCTGGTGACTGTCCTGACCATTGGATTGATCATGCTGGTGGCGGCGCTGAATATTTTTATCACTCTGGCCATGATGGTGATGGAAAAAAATCGCGACATCGCCGTGCTGCGCTCCATGGGAGCGCGCGAACGCCAGGTGTGGGCCGTTTTCACCCTGCACGGGATTCTGATTGGAGCCGTGGGCACCGCGCTCGGATTGACGCTTGGCTACAGCGTGTCTTGGGCGTGTAATCACTACAAACTGATCCACCTTCAGGCGGACGTTTATTCCCTGGCCTACGTTCCCTTCCACGCGCGGCCCATGGACGGCGTGTGGATTGCAGCCGCCGCACTGATGATCAGTTTGTTGGCCACAATTTATCCGGCAAGGTCGGCGGCGAAATTGAATCCGGTGGAGATTCTGCGGTATGAGTGACTGGGGAATAGCCGAATGTCGGTTTCATTCAATCAAACAACCATTATCGTTTCACAGAGGCAGAGCGGGGAGCATGAAGCTGGATGGGCAATTGCAGGGCGTATTTTTCGAAATCGCGATCGGTGGTGAAAACCGGCCACCTCCGTTTCATGGAAGTCGCGCAAATCAGGAAATCCACGCTTGAACCCGCCACCCCCGCGGCGCGGCAAATATTGCTGCAGCGCGCCGCCTCCTCATAGTCTCTGGTCTCCAAACGAGCGTCTTCAAAGGGAAGCAAGCGCAACCGCAATTGTTTGAATTGGGCCTCCTCTCTGACACCTGAGAGAAGTTCCTGGCGAATGGGTCCGATCAACCGGGCACGGCCCTCACGAATCAGTTCGGCGAGTTCCCCTTTCAGCGTTTCTCCCTCCGGGCTCAGGTGCTTTGGCCGGCGTCGCAGGGCAAGCGACCAAATTGAAGTATCGACCAGGACCATCATCTCCGCCGACGCTCAGTTTTGTAGTTATAATGCGGGTCGTAGTCGATCGCCCCGAACAGAGATAAGAGTCGGAGCTGCTTGCGATGCTGAATGTACTCCTTCAGGGCGGTTGTAACAGCTTCCTTTTTGGTTTTATGCCCGCCCGTGCGGCGCGCCTCTTCGATCAGGTGGTCGTCAATGGCCAGATTTGTCGCCATGGATTCTTCGCCCCTCCAAGACACTAGTATTACACCAAGCAGTGTGTGGACACAAGTGTGACTTCGGCCCCTGTCGCACGCCAAATATTTATGAGAGCGGAAATCAC
>Ga0209166_10003384_pt1 | contig 11539 bp, 14 predicted proteins | sample Coa_R1_3_FD_187151 | JGI IMG/M metagenome (GOLD analysis project Ga0209166, IMG submission 187151) | Surface soil microbial communities from Centralia Pennsylvania, which are recovering from an underground coalmine fire - Coalmine... | ecosystem: Environmental > Terrestrial > Soil >... | reverse complement strand
CACCGATGCCAAGCCCGAGAAGGTCAGCGTCGCCACCAACGGCTCGATCTCGCGGATCGGCAATTACTTCAACTATAGCGGCTACGATTTTATCGGACGCTCGCTGTTCCTCGACGTCTCGAAGAAGTTCTGATCTCTCGACGTTGGAGAAACGGGAAGGGGGTAGGCCGGCAAGCCTGCCCCCCTTTTCCTTGGTGCGCCCAGCATGGGCGCATTCTTGTGGGTGGAAGTCCCATCGTGAGCTGGTCACGGCGAGCGAAGTGAAGCGCAACTGCGGAAGGGTGACCGACCGTGGGGAGGAAGCGTGGAGCGAAGCTGCGGGCCGATGAACAAGAACTGGATATGAGGCGCTGCCGACCAGGGCGAGCGGGTCATGAACCGCGAAGCTCTCGTGATCAAAGGGAAGCGGCGTAAATCCGGCGGCCGTGCAGTGACGGAATGCGTTCTTACCTGGGGAGATCTCGCCTTGTGCCTGAAAGGGCGACGGTGTCGAGCCGGAGCGAGAAGTCAGCCGAGGTCGTAGTGGCTGGCGGGATACTGTGAGCGAAGGACAGAACGAGAGAGAGTGAAGTTCCCCCAAGGATGAGCACGGCCATGCGTCAGATGCCGGATAGACTTTCTGAGGGGGAGTGCCACGAGCGGTGCGGCTCGGAATGTGCTTGCCTGCGTCTCTCTCAAGAGAAAGTGGCCTATGACATTGAGAAGGATCTAGGGCTTATTGCGCTCGAATCGGACCTCCTTGAACGAGATCACCGTCAGCCCGATCGTCCCTTGCTCTATGGGATTGGATATGGCCGTTTCACGCCATACACATGAAGCTCGCCCGCGCCGCCTGCGAAACAGTCCTTGAGGTCGTCTCCAGCTTCGACGGGCAGGACGGCCATATTCGCCGGATCTAGGTGATCAAAGGATATGCCGTCGCTTGCAGTCCGCGCGCCTTGCACCTCCTCCGCTGGAGCCGCGACCCGGCAAAGTTGGGAATGGGCGGCATGCAAGGGCGATTGTTCGCAGACATAGTTTGCATAGAGGCATGCGATCTTGCCTTGCGTTCCTGCCGCCGGTCGAGATCGTGTATCGTCCAGATCATATTGGCCATCGCAGTTAAAAACATAGCCCCCAGGCGCCACGGCCACGCTGTCGGCCAGGATCTGCATCCCGCATGAGGGGACCAGTTGAACGTTGAGAACCGGATGACGGCCCGTCTCGTTCACATCAGCACCATAGCGCCGCAGGCGGCGATCTACATGATCAACGCAAATCTCCAGGCCCATGGCGATGGGAGGATCGGCTCCGACGGCAAATTTCGCATAATGATCGAAGGGAGCCTGTTTCCAGTCTCCTGTCGACAGATCGACACGAGGATAACTTGTCATCGTCTCGGTGATGACGTCGGTTCGTCCTCCGGCGTCAAAGAGCAGGAAATCGGCATTGGACACAAAATATTTATCCGACCTCATGGCTAGAGGTTGAACATCCCCGTTTTCCTTCGCGGTCGTTTGCAGGACGAGTGCCCTATTGCGGACTTCGACGCGGGATTGACCCCGGGAAATCTTCACGAAATTGGTCAGCATGTCGAAGATCGACGTTTTGATCGGCCCCTCGGCCGACAGCCATGCCGTAGCCAGATCGCGTGCCATGGCGTTTCGAACGGTGGCATCGGACTCAGCGAACAGGCGCCTGGGAGAGGCAATACAGGCGCTCAAGATGCTGCCAAACACGAAGAGACGGTGCCGATAGCGTTCTGCCGGAAAGGCCCGCAGGAGACGGTCTGTCACGACGTCGGCGGGGTCTTCTTCGCCTGGCCGATAAAGATAGGGACCTGCGGGGCCGTGAAAGAAAAATTCCGGCGCCATGAATATCGTGAGCACATCGTCTTCGCGAGGAAGGCGATGGAGATAGTCCTCGGACGCATCGACCGCGGCTTCAAGGATGCGGATCCTTGTCGCCACGTCGCTATCGAAATCCGGTTTTGCCGCATAGCATCCGACCAGGCTGCCAGGGCCATTTCGTGCTCCGATAAAAGATAACCGGGCTGGCGTTGTGGGAACGGCGTAAGCGACGAATCTCAGTTTCCGGTATCTCATGGCCGGGCTGGGGGCATCTGGGCCGTCATGGCATGAGCGCCTGTTGATCCTGCACGATGACTGCCCAGGTGACGAAGGTCCACGCTATGCGCTGACCATGCATGGCGGATACTTCGGCGAGCGCCTGCCTCAGAGCCGGCGCGCCCGTCCCCTTTCGCAGATGTGCGAGCGAACGAAGATATCCCACTGCCTGCCGGCTCGTGAAATGATGGGTTTCCTCGAGCAGAAATGTCGTGATTTCGCAGTCGGGAAAGCTACCGGCGACCGCATCCACGATGATCTCGGCCTCACACAAGCGGCGCCCGCGGCTCGTGCGGTTATCCGGCCGGCGTCTCCCTTCGGACGACGATGTCCGGCCCTTCGACAGGATCGCGAGGCACCCCCCGGGCCTGAGCAGCCGGATCGATTCCCGAAGCCCTTCGGCAATCTCGACGCAATGGATCGAAGAAGCCCAGGTCACGAGATCGAAGATACCTCCCGGAAGGCCGGTATCGGCGCCGCTCCCGTTCCGCCAATCGACCCGCCATGGACGCGTGATGCGTACTCCATGGTCTCGCATGCCGGCACTTGGCTCGATCGCGACGATCGATCCGACGCCAGCTTTCGCCATTTGGCGCGTCCAGCGCCCTGTACCTGCTCCGATATCGACTGCCCTGACATCGCTCAACGGCTTCTCGATCACATCTTCAAGCGACTGCATGAGGGCATCGGGATAATCGGGACGGAACCGCGCATAATCGCCCGCGAGGCCAGAGAATTGCCGGGCGGACGCGCGCATCAGCAAAAGGGGTCCATCACGAGGGCGGAAGCCGCCCACTGACGACGCGCGTCATTTTTGGTAAGCGCCCGGCCGGCCAGCACGCGCACGCCCTCCAGTCGTCCCGCCCAGCGTCCAAGGCACGCATAGCGCAGGGATCCGACCTCGCCAAAGGCGGCTTCGGCGATCTTTTCCCAGTTCGAGGACTTGATTGCAGGCGAGGCGTAAGCAAGCGTCCTTCGCCGGATATGGTCCATCATCGCGTGCGCGGCGGGCCCATGCAGACGCGCCACCCGGCTGATCGTCTCGGCGACATTTCCGCGAAGGCCTGCGCCGGTGGGATTGTCGTCGAACAGACGCTTGACCAGGTGGTTGGTGGAAAGATGGAGCGCTTCTTCGCGGGCATGTGCCTCAGCCTCTTGCCACGAGGCTTTCACCGCCGCTCCGCAAAAGATCATGCTCTCCTCGCGATCATGAAGAACGGCGAGAGAAAGCGGAACGATGTCGCTCGTCGAGTAATAATCGATTGAAAAACCGGCTCGCAGATCCTCTCTTCGTGTGCGGTGAAGCAGAATGTCCCCTGCATACCACCAGCGCATGAGGAGGTGGCGCTCGATCAGTTCTCCCAACCCATGCAAAACGGCGGTTTCGCGCGTTTCGTGCAAGCCCAACCCGCTAGCGCTTCCGCTTGCATGCTGCCTCTCGCGCACGAGGATTGCGTCCGCGCCGGCCTGGCCGGCCGGCTCATCGCCGAATATCGTGCGACAGGACCAGCCCGCTTCCACGCGCGCATTTCCCTGAAACAGGCGGGTCGCAAGCAATCGCTCGACGATTTCATGGCAGCTGTTCGCGAGCGCCTGCTCGCGATTGCCTGATGCGGAATAGCCGAAGAAGCTGTGGTCGAAATCCTCCTCCCCCCTGACCGAGACTTCGCTGTCGACGCACCACAGGTCGGGATCAAGGGGATGCGTGAACCAACTGCTACGAACGGGCATCTCCTCGAAATCGTGGAGGAAAACCTCCACCTCCGGGCGGCTTAGCTCAAGCAACATGCAGGCAACAGGTCGCGGATGGCCGCTCCATCAGTCGAGAAACAGGCGTCGTCGCGTCGGAGTGTCGCCATGCCGATTTCGAACTGCAGCTCGAACAGGCGCAACATGTCGCGCAGCCGTTTGTCCATACCCGCGATGGACAGGCGTCTGAATAGCCGGATCATCCGGGCGACGACGAATGTCGCGTGGAAGACGCCCCTGAGTGGTCGCGGATCGTCCCTGATCGGAGCGCGAAAATGCCGGTCCCCATAGGGATTGAGAACGAGCACCTCCTGCATGAACAACGCTTCCAGCCTGAGATGGCTCACCTCATGGGTGAGATGTTCGAGCCAATAAGCAACCTGATCCTGTTCGGGCTCCGGCACGCGAAGCCATATGGCGCCGAATGTCGCCGGCGACGTCTCGCCCCGCAGGACTTGGCCGCTGAACAGCCTGATGCAGCATACGAAGGCATCGAACTCGCCCGCCAGCTCCGGGTCATATTGCCGGATGAGATCGAGCGCTTTCTCGATATTGGTTCTATGCCGCTTCAACTCGCTGTCGTCGAATATCGGCCATATCTTCGTTGGTTCACCACGGATATTGAGCTGATCATAGGTGCGCATGCGCGCGACATTGGCAGACTCCCAGCCCTCGGCCAGGATGCCGGCTATATAGGGCGTTTTTCTTTCGCGCGGCGTTGCGGTCCATCGTCTCAGCGAAGCCAGCCAGTCGAGAACGAGTTCCGCATTCTGGGCCTCGATGCCGGCCTCCAGATGATGGGCGAGGGCGTGCCAATAGGGATGAAGAAGCTTGTCGGCCGGAAGTGCGACGATGTGACGGCGATCGTCTGAAAGGTCCAGGCCAAGCGCCTGTTCGCAATTGGCAAGATATTCGGCGAGCCAGCCCTTGACCAATTCGGTCGTCATCGCGGACAGCGAATGGGCGAGTTCCGCATTCGGCTCGGCAATCGCGAACCGGCTCATATCGTCGGACGAGGGAGCGCGAGCATCCGGTACGAGTTCGACCGGAGCGTGCCGGATGTCGCTCTTCTCCGCGATGCTCGCGCCCATCTGCTCAATCCTCTTGGAGCACGACGTGGGCGATGACGTCACCCTTTTTTGCCGAGTTCGGATTGAACTTAACCACGACGGGTTTCAGTTCCTTCGCTGAGCCAAATTGGGGGCGGGGGCCCCCGGTTGCGGTCTTTCCGTCACTGGACATTGCAGACTCCTCACCATTTATTGCTGCGCAGCGGCAATAGGCCAGCAAATCGACTCTGCTGGATGGATAAGGTTCTTCCTGCCTCTACATTTTTAGGTCAATTAGACTATGCTATAAGAATAGCGGTAAATATGGCAGGAACCACTTATCGCATGGCTTGATTGTTATTCGCTCCGGAAGCGGCGCATGCCGCCGCCGTTCCGGCTCGACGGCCAAGATGAGTGCCGAACATCAGGCCCGTACCTCCGACATAATTGCCATAGAACAGCCCTCCGGCCATCTCCCCGCAGCAGAAGAGATTCTCCAGGGGCGTGCCATCGTCTCTCAGGACCTGACCCCGTGGATCGACCCTGAGTCCGCCATAGGTGAAGGTGATCCCGGTCCGGACGGGCACCATGTAATAGGGTGGTGTGGCGAGGCGGAGTGCCCAGTTCGATTTCGGGATAGCAAGGCCGCTTGTGGCCCTGCGATCTCTTCGGTCATAGATCACGTGATCATGCGCGACCGCATTGAAAGCCTCGACCGTGGCCCGTAGCGTGTCCGGCGGGATAGAGAAATGGAGCGCGAGGGGCTCGATCGTTTCCGCAGCGACCATATTGCCGGCATCGAAATATCCTTTTGGCGCGATGCCGATCGTCGCATGATCGAATAGCTGGAAGGCAAGCCCTTCCGGTTGCCGCAATATCGCACCGCCCATCTTCGCATAGACCATGTTTGGATAATCTTCGCCCTCATCGGAAAATCTGAGGCCTAGCTTGTTCACGCTGATGCCGACATTGAACAGATAGCGAGAATTCGCTTGGCTTTGCGCTGCCGCTCTTGCGCCCATCGCCGGCGGCAAGTCGGCATTTTGCGGTGTAGCGTGGCATCCCTGCCAGTCGCCGGCCCGGCCTGCACCCAGGGAGAGCGCGATCCGCAGGCCGTCCCCGCGATTTCCGGCGATCCCCCGCAGGGATACGCGGCGCCATAATTCACCCAGGTGACGGGCCCGCATCTCCTCATTTCCCTCGAAACCGCCGCAGGCCAGAACGATGCAACGTGCCTGCAAGCCCCCTTCGTTCCGGTCGCAAGTGACCGAGATATCGAAGGTCCCGTCCTGCAATCGTCGGATGTCTTCCAATATTGTGCCAAACCGGATTTCGATGCCGAGGCGGGTCGCAATCCGATGATGCCGTTCCTGGAGCGCGCCGCCGCCGCCGTCGATGGTGATCGGCATACTTCCCGGCACGGTGTGGCGCGCTGCCTTGTAGATCCATCGATGGCCGAGAGAGAGAAGCCAGCGGGCATCTTCAGCTGCGCCGCATGCCAGTGACCGGGCAAGCGCTGCATTGCATCGGCCGCCGCTGATACGGTGGAGATCGCTCAGAAAATCCGCGGGAGGGTAGGGCTGGTAGTAAGCTGCAACGTGCTCATCCTCCCGCTTCGATCGATTGCGATCGTCGATGAACGGCCGAAGCTCCTCAAGTCCGGAATGGGGGAAACGGAAATTCATGGTGAGCGCGCTGTTGCCGCCCCAATCCTCTCTGGCCGCGGCTTCGACGACGAGCACGCTGGCGCCCTGCTGGGATGCGGCAATGGCAGCGGACATTCCCGCATTTCCTGCGCCGACGATCAACACGTCCCATGGCGGCTCATCCGGCTTTGTCATGATCTTTCGCCTGGCTGCTTCCGATATCGACACGAAAATCGCAAAGGCACTCTCATTTATCGCGCAATTTTGGTGCTATTGATCGCGCCCTTTTTTTCGGTGTGTTCGATTTAAGAAGGTATGAATGTCAGTTCATGCATAATGGCGGTTTTTCCTGGAAATCAACTTCGCCTGAATCCTGACCACGCGCTCTACAAGCAGCGCAACGGCATCAAGCGCATGTCCGGCTGCTTGAAGCCGGTCGGCGGAACATCGCTGCAACTCTCGACACCGATCGATACGGATGGCCGACGGCGCGAGATGGAACAGTGTCCATCTCCGGGTCGGCCCTGGCCTGCTTGCTGGAAGAAATAGACCGGCGAAACCCGCAGGCAAGCTGGCGTCCAAGTCAGGTCGGCAAGGCTGGAAAATGCGCTGAAACCCGCGAAAATGCTGGAGTTTCTCTACGGCCATGCTATCCATCGGCATGGTCAAAACAGGCGCTTCGGACGAGATCTTACGGCTCCATGCCGAACTCGCTGTCGCCCGCCAACATGCCGAGGACGCCGAGCGAAACGCCCTGGAGAAAGAGGCCGAAACCGACGCCGCGCGCGCCGCCGCCAAGACCACGACAGTCAAAGCCTTTACCCGCGCCCGTAGCACGCGCCGCGACTTCCACCCGGATCTGCCGCGCGAACACCGGCTCGGCCATGACCAGCGGCAATATGTCCAATAGCAGTCGGACCTGATCGCGATATCCGTCAACCGACATGATCGACCAGATCCTTGGGCAGCAGTAGCTGATATTTGGCGACATAGCGGCCCGTCGGGACCAGGCTCCGGTCACCCGAGCCGAGCTCGAGCCGCGTGACATCGAGGTGGCGCATGATCGGCAGACCGGCCCGCTCGGCAAGATAGAGGAACAGCCGCTTCACCTTCACGGACGCACAAACCTCCAGCAGGGCCTGCATCAGCTGCGGGCGCAGCGACGTCATGCCTTCGATGATCATCGCCGCCTCGAACAGGTCGAATTCCTTCGGGGCGAGATGCAGCATCTCCAGCGCGGCGCGTTCGGCGGAAGCCGCTTTAAGTGGAAAGCCTTCGGGCGCTTTGTATTCGGTGAGGCCGAGATCGGGTGGCAGGAGCTTGCTCTGCATATGGCGTATATCGTCGCCCCAGTGGGTTCTGAACCACTGCGGTAGGACGACGTTCAGCGGCGAGAACAAATAGGCCTTCGTCGTCCCAAATCGCAGATAATGGCTGTTTCCCGACATCTCCAGGGCGGTCAGGGCACCGACATGCACGGGCAATTTAAGCTGCGTCTGAATGCTATAAAGCGCGCCCTGCCAGGTAACGGTTTCATTGGGTCGTTTGAATGCACCGCGGCCCAGCGAGGCAAGCCAGTGGGAAGCGGTGTATTTCTGAACGTCCTGCGGCGTGACGCCGAGCGTTTTCAGGTGAGCGCTGGTTGCTACCGTATGAGGCTCCCATACGTCCATGAGGGGCCTTAATTTTCCTGATCGAGATATGGCCATGGTTTACGTGTGGCATATCTTTTAATGATGGACAATATCATTTCGTAGAAAATATATCAAAAATATCCCATAGGTATAGCAATGGCGCTAATTTCAAGGTTTCTCTCGAAACGAGACGCCCCCGCGATTTCCCCGGCGATCTCGCCGGTACAGTTGTTCTGGTCACCACAGGGCGCGAGAGTTCAGGCACGCCTCCACTTCGGCAAGCTTGAAGCGCGGGCAGCGCCTGCGCTTGCGAAGCCGATCGATCTGGCGCCGGGATAACCGCGCCATCGTCGCGAACTCCGACACGGTGATATAGACGGATGGACATTTCGATCGTCGCCGGTGCCAACTGATGTTGGCCCAACTATGAATCACCGGCCCTGCGTTCGGCGTCGCCCCAGGAATCAGCTGCGCACGAACGCAAGCAGGTCTGCGTTGATCACATCTGGATGCGTCGTACACATACCGTGCGGAAAGCCCTTATAGGTCATGGGTGTACCGTGGCTCAGTAGTTTCGCAGACAGAGGTCCGGAGTCCGCATAAGCCATGATCTGATCGTCATCCCCGTGCATCACCAGCGTCGGTACGTTGATCCTCTTCAAATCCTCGGTGAAGTCGGTTTCCGAGAAAGCCTTGATGCAGTCATAGTGCGCCTTGGCGCCTCCCATCATGCCCTGCCGCCACCAATTCCGGATGATCCCCTGCGACACTTTCGCGCCGGGGCGATTGAATCCGTAGAACGGCCCCGACGGTACATCGAGAAAGAACTGCGCGCGGTTGGCGACCAGCGCCTCGCGGAAGCCATCGAACACCTCCATCGGCAGGCCGCCCGGATTCTTTTCGGTCTTCAGCATGATGGGCGGCACCGCGCTGATTCGATTTGAACACTGGCCTGAGAGATCGGCTCTGACGTTGCGCCACTGCCGTGTAACATCCCCGCTTACTAGGCGTCCGCCCAAATACGGCAATTGGAATGGGATTTACCGGCGGTTCCGACGCTGGAGCGAGGCCGGGGTCTGGGAGGCCGTCTTGGTCACGCGGGCTGACACCCGAGGACGACCACTCGCCTTCCATCTGACGATCGGCGAAGCGGCGGATTGCAAGACCTATGACGCGCTTAGCGCGTTGCCAGAGCGGGCGCCAAAGGCACTTCTGGCGGACAAGGGCTACGATGCCGAAGCCATTCGCGTAGACCTTGCCAACCGCAACATACAGGCCGTGCGAGGCAACCGCATCGAAGGCGCGATTTTCCGGGGCTTGTACGACCAGTCGGAACCCTTCACGATCGATGTCTACGCCTATTGTCGTGCCGACAACCGCAACGAAGCGCTTGGCCAGTTTCGCAAATTCATGGGTGAGCGCTCTTCGTTCGAGGCCTCGGACGACTGACGCCCGTCGAAGCCGGGAGCGCCGGGCCTCTGATAAGAATTGAGCCTTCGGTCGCTGGTGGTGTCGGTATTCGCGTCCGCTGACGTCGTTGACGAGGCAGTAGCCTGCGACATGGCCCAGGGCCGCAGCCTCATCCACATATGAGGCGCGCTGGCCGATGACGACGCCCAGTTCGACTTCCCAGTCGCCGCGCACCAAATCCTTCGGCAGCACGACGGGGTCGTTGGGACCGTTCAGCGACACCCATGAGTTGGCCGAAACGGGCGGTCCGTTCATCACGAGCGAATTGTATAGATCGCCATTGCGGTGTTGGGTCAGAGGGCATTGCTCACGCGATGCGGTGGTGGTGTCAGCAGGCTGCCAGGGCCATGCCGGCAAAAGCGGTGACGAGCGAAGTCAGCATCGCCACGGCGGAGAAGAAGGGAAGCAGGATTCCGAGCGCCGCCGTTTCGGCAGCCTGATTGGAAATAAACATGTTGGTATCTTCCTCGGGGCGGGCCGCCTTGTGGGGGCGGCCCGCATTTCGGGGGTGGGGGGTAGCGGCCGGCCCGCGGGCGTTCAGTCGACCGTGGGGAAGTCGATGGTGGTGTCGTTGATGCGGTTGAAGACGTTGGTGAAGACCGTCACCGCGATCGCGAGGCTGATGTCGACGATCTGGGCATCGGTGTAGCCAGCCGCCTTGATCGCGACGAACTCGTCCGCCCTGAGCGTGCCGCTGGTGCTGGCGAGCAGATTCACGAAGCGGATCAGCGCGTCGCGCTTGGCGTCGCCGGTCGGCTGGCCGGCGCGGATCGCCTTCAGCGCATCCTGCGGAAGGCCGGTCATCTTGCCGAGCAGGCTGTGCGCGGCGACGCAATAGTCGCAGCCTGCGACCACGCTCACCAGCAGCTTGATCGTCTCCTGGTCCTGCTTGCTGAGCGTGCCGGTGGCGAGCACGCTGTCCGCGGCCAGCACCGCCTTGAGCGCGGTTGGGCCATGGGCGCCGATGGTGGCGAAGGTGTTGGGCACGCCGCCCGCCGCCTTCTTGATCTGGGCATAGACCTCGGCGGTGGCGCCGGCGGCGGTGTCGAGCGCGGGGGTGGAAATACGAGACATGACGACACTCCTGTTCGATGAAGGTTGTCCTTGTCGGACGTTGAGTGTCTAATGCTCGTGAAAGCTGATATTGATAATCCACGATCGGACCAATGATATGCTCGATCGTTCCATATTATGAGGTGATAATGCAGGATACGATCGATTGGCTGAGCCGCCTGCTGGAGCTGATTCCGGTGAGCGGGCGGGTCGAGCATCGCTGCTTTTTCGGCGCGCCCTGGCAGCTCACTTATGATCCGGCGGGGGCAGGCGAGATTCCCTATCATATCGTGCTGGCCGGCTCGGCGACGCTGGACGATCCGGCGGGCGGTTCGTCCCGTCGGCTGACGGCAGGCGATATCCTGCTGTTGCCGCATGGCTCCGCCCACATCCTGAACGATGGCAGCGGCGCGACTCCTGCCCCGTCACGCCAGCGAGCGGGGCTCGCCCTGACGATCGACGAGAATGACGGCGCGGGCGAGCGGCTTGACATGCTGTGCGGGCGCTTCGTGCTGTCGGCCGCACATGAGCGGCTGGTGCGCGATTATCTGCCATCCCATCTTGTCGTCAGCGCGCCCCAGTGGACGGCCGAGACGGCGCGCCCCGGCACGGGCGCACAGCTCGCCGGCCTCGTTGGGCTGCTTCGATTCGAGTCTGCGAGCGAAAATCTCGGTGGTCGCGCCATGCTGAATGCGCTTTCGACCGCGATGTTCGCGCTGGCGCTGCGCCTTGCCAGCGAAGCCGCCGAAGTGCCCGAAGGATTGCTCGCGCTCGCCGGTCATCCGCGGCTCGCTCCAGCGATCACGGCCCTCTTCAATCAGCCGGCGCGCGCG
>Ga0209166_10003383_pt1 | contig 11540 bp, 11 predicted proteins | sample Coa_R1_3_FD_187151 | JGI IMG/M metagenome (GOLD analysis project Ga0209166, IMG submission 187151) | Surface soil microbial communities from Centralia Pennsylvania, which are recovering from an underground coalmine fire - Coalmine... | ecosystem: Environmental > Terrestrial > Soil >... | reverse complement strand
CCGTGATGCACGTCATCGACACCGAGCAAGCCGCCCAGAAAGCGGCCCGCCCCGCCCCCGACCGGTTGGTGTTCTAACTTTTGCTGCTGCCCGCATCGCTTCGCTCGCTCCGTAGCGGTCCTCAACTCAACCAGGGAAACGTACTCTCCGCATGGAGCGAGCGAAGCGATGCGGGCGGCACGAATCGCCGAGTGCTTACGCATGGTTTACCCGCCGTTAACGCAGTGCCGATTAGGTTGAGGTAAGTCGATGGCGCAGATCCTGGTGGTTGAGGACGAGGAATCTCTGCTGCAGACGCTGCGTTACAACTTGAGCCGCGCGGGACACGAGGTGCGGCTGTCGACGAACGGGCTGCAGGCGCTCGACATGATCCGCGGCAATCCGCCGGAGCTGGTGGTGCTGGACCTGATGTTGCCCGGGCTGGACGGTCTCGAGTTGTGCCGAGCGGTGCGGGCCGAAGCCAGCAATCCTGCCGTTGCGCACGTGCCGATCCTCATGCTGACCGCGCGCGACGAGGAAATCGACAAAGTGGTGGGCCTGGAAGTCGGCGCCGACGACTACCTGACCAAGCCGTTCAGCATGCACGAGCTGCTGGCGCGGGTCAAAGCGCAGTTGCGGCGCGCCGACATGGGCGTCGCGGCCAAAGATGCGCCAAGCCAGCTGGCGTCTGGCGATTTGCTGGTGGACGTCGGCGCGCATCGGGTGCAGCGCGGCGCGACGCCGCTGCTGCTGAAGCGGCGTGAGTTCGATTTGCTGGTCTATTTCCTGCGCCACCCCGGCCAGCTGCAAACCCGCGAGGCGCTCCTGAGAAATGTCTGGGGCTATGAATACGTCGGCGACACGCGCACCGTGGACGTGCACGTCCGCTGGCTGCGTGGCAAGATTGAGCCGGATCCCACGTTGCCACGGCGCATTCAGACCGTGCGGGGGATCGGGTATGTCTTCCAGGAGTAGTCGTCGTCGGGCCCCCGCACCCGGGCGCGCATGATCGAGCCTGTGCCCGCGAAGACCGCGGTCGAAGAACCCGGACCGGGCCAAACCCTCGGCGTGATCGATATTGGCTCGAACAGCGGTCGGGTCATGGTCGCCCGGGTCCTCGGCGCGGCGCACCTCGACGTCCTCGGCGACGCGCGCAGTCCGTTGCGTCTGGTCCGCGATGTCGCCACCGGCGGTCGGTTGAGCGCTGAGACGATCGAACGCACGCTGCGCATCGTGCGCGGCTTTGTCGCCGTGGCGAGCAGCGTCGGCGCGCACCGGACCGTGGCCGTGGCGACCGCGGCAGTCCGCGAAGCGCGCAATGGCGAGCAGTTCATCGACCGTGTCCGCAGCGAGCTGGGCATCCCCGTCGACATCGCCGACGGCGCCGAGGAGGCGCGCTACGGGTTTTACGGCGCGGTCCACGGCCTGCCGATCGAGCACGGCATCGTGCTCGACGTGGGCGGCGGCAGCCTGCAGCTGGTGCACTTCCGCGAGCGCCATTTGCTGCAGTCGTGGAGTTTGCCGCTGGGCGCGCTGCGGCTGAACGATAAGTTCCTGCAGTCCGACCCGCCGAGCCGTGGCGAGATGCGGAACCTCAAAGAGCACGTGTACGCGACTCTGGAAGACGCGGGCATCAGCTCGCTCCAGGCCGACGAGTACCTGATCGGGACGGGCGGCACGGTGCGCAACCTGGCCAAGGTCGATCGACGGCTGCGCGGCGAATATCCGATTTCCCGCCTGCACGGCTACGTTCTCGAGCGTCGGCGACTGGACGATGCCAGCTCAATGCTGGCGCGCGAGTTCGCAGGCGATCGCGCCCGGGTGCCCGGACTGAACGCCGATCGCTCGGACTCGATCGTGGGCGGCGCGCTGGTCATTCAGGCGGTCATGGATCGTTTACTGGCCGCCGATCTCACGGTTGCAGGGTATGGTTTGCGAGAAGGGATCGCGTTGCGCTCGGTATCCGATGAAGCGGCGACCATCGACGAGGTGCAGCGCGCGTCGCTGTCAACGGTCGCGGCGCGCTTCAGTTCCTGGGACGACCGCCGTGCGGAGTGTCGGGCCGGGCTGGTCGAGCGGCTGCTGGCCGCTGTGGCGCCAGGCTTGGCGGCCGAAGCGAGCCTGGCGGCGGCGGGCGCGGCGCGGCTGCTCGATATCGGCGCCAGCATCGATTACTACCGGCGCCACGCTCACGCGGCGCGCATCGTGTCCGACGCCAACCTCGACGGCTATTCGCACCGGACGCTGGCGCTGATCGCCGCGGCGATGTCGGCGGTGGGCGACCGGGAGGCCAGTGTCAAGCCCTGGGCGCCCCTGCTCGGCCCTGTCGACCAGCCCACCGTGGAACAGATCGCGGCCGCGATCGCGCTCGCGGATGCGCTGGTGCGGTACGGTAGCGCGGACCTCGATGCGACCGCCTTCGAACGCCGCAACGGCCATGTCGCACTGGCTACACCAGTTATTGACGCGTGGCCTCTCGAGGCGCCGACTCGTCGCGCGGAGCGAGCCTTCGGCCTCAGCCTCGATGTTGGAGTCTTCGAGCGTGGCGCCTGAGCCCCGGCTCGGCGGCACAGCAGCCGGACGTGCGCCCGTTCCGAAGCCTGAGCTGGCCGAGCCGGTCACGGGGCTGCCCGGACGGCTGATCATCGTCGAGGGCATCGACGGCTCGGGCAAAAGCACGCAGCTCGATCTGCTGCGCAAATGGCTCGTGAACCAGGGATACCTGGTCATCTTCAGCGAGTGGAACTCGTCGCCGATCGTCAAGAGCACCACACGGCGCGGCAAGAAATTGCAGCTGTTATCGCCGATGTCCTTCAGTTTGATTCACGCCGCCGATCTGGCGAGTCGGACGTACAGCCAGATCATGCCGGCGCTCCAGGCTGGCGCCATCGTGCTCGCCGATCGCTACGTCTACACGGCCTATGTCCGCGACACGGTGCGGGGCGTCAACCGTGCCTGGCTGCGCCGCCTGTACTCATTCGCGGTGCCGCCGACGCTGGCGTTCTATTTCGACGTCCCCCTCGACGAAGCGATGAAGCGTATCTCGGTCGGCCGATCCGAGCTGAAGTATTACGAGGCCGGCATGGACCTCGGACTCAGCCGCGATCCGGCGGAGTCATTCCGGCTGTTTCAGGGATTGATCCGCCGCGAGTACGAACAGGTGATCGGCGAGTTCGGCCTCGTGCGGATGGACGCCACCGAGAGCCTGGTTCAGCAACAGCAGCGCATGCGCGAGATCGTCCGGCCGCACCTGGAGGGCGCCATGCGCCTGCCGAATCCGGCGGCCGAAGACCCGCTGCGCGTGGCCGGCCTGCTGGGACATCACCAGGCGGAGCGGACAGGCGCCCTGGGGCCGACGCCGTGACTGCCCCGCGGTTCTATGGGGAGCCGCCGCCGGGCATCGCCTCGGCCGAGCTGCCAGGCCGGCTGATCGTCATCGAAGGGACGGACGGTGTCGGGCGCTCGACGCACGTCGCGCTGCTCAAGGAGTGGCTGGAGGCGCGCGGCTATGCCGTCGTGAACACCGGACTCCGCCGCTCGTCGCTGGCCGGCCGGGGGATCGAGCGCGCCAAACGCGGCAACACGCTCGACCCGTTGACCTTGAACCTGCTGTACGCCACGGATTTCTGGGATCGGATGGAGCGCCAGATCCTGCCCGCCCTCCGCGCGGGCATGGTCGCGTTGGTGGATCGGTACATCTTTTCGCTGATCGCGCGGGCGCGAGTCCGCGGCCTCTCGGCTGGCTGGGTCGAGAACCTGTTCGGGTTCGCGCTCGTGCCAGACCTGGTCGTGTACCTGGATATTGACATGGAGCATCTCGTCCCACGGGTGTTGAGCTCCACCGGGTTCGACTACTGGGAATCGGGCCAGGACTACCTGCCGAGTCCCGACGTGTACCGGAATTTTGTCGAGCACCAGACGCGGCTGATGGCCGAGTTCCGCCGGCTGGCGACCCAGCACGCGTTCACCACCGTCGACGCGCGTGGCCCGATCCCCGAAGTGTTTCGTGCGCTGTGTGCCGAGATCGAGCCCGTGGTTCAGAGCATGGCCATGTTCGAGTCGATGAACCACGAGGTGAGCGATCCGCTCAAAATGCTCGCGTAGGTCAGGCGAACTTCTTTTGGAGTCGTTTCCAGCTTTCGCGCGCCTCGCGATAGGCGGCGGGGAACGCGGCGCGGAGCTCTTTTTCGGACTGCGCTTCGAACTGCACCATCTGGCCCAGCGCCAGCGCGGTGTGGGCGGGCCAGGCGCCCGCGGATGATTGCACGGCTTCGTGGACGAGCGCCCGGCTGACGACGCCGTCCTGAAGGTTGCCGAGCAAATCCTGGAGCGCCACGACCCGTTCGACCAGTCGCTGGGCTGGCTTGCCGTAGGCAGGTTCGAAGAACTCGGCCGTATAGCGGAGCCGTTTGGCGCGGATCCGGACGGCGTGCATGTCCGCGGCGGGCGCCTGGTTATCGACGCTGTCCGCGCGTTTGCGGAGTTGCCGGTAGGCGCGCAACAACCGGCGCGGCGCGTCTTTTAACAGCGGGGCATTGGTGGGACTGCTGGTGGCGTCGACCGCCCACTCGTCGAGTCGCTGCAGGCGCTGGACGAGCGCCCCAAAGCGACGCGATTCGAATGCCTTGGCCAGCTTTGACCGCGCGGCTTCTCGCCGCACCTCGAGCCAGGCGCCGTACGGGTCAAGCGCTGCCGAAACACCCAGCTCACTGGTGATCGCCCGCATGCGCTGGATCTGCACGTCCAGGTCGCGCACCGGGCCGAGCTGGCTGGCGAACCACTTCAGCTCGTCGCTCAGGCTACTCGCCTCGGGCGGCAGGACGTCATCAAACAGGCGCAGCCCGGCGCGCATCCGACGTGTTGCCACCCGCATCTGATGCACGTGGTGCGGGTCGGTCCCGACGCGGGCGCCGGGCGCGTGCTCCAGGAAGTCGGCCGCGTTCCGCTGCAGGACCAGCGAGGCCAGATCGCCCGTCGAGGTGGGCACGGGGGGTACGTCTGGCGTGCTTGGCAAGGCGGCAGAGTGTACCGCAGGCGCCGGTACATCTGTTTACGCCGTCGACGCCGGCCGTTAACGCCGGTCGTGGCACGCGCGGTCGTATGCTGCCGGGGATGCCACCCGCGCCGCTGAATGGAGCCAGTCTGACGCTGGCGCTCGTCGAGGCGCAGGTCGGGTCACTGCTCGACGTGCTGCCGGTGGCGCTGCTGGTCACCAGTTCGACGGGCGAGATCCTGCGCGCCAACGCCGCGGCGATCGAGCTGCTCGAAGATCCGGCGCTGGTCGGTCAATCGGTCAGGACGGCGCTCGCGGTGGCCGAGCGGGAGTCTGCGCTGAAGATCCGCGTCCGCCTGCTTCGGCACGAGCAGGACGTCCTGCGCTTGTATGTCATCCACGCCGCCGAAAGCTGATTCGCGCCTGACGCGCTCCACCATGCAGAATCAGGGTGGAGGACGTGTTTGGACCTCTACCTTGTGCGCCACGCGATCGCCTTCGACTTTGATACGTCGCACTGGCCCGACGATAGTCAGCGCCCATTGACGCCCGAAGGGCAGAAGCGCTTCGGCCGTGCCGCGCGCGGCCTTCGGTCGCTCGTTCCAAGCGTGGAGTTGGTGCTGAGCAGTCCGTGGGTGCGGGCGTGGCAGACCGCCGAGCTCCTCGAGAGCGAGGCCGGGTGGCCGCGTCCGGTGGCGTGTGAGGCGCTCGGCTCAGGTCGCGCACCCGCCGACGTCCTGCAAGCGCTGCAGCCGTTCGCCACGTACAGCGCCATTGCCCTGGTCGGCCACGAACCGATCCTGCACGAGCTGGCGTCGTATCTCTTGACGGCTGATACGGACGCGCAGATCGAAATGAAAAAAGGCAGCGTCGCCTACCTCGAAGTAGGCGACGGCTTGCGGCCGGGCGCCGGCAGATTGCACTGGCTGCTGCCGCCGAAAGTCTTACGCGCGCTGGCGCCCTGAAAACGTGCGGACGATGTTGGCGAAGTTTTCGGCGTTGATGCTGGTGGCGCCGGCGAGGACGCCGTCCAGGCGGGGGTCGGCGGCGATTTCGGCGATGTTGCGCGGGTTGACGGAGCCGCCGTAGATGACGCGGACCTGCTCCGCGGCGGGCGGAGAGAACACGCTGGCGAGCGTCTCGCGGATGTGCGCCACCATGTCGCTGACGTACGACAGCGGCGGCGGAGCGACCAGCCCCATCGTCGTCCAGACCGGGTCGTAGGCAATCACCAACCGCGAGTCCAATGTCACCCCGTCGAGGTCGGCCTCGATCTGCTCGGCGACAACGTACGGACCGAGCCCTTCGTCCAGGTGGTCCGCGGTCTCGCCAATGCACAGGATCGGTTTCAGCCCGTGCTGCTGCGCCACCTGGAGTTTGCGCCGCACGTGCGCGTCCTTCTCGGCGAAGAGGATCCGCCGCTCGTACTGACCCACCAGGACGTACTGGCATACACCCTTGAGCATGCGCGGCGAGACCTCGCCGGTATAGGCGCCGCCAACTTCGGAATTCATCGTCTGGGCGCCGACGGCAACCCGGCTGCCCTCGAGCAGCGCAGCCACATCCGTGAGCCACGGAAACGGCGGGCAGACCACCACCTCCACGTCCGACACCGGCGCAACCAGTGGCAGCAGCGCCCCAACGAGCGCCCGCGCTTCGGCCCGGTCGGTGTTCATCTTCCAGTTGCCGACCACCAGCGGGGTCGTCATCCGCGCCGCGGTCCGGGCCAGATCTGGATTGCGCGTTCCGCCAGCCGGTGCGACCGATTCTCGATCTCTTCGGCAGTCCAGCGCGGGATCTGGGCGAAGTCTTTGACCAGCTCCAGCCCGTAGCGCGTCATCCGCAGCAGGTCTTTCTTGCGCTCCGCCACACCGAGATCGGGCGCCCGCCCGCGCGGCACGAACGTGAAGTTGCCCAGGGTGCCGATCGCCTTCCAATACTGGTCCTCGGTGACGCCGAGCTCGGTCAGCCACTCGGCCCGGGGCAGCAGCGGGGTGATCAATTGGAGGTCCAATTGGTCGTACTTGATGGGTCCGCGGTGGCCGTAGCTGTCCTCCAGCGCTTCGAGGATCAGTTTGCGTTGGTCCGGATGGCTGGCGAAGTAGAGTGGATAGCGCGCAACGCCCGCGACAAAATCCGCGTCATCCGGCCAACCAAGCTGGGCCTGCGAGAGGGCCTTCTCGAACTCAGTGGCCGGGTCCGGTTGGTTCGACTCTCCGGTGTGATTCGACGCCGCGTCGTAGAGCTGGATCAAGAGCTGGTTGTCGTCCCTGACCGGAGCGGAGGTAAACAGCCGCCGGACAAACAGCGACTCCGTTGCCACGAAGATGTGCTTCACCTGCACTGCCGACAACACCCCGCGACGAAAATCGCTGTGCAGCCTGAGCAGGAACGGGTTGAACTGGAAGGGGACGGTCTTCGACCAGGCGGTCAGACGCTGCAGGTATTTGCGGACCTCCGCGTCGGACTCGCGCTGTGGGTGGAGGAGCTGGTCGTACGTGAGCGACCATTCGCCCAGCTCTTTGAGCACCGCGCGGATGTCGTCTTCGCTCAGCGGGCCAAGCTTTTTGCGCCACTCCTGGTAGACCTCGTCCGGCCGAATGGGCTGGCCTTCCTTCAGCAGGAAATCACGCATGTAGTCGTCGAACCGCTCGCCGAGACGGGATTGCATTGGCGACCACACGCTGGTGTACCAGTGCTCGTGCTCGGCCGGCGGCAGGCGCATGAAGAAGTAATTCCGCAACAGGTCGCCCTGGGTCAGGGGCATGCCCTTGGCGTTCAGGCTCTCGAAGATACGGTACGGGTTGTCTTCGGTGTCGAGCGTGATGGCGACAAATGACAGCTGGGACACGACGATCTTGACGAGCCGGTCCAGGTCCACGCCTTGTTTGATCTGTGCGTCGAGCGCTTCGCGGAACGAGCGATAGGCGTCGCGGATCGGGGATGCCGGCGGCTCGGTGGCGCTCTGGATGACCGTTGAGAACGCGGCGCGGTCCTGATGCGTGCACAGCACTTTGAGGTGGTCGTCGCCGTCGGCGCCGGCGTTGACGAGATAGCTGGTGTGAATGGTCTCGGCAAAATCGGGATCGACCTCCCGAACGGCATCGCGGATGGCAGCCAGGAACAGGGACAGCGTGACCAGGCGCTGCTGGCCGTCGATCAGCAACGTAGGCACCACCACGCCACTGCCGCCGCGTTCCGCGAGCAGCACCATCGAGCCGAGGAAATGCGAGTTCGCCGACCCGAGCTCGTACAGCTCGAGGATGTCGTCGAACAGGGTGTTCCACTGGTGTCTGCGCCAGCTGTACGTCCGCTGGAAATACGGCACAACGTACTGCCTGGGGCCGCCGAGTAACGGCCCCAGGCGCATCTCGTCGGCCTTCACGCGCTATTCGCCCGCATCGCATCGCTCGCTCCCGACCGAGACCTGGAAAAAGCCGCTGCTGAACCCCAACGAGCGCAACGCATCAGGCCAGCCGCACCGCGCGCGGAGCGAGCGCACCGCGCTGGCAAGCCGCCTCCCGCACCGGGCGCGCGCAGCGAAGCGGGCGAGCCGCACCCCGCGCGGAGCGAGCGAAGCGAAGCGGTCCGTGGACGAACATGCGCTACTTGCCTAGTTTCTTCAGACGCGCGTCGAGGCGGGGGTAGACTTTTCGGGCGTTGCCTTCGAACACTTTGTAACTGGTGTCTTCGTTCAACTGAAGCGCGTCGATATAGCGTTTCGTATCGTCGAAGAAGAAGCCGGTCGCGGGGTCTTTGCCGCGCACGGCGCCGATCATTTCAGATGCGAACATCAGGTTGTCGATGTCGATCACTTTGAACAACAGGTCAATACCGGGTTGGTGGTAGACACACGTATCGAACCAGATATTCCGCATGACCAGTTCGGTAAGCTCTGGCCGCCCGGTGTCCAGATTCATGCCGCGATAGCGGCCCCAGTGGTACGGCACCGCGCCCCCACCGTGCGGAATGATGAACCGCAGAGTCGGGAAATCCTTGAAGATTTGCGGGTTCTGCACGAACTGCATGAAGACCGTCGTGTCCGCGTTCAAATAGTGCGAACCGGTCTGGTGGAACGCGGGATTGCAGGTCGCGCTGACGTGGACCATCGCCGGCACATCGAGCTCGACCATCTTTTCGTAGAACGGGTACCACGAGCGGTCGGTCAGCGGCGGCTCCTGCCAGTAGCCGCCCGACGTGTCCGGGCTCAGGTTGCAGCCGACAAAGCCCAGCTCGTTCACGCACCGCTCCAGTTCGCCGACCGACCGCGCGGGTGGCACGCCGGGCGACTGGGGCAACTGGCACACGCCGACGAAGTTGTCCGGGAAGAGCGTCTGCACGCGGAAGATGAGATCGTTGCTGTGCTCGGTCCAGTAGCGGCTGATCAGCTCGTTGCCGAAGTGGTGGCCCATCCAACTGGCCCGCGGCGAAAACAGGGTCAGGTCGGTCGCCCGCTCGCGCTGAACTTTGAGCTGACCGCCCTCGATGCTCTGGCGGATCTCGTCATCGGTGACGTTCATCTTGCCCTTGGTCGGGGCGCCCATCTGGGCGATCTGGGCGCCACGGTAGGCCTCCACGCCTGGCGGGTAGGTCGTGTAGTGCCCGTGGATGTCGATGATCATGCGGTCACCATGTTGCCACGTTGCCGGCTCAGGCTCACCCTCGGCCCGCAACTGCCAGTGGCGCTACACTGGTCCGACCCCACATGGCGGCTGTGCCTGAGTCCGTGCGGTTTGCGATCTTTGACTGGCTCGACGAGTCGGGACGGGAGCAGGGCGAAACGTACGAAGAGCGCTTGCGCATGCTCGAGCTGGCCGATCGGGCGGGCTTCTACTGCTACCACCTGGCTGAGCATCACGCTACGGAGCTGAGCTCCGTTCCATCGCCGAACCTCTTTCTGGCCGCGGTCGCCCAGCGCACCCAGCGCTTGCGGCTCGGGCCCCTGAGTTACATCCTGCCGCTGTACGACCCGGTCCGGCTGATGGAGGAGATCTGCATGCTGGACCAGTTGAGTGGCGGTCGCCTCGAGCTGGGGTTGAGCCGGGGCTCATCCGGCGAGCACATCGACGGCGATCCCGACAAGGCACGGGCCGTGTTCAACGAGGCCCTGGAAGTCATCCTCATGGGCCTCTCGACGGGTGAAATCGACTATCACGGCCAACACTTCGCGTTCGATCACGTGATTAGCCGGCTCCGGCCGGTCCAGCGGCCGTACCCGCCGCTCTGGTATCCCACGTCGAACGCCGACTCGATCGCGTGGGTGGCGGCGCAGGGCATCAGCACGGCATGCTCGGTCCACCTGGCGCCGAGCTTCAATCACACGGCGGGCCTGCTGCGGCGGTACCAGACTGAATACGCTGGTCGCCAGTCGGACGTGGGCCGCTTGAATGGCCATGTCGATCGACCGAATTACGGCTTCTCCGTGCATATCCATGTCGCCGACAGCGACGCGTTGGCGCGCGCGCAGGCCAAACCGGCATACGAGCAGTTCATGCACAACTTCACCTATCGGTTCGTGCGGCGTGGCCAGCCGAATCGCTATGCGGACCGAGCCGATTTCGAGACGGAGCTGGACCGGGGCCGCATCGTCGTGGGCTCGCCGGCGACGGTCCGCGAACGGCTCCGCGAGTACGTCGAGATGTCCGGCGCGAATTACGTGCTGGGATGCTTCGCGTTCGGCAGCCTGCCGTTGGAGCAGGTGTTGAGTGCCGTGGACCTCTTCGCCCGCGAGGTCATGCCAGCCCTGAGCCGCACCGCCATCGCCAGCTAGGCGGCGATGTGTGCCGATCGTCGCGATTGGCCGAGCCGACCATCGCCAGGACCAGCGCGCCACTCGGAATCGTCGCTCCCGACAGCTGGACGTCTTCGAGCGCGAAGCTCCAGGAACTCCGCGAGGGATGTTGAACGTTGAGCGCCCGCCATCAGCGTGTTCCGTTGCAAGAAGTTTACGTGAGCGACTAGGCCGGGTCGGAAAGGGTGGCGAACAGGTTGTTGAAGCACTCGGCCAGGGTCGGGTGGGCGAAGATGGCGTCGCGCAGGACGGTGTAGGGGAGTTTGCCGAACATGGCGATCTCCAGCATGGACATGAGCTCGCCACCTTCGATGCCGAGAATCGCGGCGCCGAGGATCTGGTTGGTGGCGGCGTCGACGATCACCTTGAGAAAGCCGCGAGATTCGTCGACTTCGAGCGCGCGCGCCACGTGGGTCATGGGCATGCTGGCTATTTGAAACTTGCGGCCGCTGGCCCGGGCCTCGTCCTCCGACATGCCGATGCGGCCAAGCTGAGGGTCGATATAGACCGTGTACGGGACCGGCCGGTCTGTGATGCTGGCGCTGCCACCGTCCAGCAGATTGGTTTTGATGATGCGGTAGTCGTCGTACGAAATGTGCGTGAAGGCCGGGCCGCCTTTTACGTCGCCGAGCGCGTAGACGCCCGGAACTTTTGTCTCCAGCCGATCATTCGTGGGCAGAAATCCGCGGGCGTCAGCCTCGAGTCCGGCGGCCGCCAGGTTCAGGCGATCGGTGTTTGGCGTGCGACCCACCGCGACGAGCAGATGCGAACCGCTGA
>Ga0209166_10003381_pt1 | contig 11550 bp, 10 predicted proteins | sample Coa_R1_3_FD_187151 | JGI IMG/M metagenome (GOLD analysis project Ga0209166, IMG submission 187151) | Surface soil microbial communities from Centralia Pennsylvania, which are recovering from an underground coalmine fire - Coalmine... | ecosystem: Environmental > Terrestrial > Soil >... | reverse complement strand
GACCTCAGACATCGACCCGCGCGACGGGGAGTTCACCACCGGCGGCCAAACGCCTGAAGGCTACTACCTGGTGCGCGAGGGGATGGAGCCGGTCATCGCGCGCAGCCTGGCTTACGCCCCCTATGTGGACCTGCTGTGGTTTGAGACGTCGCGCCCGAACCTGGACGAGGCCCGCCGCTACGCGGAAGCCATCCACGAGCGCTTCCCCGGCAAGCAGCTGGCTTACAATTGTTCGCCATCCTTCAACTGGCGGCGGCACCTGGATCCGGAGACCACGGCCCGGTTCCAGACCGAGCTGGCGGCGATGGGCTATAAGTTCCAGTTCATTACGCTGGCCGGCTGGCACGTGCTCAACTATCACACGTTCCGCCTGGCGCGGGAATACAACGAGCGCGGCATGAGCGGCTATGTGGACCTGCAGGAGGCTGAATTCGCGGCCGAGGCCGAAGGCTACACCGCCACCAAGCATCAGCAGGAAGCCGGCACCAGCTACTTTGACCGGGTGCTGCTGACGGTCACCTCCGGCACCGCCTCGACCACCGCGCTGGCGGGGTCGACGGAGGCCGAGCAGTTCCACGCGCCTGCGCTGGAGGGCGCTCAGTCCACTCGGTAGGCCAGCCATCGGTCTGAAATTGCGCGGCACACAAAGGCGGCGCGGCCAGATGCAAATCTGGCCGCGCCGCCTTTGTGTGCTCGGCTGCTGTGTGGCACAGGCGCTGGGTTAGAGCTGTGAAGACAGGGCGTGGTGGGTCGCTCGCTGTTGAGCAGCCCACCACACACTTTTTGCAGCAATAGATGTTGCTGCTGCCCGCCCCTGATCGCATGCGCTATAGTGGCGCCATGAAACTTGGACTGTGTCTGGGGGCTGTTTTAATGCTTGTAGCTGGCGCGGCCTACCTGGCGCTGCTGCGCGAGCCCCGCGTATGGTTCTACGCATTCGCCGCCCTCGTTTTCGTCGCCAGTCCGTTAATCGGAGCGGTCACGGCTGTTGTGGCAACGCACACGAAAAGGCTGCGAAACTTCCTGGCAGCGGGCAGCGCCCACATCGGATTGGCCCTGTTGCTGTTTGTAGTCGCCTATGCGGTTTATCCTGAATATCAGCGGACCAGCGTGCAGCTGCCGGCTTACTGCGGGGATTTCGGCAGCGGCGCTCATCCACCAGCCAGCTTTGTCTATAACCTGCCAGAGGTCGGCACAACCACACTCCTGACCAGCGACGATCAAAGCGCCATCGTGGCGTCCATCGACTTCGAGCATGCGCCGTTTCCGACCACGGTGTACCTCGTGCAGAAAAGTAATGGCCGCATCCTGTGGAGCATGCGCTTCGCCGACGACATCCTCGCCGCAGCGATCGACGCGGGTACACTTTATCTCTACAACGACAAGCTCGGCTATTGGATTGATGCGCACACCGGCTTGCCCACGCACAATTTCTTCACGATAGACAATTACGGCGGGCTTTCCCCAACGGATCGGCCGGTGCTTGTGGCGGGCGCCGCGACCGGGCACTGGTACATGGAAACGACCGCCGTCATATCGAGCTGGCGCGCGGACGGTTCGGTGATCTCGCGCCGACACGTCACCTTCAACAGCATCGCGTTCAATTGCTTCATTAATGGCCTTACCGGCGGCGTCACCCAGCTCTAGTGATGTCTTGAGCGCGCCGTCCAGACGGAATTTGGCGCCCTCTACGCGAATTGCGGCGGAACGACACGGGGCTGTCACCATCTGGGCCAGCGGCTGATCTCCAACATCGTCAGTTCCGCCGCAGCCCATCCCGGCTCCCATTTAGCTGAAAACCGGAGTTCGGGAATGCAGGCTAAAATCGCGCTGTTTCAAAAACACATCGCAAATCGTCCGGAGGAGCCATGCAAGCATTCGAGCTGGCCCAGGTGGCCGCCCAGCGCCAGGCGGCCGGACAGCGTTACCTGGAGTTCTTGCGCGTTGCGGCGCTGAGCGTTGGGCTGTACGAGCTGCCGGCCGGCGGCGCCGACCCGCAGCAGCCCCACACAGAGGACGAGGTGTACTTCGTCGCCAGCGGGCGCGCCACCATCACGGTGGGCGATGAAGAGCGAGCGGTGGGGCCGGGCAGCGTCATCTATGTGGCCGCCGCGCAGCCGCACCGCTTCCACTCCATCACCGAGGATCTCCGCCTGCTGGTTTTCTTCGCGCCGCCCGAGTACTCACAAGGCAGGGCCTGAATGGACACACTGAAGGATCCGCTGACGCCCGAGGTCATCCTGCGCGCCGCCGCGCCAGCCGAGTGGCCGATTATCACCAGCCACCGGCGGGCCATGTTTGCCGAGATGCGCCATCCGCCGGAAGCGCTGCTGGACGAGCTGGACGCGGCTTTTGGGCCGTGGGTGGCCGAGCGCTTGGCGCGCGGCGAATACCAGGCCTGGTTTGCGGTCAACGCCGCCGGCGCAGTGGTGGGCGGCGCAGGGCTCTGGCTGATGGATTGGCCGCCCCACGTGCTGCATGTTGAGCCGCGGCGCGCCAACATCCTCAACGTCTACGTGCAGCCGGAGTATCGCCGGCGCGGCCTGGCCCGCGCCCTGACCGGGAAAGCGGTGGATTGGTGCCGCCAGCACCGGGTGCGCCTGGTGATCTTACATGCCAGCCCGGCTGGCCGGCCCCTCTACCAGGCGCTGGGCTTCGCCGCCACCAACGAGATGAGCCTGGCGCTCGACTTGGACCAGACGGGCGCGGCCGCATGACCGGCGCCGGGTGGAGGCGGGCGCGGGACTATGGTCTCATCGTGATTGGCGCGCTGCTCCAGGCGCTGTGCATGGACCTGTTCCTGGTACCGGCGCACCTGGCCGCCGGCGGGGTCAGCGGTGCGGCGCAGCTGGTCAATCGCTACACCGGCTGGCCCATCGGCGTGATGATCGTGATCGCCAATATCCCGCTTTTTGTGCTGGGCTGGCGCGGCCTGGGCGGGCGGCGCTTCATGGTGCGCACGGTGGTGGCAGTAGTTGGTTATGCCGTGCTGCTCGACGGTCTAAAGCAATTCTTGCCGGCGGGCCTGACGACTGACCCGGTGCTCAATTCGCTGTATGGGGGGCTGATCGGCGGCGTGGGCATGGGCCTGGTGCTGCGCGGCCAGGGCACCTCGGGCGGCACCGACATCCTGGCGCGCCTATTGGGTCAGTGGCGAGCCATCCCACTCAGCCAGAGCTACCTGATCACCGATGGCCTGGTGGTGCTTTTGGCTGGCCTGACCTTTGGCTGGACGCTGGCGCTGTATGCGCTGGTGTCGCTCTACGTGTCGGGCCTGGCGGCTGAGGTCTCCGCGGAAGGGTCGGCCGTCGTCCGAACCGCCACCATCATCTCGGCCCAGCCGGAGGCGGTCGCCGCGCAGATCTTAAAGGACTTGCAGCGCGGCGTGACCGCCTGGCCCGGCGTGGGCATGTATTCGGGCCAGCCGCGGCGGATCCTGTTTTGCGCGGTGAGCCGGGCCGAAGTGGGCCAGCTCAAGGCCATCGTGCGCGAGATTGATCCGGCCGCGTTTGTGGTGATCGGCCAGGCGCACGAGGCGCTGGGGGAGGGGTTCAAGCCTCTAAAGCCGTAGGCGCGCTAGCGCGAGATGGCCGGCAGCACTGTGCGATAGGGCGCCTCGCCCACCACAGCCTGCGCTGGCAGATCGACGGTTGGCTGAGCCGGGTCGTTCGTGGTAAGCCGCAAAGTCCCCTGGAACGGGTCCGGGTGCCAGGCGGCAAAGCCATAGCCGGACAGCACGGCGTTCAGCGTGGCTGTGGCGCCTGGCAGAAGGGTCAGGCCAGGCGCGCTGGCGCCGAGCCAGAGACGGCTGTCTGGCTGATTGCGCAGACTCCACGCGCTGCCCGACAGGATGGTGCTCTGCTGGTAGCAGGCCAGCGATTGGCCGCGGGTCGCGTCGAACGAGGCGCCCACACTCCAGCGGTCAGGCAGGGCGCCCATCAGCCCATACAGATACTGTATCTGGCCGTCGGCGTGCAGCACCAGCTGGAAGGTGTACGTGGGGCCAGACGGGTTCGGCGTCTCGCGCCACGGCGGAACTTTCTCGAAACTGACCACGAACGTATCCGGGCTGACCCGCGCGAAGCGAACTTTGCCGGCGACGCCTGGATCCAGATCGGCCCAGAATGGCGCCAGCGAGAAGGGCGGCAGGCCGAAATTGGGCAGGCAGTTGGCCTGCGGTTCAGAAGACCCTGGGACGACCGCGCTGACCCAACCGTTGGAGCTGAGATAAAGTCGATCGACCAGGACGCCAAAGATGGGCACCTGGAAGCCCAAATCGAGCGGCTGGGTATAAATGGAGTCGTCGGTCAGGCTCACCGGCGGCGTGCTGCTCAGATCATACAGCGGGCCGGCCGGCGCCCCGTCCTGCGCCACCACCCAGTCGAGAGCGGGCACGGAAGTGGTCACGCTCAGCGGCTGGGTGCCGGCGTTGGTCAGGGTGATGGGCACGTTGACGTGCTGGCCGAAGGCCAGGGTGGCGCTGATGGGCCCAGTGGACCATTCCACGTGCGGCAGGTCCGGCTGAAGAATGAAGTCAGCCGCCGCCGGCGCGTTCAGTGTCACATTCAGCGTGGCGCTGAAGTAGCCATTGGCACTGGCCGTGAGCACATAACTGCCATAGGGCAGGGTGGCGGTGTAATAGCCATTGTAATCGGCGTGCACCGCCGGGCCGGCGCCCATCTGCACGCGGCCATAGACGGAGCCGCCCAGCCACAAATCGCTCAGGTGGCCGCGCAGGCTGGCCGTGTTGGGCGCGGGCTGGACCGTGAATGACACCGGGATAGCAGCCAGGCTATTGTTGCGCATCACGAGCACGCGGGCCGTGTAGGTGCCCGGCAGGCTCACCTGCCGCCCATCCAGCGTCAGCGGAAACGATGCCTGGCCGTTGGCCGGCAAATCGAGCGTGGCGGGCAGCGACATCCAGGCGATATCCACCCGGGCCTGCTGCACCGCGGCGCGCGCGTCCAGGCGGCCCCAGCCATAGACGTTGTTGGGGACGGTGGTCGACGGGCTGCCGCACTCGGTGGTTGGCAGGGGCAAGACGGTGCTGGTTAGCACGTGCTGCGTGGCGGCTATGTCGCCAATGAGCGTGGGATTGGCCGACCATAGCAGGGCGACGACGCCGGCCACATGCGGCGTGGCCATGGAGGTGCCGCTGAGTAGCTTGACGCTGCCATCGGGCCAGGTGGAGGGAACATTCACGCCGGGCGCGCTCAGGTCGGGCTTGATGCGCCCGTCGTCGGTGGGGCCGCGCGAAGAAAACGAGGCGATGTTGTCCTGGTTATCGGTCGCGCCGACGTCGAAGCTGTTGGCATAGTTGCCCGGCGTGAGCGTGTTTTCACAGGTGGCTATGGCGCCGTTATTGCCGGCGGCAAACGCTGGAAATATGCCGGCGGCGTTCCAGGCGGTCACGTAGCCGGCATACCAGGGGTCGCTGCCGGTCTGGCCCCACGAGTTATTGATGATCTGCGGCCGCAGATCTGGCCGCGGATTCTTGCCAGATGGGTCGGTCGGCGCGAGCAGCCACTGGGCCCCGGCGATGAGGGCCGCGTCGGTACAGAAAAACCCGTCGCAGCCGCGCACCGCGATCCAGCGCGCGTCGGGCGCGACACCCAGCGCGCTGTAGCCACCGGCGGCGCCGCCCAGCATGGTGCCCATGGTGTGCGTCCCATGGCCGGCGTTGTCCATGGGTATGGCGAAGGGCGGGATATCGGCGGGGTCGAACCAGTTGTAGGCATGGCTGACGCCCGCCGGCGACCAGCCGCGATATTGATGCAGCAGCGCCGTGTTCGAGTAGGCCACGCCCGTGTCCAGGCTGGCGATGGTAATACCCGCGCCGCGGTCACCCCAATCCGACCACACGCCTGGCACGCCGATACGCGCCAGGCCCCAGGCCGGGTTGCCCGAGCCGGACGGGCTGCTGGCAGCGGGCTCCAGCGCCAGCGGATGCTTTACGTTGGCCGCCACCAGCGCCACGCCCGGCTGCCCGGCCATGGCTTGGGCCAGGGCGCGATCTCCCTGTACCTCGATGGCGTTGACGATCCAAAACGAGCGGGGCGAGTAGCCGGCCTGGCGCAGCAGCGCCAGCAGCGGGGCCTGGCTGGCCGCCTCTGCCTGCAGCCGGGCGACCACCGCCGCGCCGCGCGCATTCCAATCCGGCAGCGCGGCGGCGGCGCTAAGGTCGGCCTGGTCGGCCAGGTAAAGGATCATGTCGCTGCGGCCATCTGGCGCGCTAGAAAACGCGGCCAGCAGGCCGGGGGCAATCGGCCCTGGCGAATCGGGCAGCGGCACACGCAGCGGAGCGGCGGGCGGGGCGCCGCTGGGGCGGGCGGGCGCGTCGAAGGCCTCGTAAAGCTGGGCGGTCACGGCCGGCTGGCCGCTGTTATCTACCGGCACCTGGATGGTGGTCACTGTGCCCAACGGCACCGCCGCCTGGACGCCGGCTGGCGAGGACGCGGCGGCATACGGCGCGGCTATGGCCGCAGCGGTTTCGGCCGGGCGGCCCGGCGGCAGTCCCACCACAAGCACAAGGACGACTATCCAGAGCGCGTTGTGACGCATCGGAAGATGAATTATAGGCCCAGCCGCCGACTTTCTATTTCCGGAGTTAGGAGCATAATAGCACTGGTTGGGGCCGTCCAAATCCGGGCGGTTCTGCCCTGCTATCCAAGCCAACAACCTGTCTCAAGGAGATTGAATGCTTGCCACACGCAGCAGCATTAATGCTGAGCTCTTGACGGAGGGGCATCGCATCTCGTGCCGTGTCGCCGTGGGGCCAAGCGGGCTGATTGGGCTGCTAAACGACGTCAACACATCGCTGATGGACCTGGAAGACACCTATTACTCGCGGCTGAACCAGCCGGCCAAGATCGTGTCGCACCTGGAAACCGCCCACATGGCCAAGAACAACGTGGAGCTGGTGATCCTGAGCCGGCGCGAAGACCTGGGGCCGCAGGGCCTGGCGCGCGGCGGCTACTCGCGGCTGCTGCCGGTGCCGGTGCTGGTGACGACCGCGGCCTATGAGATTCAGGGCTCGATCGACGTCGTCACCAAGTTTGACCCGTCGGAGTTGCTGGTGGGCGGCACGGGCCGCTTTCTGAACATCTACAACGCGAGCGCCCTGATGGTGATGAGCCCGGAGACGGTTTTTTCCGGCGCGGTCATCCTGGTCAATCGAACCGCGGTGCAGCTGATCTCCCCGATGACGAAAGGCAAGGCCTAATGGCGAAAATCCTGATCGTAGACGACGACCCGGATATCCGCCCGCTCATGCGGCTGACGTTGGCCAAGCTGGGCCACCAGCCGACCCTGGCCGCCAGCGGCACCGAGGGACTGCGGCTGGCGGAGAGCGAACCGTTTGACTTGATGGTGCTCGACCTGATGATGCCCGACATTGATGGCTACGAGGTGATGCGCCGGCTGCGCAGTAATCCGGCCACCAAGGATCTGCCGATTATCGTGCTGACGGCACGCACCCAGGCGGCGGACTATGACAGCGCCATCGAATCGGGGGCCGATGGCTACCTGTCAAAGCCATTCGACCCGGATGTCCTTCACCGGCGCATTGGCGAGCTGCTCAAGCGCTCTGAGGCGCGCCGCAGCGCGGGCGCGCAGGCTGGCGCACCCGCGCTAAACGGCCGGGTGACCGTGGTGCTGGGGCTGCGCGGCGGTGTTGGCAGTACCACCTGCGCCGTCACCCTGGCCGGCACCCTGCTGCGCCAGGGCAGCCGCGTGTGCCTGGTCGACCTGTCGCCGTCCGGCGGGCACGTGGGCTTGCAGCTGCGGCTGGCGGCGGGCCCCACCTGGCGCAACCTGCCCACCTCGCCCGACACCACCGCAGTGGCACAAACCCTGGTGCGGCACGACTCAGGCCTGGTGGTCCTGGCGGCGCCCTCGCAGCCGGTGCGCCAGGGGCTCAGCGCCGACACCTTCCGCGCGGCGCTCGAGTCACTGCAGATATTCTTTACCCAGGTGGTGGTCGACGCTGCGCCGGTGCTGGATGGCGCCACTGAAGTGGCCGTGGCCGCCGCCGACCAGATCGTGGTGGTGTGCACGCCCGAGATCGGCGCCGTGCATTCGACCATCGGCACCCTACAGACGCTGGGCAGCCTGCGCGCCGCCAACGCGCAGGTGGTGGTGGTTCTCAACCAGGTAACCGCGGACGCCAGCCTGCCGCTCTCGACGATTGAAAAGGCGCTGGGCGGGCCGCCCGACCTGGTGGTGCCCTACGACCGGCAGCAAATGCTGGCTCTGGCGCATGGCACGCCGCTGATCTTTTCGCAGCCAGGCGCGCTGCTGCCGTCAGCGGTCAGCCAGTTTTTCACCCAGGTGCGCGAACCGGCCTGAGACAGGGCGGGGCGGCCTCGAAAAACACAAACTGGGCGGGAGGTCCGGCTGGTCTGATCCGGGCGGCTACGGGTCGAGCTGCAGCGTGCCCCATGAAGTGGGGTCGAGCAGCTGCCGGGTGGAGACGGACGACAACATGCTCTGCTGGATGGCGGTGCCGGGCGCATCGTCATCCGAGACATTGAGCGCCATGCCGAAATGCTGGCCGGCGGTTGGGCTGACGCCAAAGAATGACCAGGGTATGGCCGCCTCGAAGATATAGCCGGCATCGCTGCCGGCGCGGCTGGCCATATTGATGCCGGATGGCACGCCGGCCCGCCCGGCCGGGTTCCACAGGTAAGCCTCGGGCGTGGTCCGATTGTCTCCCGGTGACAGACCTAGCTGGTAATCGTCTGGGCTGAGGCGGGTGTCGGCAAAATCGCCGGCCAGGTCAGCGTCGAACTGCAGCTCCAGGCTGTCCCCGCGAAACAGGTTCTCGCCGTGCTGGGTCTGTACATGCACGCTGTCCTGGACAACCACGTACAGGTAGAGGTTGTTGGCATCCCAGCCCATGGCGAAGCGTGAGCCCTGGTTGAATGGGCCATTAAACCCGGCCGCCTTGAATACTACCTGGTCGATGGCGTCGGGCAGGGTGCCCGGCCAGTCGTTGCCCTGCGCGTCGATAACCGGCGCGCTGGCGCGGTGCACGGCGTGTATCAGCGGCCCGTTGGGGCGCAGGGGCTGGTCGCTACCGGGAATGGGGGTAGAGGCGCCGGGGGTGGCCGTGGCAGCGGACCTGGCGGTGCTGGTCGGCGGGACAAAGAGGGTTGCAGAAGCGCTGGGGGTGGCCGTGCCCGGGCCGGCGGTGCTGGCCGGTGGGGCCAGGGGCGTGCTGGTCGCCACGCTGGTGCCGGCGCCGCCGGTGGGCGCCATGCCCACCAGGGTGAGCTGGACAGCAGTGTCAACGGCGTTCACGGTGGCCTGAACGTTCGTGCCCCCGCCAGCGCAGGCCAGTGTCGCCAGAGCCAGCAGTCCCAACGCGCACAGCAGTTCGGTTTTAATACTAGCCCTCCTCGCCGCCGGGCCCGCCGGGCTGGGCGATGCCGACGATCTCGCCATGATAGTTGAGCACGATGCGGAAGCCGAGCATGCCCAGGTAGGCGCGCGCTTCAGCAGGCAGGCCGCTCTCGATGAGGCGGGTGAAGTGCTCATCCATATTCTTCAGCGATGTGTCGATCATCGCCTTCGTGAACAGGTCGTCTTTGCCGAGCATCTGCATGGCGCCCTGCGTCACCGCATCCTGGTTGGCCAGGATCTGCTCGCGCAGCATGCCCAGCACCTGCCGGTCCACCCCTTCGGCCGGCACGTGAAAGTGAAAGCCGCCGTCATCGACAACATATTGAGCCTGGCCGCCAACGAAGCCGACCTCTACTGGCTTGCCGTCGGGGTCGGAGATCAATCCTTCGAAAAGCGCGCGCTGGCTCATACTGTTGCACCTGGCCCAGAGGCCTAAGAGACGACCATGGTCGTGCCGTTGTTATTGGCGAGCGTTTCCTTGAGCTCGATGCCGGCCTGCGGCATGGTCCAGCGGAAAATCCACTTGGCGGCCTCGGGCGGGAGGTTGACGCAGCCGTGACTGCGCGGCCGGCCGTAGTCGTTGTGCCAGTAGGTGCCGTGGATGGAGACTCCCCACCAGTGGAAGTAGCTGACCCAGGGCACCCCCGGCAGATCAAAGAAATCGGCCGAGGCGGCGTCGTCGCCCATCATGTGGCGGGTGGGGCGCTTGCGCAAGATCGACCAGTCGCCGGCCGGCGTGCCATAGATGCGCTTGCCGTTCACGGTGCGCAGGTAGGGGCCGGTGGAGCACAGGATGTCGAGCACCAGCTGGCCGCTCTGGTAGGCGCGGAAGGTCTGCTTGGCCAGGTTCACCTCGATGCGCTTGTCGGCCACATCCGGGTCGATAGGCCTTACCTCGGCGTCGCTGACGCTCCGCACGTCTTCGCCGCGCAGCCAGTAGTTCTTCAGCGTGCGGTCGTCCTGCACCTCATACCAGATACTGCCGTCCTTCTCGTTCTGCTGGGCTGAGGTGACCCAGTAGGTGGTGCCGTAGTAAAAGGTATAGGCCGTGTTATAGTGTGAGCTGGGTCCGGTTTTGGCCAGGGTAAAGGGGACGGTCACCTCGCCCAGGAATCCCTGCGCGGGAATGTCCAGAGTAGGCTCGTGCACCTGCCAGCGCACGGGCTGCACCGACGCCGAGTGAACGTAGCCCTGCTCCGTCTCGTACCACGTACGATTGTAATAATTGTCGTCGCTTTGGACCGTGCCGTAGATATTAAAAACTGACGCGGCGGGTATGACGCCAATATGCTTGCCATTGAGCGATGGCCGGTCGTATATGTAGTTGAGGTAAATGGTGCGGCCGAGCAACTGCGGCCGCAGCAGCGCTTCGGGCAGGCTGACGCGAGACAGCAGCGGAGCGGCCGCGGCCAGGCCGGACAATTTAAGGAATTCACGACGAGAGAGCAACATCGGTGAGAGATTATACCAAAGCCGGTTTGCCGGCTGGCGCCCGGCGGGGTGCTGCCGGCCGCCGCATGCCCGCTGGAGCCATCGGCCTGTCGCTATGCCTGATGGCCATGGCGGCCGTCGCGGCCGGCCTGGCGCCGCTGCCGGCGGGCCGGGCCTCGGTCCGGCCGCCCTCGTTTGATTTTTCCGACTGGCACTTCCCCGTGCCCGCAGGCGATTGGCTGATCAGCCGCGGCCCCTGCGGCAGCGGCGGGCTGTTCCAGCATCAGTGCGGCTATTATGAGGACGAGTGCGCCGTCGACCTGATACCTGTGGCCGGCAGCATGCAGAGCGTGCCAGTGCTGGCGCCGCAGGCCGGGACGGTGTTTTTCCTGGGCACCCGGTTCGACACGGGCCTCTCGGTCATGCTGCAGCACGCCGACGGCCGGATCAGCGCCATGGACCACCTATCGAAGGTGGTGGTGGGGCTGGACCAGCGCGTGGCCCAGGGCCAGGTGTTGGGCTACGCCGGCAACACCGGCGACAGCGGCCGCGCGCACGTGCACTTCGACGTGCAGTACAACGCGGTGGAGCGCAGCTGCCTGTCGGTGGCCGGCATCGACGAAGCCAACCTGCTCCGGATGACCATTGTGTCGCACAACCTGCCCTGGTCGGCGCTGGTGCTGCCAGACCCGCCGCCCAACCTTTCTGCCTGGCTGC
>Ga0209166_10003380_pt1 | contig 11551 bp, 18 predicted proteins | sample Coa_R1_3_FD_187151 | JGI IMG/M metagenome (GOLD analysis project Ga0209166, IMG submission 187151) | Surface soil microbial communities from Centralia Pennsylvania, which are recovering from an underground coalmine fire - Coalmine... | ecosystem: Environmental > Terrestrial > Soil >... | reverse complement strand
CTCAACGCCGTCTCACGGCAAGGTATGGCCTCGCGAGCGGTCTCGTCAGTGCCATCACGGGCCTCAGCGCTTGATCCTGGCCGCACCTGGCTCGCGTCGGAGCCCCCTCAAGGTGGTAGCGTCATAGCCAAGCCTCCTGGAGAGAGCGACCCTGCCGCGACCTCGCCGTTGCCCGCAGTCAAACCCGTGTCGTCCGATACTGCTGCAGAATCCACACCGCCCCAGGGCTAGCCAAAATACAGAGAGCAACGTGTGCCCCGTTGCTCTCTGTATTTTGGGAGATCAATGTTGCCAGAGGCGCTGCATCGATGCTATACTCTGGGGGCACGGAATAGCTTAGCTTACAATACATACGAACGCCTCTGCAGAGCCAGGGGCGTTCGTGCGTCTACGATAAGCGTTGCGGTTCTCCATGTCAAGAGACTGTAGAGGCTTGCCAGGATGCGCGCATCGATGCTATACTACAGCCACCCCGACAGGACGAGTGAATCATACATGGAAACAAAGAGCGCCAGTATACCGTTCTAACACTGGCGCTCTTTGCTGTTCTGTGTTGCTCTATGCAGGCTCTGCTGCCTGAGCCAGTTCCTTGCCGACTGAGAAGCCCACGCGTTTATGCGCTGGCAGCGTGATCGGCTTGCCTCCGCGAATCGACTTGACCTTGCGCGCATTCACGCTGCGCAGATTCCAGGTGCCGAAGCCCATTAAGCGGACCTCATGGCCTTTCGCCACGTCTTCGCGTACCACCTCAGTGAATGCGCCGATGACCTTGCCCGTCTCTTTGAGGGAAAGGCCGGCCTTGGTGGCAATCTGGTGAATCAGTTCGTCCTTGCCAATCGTGATCGTCTCGGCGCCGTCAGTCGTCTTTGTCTTCGTTGCTGGCATGATTTTCTCCTTGCTCGTTGATCTATAGTCAGTGCTGACCGCAGTATAGCACTCGCAGCGCAAGAGTGCCAGCACCGATGTGCCATCCGGGACATCTGTGCTATAGTATGGAAGCATGTATCGGATACAGCGATGGCCTGGAGAGCATTCCGCTTCTCCAGGCCATCGCTGTTGAATCAGACTGGTCAAGCCTTACCTCGCCACCGGGACCAGGCGCTGTGTGTCCCTTTGAGAGATGTCTCGATGCTGCACGACGAGGGCGACCCGTGCCTGGCGCAGTGCTGCAGCTACGTCAGGATCAGCGCTGATCTCATGTGGCGTCGTAAACTTCTCGTAGGCCTGCATGAGCGCCGCCTTATGATCGGCGCCATCATCGTGCGCTATGGCGTGCCACCTTTTCAGGTCATCGACGAGTTCCTGGCTCATCTTCACGGTCGTCGGGCGCTGCATATAGTAGCCAGTCACTGCCAGGAAGAGACCCATGAGGGCCTTCCTGGGCGTTGTGATCACCGGCGCCTCTGGCCTCGCCAGAGAGACATAATAGTGCCCTGAGCGCATTATGCTACCGCGCTTTCTGAGCATCGCTCAACCGAGCGCGCCTTCACCGTTTCATCGCACTGATACAAGGTGAGCTGAGAGACGTTCATGGGGGCAAGGATGATCCCCTGGGTCTCAGAGAGTGTAATGCGCACCTCGTAGGTGCCGCACGCAAACGGTGTCCCATCATCATCGCATACCAGAAACGTCAGAATATCACCGTTGGAGAGGGAAATCACAGGCAAACACTCATCTCCATTGATGCGGTAATCGTCCATGCCCGTTTGGGTATCGTGAGCCACGGTGATTTCCTGCTCACGGGGGCAATGACCTCGCAGTGCCATCGTTGCACGCCAGGAATCGATCACCTCGTACGGTGCTGCGAGGAGGGCAGGCGCTGGTCTCTTCATCGTGGCTTCCTCATTTCTGCGTCTTGTTGTTAAGCACTGCATCCACTGTCGATCGGCGGATGCGATATTTCCCCCTTTGGTCTGGTCGACTAGGTAGCTTCACAGATTTCATCACGCCGACTTTAATCCAGCGCCTGACGGTCGAGGCATCGACGCGGAGAATTTTAGCGACCTCATGGACGGTCAACAGCTCGGCAGTCTTCTTGGTGTTCGGTGTGGTCATGGGTACTCCTCCTCGGTCATCTGCGACGCGCCCGTGTCAGGCAACGTCGCCTATTCAATGAATTGTCTTATGTAAGTTTTCGCCGCTAGCTTGATTAGCGCATAGGAGATGGTGCACCGCAATGCGCAGTGGTTACTCAAGAGTATCGCCGCCCTGCTCTTCGACGCGATCGAGAAAGCGCAGTTCCACGTCTTCCACATTGGCAGCCTGGTCAAGTTCCAGGTAGACCTCGACCTGTTCTGAGATCGTCAGGGTGATATCGTAGGAACCATGGTGAGTTGCGGAGATCTCTGCTTTCTCTGCTGGCAACCAGACGAGGATGACTGAGAGTACCGAACTTCCATCACTACTCAGTGTCTTCCGTGTAGAAGCCAACTCGACGCGACCACCGATTTCAGCAATAGCCTTCTTCGCCTCCTCATCGACAGCATTGACTGCCAGGAGGGCCGGGCTTTTAGGTATGGACATTGTTACCCCTTTTGGTGAATGGTCTCCAGGGCAATCCTGGAGACACGGGACAACATTAAAACGGCGCCTCATTGTCGCTCAGATTGACCATGCCTGGATCCTCGATGACCTCGCCGGCAGTGAGACGCTGCGAGGTCTTGACGCTCCATTCGATGGTTCTCTCAACGCGCCCATCGTGCTCCAACACGAAGGCCTGATCTTCAGTGATAGCATGGCTGGCCAGATACGCCAACGCCGCTTCTGGATCGCGCTGGCTCAGCCTGGGGATAGCAGGGACCGGGTAGTAGACCTCGCGCGTCTTCCCGACCTCTTTGCCTGCAGTGATGGTCTTCGATGAGCAGGTGATCGGCAGCGCATATGCGTAGTAGGCTATGGGTTCTGCCTCGCCTGCCTTGTTGCGCAGGGTGTCTACGAACTTCAGGATGTATTCTTGTGCTTTCAGGCACGACAAGGCCTTATCCGTGGTATATGAGGAAAACCTAGCAGTAAAGGGTCCTGAGTATCCTGCGTCCATCAGCTCCTTCACAAAGCAACTGAAGATCAGCGTGGACTTGACACCGCCGGTCTGCCACCCGGCGAAGGCAACGCCCCATCGAGCGCCAGGATCATTCAACATCTCTGACTTGCTAGGAATGCCCTGGCAGACGACGAAGAGCGAGGCTACTGGCAAGTGCCAGCTGGGCACCTTTCTTGGCTTGCCAGTCTCATCAGGGTGGCTTACCACGCATTCAGCGGCCAGCCCTTGCTCGACCAGGGCCTCCATGGCATCCAGCAGCGCGAAGTCGTCTGGATAGAGTTCGTCATCATCGGGTTTGTCGATGTACCAGCCACGCGCAGCTGGCAGCGGGGTCTTGCCATTGGCCGCGAAGCAGTCGTTGTTTCCAGTCAACCAGGTCAACCGGCGGGCCATAGTGGTATCCGCGCCGCCATATTGCGCCTGGCTCCCAAAGTGGGTGTTGATGTGCAGGGCGCTATGCAGCGACTCCTCGGCGCCTGGCGCGGGAATAATGGCACGGATCCCAGGGTCTTCCGTGCCTTTGGGGTGAATCTCGGTAATCTTCGTCATCGTGCGTGTCTCCTTACTTAACTGTACTAACGAACTGAGAGGTGCTAAGCGTCAGTGACGTATCTGCCTCAGCGTTTCGGTGCGCCCAAAACTTCATCGACAATGCCGCGCACATCGATCAAATCACAGATCTCGTAGATGTCGAGCAGCCCTTGTTCAAGCTCCTCGATACGCGCCTGGCACTTCTCCAGCAGCGCCATCTGCCGAATCGCCACATCGAGGGCATTGCAGAGCGCGTGGGATGTCACCGCCTGCTCTGAAAACGAACTGAGCGGCTCGTCATGTGGCGTGGCATGCTTCTCACAATGGTAGATATAGGCGATGTGCTGCTTCCCGTTGGCAGTGGTGCCGTAAGCCAGCCGATGCGTCGCCGGTCTCCCACAGCGATACTGGATGCACAGCGGCTTGCCTGTCTTCGATGTCTTCATTGACTCATCCCTTTCAGCTTCTCGGCCAGCTGCAACTTGGCCTGTTTGAGCTTTGGATCTATCGTGGCAGCGCTATCCTGCAGGACAACTTCATAGAGGTAGAAGGCCTCGTCCCCTGTGAGCATATGGGCCTCCAAGTGGTGCAGAGCCGTCAACGACTTCTGCCAGGCCTCCTTAGCAACAACGACATGATCCCGCTGCGTCATCGTCTCGCCCCTTTCCAGGATGAACGTTTGACCGCTCATCCTACTTCAACTAGGCAACTCTCACTGCTTTGATCAAATCCATGACTGAGGGACGCCCACCGTTCAGAGTGCCGCGCTCGCCGATGCTCGTTGGTGTCTTTGCAGGACGAGCGGCCATGCATGCAGAGTGGATTTTGGTGGCGTGGTCGGCCTCGGTCGCGGCCAAGATCTCGATGTGGTAGCAGCGGTGCGTGGTGTCTGGGCAGCTGCACCCATGCTCGCCGCTCGTACGCAACGTCGTGGTGTACATTTGATTGTCGCGGTTGACGATCTTGGAGATGACATCGCCATTGGCAGTGATTTCGCGGCTGATCACCTTGATCGCCTTGATCGCGTAGGTGGTTCCGCGTTGGCGGATCAAATGGAAGCGCTGGCCAGCTTTGATACCGTACTCTGGCATATCGACGCGGGCGATGCAACGAATGCGCGCCTGGTGGCTGTTAGTGATCTCGATGGTGGTCTTTATCGTAGCAGTCTGTGTGATCTTTGCAGTTCTGCGAATGGTCTGTGTCATCTTCGTTCTCCTTCAGGGTGTCGTCTCTCTTCATTGATCTAAGTATAACACTAATTAAGCCATACGTCAATGATTTAAGCCTTGAATTTGGCAATTTTAAGCTGTTCTCATGAAAATTCGTTTTCCTTCGTTTGTGATATTGACAATAGGGCTTAACTTGGCATATACTTGTCTCATCGATTAGAGAGGAGGTTCTCTGATGCAAGAGAAGCCGAAGTACACGCTACGGGAACTTTTTGATAATTTGCCCATACCTATCAAGCAACTAGGTGAGAGGGCTCATGTCAACGAAGTGACCGTAGCCCGGATCAGAGATGGGAGAGCAGCGCGACGGAGTACGATCAATAGGTTGCTGCGCACCATGTCGGACCCCGATGTTTACAATCGCCCGCTCTCGCTAGACAATGTCACTGGCGTGAACATACAAGGTGATGAGAAGCCTGGGGATGCAGCCCAGGAGGGAGAAAATCATTCAGGAGGAAAGAAGATAAGGCCCGCAGCCTAGCCCCAGGCACTCGGCGTTGCACACTCCGGGCAGAGCTGTGATGTACCGCCGGTGCCTCCCGCTAGGTTGTGTTAATAATACCATTCTCCGTATCTTGTTGCAAGACAAGACATAGGACCATCTTGTCATTTTTATCATTTTGCTTAGAAGAGGACCATCGTGGATGAGAACCATCAGCGCCTACCACGCCTCTATACGCCGCAAGAAGTGGCAGACATGTTCGGACTGACCGTCGATGCCCTCAAAAGGCGTCGCCAGCGCGGCCAGATAGAAGGGGAAACCCTCTCAACCAGGATGACCGTCTATACAGAGGCACAGATCCAGGCCGCTGATCTGTCGCGACACAGCCCAGGACCGAAGCGGCGGAGGCGATAGCGGAGTACACCAGAAGTAGAAGGGAATTGTGACCGACATCGATCATTAATTGTAAAAAAATCGTGTCTTGTGTTACAAGAAGAAAAGAGCTATACTGTAGTCACAGCATTCAAAGTTAGGTGGAGTGATTCCTAATGAGACGTATCTATGGACAACAGAGCCGTGAGAGCGCGCGGGTAGCTGCCGCAGCACCCTCACGGACAGGGGAGGGCAGGAAAAAAGTCGCCTATGAGGACTATGCTTTTTTAAGAATGCCGCTTGCCTGCTGCGCCCTTCAAGGCCGCACGATGGACCTCTCTGCTATAGAGGATGGGCGGAGGGGGATCAGTGCCTGCAGGGGTCTCCAGGAGCACATCATAGTCTTTTTTGAGCAGAGAGTACATGACACCAGTGAGCTGCCCGGCTATACGGCCAATGACTTTATTTTTCCCTATATAGTCGGATTTCGACGCGTCGTAGCGGCAAAGTCGGGGCAGCAAGTCCTGATACACGCGTCGCCACTCAGTATCTTGACTGACGGCTGTGCAGGCGGTGAGCCAAAGTGCGTGTTTCATGAGGCGGTTGCCACTCCTGGTCTGGCTATCCGTGTCCAGCGAGGTGCCGCTCTGCTCTTTGCGCGGAGACCACCCAAAGTACCGACGCAGGTGTCCCTTCGATGCAAAGTTGGCAATGCATCCAATATAGGCGATGATTTCTGCTGCGTGGACTGGGCCAATGCCATCGATGCTGGTCAATATTTGGCCCTCACGAGAGTCTGCGAGAACGGATGTGATCTCAGCATCCAGATCCTGCAGATGCCGACCCAGCATCCGCAATTCTGCAATCAGTTGCCCTTGCTCAAGGCAGAGACCACGCAGACGCGCCTGGTCTCGACACCCAATCGAAGATGCTGCCAGTTCCTTCAAATGGATCAAATCAGAGGTCGAAGGGCGTCTCCATGTGCGGCACGCTTTGAGCGCATCAAGGTCCGCCTCTGCTATGGCCTGGGCTGTCAGGAAGCGCTCGCGCACATTGAGCGCGGTTTCGACGTTCGGATCGATGAACACTTCCGTGAACTCAGGAAAGACCTCATCAAGGATAGAGGTCAGCTTGTTCTTGCGCCGGGTAGCTTCCTGGCTCAGCTCGTAGCGATGCCGCACCAGGCACCGCAGGATAGACGCGGCTTCGCTCGGGGCGACGCAGAGCCTGGCGGCTTCGCTCGGATCTGCGTATTGCACGCCAAGGTGGAGCTGGCTATAGAGCTTATTGGCCAGGTAGAGCGAATCAAGCTTGTCGGTTTTCGTCTCAGCCATGCGCTCCTGGGCGTTCACCAGGTAGCAGGTAATGCCTTGCTCCAGGCAGAAGTCGAGCAGGGCACGGTGATAGTGGCCAGTCACCTCCATCAAGACCGCAAAGGCATCCAATGGCCCCATAGCCTTCATGGCAGCCGCGAGGCTCTCAAAGCCAGACCGGGAGTTCTTCACCTTCAGCGTGGGGCATTTTTCAAACCGGGAATGCTTGGCGAGCAGTTCGGCCGAGAGAAAGCCTGCCACATGGCTTGCTTTGCTTACATCAATACCAACATAGATACACGAGGTCGGCGTAAGGATATTCATGGCGCGCCTCCATATTCGAGAATGAGTCAGCCGTCAACGAAAAAAGGAGAGCGACGAGGAGGGCAGCGGAGTGACCACACATAGGCCAGGGCTCGTGCCCAACGGACTATCAGGGCTAGCTCGTGCTGCAAATCACTCAATCCCGAGGCTTGGTCACCAGCATTTTGGTAGATTTTGCCTCCTCGCCGGCAGGGGTAGCTATCCCCTTCCGTGCTCTTCTGTATCTCAGTGTACAACAAGATACAGAAAAATGCAATAGTCCCTAAGAAAGGAGATATGACCTATGACGGTCATAACTAATGAATTGGATCTCCCTACCTATCTGAAGGTATTAGGGGAGCCGTGTTTCTTCGATATCCTCGATGTGCTGCGCGATGAGCCGATGAGCGTCAACGAGCTGGCACGCCGTCTTGGGGGAACGCCCGTCCTCAGCCCAACCATTTCCGGTCGGCTGCGTCGCTTGCGGCAGATGGGCTTTGTCAGCTATAGATCCGCTGACTGCGAGAGTGGACCCCAACACCTCCATATCTATAGCGTCAACCACGCGCTCATCGATACGGTCTTGGAGTCCACGCGGTCTCGGCTCGTGCCTGATGAACGGGCAACAGCATGAGCAGACAGACAAAGAGAGAAGGCAGATGAGGAATCTCCTGGTTGAGCCGGTAGATGAGCAGCGAAAAATCCTGGCTGAGGTGATGGCAACGCTTTCCTGCGAGATGCGAATGCGGATGTTGGAGGTTCTTTCCGAGACTGATGGGACGCTCCATGTGGATATGCTCGCCGAGCATATCGGACTTGCACAATCCACCTGCAGCCATCATCTCAGGCGATTTGTCGCTATTGGATTTGTCCACTGCGAGAAGCATGGAGTCCACCATCATTACCATGTCAATCATGAGTACGTGATGGCGACGATGGCGGCAATCGCTACCTGGCTGAAACGCTGAGGGTAGCAAAAGGCCCTGCTCATCCCCATGAAGCAGGGCCAGGTCTCCCACAAAGGAGCAAAAACTGTGACGTTGCACTCCCTGATATGCAGTGCAACACCATGAAAAGAATTACTTGCCATTCTAGCATAGTATGCAATGAACTGGCAAGGTGTTAGGAAGGAAGTCCTGGAATGCACAAGTCTTCGTCGTGCGACCCTGTACTGCGTTTTGCTCATGTCTATCGAGGTGATGGCATGAATGAATGTGTTCTGGATACAACCTCACAAGAATCGCCGTTTGGAGGCCTCTCTCTGAAAAGCATCCTGTGCCTCCTGGCCTCTCTAGAACCCTTTGAAGGCTTTCTCACACCCTCTGAGGGAGGCAAGTTTCTCCAACTTCCCCGTGCCTTTCTCCGGCTGCTGTTCCGCTTGACGGGGGCTGCGGTAAAAGTCGTGCTCTATGTTTTTGAGCACACCTGGGGGTATCAAGATTACGATGGGAAAAGGAAATTGACCCTCGATGAGGTCAGGTATGGCCGCAAACGTGTCGATGGAACCAGGATGGATGCAGGAACGGGGCTCAGCAAAGGGGCTGCCCGCTCTGCTCTGCGTGAAGCACAGGCGATCGGCCTGATTACCTGCGATATTGATGATCGGGACCGGGCTCGCATTCTGACCCGGTATGGCATCCATGTCCGACATCTGGAAGAGGCGGAACAAGAGGAACATCAGCACCCAGGCGAGGAAAAGGATGCCTCCGCGAGGGATACAAAAAGTGGACCCCCAGCAGAACAACAGACACCAGACAGGAAAAACAGCACGATTGCCAGGGGTACAAAAAATGGACCTCTGGGGTCTCAAAAATATCCCTCTGCGGGTCAAAAAGTGGATCCCGGCGGGTCAAAAAGTGGACCGCGATCAGAGAAAGATACTCTTGAGAGAGATTCTATGAAAGATACTTCTGGAAAGAAAGATTCTGCGCAGTCGCGCGTTCTTTCTTTCCATCCTGAATCCATTGATGTAGGGCCATTCCGTACCGCCACATGGTCTCCTGAGACGCTCCTGGCTCTGGTATCAGCAGTCCTGCGTGTGCCAGACCGCACCGAGATGGAAGCATTAGGCGATGAAGTAGCAATAGCTGGATATTATGCAAATTGGTACAAACCAGCGACCCGGATTCTAGCGAAGACGGCCTTTCTCTCCCCTGCCCTGGCCTGGCAGCGCATCGATCTCGTGACCCGTTATATGACGACGCCAGGTTCGCCGTCCTGGTGGCAGCACAGAAAAACACGGGCGCCAATTACGCTTAAGCATATCGCCGATAATTTCAACTTGCAGTGGTCTGACCTCGATCAAAGACAGTGGCACCCCGAGGTCATCACACCCTATGATGGGCCTGGGTACGAAGCGGGCTATAGCGGGCCATCGTGCCCTAAAATACGCGAGGCCTCGGCTTTCACGGGCGATGCTATCGAGGTCGTCGCAGGATCTGACTTCGCCCAGACGCCACGGATTACCCAGAAACTGGAGCCTGGCCAGGCTGATCTCGAAGATAACCAGGCCATTGAAGAGGGACCGAGGACAGATGAAGTGGTGGCGGCATCGCCACCACCACCATCACCGCAGATCAGTACCGCCTCTCTACCCATCGAGGAGAGTCCTTCACTGCTTGGCATGCAAGCCCAAGAGGCCCAGGACCTCGCGGACCTGATCACACGCCAACACCCAACCATCCAGGGGGAATTTGTGTTGCTCGAAGATGGCAGCTATGCCATTCAGATCGAGGATGGATCACCGCATCCATTGCACATCCGACACCCCTATGACTGGCTGTGCCCGCCTCCGGTGAATCAGAGACGCATTGAGCGCGCTACTGTCTTTGGTGAGTCGCTTTCCAACACGGCTGGCCAGGAGTGCGATGTAGGCCAGGCCGACAAGACCATCAACGAGACTGCCTGAGAACAACAAAGCCGCCCGGCGCGACCACACGCCAGGCGCGGCCTCGCGGACATGTAAGCGAGGTGTGGACATTATATGACAGAGAAGGACATGTACAACGATGAAATTATTAGCGAAAGCTCTGGGGTTTGTCCTGGCGATTGCCCTGTTTATTGTGACCGTCTCGTGTACGGTGGATCTGCTGAGCCAGATCCTGCCAGCGAAGTATTGGTATCTGCCAGCGCTCGGCACTGCCGCCTTCGACGTGGGATTTGTAGCATGGCTGCTAACGCTGCTGCATGACGTGGAGAATAGCGAGCAAAGGACTGTCGCGTGGACGATGCTGGTCGCTGACTTCCTGGGGGTGGCCGTGACGAGCGTGTGTGACGTGTTTTTCTATGACGCCACGAAGGGGTTGGTCGCGGCCTTCCCTGGCGACTGGGTGCGTTGGGTTGTCGTCGCTATTATGCTCATCATCATCATCAACGTAGCGGCGTGGGCGATGATGCACCTCACCAGCCCAAAGCATATTCAGGGCGCCTTCGGTCAACCTCGCAGGCCTGCAGCTGTGGCACAACCCAGAGCACGCGTCGTCCAGGCAAAGCCGGTGCAAAAACGCATCGCCGCACCTGCACCTCGCCGGGCCATTCCCGCACCGAAAACAGCGCCAGCCGTGTTGGCACAAAAGGCAGCGCAAACCGTGACAGTTGAGGAAGAGGACCAGGCCGATAGCGATGAGATTGGCTCCCTGGTAAACGAGGAAGAGGCCGAGGACCAGGCCGATAGCGAAGAGATCAGCGACGCCGAGGCCGAGCATTTCGACGAGCTGGCCCAAGGGAACGAAGCCGAAGAAGAGGACCATGAGGAATTTGAGCCCCAGGACACAGAAGAAATTGAGGTCTTCACGGATCAAACAGAGGAGGCAGAGTCGGGCCATATCCCTTTAGGGCAACGCCTGGCCAATGCAGTGGAGGCCCTGACGACGCCGAACGTCTCGGGTCCGACGAAGTTGAAGCGGCGCCAGGCAAAGTAAAGAAGCCAAGGAAACCACGGCTCTGCGAGGGCCCTGACTGCGATGTGGTCTTTGTGCCGAGACGCAGAGATCAGCGCTACTGCTCTGATCTCTGCCGACAACGCGCAAAGCGTGACAGAGATCGCGAAAATGCAGCGCAAACCGTGACAAACGACGCGCAAACCGTGACATCGGAAGTCGAAGCGTGACAACGAAAAAATGAGGAGGACAACATGGATCAACATACGGCCGATACCATCGTCATCGCGATCATCTTTGGGATACCAGTGCTTTCCTATGCGATCGTGCAAATTATCAAAGCCATCAAAGGCAGCGACTGATAACAAGGAGGACACATGCAAATAGTGAACGGCAAGGACATGAACGGGGGGGGGAGGTATTGTGGAAGAAAAGCGGTACTA
>Ga0209166_10003379_pt1 | contig 11551 bp, 10 predicted proteins | sample Coa_R1_3_FD_187151 | JGI IMG/M metagenome (GOLD analysis project Ga0209166, IMG submission 187151) | Surface soil microbial communities from Centralia Pennsylvania, which are recovering from an underground coalmine fire - Coalmine... | ecosystem: Environmental > Terrestrial > Soil >... | reverse complement strand
TTTTGAAAGCATCGGCTGGGGCCAGGTCGCCCTGCTCTAGATGCTGCTGAATCATCGCCAGCCGCGACATGAGGTCGCCGGCCCCAAACTGTCTCCAATTAATCATCGTAACCTCGCCTCGATCGCTTGCGCGGTGTGGTGCGCCACCGCCATGATGGTCAACATCGGATTGACGCCGGTGGGTGTCGGAAAAGTGGAGGCGTCAGCCACATACAGGCCCGGCACGTCCCAGCTCTCGCCAGCCGGGTTCAGCACCGACGTGGTCCGGCGCCCGCCCCGGCGGCAGGTGCCCATCTGGTGCGCTGCCAGCAGGGTGCAGCTGTTTGGCGCCAGGCCCTGGCGCTCAAGCCGGTCCAGGTAACCAGCCAGGTCCTGGCCGGCCCGGTAAGTCTCCAGCGCGGCCTGCGGCGTGGACACCTCGCGCGCGCCGGCCGCAGCCTGAATGCGGACGCTCTCCACCAGACCGCGCATCAAGTGCCCGGCGTCATGCCGCGAGAGCGCGTAATGCAGCCGCGGGCGCCCTTGCCGCCTCACCTCCAGGCGACCTGGGTCGCGATCGCGCGTGATGGCGATGGTAAAGGCGTAGTGGCGGGCGCGGCTCAGCAAGGTCTTGTAACGCTGCCCCGAGCGCCAGGGCAGCCCCAGCCCAATGAAGCCGGGGTGAGCGGGCGGATGCTCCAGCACCACGCCGTAGTGCCGCCCGTCGAGATCGGCAAACTGCGTGGAGTAGCGCGAGATCGGCACGCCGGTCCAGCTTTCCACTGGCTCGTCAAAGTCGCCAAAGACGTAAGAGGTCGGGTGCAGCCGCAGATTGCGGCCGATATTGGGGTTGTCGACGCCGCTGCGCGCCAGCAGCACGGGCGAGTGCAGCGTCCCGGCCGCCGCCACCACGACGCGCGCCCTCACCACCAGGGTGTAGTCGCCCACCCTCGCGCGCACGCCCGCTGCGCGCCCCTGCTCGATGACCACCTGTTCCACCGAGGCGCCGGTCACGATCCGCGCGCCGCAATCGGCGGCATCCTGCAGATAGGTCTTGAGCGTGCCCTGCTTGGCGCCGCGCGGGCAGCCATAGCCGCAGGCGCCGCAGGCCGGTGGCGACCCGCACCCGCGCGCATTGCGCGGCACCGGGGCGCTGTGGTAGCCCAGCGCCGCGCAGCCCCGCTCCAGCACCAGGCTCTCGGGGCTGGGCGCCGATTCGTCCAGCGTAACGTGCACGCGGGCGCTGACGGCCGCCAGCGAGGCTTGAAAGGCAGGGCCGGTGAAGCCGGCACACCCATGCTCGCTTTCCCACTCTGCCAGCACGTGCGGCGGGGTAGCAAAGGCGGCGGACCAGTTGATGGTCGTGCCGCCGCCCAGCCCGCTGCCAGCCAGCACCAGCATGGCGCCGTCGACGGTGGTATGCGTCTCATACAGGCGTGCCAGGCCGCGGTCCTCATCGCCGTCAAAGTCGGGCTCCGCGTAGTAGCCGCCCTTCTCCAGCACCACCACGGCGTGGCCGGCGCGCGCCAACTCGCCGGCCACCACGCCGCCGCCCGCGCCCGAGCCCACCACCACCACCTCGCAGTCGAGCGTGGTGTCAGCGGTGATGGCCAGGGGCTGGATGGTCCATGCCGCCTGGTTGGGCGCCGCTGCCGCCTGCCGGGCATATCCGAAAGCCGGCCAGTTGGGGTTTGGCGCCTGGCCGTCGGAGAGCGAGCAATACAGCGCGCCGGCCAGGCGCTTGAATGATTGGAACAGCGCGCGCAGCTCCGGCCGGCCCGACACCTCCCAGCCGCGCAGCACACGCTCGCGGGTGGCCGGCGGCAGGCTTGCGAATGAACCCAGCTGGCCGGCCAGCAGCGCCACGGCCAGCGGCTGATCGAGCAAGCTCAGGCCCAGCCGAAACTGGGCCTGCTGGTCCGGGTCGAGCAGGTCACGCACGCGGCGGGTGAAGTGGCGCGGCACGTCCAGGTCAGAGGCGGAGCGAGCCCAAAAGCCGTACGGGTCAGGTTGATGTGTGATTGCGGGGATCAGCGTGTCACAAATGGCGGTGAGGGTGCGGTACTGCGCGTCGGTGAGGAAGTGCGCCATGGCAGGGCCACATCCATCTCAGGGCCGGCCGGCCGCGGCGGGCAGCCGCAGGTGCTCGCGGGCGTGTCCATAAATGCGCTCGGCCCACCACTGCAACGTGCGCTGGCCGGAGGGCGCGTGAAAACCAGTGCGGCTCCAGGCCAGCGAGGCCGGCGGCGGCAGCAGGTCAACGACTTCGGCCCGCGTCTGCGACCAGCCGGCCAGGATGCTGGCCATCAGCTCGGCCGGCTGGTAGTCGCTATCCGACCAATCGTGCGACGGAAACGGCGACAGTACCGGCCGCTCCTCGGCCAGGATGAGGCGCACCCGTGGCAAGAAGGCCAGCGTCTCGACATCGCGCACATGCGCCAGGATGCGATGCACGCTGCGGCCTTCCGCTTCCCATGGGCGATGCCAATCCTGCTCGGGGATGGCCGCTACCATCGCCGCGACCTCCGCCGGCTGGCTCTCCAGCTTTGCCAGCAGCAGGGCCCGGTATTCGTAAAGATGGTCGAAGGCAGGCGCCTCGTCGCTCTTAATCATGGCGTATCGACCGGCCCCAACCCGACTGACGTCGGCCGCGCCGCGCCGTTCACCATGCCGCCATCTGCCAGAGCCTGCACCAGTGCCGGCAGCCGCGGCAGCTTGCGCGCCCGGGCTTCCATCAACATGAACTGGTCGGCGGCGGCCGCGCCCTCGGTTTGCCGCAGAAACAGGACCGCGGCGGCCAGCGCCAGCGTGGCCGGCGTCTGCCCGGTGCTCAGCATCGCCTGGGAGCGCGCGAATAGTGGCTGGGCCAAACCCTCGGCCACCGCGCCCAGCACTTCGTCGGGCCGCTCCCTATAGCGCCAGGGCGGCGACGCGCCCCAGGCCGGGGGCGGCGGCTGACTGAGCACAACCTGCCCGTCTGTCTCCACCAGCACGGCCTGCCAGCCCGGATAGAGCAGGTTCGGATGCACCTGCAAGTCGTGATCGAGCGGCCCAAACAGGCCGGCCAGGAACCCCGCCAGATCACCGCGTGCCAGCACGGCCGCCAGGTCGTCGGCCGCTGCCTGCCAATCGGCCTCGCTTTCGGCGCAGAATGAGACCACCTCCTGGCTGGCCGCGAAGTCGGCGATGGCCGCGGCCGCGGGCTCGGGCCAGCGATCAGCCAGGGCCAACCGGAAAAGCTCCGCCGGCTCCAAACCCTGTGTCGCCGCCACCGCCGGGTGCCGCCGCTGGGCGGCTAGCGCCCGGCGCGCGGCCTGCGCCAGCCGGTGCGGCTTATACGGCCGCTGGGCCTGCTCGCGCTCCGGCCAGTCGCCGGCCGCCAGCAGGCAGCCGGCCAGCCGCAGACGATCGCGGACCTGAACGGTGACGGGGCTCATGCCGCCTTGCGCCAGGTCAATAGCCGCGCCACGATCTCGGCCGCCGCCAGGGCCGGGTCGCCGCTCAGCGCCAGCGCCTCCACCTGAACGCCAAATGGCGCCCATTCCGCCTGCATGGCCTGCGTCAGCCCCAGCAGGCCGGCCCGAGCGGCGCGCACCGCGGCATGGCTTGAATCGTCAGGCCGCAGCAGGTTGAGGATCAGGCCGCCGCCAGTCTCCTTCATGGCGCGCGCCACGGTCTGCGACATGAGGAATGCGCCTTTAAGATTCACATCCAGCGTGCGGTTCCATTCCCATTCGTCCATCTTCAGCGCCGTGCTGGCCGGCGCCACGTGCGCGGCATTCACCAGCAGCTCGAGGCGCTCGCCGGCCTCCAGCAGCGAAAACAGCAAGGTCTGTACGGCCATCTTGTTGGAGACATCCACCGTGTGCGCGGTTGAGCCGACGCCGGCCTCAGCGGCGGTGCGCTCGGCGGCGTCGGGGTTCACATCAATCGCGGCCACGCGCGCGCCGGCCGCGCCCAGGGCCAGCGCCGCCGCGCGACCCGCCCCGCGCCCGGCGCCTGTCACGAGCGCCAGCCCGTCGTTCATCGATCCACCGCTGACCCGCTCACCTGGCCCTCATCGGGCCGCATGCTATCACCAAGGACGGGGAACGGCAATTCGCTGTGCGCCTGTCAGCGCTTGCGGTTGTACAAGAAGCGCATCACGAGGTCTGGGCGAGGAAAGTAGCCGAGCAGGAACCACAGCCCGTAATAGCAGAAGCTGCCAAAGGTGGTGTACAGGCGGCGATTGGCCTCGCCGGAGCGCAGGGTCGGCAGCAAACGCCTGCGCCACAGGGTGTCGTAGTCTTCGCCGCTCAGCAGGCTGCGCGCCGCCAGCGAGCCCGAGAGCATGGCGGAACGGATGCCGAAGCCAAACAGGTAGTCCTGAAAGCCGGCTGCCTCGCCCACCAGCAGACTGCGGCCGCTGACGGCCGTGGTTGGAATGCGAAAGGCGCCGTAGCCGCCCCAGCTGCGCTCGTTGGCCATGTCAAACGGCAGCAGCCGCCGAAACACCTCCAGCGACCGCTGCAGGCACTCGGAGGCGCTGTCGAAGTTCGCGTACAACACGGTGGCCAGCGTCCCCCGGCCATTGGCGATGAGCAGATAGGCGTAGCCCTGCGGGGCGATCGAGTCGCCCACCACCACGCAGGCGTCATCCGGATGGCTGGTGTCAAACGTCAGGCCGGCCGCGATGGCGCTCACGCCGCGCGGCCCGGTGGCGACGATGTCGGCCTCACCGCTGGGCAGGGTCTCGTTGAAGCGGATGTCCGCGCCGGCCGCCAGGGCCTGCTCCTTCAGGGCCGTGTCCAGCGTATTGGGGCCCGGCCCGCGCTGGACCAGGTAAAACAGCGGCCGCTTCAGCTTGACGTCTTTTCGGCTCAGCCGGGGGTTGTAGATACGCCCGCTGGTAAACGGCCGGCAGCGAAAGTCGGTGGCGATCCCGGCTGCCTGGATCTCCGTCAGAACGTCGTCCTTGACGGTCCAATTCTCCAGCCCTTGATAGTCGTCATGGAAGCGCGCGCCCACCTGGGAGCGCCGCTCATAAACCTGCACCGGGCGCCCGGCCCGCGCCAGCACAATGGCGGCCGCCAGCCCGGCCGGCCCCGCGCCCAGAATGCGAATCGTGTCAGTCATGCCCATGGTTCCTGGCCCGCCCGCAATAATTTACGACAATGGCCGTCGCCTGGCAAGGCCAAAAGCTGCTCAGTCCTTGGTCACTGGCAGCGGCTGCCCGCAATTGCCACAGTAGTGAAAACCCTCCGGCAGGTTGCGCGCCCCGCAGTGCGGGCAGGTGACGAACGGCGCGCCCCAGAAGTATTCCGGGTGTGCGTCTTCGGCATAGGCGCGCCGCAGCCCGTCGTAGTCGGGCGGGCGCTTCTCGATGAAGGAGCGCTCGCCCTCGTGGGTTTCGGGCGCCAGGTTGTGGATCGACAGCCAGTCGCGGGCGTGGCCGATGGTAATGCCCCAGATGAAGTCGCGCCAGGTATTGATCTGCTGCTTGGTGTAGCGGGTGGCCTCGGGCAGCTTGCGGGTGAGCTTCCCCACCATGACCGTCACGGCCTCGTCAAGCCGCGCGCGGGGCACCACCTGGTTAACCAGACCCCACTCCAGGGCCTTGGCCGCGGGAATCTCCTCGTTGAGGAACAGGATTTCGCGCGCGCGCCGGTCGCCCACCACCAGCGGCAAGAATTGCGTGGCGCCGGCCGCGGCCACGCTGCCATGGCTGGCGCCGATCTGGCGGATGTAAATGTCGTCGGCGGCGATGGCCAGATCGCAGCTCAGGTTGAACTCGTTGCCGCCGCCCACCACGATCCCGTTCAGGCGCGCCACGCTGGGCTTGCCCAGGTTGCGCAGCCGGTCGTGGCACTCGATAAAGTCCGCCATCCACTTGTAATAATCGCGCGGCCGGGCCAGGAACGCCTGCTGCTCCTTCAGGTCGGCGCCGGTGCAGAAAGCGCGCTCGCCGGCGCCGGTAAGCACCAGCACCGCCACCGCGTCGTCGTAGCTCACGTCGCGCAGGGCGGCGTTCATCTCGCGCAGCAGCGGCCCGTTGACGCAGTTGAGCACCTCGGGCCGGTTGAATGTGATGGTGGCGCGCTGGCCCGACTTCTCGTAGCGGATGAAGTGGAAGTCGAAGCTCTCGGCCGGGCGGCCGGAATAGGCGCTATCGGTCATGGCACGGCGGGCGGCAGTGGCTGAGCCGGCAAAACCAGCGGCGCCGTCTGCGCCAGGGCCACCCGGCGGCGCGGGCTGATGAGCTGCATATTGATAGCCTGGGTGCCGCTGTCGCGCCCCTCGGCCTTGCTCAGCTCAAACTCGAACACCATGCTGCGGCTGGGCAGATCGGCGGCGTGCACTTCCTCGGGCAATTGCGAGTTGTGAAAGAACACGCTGTCATAGGGCGACTCGGGCTGGCGCGGGTCGATCTTCCACAGCTCGGGCGAGATGGTCTTTAGATAGCGCAAGAAGCCGTAGCCCTTGCCGGTGTGGTTGTAGCACACCCCGCGCACGCGCGAGCCCAGCTCGCCCCAGGCCGGGCCAGTGCGCGGCACGGCAGTCGGCAGCAGGTTGGGGATGAGGTAGCCCGGCATGTAGAGGTCCGATTCGCGCCGCAGGTCGGCCGAGACGTTTTCAAACGCCACCACTTCCACCCGGCAGCCTTTGTTTTGCAGCGCCCGCACCACCTGCACAAAATCGCCGTCGCCGGTGGCCAGCAGCACGCGGTCGATATTCTCCGATTGCAGCAGCGCATCCACCGCCAGGTCCAGGTCGGCGTTGGCCTTCCCGAAGCGGTTGCCGTTCTCGTCGGTGTACCATTTGACGTTCTTCTGGATGACCTTGTAGCCGAAGTCGCGCAGCAGCGAGTAGAAACCGTGCTGCGCTTCGCGATAGGCCGAGTCCACCTCCGCCCGATCGGCGTCGATCGTCACGTAGGCGTTCAGCCGCACCGGCTCGGCATTGCCGCGGCAGGCAAACTCGCGCAGCACCTCGTAGCGCATGCCATAGCCGCCGTTGCGGGTGAGGTTGGCCACGTCGATATAGACCCCCACGTGCGTGCTCAAGCGTTGTTGCGCCATGCTCAACGACCCTCCGCTACCACGTCCACGGCTTCCGCTCCCGTGGCCCGCACAATCTCCGCCGGCGTGATGCGCAGCAGCGCGTTGATGGCGCCGCCGCCAGCATACACCTCCGGCTGCTCCAGCACGCGCCGGTCGATCAGTGTGCGCAGCCGCGCCGGGTGGCCCAGCGGCGGCACGCCGCCCACCGGGTAGCCCGTAACGGCCTGCACCGTCGCCGCATCGGCTAGCCGCACGCGTTTGCGCGAAAGCCCAACACAGTCGGCCACCTGGCGATAGTCCACTCGGTCGGTGCCGCTGGCCACCACCAGCAGCGGCGCGGGCTCGCCGCCGGCCGGGGCCAGCAGAAACAATAGCGACTTGACAATGCGCTCGGCCGTGGTGCCCATCACCCGGGCCGCCGTCTCCACCGTCGGCGTATGCTCCGACAGATGGATGAGCTCCGCCGCCACGCCGTGCGCGGACAGGTAGGCTTGCAGATCGTGCTCGTCGATGGGTGGCTCCTCACTCAGCAGACCTCTGGCCGGCGCCGCGCCCTCACCCCTCGCTGGGCGCCGGCCGGTCTTCCATGTGCTCGGCAAAGGCCAGCGTCACCAGCCGGCCGCCCAGGCGCACCAGGCATTTACCGGCGGCCACACCCTCCGGCGCGCTCATGGCCGCCATCAGGTCCGCCTGGCTGGCAAAATGAAGCTCGTGGATCAGGTAGATGTCGACCCGGCCGGCTGGCCCGCCATGCGTGCGGCTGACCACTACGCGCTGCAGGCCGGGCAGGCGCTCGGCCAGCGGCACGAATTCTTCCGACCAACCCTGCTCAAAAACCGCCGGGTTGGGGGGCTGCTTGAAGACGATGACGAGCTTATAGCCGGAGCTGTACACACCCCGATTATACCCGCCTCACGCGGCCGGAGATGAGCCCGAGGCTAATTTCCGAAATAGCGACCGAGCAGATTGGTTCTTGTTTCGCCCGAGGCCAGCACCCGCCAGCCCCCCGCGCCGCGCTGCAAGGTCAACTGATCGAGCCGCGGCCATTGGCTAATGGCCTGTACCGTGGCCGAGCCCTGGCCCAGGGTGATGGTCTGCGGCTCGTAGCCGTCGGCCAACACCTGCTGCACCACCGCCAGCTGCTCGGCGGCCAGCGGGTCAGCCGATAGGCGCCCGGCATCCAGTGCGGCGTTCACGCTGTCGATCAGCGCGCCCGCCCGCGGATAGTCCCCGCCGTTCAGCGCCTGCCCGGCGGCCACCAGCATGGTCTCCAGGGTAATGTTGTCCGGCCCATCCGGGTGCCGGATAAAGTCGGCGAAGATGCCGCGCTTGCGGGCATCGTTGCCATCCGGCAGCCAGGCCGTGAGGAAGTAGGCCGAGGGATCGTCCAGCTGCTGGTAGCGGCGCATGGTGTCATACAGGTCGATGGTCAGCCGCAAGTTGGAGACCTGGTCGGGGTCCGGCGGCAGCGAGCGCAGATGCGCCAGCCAGGCGGCTTCCATGTCAGCCAGCCCCTGACCATATTGAAGCTTGAGGGCCGCGTCCAGCATCTGCGCATCGCTCGGCGCCGCGTTGAACGAGCCATACATCGCCCGGAACTTCGGCCAGCCATATTGCTCCACCAGGTATTGGATGAAGCCGGCGGCCTCCAGGTAGCCCACCTCGTGCTGCGACTGGTAGAAGTTGTTGGCCAGCTCGGTCAGCGGGATATAGCGATCGAGCGCCAGCAGGGCCGCGGCGCGCGCCTCGATCGGCTCCGTGTGGAAGTGCCCGCCAGCCACGTACACCGCCAGGCCCTCGGTCATGATGATCGGCCGCGTGCGGGCGATCTGCCGGTCCAGCCAGTGCGTGCCCTCGTGGGCGAAGATGGTGTAGAGGTCGCTGGCGGCGGCGTTGCGGTCAATATAGGTGATCGAAATTTCGCTGGCGGTGAAGCCGCCGTTGCCCAGCAAGCGGCTGAGCAAGGTGAACGGGACCTTCTCCTTGAGTGGCACGCCCAGCATGGCCTCATCGTGCGCCAGCGCGGCATCGGCGGTGGCGCGAATCTGGTCGATGTCGCGCGCGGCGGCGGTGTTGGTCAAATAGTGGAAGAGGCAGCAGACGCTTTCGGCGCTGGCCCATTGTGACTGTGCTTCCGGCGCGGGCCGGGCAGCAGCCGGCAGGATCATCACCGACAGTGCCACGGTCTGTGACATGGGCCGCGCGCCCTTCACCGCCGGCGGGTCCACCTCCACGTACACCGTCTGTGGCCCGCTGAGCCCGCGCGTGTCCCACACCCAGGTAAAAGTGGCCTGCCACTGGTTGCCCAGGCCATAGGGCGCAAAATCGGCCTGCGCCAGCGGCGGCGCGTTCAGCCCATTGACGAAAACCCTGGCATGCGCCCCCTGCCAGGTGGACGCGCCGCCCTGCCCGATGGCCACGATGCTCGCGATATCACCCGAGTAGAGCTCCGGGTCAGGCTCAAAGCGGACGTCTGCGGGCGTCAGGCGATAGGGTGACGGCGCGGGAGTGCCGGTGACGACCGGCGCTGTGGGCGCGGTAGGCGAAGCGGGTGCAGCCGTGTTGGCGGCGGTAGCCGCGGCGCCTGATGTAGCCGCGGCAACTGACGTAGGCACGGCGCCTGGTGTGACCGCGAGACCTGGCGTGGCTGCCGCCGCCGCGGTGGTCGGCCTGGCGGTCGCCGCTGGCGCCGGCCCGCGACCTGCTGGCAGCAGGCTGCAAGCGGTAACGAAAGCCAGCAAGAGTGGCAACAATCGACGCAACATTAAAATGATTCTAGCACGCTGATTGTAGGCATACCGACTGACGCAAAGCGTGTGGCCGCCTTTCGGGCTGGAGGCAGACTGCCGCCCTGAGTGTTCATGCCGCGGTCAGCCTGTCTTGACGCAAAGAACTTGTCAGTTCCAGCCCGGCGTGTTTTCCCACTGCTTATGCTGTCACGCTGAGGGCGAATGCGTGTACTCGATAGTAAAAGAATGGTCGCGCCCGAAGCGCCTCGGGTGGATTAACACTCGCCCTGTCCTGAGCAGCGCGCATCCGCCAGTTTGTGCCAATTGCAGTGGTGGTGTTCGAACGGCCTGGGCGGTGGGTACACCTGGCCGAGGCCCTTCGCGCGCCGACGGGCACATTCTATCGAGCTCACGCATTCACGCTCAGGGTGGACAGACCGCGCCTGTATTGAAACGCGCCCAAAGAGTGCTCAGCTATCTCGCCGTGGCCGCTGCCCGGTTGACTCAAGACACCTGTCGAAACGGGTCGTGCGGCCCGATGGTAATCGGGCCGCACGACCCGTTTCGCCAAACTTCTTTGCTCGGATAGACAGAAGCAAAGCTGTCACAAACAGCGAGCCTGGCTGGTCTTATCTAGTGATATTCCACATCACGAGGTGAGACATGGTAGCAAATCCTGTTCGGATCGTTGTGGTTGGAGCGGGCTATGCCGGACTGCTGGCCACTGTGCGGCTGGCGGGCAAAGTGAGACACGAGGTGCAGGCCGGCCGGGCGGCCATTACTCTGGTCAACGCCGCCGAAATGTTCGTGGAGCGGCCGCGGCTGCACCAATTGGCCGCGAACCTGCCCATACCAAAGCGTCCCATCGCCGAGGTGCTGCGTGGGACAGGCGTATCGTTCGTGCCGGGCCGCGTGACGCGCCTCGACCTGGCGCGGCGCGCGCTGGAAGTGCAGACGGACTCCGGCCCGCGGGACGTGGCCTACGACAACCTGCTGGTTGCGCTGGGCAGCGCCACCGACCGCGACCGGGTTCCTGGGGTGCGCCAGTTCGCCTACGTGTTGGCGCCCGATGGCGCAAATTCGGCCGCGGCGCTGCGCGAACGGCTGCCCCAATTGAATGCCGGCCACCCCGGCGCGCGCCTGCTCGTCGTCGGCGGCGGGCCCACCGGCATCGAGTCGGCCGCCGAGTTCGCCGCGGCCTACCCCAATCTGCGGATCGAGCTGGCGACGGAGGGCGATTTCGGCCACGCGTTCAACAAGCCGATCGCGGGCTATATGCGGCAATCGCTGACGCGGCTGAGCGTTGAAATTCGCGACCACACCACCATCACCGCGCTGCGCTCAGCCGAAGCGCAGACTAGCACCGGTGAGGCGCTGCCCTTCGATGTCTGTCTGTGGACGGGCGGCTTTAAGGCGCCGGACCTGGCGCGCGAGGCCGGCCTGGCGGTCAACGAGCGCGGCCAGATGCTGATCGATCCATTCATGCGGTCGATCTCTCACCCGGAGGTCTACGCCGCCGGTGACGCCGCTTTCCCGGTGGAAGGCCCCGGGGTGACAGCCGTGCGCATGGCGGCCCTGACGGCCACGATCATGGGCGCGCACGTCGCCGATAACCTGGCGGCGCTCGTGCAGCACACCATGCCCAAACCATTGAGCTTCGCCTACCTGGGCCAGGGCATCGCCCTGGGCCCGCACAACGCCATCGGCTTCAATAACTTCCCCGATGACCGGCCGACCCCGCCCTACTTCACCGGGCGGTTCGGCTACGAAGGGCGCGAGTTTTTTGTGAGGCTGCTGGCGGAT
>Ga0209166_10003378_pt1 | contig 11551 bp, 9 predicted proteins | sample Coa_R1_3_FD_187151 | JGI IMG/M metagenome (GOLD analysis project Ga0209166, IMG submission 187151) | Surface soil microbial communities from Centralia Pennsylvania, which are recovering from an underground coalmine fire - Coalmine... | ecosystem: Environmental > Terrestrial > Soil > Unclassified... | reverse complement strand
AGTTCGTCAGCCGGGGCATGCTGCCCAACCGCTTCCCCGATAGCGGCGAGCAGCCTGAATACAACACGGTGGACGCGACCCTGTGGTACTTCCATGCCATCGATCGCTACGTGCAGCAGTCAGGTGATCGTGACCTGGCCCGCGAGCTGCTGCCGGTGCTGGATGATATCGTCGCCTGGCATCTGCGCGGTACCCGCTACAGCATCAAGGTGGACGCCGCCGACGGTCTGCTGTATGCCGGCCAGCCAGGCGTGCAGCTCACCTGGATGGATGCCAAAGTGGGCGACTGGGTGGTGACCCCGCGCATCGGCAAGCCGGTGGAGATCAATGCGCTGTGGGTGAATGCGCTGCGTGTGCTGCATCAGCTGCACGACGACCTGGGCCTGGCCGTCACGGAGCCGTATGCGTGGTGGGCGGACAAGGCGGCCGCCAGCTTCGAGCGGTATTGGTATGCCGAAGGGGGATACCTGTACGATGTGCTGGACGGTCCCAACGGTGATGATGCGACGCTGCGGCCAAACCAGCTGCTGGCCGTCTCGCTCCCCTATGCGCCCGTGGCGGGTGAGCGGGCCAGGGCGGTGGTGCGGGCCTGCGCCCGCCAGCTACTGGTTTCTTATGGCTTGCGCTCACTGCCGCCCGGCCACGCCGGCTACCAGGGCCGCTATGGCGGCGACCAGAAGCAGCGTGACGGCGCCTATCACCAGGGCACAGTCTGGGCCTGGCTAATCGGGCCATTTGTCGATGCCTACCTGCGCGCCTATGGCCGCGATGCTGAGACCCTGGCCGCGGCCCGCTCCTACTTGGCGCCCTTTGAGCATCACCTGTCGGACGCTGGGCTGGGCAGCATTTCAGAGATCTTCGAGGGCGACGCGCCATTTACCCCGGTCGGCTGCATCGCACAGGCCTGGAGCGTGTCCGAGGTCTTGCGCGCCTGGGTTGAAGTTGGCCTGCCAGGCTGATTGTAGCGTCTACTGCGCGTAGCCAACGGATTGGGCGCGTAGTAGCGCATGAATCGCCTGGATAGACAGAAGTCTATGCGCAGCTTGGCCGCTTGCATTGCCGGGGGCCAGCCCGAATGCGGTGGCTAAACAACAAGGGGCGGCCCTACGTTAGTCGGGCCGCCCCGGATCGTTTATCCAAATCTCTGTTGCGTTAGCTCGACCGCTCGCTGGCCTGCACCGGCTTGAGCAGGCTCAGATTGAAGTCTGCTATGCCCTCGGGCCCCAGCCTTTCCACCTCGGCGCGGGCGGCCAGCGCTTCCGTCCGCAGCTGCGCCACGTTGACGCCCAGGCACACGTCCGGCAGAGGGTCCAGCCACTGGCGCATCCGCAAGAACAGCTTCATCGCGCCCCGGTAGTTGTGGCGCGAGATGTGTAGATAGGCCACCGCCACCTGCAGGATGCCCCGGTACAGCTCACGCACGGGCCGGGTCTCTGCTCCCCAGGCCAGCTCCAGCTCTTCGTGGGCCTCGAAATAGGCGTGGGCGTTGAACAGCTCAATGCCCTTCACCGCCAGCTCCGACAGCTGCCCCTGGCAATCTGCCTCCAGGCCGGCGTAGTCGACCACTCGCGCATACTTCTCGATGAGCTCAGGCAGGGCGCTGAGCAGACGGCTTTTGGCCACCACCAGGTCACAGCCGGCGTCGATGGCCTTCGCCCGCAGGTCAAGGTCGGTGTGCGGGCCAAACCCGATGACCGGGATGCGGCGCGTGGCCGGTGACGACTTGGCGGCGGCGATCCAATCGGCCCAAGGGATAGCGGTGCTGCTCAGCTCGACGATGATGACCGCTGGCCGCCACTCGGCCAGGCGCCGGATAAAGGCGGCGCCCCGGCCGGCCAGGGGCTCTCCCAGGTACACGCGCTCCCGCTCGGGCGGCGCCTCGGGCTCCAGGTCCGAGCCTCGCTCGATCCGCTCCAGGCGGTAACCGGCGCCGCGCACGGCCTGTTCCACGGGCGCCGCCAGGAACAGGTCAGAAATGAGCGTTACGACGAGCGGCTTCTCCGGCGGCACGGTTAGGGATAGCCGGTCGCGGGGGCTTGCGGCGTAACCGATGGCAGCAGAACCGGCCCCGGGTACGATTCGATCGTAGCTGTGGCGGCGGGCGGCCGGCGAGTGGCGGTGCTGGTGGGGATATCGGTGGGCGTCAGGGTTAATGTCGGCCCAACGGGGCTGGGGAACGGCGAGCTGGTGACAGTCGCGGCGGCAACCGTCGCGGTGGCCGCGGTCGTAGGCTGGACCTGGTTGCTCGACAGTGCCGCGGTCGTCGCAGTGGCGGCCGCGGTTGGTGTCGCGGGCGGCTGGGTTGGCGCCGGGCTGGCCGTCCAGGTAGGGGCGTAGGTGGGATAAGTGATGGGCGTGTTGGTTGGGCCCGCCGTGGGGACGGTCGGCAGGAGCGCCGGCAGCGAGTCGTCCTGGGGCTTGAAGGGGTTGAAGGCGATCTGCGGATTGGCGAATGTTGCCGCGGCGGCCAGGCAGCTGAGCGCCGTCATGCCAAGCACGACGACAGTCAGGAGGTTATACAGGCGACCTGATGATTTCATGCCATTATTCCTTAGAGGCGCTGGGCGCTTTCCAGTTCGCGGCCATCGCCAGCCGCTGGCCGATGGGCGGGTGCGAGTATAGCAAGAAGACCACCCAGAGCTCCGGATCGGTTTCAGACAGATTTTGGTTGGCCAGCCGGGTCATGGCGCCGCCGAACGCCGCCGGGTTCCGGGTTGAGTCCAGGGCATAGGCATCCGCCCGGCGCTCACGCCAGCGCGAATAGGCGTTGTTGAGCGGCAAAGTCAGTAGGCCAAACAGGCCAAAGGTCAGCGCCAGCAGCGGCAGGGCGCCCACGTCGGCCGGCCCGCTGAAACCCAGGGCCCGCGCGCCCGCGCCGAGCACCCAGGCCACAATGGCCAGCCCAATCAGGGTGATGACGCTGCTGACCGCGATGCCGACCGGAATATCGCGGTGGACCTGGTGGCCAAGCTCGTGGGCGATCACGCTTTCCACCTCGTCTGGCGAAAACTCGGCCAGGAGTGTGTCGCCCAGGATGATCCGGCGGGTGGCGCCGATGCCGGTGAGGGCCGCGTTGGCGGCCTTGGTGCGCTGGCTCATGTCGAACCGATACACGCCGCTGACCGGCGTGCCGGAGCGTTCGGCCAGGCGCTTGAGCCGCGCCACAAGATCGGCGTACTCGTCGCCTAGCGGCACATACTTGTTGAACAGCGGCATGATGACGATCGGCGCCAGGCCCGATATCAGCACCACGAAGACCACGTAGCCGGCCGCCGCCCACAGCCACCAGGCGGGGCCGGTGACGCGCAGCAGCCAATACAGCACTTCTAGCACCGGCAGGCCGATGATCCCAAGCAGCGCAGTCGACAGCAGCTGATCCTTGACCCACCCGCCCAGGGTCTGGGTCGATTGGTCGAAGCGATGGGGCAGCACAAACTCGGAGTAGTACGCCAGGGGCAGGTCAAAAATCTGAAAAGAAAGGAAAAACACGACGGCAAAGGCTGGCACCAGCAGCCACTCATTGGTCGTGAGCCCCAGCAGGCCGGCCTTCAGCGCCGCCGCCCACCCAAACACCAGCCAGGCCAGGGTCACCACGCCATCGACGCCCAGCTCAACGAAAAACAGCCGCCGCCGGAGGCGCGCGTATTCTTTTGCCTGTTGTTGGCGCGCAGGATCAATGGTTGGGGAGACGGACACGTGGCTGATTGTAACACAGGCGTTTGGCCGCCTGGCGGCCGCCGGGCGAGCCAGCCCCATTCTTCACTTGTGTTAGAATCGCACGCGTGTGGGCGGACCAGGGTGGTTCGCTCAATTGCTGTCCGCCCGGCGCGAGCCGCCCATTCCATCGAGATCATTTGTCACCGCTGACGCCCCTTTTCATTCTGCTGATCGGCGCGGCTGGCCTGCTGTTGGGGCTGCTGCCCAGCTTTCCCTACACGGGGCTGGTCTCGATCGGCGCCGCGCTGCTGGCGCTGGCCGCGCTGCTGGTGATGGTAGCGGGGCTGCCGGTTACGGCCACGCTCTCGGCCTGGGGCCCGGCCAGCCTGTTCGGCGCGGGCCTGATGCTCAACATCGACGGCCAGTCGTGGCTGTTTGCGCTGGCGGTGCTCTCGACCACGCTGGCCGCCTTGCTGACCGGGTTGGTGCGGCCCGGAGGCCGGCGGGTGGGTGGCCGCATGGTCATGCTGCTGCTGAGCCTGGCCGCGCTGATCTCCATATTCTCCGGAAACCTGCTGACGCGCGTTATCGCCTGGGCCCTGCTCGATTTCTTGTACTTTCTGGCGCTGGTCTTTCTCGCCAGGGGTCAGGGCCTGGCGCCGCAGGCGGTGCTCAACCTGGGCATGAACTCTGTCGGCACGCTGCTAGCGGTGGCGGCGGCCGTGCTGATCAGCCGCACCAGCGCCACCCTGTCGCTGCGCGACGCCGCTCTCACGGCGCAATCCACCGTGCTCATTACATTGGCGGCTGTCTTCCGGCTGGGGCTGTTTCCACTACATTTTGCGCTGCCCAGCGACCTGAACATGCGCCAGGGACTGGAAACCTTGCTGCGTCTGCTGCCGGCCGCCGTCGCCCTGGAAACGCTCAGCCGCCTGGCGGAGTATGGTTTCCCGCCAGCCGTGCGCCCGTGGCTTGTGGTCTTCGCGCTGGCCGCCAGCCTGGTGGGGGCGCTGCAGCTATGGAACATCGCGGACCCGCGGCGCGGCCTGGTCTACCTGGTTATCTCTCAGTCTGGCGTCGCCTTGTTGGCCGGCCTGCTGGGGGGCGTGTCTGGTGCGCTGTCGCTAACTGTGACGGGGCTGGTGCTGCTGCTGGGCGGCGCATTGATTTACCTATCCCCTGGACACGACGACCAGCGGCCGTGGGCGACTGGCTGGCCGCTGCTCGGCCTGGCAGCCATCGCCGGGCTGCCGCTGACGCTGGGTTTCCTGGGTGCCGGTCATCTTTACGCAAGCCTGCTGGCGGCGGGGCCGCTGTCCTGGCTGATCTTGCTGATCCTGCTGGTGTCGCAGACCATATTGGTGGGCGGGCTGCTGTTTCAGGCGTTTTGGCCTGGCCAACCCCTGGACGTGGAACCGGCGCTGATGGCCGCTTTCCTGGGCGGCCTCAGCCTGCCGGCCATCATGCTGCTGTTGATGGGCGTGTTTGCCACGCTTCCCGGCCCAATCGTGCTGCTGCAGGATTTGGGTTTCCTGGGCTTTTCGGGCTTTGGCAGCATCGCCGCGCTGGTGCTGGTGGCGCTGACGCTGGGAGGCGGCTACGCCGTCTGGCACTACGACACACCCATCCGCGAGCGGGTAGGCGCTCTTACCGGCCTGCCCATCGCGGCCGTGGGCCGGCTGGATTGGCTGTACGCTGGGCTATGGAGCCTCATTCGCCTTGGCGCCGGCCTGGTAGACAGTTTCCGTGCTGTCATCGAAGGCGATGGCGCCATCCTGTGGGCGCTGGTGGTCGGCGTCCTGGTCTGGCTGCTGCTGCGCCAATAGCCGATGGCTGCGATCTTGATGTCTCTCAGCTTACCGGCGCTCATCGCGCTGCTGGTGGCAGGCAGTGTGCTGGTTGTCGTGAGCGACTGGCGTGTCAGCGTGGTGGCCTTGCTGGTGGAATACGCGGCGGCCGCGGTGCTGCTCAGCCAGATCGTGATTCCCGAGGTCGCCCTGGCCAAGCTGTTCGCCGGCCTGTTTGTGGTGACGGTGCTGGGGATCACCGCCTGGCAGCTTAACTTCGGCTATCCGGCGCGGCCGGGCGTGGCCGGCTGGCAAACACGGTTCGAGCTGCCGACGGCGCTGCCGTTCCGACTGATGGCGGTGGTGCTGGCGGTGGTGGCCGCGCTGTATTTGGCAAGCCAGCCTCAGTGGGCGCTGCCCGGCCTCGACCAGGCGCCGGTGATCAATGCCGCCAGCTACGCTCTCATGGCGTTGGGCGTGCTAAACCTGGGCCTGACTGAAGAGCCGCTGGCCGCCGGCATGGGATTGCTGACGATGCTGCTGGGATTCGAGATCTTCTATTCAGCTGTGGAGCCCTCGCTGGCGGTGGTGGCTCTGATCGCCGCGGTGGAGCTGGCCATTGCGCTGGCGGTCAGCTACCTGGCGGCGCTGCAGCACACCTCTCGGCCCGGCGCAGGTGGCGCATAATGTCGGCCCCAATCCTGTTTGTCATCCTGCCTATCTTGCTGGCGCCGCTGGTGTATCTGCTGCACCGCAGCCGCCCGGTGGATATTGGCCTGACCGTGGTGGTGACCGTCGTACTGGCCGCTCTAGCGCTGGCCCTGCCGTTCAACCAGCCAGTGGCCGCGCTGGGCGGCCTGTCCATTCAAGACACGACCATCATCTTGGGGCGCAGCTTCACGGTACAGCCAGCCGATCGCCTGGCGCTGGCGTTTATGTTCAGCCAGGCCGCGCTGCTCTTCCTGGTCTCGGGCATTGTGGAGACCGGGGCGGCGTTATTGCCGGCCAGCCTGGGCGTGCTGGGCTGCCTGGCGGCGGCGCTGTTCGTGCGGCCCTTCCTGTTTGCTGCCATATTCCTCGAGCTCGCCGCGGCTCTCGCGGTGTTCATGCTAGTTGCCGAAGAGCCCGGTCACACGTTGAGCGGGCAGGCCACCCGCGGCGCGCTGCGCTGCCTTGTCTACACCACGCTCGGGCTGCCGTTCATCTTGCTCACCGGCTGGCTGCTGGAGGCCAGCGCAGCCAGCCCGGCCGACACGTCATTCACGAATGAGGCGACAGTGGCGCTGATGATCGGGTTCATGGTGCTGCTGGCGGTGGTGCCTTTTCATAGCTGGGTGCCCGCCATCGCGGAGCATGCGCCACCCTTAGCGGCGGCCTTTGTGTTTAGCGTGTTCTGCCAGGCGGTGGTGTTTCTCCTGCTCAGCTTCTTGGGCAGCTACCCCTGGCTGAACCAGAACCCGGTGGTGTACCGGGCGCTGACCCTGGCGGGCGGGGGGATGGCTCTGTTCGGAGCCGTGTTTGCCTTTGGCCAGCGGAACTTCGGGCGGAGCCTGGGCTACGCCATGATGATCGATATCGGCGCCGTCATGCTGGGCATTGGGCTGGGCAGCCAGGCTGGCGTGGCCGCTGCCCTGACGGCGCTGGCCTTGCGCGGCATCGCCCTGCCGCTGTGGGCGGTGGGGTTGGCCCAGATGCGGGCGGAGACCGGCAGCGACCGGTTTGACGATCTGCGCGGGTTTGCTCGGCGCGACCCAATCGCCGCCGGCGCCATCATCATTGGCATGTTGTCGCTGGCGGGTTTCCCACTGACGGCGGGGTTCCCCGGCCGGTGGGCGCTGCTCAGCTTGCTGGCGCAGATCCACCCAACCGCCGCTGTCTTGCTGCTGCTGGGCACGGTGGTCCTGTCGTTTTTAGCCGCGCGCGGCCTGGCGGCCATGCTGCAAACCACGGAGCCCGCGCCAGCCCAGCCATGGTCCCTGCCGCCCATCAGCCGCGCCTCGGCCGCGCTGTATGCCCTGGGCGTGACCGTGGTGCTGGTGCTGGGCGTGTTCCCACAATGGCTGCTGCCGGCCGTGGCCAGCACCGCCTCCGCCCTCACCCAGCTCAACCACTAGCGGCCCGAAGCGCCGAGCGCGCCACAACCTCCTTGTACAGTGCCTCCAGCCGGGGCAAGATCGCGCCCCAATCGTATGCGGCCTCGACAAATGTGCGGCCCGCGCGGCCGAGGCCGGCAGCCAACGCGTGGTCACCCAGCAGCGAGATGACGGCTTGCGCGAAATCCTGCGTATCGTCGGCGATCAGCAGGTCGCGGCCCGATTCGACGCCAAAACCTTCGGCCCCGATCGTGGTGGCCACAACCGGACGGGCCAGCGCCATCGCCTCCAACAGCTTGAAGCGGGTGCCGCCGCCCATGCGCAGCGGCGCCACGTAGACCGCACAGCTTTTGATGTAGGGCTGAATGTCGGCGACCGCGCCGACCACTTCGACCCCGCCGCGGCCATGATGGCGCAAGAGCCTGGCCGTTGGCTGCTGGCCGATGACCTGGAAGCGGGCAGCGGGCCAGGCAAGCCGGATGCCCGGCATGATGTCGGAGGCGAACCAGACCGCCGCGTCAACGTTGGGCCGGTAATCCATCTTGCCAGTAAACGTGAGCAGGGGCTCGGGGGCGGTTGCCTGGGCGGGCGGCGTGTAGTCGGCCAACTCAATGCCGTTGGGCACCACCACTGGCCGCAGGCTGGGCACCAGCCTTTGCAGGGCTGCGGCGTCCGTGACCGACACGCAGGTTACGGCGTCGGCCTGGCGGCAGACAGAGGTCTCCAATCGCGCCAACCGGCCGACTTGCAGGCGTGAATAAGCGGCGGCCAGCCAGCGGCTCGGCGTGGCACGGTCGCTGCGCCAGCCGCGCCACTGGATGGTCACCTCCGCGTTATGGGCGTCGTAGACGATGGGCAGCCCCGGCCGGCATTGGCGCGCGACGGCCAGGTAGCGGCCAAGCTCCAACCCCTCCAACTGCACCAGGTCGGGTGGCGAGTCCATGATGAGACGCTGCAGGGTCGCCGCAAACTCGGGCGACCACAGCCGGTCAGCCAGGTCAGCGCGGCCGGCCGCGGCGGTGCGCAGCCTGGCCGACGCCGGGCGAACGGGGGCTGGCACCAGGTGTATGGCGCGGCAGGCAGCGGCCAGGTCGGGCGGCGGCGCGGCGCCTTCCGCCGGAGCAAAAGACAGCAGAGTCACTGCGTGCCGGGCGGCCAGGTGGCGCAAGATACCCCAGTTGCGCAGGGCCGTCCCCTGGTGGGCGGGCAGCGGCGGCTGGGGCGTCAGCAGCAAGATTTTCACGGTTATTTGCGCCTGAAGGCGCTCTCAGCCGGGCGGCCCTCAGGCGGCGAGCACACGGTGGTATAAGGCGAGCGTAGCGCGGGCGGTGCTGTCCCAGTTGAAGCGGGCGGCCTGGGCCAGACCACGCGCCCGCAGATCGGCCCGCAAGCCCGAATCGCTGAGGCCGCGGACCATCGCCTCGGAAGCGCCATCCGGGTCATCGGGCTCCACCAGCAGCGCTGCACCACCCGCGATCTCGGGCAACGAGGCGCGGTTGGCGACGACTGCCGGCACGCCGCAGCCCATGGCCTCCAGCACCGGGAAGCCAAAGCCCTCATAGTGTGATAGCAGTACAAACAGACCAGCGCCGCGATAGAGGACGGGCAGGTCGTTCTCAGCCAGCTCGGCCAAAATAGTCACGTGCGGCTCGAGCCCAAGCGCGCGGATTTTCTCCAGGCTGCTTTCGAACAGCCAGCCGCGCCGGCCTGCCAGCACCAGGGGCGGGGCATCGGGGCAACGCTGCCGGAGCAGCGCATAGGCCGACAACAAACCGGGCACGTTCTTGCGGGGCTCGAAAGTGCCGACAAACAGCACATAGCCGCGCGGGAGGCCCAAACGCTTCAAGACGGCGTCGTCGCCGTCCACTGCGGTGGGCGTATATTGCGGCTCCAGCCCCAGGTGTATGACGCTGATCTTGTTGGCGTCGACGCCCAGCAGGCTGACCAGGTCGTCGCGGGTGGCGGCCGAGTCGGCCGAAATTGCGCTGGCCCGGCCCACCGCCCAGTGGATCTGAGCGTTGTAGTAGCGGCGGCTGTCGGGCGTCAGGAATTCCGGATCATGCAGAAAGGTCAGATCGTGCACGGTTATGACGGAGCGGCGGTACCCGGCCTGGGGCGGGATAAAGTCGGGCGAGTGCAGCAGGTCGAGCCGGTAGGGCGAAATCTCTAGCGCCAAGGCCCAGCGCTCCAGCCGATGGTGGGAGGGGGTCCAGCAGTCGACGCGCCGGGCCTGGGCGGAGTACGACGCCGCCTGGCCGCGCCGGTAGAAATGCGTGAACGCCAACGAAGAATCCAGGCCGGGCAGGTCACTGGCCAGGTGGCGGATATAGCGCGCAATGCCGCCGCCGGTGTAATAGGTTAATCTTACGTCGAGCCCGATTTTAGCCGCCGCGCCAGTGCCCATCCCGCGATTATACCTGCCCGAGCGAGTGAATACGCCGCGCAGGGGATCTGGCACCGCGCAGGAAAACAAGATGTTTGGCGGAATGGGCTGGGCGGCCAGATGAGCATCTGGCCGCCCAGCCCATTCCGGCGGATGTTTCAGCACGGCAGAGCAGACAGCCGGATCCCTGACAAGTTTGGCCTGGGTTCGCAGGTCATGCCCGCCAATGTATAATCTTGGCATTGTCAGGAGACCCTATGGACATTGAACAGGCCTCGAAAACCATACAGTGGCTGGATGATGAGCGGCGCAAGGACCGGCAAGAGATTACGGCGCTGCAGGAGCGCCTGGCGGCGGTGACCGCCGAAAACACGAACCTGGCGCGCCGCCTGCAAGCCCTGGAGACGGATCTTCAGACGGTTAGCAACAACGTCCAAAAGACGACCAAGATTGACGTATTACTGGAAGGCTACCGCAAAGAGATGGCCCGGCAGGTGGAGGAGCTCGATCGGCGCCGGGCGGACGCGGACCGCGAAGCCGAGCGGCTGCGCAAGATCGAGCGCGACGCGATCAATAAGTCGCTGGCCGAGCTGCGCAAAAACCTGGAGGGCATTCCCAAGATCGAGCGCGAGATTGGCGGGCGCAAGGAAGAGGAGGCGCGGGTGGCGCGGCTGATCGCCGAGCTGCAGCTGCGCGTGGGCGACTTCAACAAGCACGTGGACGAGCGCAACCGGGCCGTGACCGTGCTGGACGAGGGCCGGCGCCAGGACGTCAAGCGCATCGTGGATCTGGGTGCCGAGACGGTCGATCTGCGCAAGCGCATCGACGACAGCCGAGGCAAGTTGGAGATTTTGGAAGACATGGCGCGCCGCACCGACGCCCGGCTGGCCGAAGTCTTTACGGCGGAGAATGAGCGCAAAGCGGCCCAGGCCCAGTGGCTGGAGGCGCAGGCCGTGGTGCAGACTGAGCGCGACCGCGCCTGGGCCGAGCTCAAGGCGACGACCGAGAAGTCACTGCGCGAGCTGGAAGACTACGCGCGGCGGGTGGACCAGTACGCCGACGCCTTCCGCGAAATACGGCGCGTGGCGGACGAGGCGCGCAACATGGTCACCATTGTGGAGCAGCGCGTGGCCGAATCGACCGAGGTGCACCGCCTGAGCGAGGAGCGCTTTCGGCAAGACTGGGCCTCGTTCCTGGCCGATGACCAGAAGCGCTGGACGACGCACATGCTGCTGCGCGACGAGCAGTGGCGCGAGCACGACCGGCTAGCGGGGCAGCAAGAAGAGCACGTGGTCGACATCGAGGAGCAGCTGACCGCGCTGGGCGCCACGCTCCGGCAAATGCAGACGGTGGATGCCACGCGCATGCAGGCGCTGCTGAACGTTGTCCACGAGATCGCCGCGGAATACGACGCCAGCTTTATGAAAGTGCCCTAGCTGCCCGACCCGCGCCGGCTAGGCCGGCGCGTTCGCGGCTGGTCAACCTCATGCACGTAATCGGCACCGCCGGCCACGTCGACCACGGCAAATCCACGCTGGTGGAGGCGCTGACCGGCATCAACCCCGACCGCCTCAAAGAAGAGCGCGAGCGCCAGATGACCATTGATCTGGGCTTCGCCTGGCTGACCCTGC
>Ga0209166_10003377_pt1 | contig 11552 bp, 11 predicted proteins | sample Coa_R1_3_FD_187151 | JGI IMG/M metagenome (GOLD analysis project Ga0209166, IMG submission 187151) | Surface soil microbial communities from Centralia Pennsylvania, which are recovering from an underground coalmine fire - Coalmine... | ecosystem: Environmental > Terrestrial > Soil >... | reverse complement strand
AGCAACAAGCCCGTGCTTATCGCAGGGCCGACCGCCAGCGGCAAGTCGGCCTTTGCGCTCGCGCTCGCGCAAAGATGCGGCGGCGTGGTGATCAATGCCGATTCCATGCAGGTCTACCGCGATCTCCGCGTGCTGACGGCGCGTCCGACGCGGGAGGAAGAGGCAGCCGTGGCGCATCGGCTGTACGGCCATGTCGATGCGGCTGTCAATTTTTCGGCCGGCGCGTGGGTCGCGGATGCCGCAAAAGTGCTGGAAGAGGTGCGCGCGGAAGGCCGCGTGCCGATCTTCGTCGGTGGCAGCGGGCTCTATTTCAAGGCGCTGACGCGCGGCCTCTCCGCGGTGCCGCCGATCCCGCCGGAAATCCGCGAGGCCGTGCGCGCGCGGCTTGAGCGTGACGGCGTCGAGGCGATGCATGTCGAGCTTGCGCGCCGCGATGCCGCTTCCGCCGCACGGCTGAAGGTGCACGACCGCACCCGCATCGCCCGCGCGCTCGAAGTCGTCGAAGCGACGGGTCGATCACTCGCTGACTGGCATCGCGAGGGCCTGCCGCCGCTCTTGTCACCTGGAAGTTCTCACGCCGTGTTTCTTGCGCCCGATCGCGAGGTGCTCTATGCGCGGATCGATGCGCGCTTCGACGCGATGCTGAAGGCGGGTGCGTTGGAAGAGGTCGCGCGCCTCGCCGCGCGTGACCTCGATCCTTTGTTGCCGGCGATGAAGGCCCATGGCGTGCCGACATTGATCCGTCACTTGCGCGGCGAGCTCACGCTGGAGGAAGCGGCCGTGATCGGCCGCGCCGACACCCGCCACTACGCCAAGCGGCAGTTCACCTGGTTCCGGCATCAACTGCCGGAGTTTGAATGGGTGAGGCCGGAAGCGGCGAGGGAGTGGCTGGAATCTGTCACCACAAGATAGCTCGTCATTCCGGGATGCGCCGAAGGCGCAGGCCCGGAATCTATAACTCGAGCTGGTGGTTATGGATTCCGGGCTCGCGCTTTCGCGCGCCCCGGAATGACGAATGGTGAAAAGAGCCTTCACGCGCTTTTTGCGCCGCTTCAGCAAATTCCCTCTCGCCGAACGCCAATAAGCTCGTTAAGCTTCAGAAATCGCGCCTGCAGGGCGGTTCGGCTTGACTTTGCCGGCTTGGCCGCTATGTTTCGCGCAACCTTTGGGAAGTCCGAGCCGCTCGATGCGTAATATTATTACCAAACTCCTCATTGCCGTCGTACCCAGGCGCACCGCCGGGGGTGGCTGACTGCCATCCAGATACGGACGGTGCGCATGGGCCTCTTGAGGCCCTTTTTTATTTCCCGAAGCAAAAACAAGCCGCTGGCAGCGGCACGACCAGGACGAAAGACCATGAGTGAGAAGAGCCACGATCCGAACCAGATGACCGGCGCCGCGATGATCGTCCGCGCGCTCGTCGATCACGGCGTCAAGCACCTGTTTGGTTATCCCGGCGGCGCGGTGCTTCCGATCTACGACGAGATTTTCCAGCAGAGCGAGGTCGAGCACGTCCTGGTTCGGCACGAGCAGGGCGCGGGCCATGCGGCGGAGGGCTACGCGCGCTCGACCGGCAAGCCGGGCGTGGTGCTGGTGACCTCGGGTCCCGGCGCCACCAACATGGTGACGCCGCTGACGGACGCGCTGATGGATTCCATTCCGCTGGTCTGCATCACCGGCCAGGTGCCGACGCATCTGATCGGCAATGACGCGTTCCAGGAATGCGACACCGTCGGCATCACGCGGCCCTGCACCAAGCACAACTGGCTGGTGCGCGACGTCAACGATCTCGCGAAAGTGCTGCATGAGGCATTCTATGTCGCAACGAGCGGCCGGCCCGGTCCGGTCGTGGTCGATGTGCCCAAGGACGTGCAGTTTGCGACCGGCACCTATCATCCGCCGCGCAAGTCCGACGTGCACGTCTCCTACGCGCCGCGGGTGAAGGGCGATGCCACGCAGATCCGCAAAGCCGTGGCGCTGCTCGCGTCCGCCAAACGGCCGGTGATCTATTCCGGCGGCGGCGTGATCAACTCGGGCCGCGAGGCCTCAAAACTCTTGCGCGAGCTGGTCGAGGTGACCGGCTTTCCGATCACCTCGACCCTGATGGGGCTAGGGGCCTATCCCGCCTCGGGCAAGAACTGGCTCGGCATGCTCGGCATGCACGGCACCTACGAAGCCAACATGACCATGCATGATTGCGACGTCATGCTGTGCGTCGGTGCGCGCTTCGATGACCGCATCACCGGGCGGACGGATGCCTTCTCGCCGGGCTCGAAGAAGATCCACATCGACATCGATCCGTCCTCGATCAACAAGAACATCCGCGTCGACGTGCCGATCATCGGCGATGCCGGCAACATCCTTGGCGACCTGCTCACGGTGTTCAAGGCGGAAGCCAAGAAGCCCGACATCAAGGCGTGGTGGCAGCAGATTGCGCAATGGCGCGCGCGCAACTCACTGTCCTACAGGAAGCACAACGATATCATCCTGCCGCAATATGCGATCCAGAAGCTGTTCGAGTTAACGCGCGGCAAGGACACCTACATCACGACCGAAGTCGGCCAGCACCAGATGTGGGCCGCGCAGTTCTACGGCTTCGAGGAGCCGCACCGCTGGATGACCTCGGGCGGGCTCGGCACCATGGGCTATGGGTTGCCGGCGGCGATCGGCGTGCAGGTCGCCCATCGCAATAGCCTCGTCATCGATATCGCGGGTGACGCCTCGGTGCAGATGACGATCCAGGAGATGTCGACCGCGGTTCAGCACGAGCTGCCGATCAAGATCTTCATTTTGAACAACCAGTACATGGGCATGGTGCGGCAGTGGCAGCAGCTCCTGCACGGCAACCGCCTGTCGCATTCCTATACGGAAGCCCTGCCGGATTTCGTCAAGCTCGCGGACGCCTATGGCTGTGTGGGCATCCAGGCGATCAGGCCCGGTGATCTCGACGGCGCGATCAAGGAGATGATCTCGGTCAAGCGGCCGGTGCTGTTCGACTGCCGCGTGGCGGCGCTGGAGAACTGCTTCCCGATGATCCCGTCCGGCAAGGCGCATAACGAGATGCTGTTGCCGGAGGAAGCAAACGACGAGGCCACCGCAACCGCCTTCGCCGGCGGCAAGGCGCTGGTGTGAGCATGAGCGGTTCGCACGATCTCTCTTTTCACCTCTCCCCGCTTGCGGGGAGAGGTCGGCGCGTAGCGCCGGGTGAGGGGGACTCTCCGCGACTCCGACTCTCACCTATTTCGTGGAGAGAGCCCCTCACCCCAACCCTCTCCCCGCGAAGAGCGAGGAGAGGGGGCTCGCCGCATGCGGGGATGCAGCGGCGTTCATTCGAGAGGCAAATTCATGTTTGACCTCCAAGAGCTCGAGCGGGCGTTGAAGGTCGTCCATGCGGCGATGCCGCCGACGCCGGCGCATGTCTGGCCGCTGCTCGCGGAGCGGCTCGGGACCGAGGTCGTCGTCAAGCATGAGAACCACACGCCGGTCGGCGCCTTCAAGGTGCGCGGCGGGCTCGTCTATCTCGACCGGCTCAAGCGCGAGCAGCCGAATGTGCCGGGCATCATCTCGGCCACCCGCGGCAATCATGGGCAAAGCCTTGCCTTCGCGGCGAGCCGGCACGGTGTGCCTGCGGTGATCTATGTGCCGCATGGCAATTCAGTCGAGAAGAACCGGGCGATGAAGGCCTTCGGCGCCGAGCTCGTCGAGCATGGCGAGGATTTCCAGGCCGCACGGGAGGAGGCCGAACGGCGGGCGCAGCTCTCCGGCCTGCATATGGTGCCGTCATTCCATGCGGACCTTGTGCTGGGCGTCGCAACCTATGCGCTCGAATTGCTGAACGTGGAACGTGATCTCGACGTGCTCTATGTGCCGATCGGGCTCGGCTCGGGCATCTGCGGCTGCATTCGGGTGAGGGATCTGTTGGGCCTGCGCACCGAGATCGTCGGCGTGCAATCGACGCTGGCGCCATCCTATGCGCTGTCGTTTGCAGCAAGCTCGGTCGTGACGACGGAAACCTCCAACACGCTCGCCGACGGCATGGCGACCCGCATTCCGGAGCCGGACGCGCTGGCGATCATCCGCAAGGGCGCTTCCCGCATCGTGCAGGTCACCGACGCGGAGGTCGCATCCGCGATCCGCGCGCTGTGGACCGACACGCACAACCTTGCCGAAGGTGCGGGCGCCGCGGCCCTTGCGGCCGCGCTGCAGGAGAAGAGCCGACTGCGCGGCAAGCGCGTCGGGCTGATCCTGTCCGGCGGCAATATCGATTTCGAACTGTTTCGCCGCTGGGTCGGGTCGGAAGCGACAGCCGGCTCGCAAGAGCGGGCGGCGTAAGAGCTCCAGGGGGACCAGAATGAACCAGCCCGCATCCGCCTATTTCCTCGAAGATCGCCACGATCCGAACGAAACGCATACGCTGTCGGTGCTCGTGCAGAACGAGCCCGGCGTGCTCGCGCGCGTGATCGGCCTGTTCTCCGGCCGCGGCTACAACATCGACAGCCTCACGGTCTCGGAGACCGAGAGCCAGAAGCATCTCTCGCGCATCACCATCGTCACCACGGGGACCCCGATGGTGATCGATCAGATCAAGCATCAGCTCGACCGCATGGTGCCGGTCTACCGCGTGGTCGACATGACGCTCACCGGCCGCTCCATGGAACGGGAGCTTGCGATGGTGAAGGTGAAGGGAAAGGGTGACAACCGGGTCGAGGCGCTGAGGTTGGCCGATGCATTCCGGGCGCGGGTGATCGACGCGACCACCGAGAGTTTTGTGTTCGAGATCACAGGCAATACCGCGAAAATCAACCAGTTTATCGACCTGATGCGCCCGCTTGGCCTGGTCGAGGTGTCCCGCACCGGCGTTGCCGCGATCGGGCGCGGGCCCGAAGGGATGTGAACCATGCTGGCGCGCGACTGGTACTACAACGAACGCGGTCGGATCGGGCTCGAGCCCGTGGTCGCCTCGATCTATGACCGCCATGACGACAGCGACCGGCGCGCCCGCGCCGCGCTGACCATGCTGGGTGTTCAGAAGGGCTGGCGCGTCGCTGACATCGGCTGTGGCAATGCCGTGCTTGCGACCGAAGCCGCGCTGATGGGCGCCGAGGTCGACGCGGTCGATATTTCGCCGGCGATGCTCAGGCTCGCCGAAGTGTATGCGCGCGACCGCCGCGCGCCGGTGCGCATGCAATCGGCGGGGCTCCTGAGCTTCGCCTACCAGCCCAATTCCTATGACCTGATCGTCAGCGAGTTCACGCTGCACCACCTGCCGGACTTCTGGAAGGCGGTCGCGATGTCGCGCATCCATGCCGCGTTGAAGCCGGGCGCCAATTTCTATCTGCGCGACATCGTGTTCGTCAGCATGCCCGATGGAAGCGAGCGCAGCGTCGAGCAATGGGCCGACTTCCACATCAAGAATCACGATTTCGTCCGCGACAGCGTCGTCACCCATATGCGCGACGAGTATTCCACCTTCGGCTGGGTGATGGAGCGCATGCTGACCGAGGTCGGCTTTACGCTCGTCTCGGCGGATTATCACGCGCCCATGCACGGCACCTACCTGCTCCAGAAACCGGGTGGCCAGGGCTAGGAGAGGCTGGAACAACTAGAACAAGAAAATGAAGCCGGCCGACGTCTGCATCGCCGTCCTCGTGGCGGTCATCTGGGGGCTTGCCTTTGTCGCGAGCCGCATCGCGCTCGACGAATTGCCGCCGGAGCTCATGACCGCGCTGCGCTTTGCCATCGCCGCAACGCCGTGCCTGTTCGTACGCAAGCCGAACGTGTCATGGCCGCTTCTGATCGCGATCAGCTTCACCCTGTTTCTCGGCCAGTTCCTCGCCCAATCGATCGCGATCGCGCGTGGCGTTCCGGTCGGCCTCTCCAGCGTGATCGTGCAGAGCCAGGCGCTGTTCACCATCGCCTTCGCCGCAATCATCTTCCGCGAGATACCGACGCCGATGCAAGGCGCGGGCATTGCGATCGCCACCATCGGCCTTTTGATGATCTGCGGCACCGTCGGCTATGATTTTTCCGTTGGCGCCTTCGCCGTGCTGATGATCTCGCCGATCACGTTCGCGATCGGCAACCTCTTGCTGCGGCCGGCGAGGGGGGCAGCGATGTTCGACCTGTTCGCCTGGCTGTGCCTCTGCTCCGCCATTCCCCTGTTCGCACTCACGCTGATGACCGTGGGGCCGCGCGGGACGTTTCAGGCGCTCATCCATCTGTCGCCGCTCGGCATCGCCTGCATGCTGTTCGTCGGCGGCCTCTCGACCTCGATCGCCTATTGGCTCTGGGGCCGGCTCCTGCGCGACCATCCGGCGGCCCAGGTGGTGCCGTTCGCGCTGCTGGTGCCGTTTGTCGGTTCCGGCGCTTCGAGCATCGTGTTCGGCGAAAAATTCGGGACGCTCCGGCTCGCCGGCATGCTCACCGTGATCGGCGGCATCGCCATCATGCTGTTCGCCAAGCGTCCGCAGAAGACGGTCGTGAAGACCGCGTGAGGACAAGCCATGTCGCATCAGCTCCTGCTCGCCTTTGTCGTGTTCGCGATCGTGATGTTCTTCACGCCCGGACCGAACAACATCATGCTCCTGTCCTCGGGCCTGACCTACGGTTTCCGCCCGACCTTGCCGCATATCGCGGGGATCACCATCGGCTTCGCCTTCATGGTCGGCGCGGTGGGCGTGGGGCTCGGTACCGTCTTTCTCGCCTATCCGATCCTGCAGACCATCCTGAAGTGGGGCGGCGTCGCTTACCTCGTCTATCTCGCCGCCGCGATTGCCATGGCCGAGCCGGTCAAGCCGGAGGAGGGCGGCGTCCGCCGCAAGGGGCCGATGACCTTTTGGGGCGCAGCGATGTTCCAGTGGATCAACGCCAAGGGCTGGGTGATGGTGATCTCGACCATCACCGCCTATGCCGCGATTGCCGCCTTTCCCTGGAACATTGCGCTGCAGGTCGCGATCAGCCTGATCCTGGGCACCTTCTCCTGCTTGACCTGGGCGATGTTCGGCAGTGCGCTGCGGCCGCTGTTGTCCTCCCGCAGAATGGTGCGGACGTTCAACATCATCATGGCGACCCTGCTGCTTGCCTCGCTCATTCCGGTCTTTATGGAATCGTGATGCCGCATCGCGCCATGCATAAACGGGTTTCCAGTCCTGGCGAAAATGTTCTAGACAGCGCCGGAAAGTTTACGGCGCCTCCGCTGCCATTCATCTAACAGCCTGATTAACCAGCCGATTTTCGGCCTACTCAAGGAAACGACCATGCGTGTTTATTACGATCGCGACGCCGACCTGAACCTGATCAAGGGCAAGAAGGTCGCCATCGTCGGTTATGGCAGCCAGGGCCATGCCCATGCGCTGAACCTACGCGACTCCGGTGTGAAGGAGGTGGGGATTGCGCTCCGCAAGGGCTCGGCCTCGGCCAGGAAGGCGGAAGGCGCCGGCTTCAAGGTGATGGAGGTCGCAGAGGCCGCGAAATGGGCCGACCTCGTGATGATGCTGACCCCGGACGAACTGCAGGGCGACATCTACCGCGAGCATCTCCACGACAACATGAAGAAGGGCGCGGCCCTGGTGTTCGCTCACGGCCTCAACGTCCATTTCAACCTGCTCGATCCGCGCGCCGATCTCGACGTCCTGATGATCGCGCCGAAAGGCCCTGGCCACACCGTGCGCTCGGAATATCAGCGCGGCGGCGGCGTGCCCTGCCTGATCGCGATCGCGAAGGACGTCTCCGGCAACGCCCATGACCTGGGGCTCAGCTATGCCTCGGCCATCGGCGGTGGCCGCGCCGGCATCATCGAGACCACCTTCAAGGAGGAATGCGAGACCGACCTGTTCGGCGAGCAGGTGGTGCTCTGCGGCGGCCTGGTCGAACTGATCAAGGGCGGCTACGAGACCCTGGTGGAGGCCGGCTACGCCCCGGAGATGGCCTATTTCGAGTGCCTGCACGAGGTGAAGCTGATCGTCGACCTGATCTATGAAGGCGGCATCGCCAACATGAACTATTCGATCTCCAACACCGCCGAATACGGCGAATACGTCACCGGCCCGCGCATCATCACCGACGAGACCAAAAAGGAGATGCGCAAGGTGCTGGCCGACATCCAGTCCGGCCGTTTCGCCCGCGACTGGATGTTGGAGAACAAGGTCAACCAGACCTCGTTCAAGGCGACCCGTGCCAAGCTCGCCGCGCACCCGATCGAGCAGGTCGGCGAAAAGCTCCGCGACATGATGCCGTGGATCAAGAAGGGCGCGCTGGTGGACAAGAGCAAGAACTGACCACGGGGCTCCTTCCACCTCTCCCCAGCGGGGAGAGGAGAAACAAAGTCCGCGGTACTTGCTTCAGATTCGCTTCGCAGCTGCGGCACAAATTCTTAAGGCTTGGCCGCTATACAAAAGCGAGATCGCAACCAACGCGGTCTCGCTTTTTCTTGGTTCGACACAAGCATTGCTCGTTCAATCATATTCTTCACCACTTCCGGCTTTGCAACCGGAACGAAGAAATGAGAGCTCAACCACTTTCTTGATCTGAAGCGCTTCGCCTGAAATCTCAGACGGGAAAAGCCACGGCATTTCAGATTCTAAACCGCGACACTTCATCTGCGATCTCGGAGTGTGCGGACCGCACGCGAAGCTCGTGCGGCACTTCATCCCAACAAGGATTGAGATTTAAAGTGCGCTCTTGCGAGCCTGCTGCGTGTCGTTGCGCCTCATGCGTGATGCGCCGGTCGTGCCAGCGCAAAGATCTCGATCGGCGCCGCGCGCCCGCGCAACCGCGTCGGCCCGAGGGGATCGACCACGAGATCGTTGCCCTTGGGCAACAGGCGGAAGAGCTCGCCCGAGACAAGCAGGGGCCGGCCGGCTTCCTTGCAATGCGCCTGCAACCGCGCGGCCACATTCACCGTGTCGCCGAAATAGGCGATCTGCCGGCGCGAATCCCCGCATTCGCTGATCACCACCGGGCCGGCGTGAATTCCGGCCCGAAACTCCGGCACCAGGCCGAACTCTTTGCTGTATTGCCCGGCAAGCGCGGCGATGCGGTCCTGGATCGCAAAGAAGCAGTCGACATAAGCGCGCTGCGGCTTGGCTGTGACCGGCCAGGTCACGATGACCTCGTCGCCGACATAGGCATGCACCTCGCCGCCATGGGCGACAATGGCTTGATCGATGTCGTAGAAGAAGCGGGTGAGGAGATCCTGGACCCGCAACTCCCCCATCCGCTCGGCGAGCGTGGTCGAGCCCGCGAGATCAAGGAACAACAGCACGCGCTCTTCGCGGATCGGCCTGCGGTAGCGTCCCAGGAAGACGTCGAACAGAAGGCGGATGCCGATCAGCCGTGTCAGCTCGTAGGCGATCCCGATGATAATGGAAAGGACGAAGGAGACCGCGATGATCTTGGGCAAACCGTCAATGAGCCAGTACAGCTCGACCTCGCCGCCGAGGCCGCGGCCGTAGCCGTAGAGGATGACCTCCAGGGTGATGGCAACCGCCGCGATGACGACGGCCATGGCCACCGAACGAATGATCAGTTCGACCGCAAGCGGCCATCGCCTCACCCACGCGCTGCGTCGGGAGGTGAAATAGAGCTGAACGGCCCAGGCCGAGAGCGCCAGGGCTGCGCCGTGGATGCAGCTACGGAGATAGTAGCCGAGCGTTTGTTCGTCCGCCGCATCGACAAAGTGACGATACAGAACGCCGAATACGAAGCCGAGCAGGGTCAGGACGATGACAGGCGTCAGGTATCGCCGCATGTTTCCTCCCGTCCTATGCAATAGCCGCCCAGCGGGAGGCTTTCCAGCGCCCCGCTCGCAGTGGACTGGCGCGTTGCGCTTTGACCTGTTTTCCCTACATGTTGCCGCAACGCCTTCTCTGAACAGGTTCGACCATGAAATCAGTTGTCATCACAGGCGCTTCCACCGGCATCGGCTGGGCTACGGCCAAATTCTTGCTGGACAAGGGTTTTCGCGTGTTCGGCAGCGTCCGCAAGCAGGCGGATGCCGAGCGCCTCAGGGGCGAGTTCGGCGCCAATTTCACCCCGCTCCTGTTCGACATCACCGACGAGGCCGCAGTGCTGGCCGCCTCCCGCGAGGTGCGCGCTGCGCTCAATGGCGAGACGCTGACCGGTCTTGTCAACAATGCCGGCATCGCCGTGCCCGGGCCGGTGCTGGAGCTTGCGGCCGACGAATTCCGCCGGCAGATGGACGTCAATGTGATCGGGCCGATCATCGCGACCCAGGCGTTCGGGCCGCTGCTCGGTTCTGATCGGCAGCTCAAGGGACCGAAGGGGCGGATCGTGATGATCTCCTCCGTCGCGGGCAAGAACGGCAATCCGCTGACGCCGGCCTATTCCGCCTCCAAGCACGCGATCGAGGGCCTGTCGGAAAGCCTGCGCCGCGAGATGATGCTGTTCGGCATCGATGTCGTCATCGTCGCGCCCGGACCGGTGAAGACGCCGATCTGGAGCAAGGGCCAGGGCTCCTTTGACATCGACAAATACAGGAACTCGCCGTACTTGCCGGCGCTGCAGAAGGTGACGGCCTACATGCAGCATCTCGATTCCATCGGCCTGCCGCCCGAGACGATCGCCGGGGTGGTCCACGACGCGCTGACCGTGCCGAAGCCCAAGGTGCGCTACCAGATTGCGCCGGATCCGATGCGGCATCTGATGACGTCGGTGCTGCCCAAGCGCATGGTGGACAAGATCATTGCCAGGCGCGTCGGCCTGATGCCGCAGGCGTGACGCGCATGATGAAGCGCCTCGTCGTCGCCGCAGCGCTTCTCGCGCCCGCGGCGCATGGGGGCGAGGCCGGCGATCCCGGCGAGAATTGTGATGGCTCGACGCCGGAGATGGTCGACTGCCTCGCGGCGAAGACCGCGCGATGGGACAAGCGCATGACCATTGCCTATCAGCAGGCGATGAAGGATGCCTCTCCTCAGCAACATGATCAGTTGCGCGCCGAGCAGCGGCTCTGGATCCAGTATCGCGACGCCAATTGCCTCTACTACAGCATGGGCGAGGGGACGATCGCCCGCGTCGACGCCGGCGAATGCATGCGCAGCATGACGGAAGCCCGCGCCCGCGAATTGGAAAAGCTGGGGCAGCAGTAACGTCTCCGGCCCGCGCGGCGCCGGCCACGCCGCCGCCGCATTGGCGCATCATGAGGGCTTCGATGTCGACCGTCGGCAAGAGCCGGTCAGAGCTGACCGTGATTGCGAACGCGGCGCTGCGCGATCAGCCCGGCTGCGAGACGGCGCGCGTGGTCGGGCTCGCGCCGCTGCCGCATGTGCAAGGCGGCCGCAACTGGGAAATCCCGCAGGTGGTGCTTGGCGACAGCCTGATCAGCGACGTCGACCGCGCCGTCATCACCGTGCACCGCCAGTTGGGGCGGAAGTTTCATCTGGTCGAGGAGACGCACCCCACGATCCCTCGTTCGCAGCGCAGTAAGGTGAAAAAGCAACCTTAAGCGAAGGTCGCATCCGCGGTTGCGTTGCCCGTCCATGACGTTTTCACTACAGTTTTGTGACGTGTCGCTGACACCGGCGGCGGCATAGGCC
>Ga0209166_10003374_pt1 | contig 11568 bp, 20 predicted proteins | sample Coa_R1_3_FD_187151 | JGI IMG/M metagenome (GOLD analysis project Ga0209166, IMG submission 187151) | Surface soil microbial communities from Centralia Pennsylvania, which are recovering from an underground coalmine fire - Coalmine... | ecosystem: Environmental > Terrestrial > Soil >... | reverse complement strand
TACCTGACCGGAGAGAGAGCACCCCGTGGCAAGCGCTGACCGTCCCACCAACGAGCCGGAAACCCGGCTCACGCCCAGTGACCTGACCTGCAAAGCCTGCGGCCACGAGTGGGAGGCGACCTCGCTCCTGGGCGGTTCCCTGGAACAATGGGTCGCCTGGTTGGAGCAACACCAGTGCCCGAACTGTCAACAGAACTACCGCGTGGAACACCAGCGCCACCGCGAGCCGGCCGAATATCTAAGTCTGCCGCCACCCTATCAGCGGCCGAAATCGCAGCCCTCGTAACCGAGGTCGCGCTTGAGGTAGCGGCCGAGGTCCCTGAGCCGAAGTTCGGCCGGCGCGTGCCCACCACCCGGCACGAAAATCCCCATCTGGTTCACGATCCACAGGACAAGCAGGCACGCCAATACGGCATGACCAAACGGGCCTATGGGACGTCCCTGGCGCGGTTTGCAAACGCCCCGGTGACGGAGTCAGTGAAGCGGCGTCACGCCGGCCTGGACCCACGCCACCCGGCTCTGAAGGAGGGTCGCACCGTCCATACCGCCTTTGTGTTTGACGCCACCCAGCGCGACCGGGTGCTGATCAGCGGCATCAACAACGCCAAGCTGGGCCGGCTGGTCACCAAGGGGCTATGGGCCGGGTCGCCGATCTACCACCTGTCGCTTGAGGAACGGAAAACCTGCCCGCGGTCCTGTCCGGTCTGGGATGCCTGCTTGGTGCCTGAAACGCCGGTTCTCACTGCGGACCTACGTTGGATACCCCTTGGCGATGTGCGGGTCGGAGACCGCCTGATGGGCTTCGACGAGGGCAGGGACACCAGCCACAGGACGACCAAGGTTGCAATTGTGGAAGCAGAGGGGCTGACCACGAAAAACTGCTACCGAATAGTGACCGACCAAGGCACCGTGATCGCATCGGATGACCACCTTTGGCTCCAGCGCCGCACCCGAAGCTCATACCATTGGCGCACCACGGAGCGCCTGAAGCCTGGGGACAACCTGCAATTCTTCTCTCAGCCGTGGACCGAGGAAATCTCATACAACGCCGCTCGTTTGCGAGGTTTCGTCGAGGGGGAGGGGTATTGCTGCACTTTCGGGCCTGACGGCCTGAAAACCCGTGTCGGATGGGCGCAACGACCGAGCGTTCTGGCGGACGAGATCAAAGCAATCGCGCAGGGCCTCGGCTTCGACGTGGCTGAAGGGCATCGCGTTGGCGGTGCTGCGCACACGGCAATCAATCACTACGATATCCGCGGCGGATGGCGTGCGGCGTGCGAATTCGTTGGTCGCATCCGGCCGACCCGCTTCATCGAAAAGGCCGAAGAGCTTTGGCTGGGACATGAACTCGGCCGGCGTTCGGGGCGATCGGCAAAAGTCCTGTCGATTGAGCCCGTGGGTAACCACGAAGTGGTCAAAATACAAACATCAACCAGAACGATGGTGGCTGGCGGGTTTTTCACCCATAATTGCTATGGCAACGGGATGCCCGCAGCGGTCCGCTTCCGATACAACGCCAATCTGATGCGCAGCCTGCAAAAGGAACTGGCCGCGCTCAATGAGAGGCACCCGAACGGCTTTGTCGTCCGCTTGCACGTTTTGGGCGACTTCCCGGACCTCGATTACGTCAAAGCCTGGATCGGCTGGTCGAACCGCTTCAGAGCGCTCCAGGTCGAAGGCTACACGGCGCACGCCAGAACGAGCGAGATCGGCCAGGCCATCTGGAAGATGAACCTCAACCGGCCGAAGCGATGGCAGATCCGGAACTCGGTGCCTATGGACGCGCCCTGCGAGCCCATGCAGGTCTCTTCGCTCTGGGACGGTGCCAACTCAGTGCCGGACGGCATCGACGGGATTGTGTGCCCTCAGGAGCTTGGGAAGACCCAGACCTGCGGAACCTGCGCTCTGTGCTGGTCGCCAGCGATGGCTGACAAGCGGGTGCTCTTCCTGGGGCATGGCGGTCGCGGAAAAAAGTGATGCGCCGCAAAATTAAATGCAGGTTCAACAAATTCTGACTGGAACATTTTATTGTCCCGGATATTATCCCCTTTGCCAGGGGGATCACCCCCTCTGGCATCCTGATCGGTAGGCTTCGGCCTGCCGCTCAACCCCCGAAAGAACTCAGCCCGCCCCGGCTCCCCCGAGGCGGGCTCTTTTTGGTCGCTCAGGGGTCGGTTTGCAACCGTAAAAACACCCCGGTTGTAATCCACAATCATTCCACAGAGTTACGAACACGAGCCCGTAACGGTGTGACATTTCAGCAATGGCTGGACGCGATTTCCGAAAAAATCGTCATCTGGTGGTCACAAGGGGTCTTGCCTCGGATCGAGTCCCTGACGCATTTTGCCCGCCACAAAATTAACGCGGGGTTGAGCAATGAGAGACAGCACACGTCTCACGTTCGAATATCCAACCGCACTACTCAACACGGTCGATGAGGTCGCCAAAGAGCGCGGCGTCTCACGCACCGGCCTGCTCCGCCAGGGGCTTGGCGTCATGGTGGCGCTGCACAGCGCCAAGAAGGACGGACTGTTCGCGGGCCTTACCCGTGACAGGGACAAACTCGATACCCTGATCGTTCCCGTCCTCTAAAACTTTAAAACCTCGGAGGCGTCCAATGTCGATCGGTGTCACGATCGCAGCGATTCCGTGCGTGCTCTCATGAAGAAGCCCAGACCACCCAGGCCGGACACCTGGATGCCGTTCTACATCGGCGACTATTTGCGTGACACGGGCCACCTGACCACCATCGAACACGGCTCGTATCTGCTGCTGCTGATGCACGCCTGGAGCAATAATGGTGTGCTCCCCAACGACGAAGTTCGGTTGCGCAACATCGCAAAGATGAGCGTCAGAGAGTGGAAGCGTTCATCGCACACTTTGATGGCGTTCTTCTACGTGGAAGGCGACACCCTGAGGCACCGTAGGATTGACCGGGAACTAGCCAACGCCGTTGAAATTACAGAGCAAAAGAGTGCGGCCGGCCGCATTGCCGGTCTGGCTTCCGCAGCTAAAAGAGCGGCCGAACGGTCCAACGAAAATTCAACGACCGTTGAACAGAAATCCAACGGTCGTTCAAATTCCGTTGACGTTTCGTTGCAACGGTCGTCAACACCTTCACAATCACATACACCTTTAGAGAAAGAAACCTCCCTTCGGGAGGCAAAGAAACCCGACCAACCGCGCCAGAAGGCGCGCAGCCAAATCAGTCCCGATTGGAAACCAACCGCTGCGGGGATCGCCTACGCCCAGGCCAGGGGCGTCCAACCGACCGAGGTCCGGGCGTTCAAGGATTTCCACATCGCCAAGGGTAACACCATGGCCGACTGGGATGCGGCATGGCGGACGTGGTGCAACCACGCGGTGAAATTCGGGAACGCGGCTCCGTTGCTGAAACCGCGCGACGACGTCGCAAGCCCAATGGTCGGGGGGTTCTGAGTGAGCGACTTTGCGGCGACCTTCAAGCAACTCGTCGTGCCCCGGCTGCGGCAAATGTGCATCGACCACGGTTCGTCGGTCGCTCATGGCCTGGAGACGTTTTCGGACGCGGCAAGCAAGGTGCTCGGTGCTGCAACGACCCTCGGAGCCACCCGGTTGCCGGGAACGCTTTTCGAGGAATTGGAAGACCATCTGCTGACCACGCTGCTCACCGCGGCCGTGGACGTTGAAACCAAACTTTGGGGGTAGAATGGCCAACTTTTTCGATCCACCACCAGAAGACCCGATCCTGTTCAACGCCGAAGCGTTGTCCCAATCCGATGAGGCGGTGATCTGTCGCGACCGTGACGAGGTATCAGCGCTGACTGAGTCGGGGGTCGTGGCCGCGGTCACGGTGCTCGGAGGGAACTGGCTGAAGGTGCTCGGGGAGAACTCGGATGCCCTGAGCAAACTCCGCAAGATCACCATTGCGTTGCCGGATGGACCAATGCGCGAGGAGGTTGCTCGCCGGCTCGGCCGGCATCGGTGCTGGCTGGTCGATCGACCGATTGTGGAAATCTACGCCATGGAATCGGCTCTCGGCGTGCTCAAGGCTTTGGCGGACGCCACGCCATACCCGATCGAGGGCGTGCAGCGGGTGACCGAGGGAAGTCTCCTGAGGCTGCGCAGGAGACCTGCGCCGAAGACGATGACGACCGGGACCCAGAACACCGACGACATTCTGAAGCTCCCGACCGAGGGACGGTTGATCGTGATCACCGGCATCCCGAGCCATGGCAAAACGTCTTGGACCCGGTTCGTGATGGTGCACACCGCATCGCGGCATAGCCGGCGCTGGTGTGTGTTCTCGCCTGAGAGCCAGCCCTGGGAGGAATTCGTTTCGCAGTGCGCGGAGTCATACCTCGGAAAACCGTTCTACCCAGTCGGCAACATCGAGGCGATGACGGACGAGGAAATCAACGAGACCGAGGCGTTTCTGCGGGACCGGGTGACGATGCTGGTTTGTGACGCTGAAGGGCAGGCGCCGACGCTCGATTGGTTGTTGGAACGGTTCAGTGCCTGTGTGCTGCGGTTCGGCGTGACGGATTGTTTGATCGACCCGTGGAACGAGGTTGAGCAATTGCGCGGCGATATGAGCGAGACCGACTACATCGGCCGCAGCCTGCAACGGCTGAAGGCGTTCGGCTTCCGTTACGGGGTGAATATCTGGATCGTTGCCCATCCGGCCAAGCCGGCACCGCAGCGGCCGAACGAGAAACTGGCAGCGCCGGGACCGTATTCGATCAATGGTTCGTCTCATTGGGCGAACAAGGCGGATCTGGGCCTCACGATCCACAGTCCGGACCCAGGCCTGTCGCAGTTACACCTTTGGAAGTCCCGGTTGCGGCGCTGGGGGCAGCGCAGCGGCCAGCCGGCAATCATGAATTACGACCAACTGACGGGGGTCTATCGGACCTACGTCAAGCCCAAGACCGAGGGCGATCCGGTTGGCGACATGCAGCCGGGGCTCTGGACGTCATGAGCTACGCCAGCCCGGTTGCCATCGGCCGCGCCAATGCCGTGGGGCTCAATCTGAGCCTTTCCAACTGGCGGGATATCTTTCTGGCGATCACCGACACCATGAGCGAGGAACGCGCCGCACCGCACGTGACAGCGTCTTTCGTGGGCAAGGTGCGAGACGGCGGGGAGCGCTGGCGTATCGCCATACCCTCGCGCGAGTTCGACGTGATCTACGACCCGGCAATTGCCCGGATCGTGCTGGTGATCCGGTCGCGTGACCCGGACGCGCAGCCCGCAGTCCTGCCAAAGCCCACGCCACCACTGAGAGGCAAAGCCGCAGAAAGGATATTGATTGATGCCTGAATTGGCTGTCAGGGGCACGCTTACCGAGGTCGGGTGGGAACCATCGGCCGATTTAACGGAGGACGAATGGAAAGCGGTTGGGGAAACCCTCGGCCGGATGGACCGGAGCGTGTCTTGGTGGATTGGGGATTGGTGGGCGTTCGGCGAGCATAGTTACGGAGACCGAAAGGCGATTGTGGAACGTCCGGAATGGTCAGGTCCTGGTTTCCAGGCGTGCCGTGACGCGGCTTTTGTAGCTCGTGCGTTCTCAATGTCGCGCCGGCGCGACGTTCTTTCGTTCAGCCATCATCGTGAAGTCGCGGCGCTTGAGCCTGCGGAGGCAGATGCGTTACTCGATCTTGCCGAAGCCAATCGTTGGTCGAAACTTGGGCTTCGGGGTGAAGTGCATCGGCGTAATGTGACGATTGGCGCACAACCTTCGGCACAGACAGGGCAGGTCGAGGACCTGTTTCAGGCAGTTGCTGGCGGCCGGAAATGGGGCTGCATCTACGCCGATCCGCCCTGGCTCTACGACAACCAGGGGACCAGGGCGTCAACTGGGAACCATTATCGGGGAATGACGATCGAGGAGTTGTGCCTGTTACCAGTTAAAGCTCTGGCGGCCGATGACGCGCATTTGCATTTGTGGACCACCAACGGCTTCTTGTTCGAGGCACCGCGACTGTTCAAGGCATGGGGGTTCGAATTTCGGAGTTCGCTCATTTGGATAAAGCCGCAGATGGGCATCGGGAACTATTGGCGGAATTCGCACGAAATATTATTGACGGCGATCCGGGGGAAGGCGAAGCGCTTCAATGATCACTCGCTGATGTCGTGGTTTCAATGTGACCGCGGTGCCCACAGCGCCAAGCCCGAGCAGGTTAGGGATATGTTGAGGCGAGCGAGCCCTGGTCCGTATCTGGAATTGTTCGCTCGTCGAAGGGCTGAGGGGTGGGATAGCTGGGGTGACCAACTAGAGCACGATTTGTTTTCAGGGGAGAGAGCGGCATGAATGGCTTCGCAAAAGCCTCTTTGGTCGAGGCTCGGGGGCTCGCGATATTGATGCCCTACCTTGTTGAACGTGCTCACGAGGGGCGCGTGGTGCGGACCTCAAAAGGCAATCTCTCCAAACATCTTCAAGCCTCGTTCGGCGACGTCATGCTCAATACAGACGAAGAGACGGTCCATTCGTTGGAAATCAAGGTCGAGGAAGAAAATCGGACGGGCAACCTATTTCTCGAAACATGGTCCAACCGAAACCTGGATAATCGAGACAGTCACTCTGAGCGCGGTTCCAAGCCAGGTTGGATGATCAGCCAGCGGGCGGATTTCCTGCTTTACTATTTCCTGTGTTCCGACGAATTGTTCACCATTCCGTTTTTCCGACTGAAGCGCTGGGCATTCGGGTTCGAAGCCAGTCCTGGTCGTCAGATTGATGGTCGGATCTACAAATACGACGAGAAGCCCCAGGCAAAATACTCACAGCTAAATGACACATGGGGTCGCTGCGTCCCCATCTCCGTCCTTGAGAAGGAAATCAAACTGAAACGCACGAGTGTCCGTCAGCTTGGCCTAGATTTTGACGATGCTGGATAATCCCAAGGTCGGCCAGCACGTCAGAGTGATCGAAGAATACCGCGACGAGTGGCCGGTCAACGGGTTGGCGCACACTGACGGCGAGGTTATCGGCGTCGGCCGCTGGCCAATGGTGCGGTTCAAAGGTCGAAACGAGATAATTCACGTCCCGCACAAGTTCCTGGAGTTGATCTGATGCCGTTCGCTCGCGCCGCCATGGTGATCCCAGCCGGCCATCAATGCGCCCATTGCGGCAAGTATGGCGCGACCTGGAAGGCGGCCGTGGCAACCCCGGACGATAGCTGGGAGTGCTATCGGTATTGGTGCAACACCACGTGTCACGCAAACTGGGGCACCAATCAGGACCCCTCCGTCAACAGGGCACCGAAACAGACATGATGCGAATTCTTTCCCTCGGCGCTGGGGTTCAAAGCACCACTCTGGCGTTGATGGCAGCACATGGCGAAATCGGGCCAATGCCTGACTGTGCGATATTTGCTGACACTCAGTGGGAGCCGCAGGCGGTTTATGACCATCTCGCGTGGCTGCGGTCGCCCAATGTGTTGCCGTTCCCGGTTCATATTGTCTCGGCCGGCAGTCTCCGGCAGGCGATTGTGGAGAAGGCGACCGGGGTGCAAGGCCGATTTGCGGCCGTGCCGTTCTTCACCGGGCCGACTGCTGACAACCCTCGCGGCGGCATCGGCCGGCGACAATGCACGCGAGAATACAAGATCGACCCGATTGCAAGAAAGTGCCGGGAACTCCTTGGATATCGGCCAAGGCAAAGAATACCGCCCGCTGCCGTCGAAATCTGGGTCGGGATCAGCCTGGACGAAATCCAACGGATGAAGCCCGCTCGGAATACGTGGCAGGTCAACCGGCATCCGTTGATCGAAAAGCAGATGACCCGGCAGGACTGTCTGCAATGGCTTTCGAGAGCCGACTACCCGCAGCCGCCAAAGTCATCGTGCATCGGCTGCCCGTTTCACCACAATGAGCAATGGCGGCAAATGCGCGACACCCGGCCGGAAGAGTGGGCCGAAGCCGTAGAGGTTGACCGGCTAATCCGGGCGAAGGGCACGCTCCGAGGCATGAACTCGGAACAATTCATGCACTCGGACCGTGTTCCGTTGGATCAGGCGAATATCGACCGGCTGCAACCGGGCGACCTGTTCAACATGGAGTGTGAGGGGATGTGCGGCGTATGAGGGTGGAACCGTGCTGGTCTTCCAAGGGCTCGCCATCGTCATCGACCGGGAAAACCTTGGCCTGGACTGCCCACGGCATGTCGTTGCTCTCAAGCCGTTCATTGGCCTCGGCGACCGCGGCCTCCTTGCTGTCATATTCGCGCGGGTCGATATCGCCTGCGCCCTTCTCGTCCGAATAATCAATCATGAACTTCATCGACAGTGCTCCTGGTTTTAACCGGTCAGGGTCTGCCAACACTGGGGTATTCCGTCAATGAGAAAGTGCCGCGTTTTTTCGGTAGCGCGGCATTTGGCGGTGGACACACACCGTCGGAGGCTCCCTCGGCCGGCGTGGGCTTCGGCTGCACGCCGGGGGGAGGCTCTACTTGCTGACACGTGAGGGCGGGCCGCTCCGGTCGCGGGTGCACCGGCAATGGGTCTGCGACCTGGGGTGCGGGATACCCGGCTGTCACGAGCGGCCGATCCATGCCCACCACCATCGGTCTGCGGCGACCGCTGGGACGGGTGTGAAACCGTCAGATGTTTGGTGCACAAATCTCTGCTGGCGTCATCATCATGAATTACACCAGACCGGGGCCAAGTCCTTCGAACGAAAACATGCTGTCAATCTGCGGGAACACGCCATTTGGCTGGCGCTGCAATCACCCGATGACCGGATCAGAGAAGCAGCCCGCGCGATTGCATGAAGTCGATCATATCCCTGGCTTGTTTGCTGGTGTTACACGGCGGGCAAAGTAGTTGGACATTGGCCGGAACATGCCGGCCGCCCTTCGATAAGGGCACGATGTGGTCCAGATGGTAGTTCTTCGGCAGTTTGGCCCGGCAAGCTGCACACCGCTTCTTCTGGGCCTTCAATATCCTGGCGACGGTCCCCCTGGGCAGTTTTTGCCCCTTCACACCGCCACGGCGATTTTGACGCCACTCGCGGACTTTTTCAGGGTTCGCCTTGCGATATGCCCGGAGGACTGCGGCTGTCTCGCCGCTTTCGGTTCGACGGCGAGCGTATCCCTTTCGGCCACCTTTCCACTTCGGGTGGGCCTCGCCGCTAAGCACCTTCATCGACCCATCGGCAAACATCCGTTTGCGGGTGGCGCCTCGCCTTGCAAGCGCTTCTGGCGTCCAAAGAGACTCCAATCGGGCGCGGTTGCACTTCTGGGAGCAAAAGCGACCGTGACCGATCGAGACTTGATAGCGCCTCGGCGTGAAGGGGTCGCCGCATGTTTCGCAATTGCGGGTCAGGTCACTTGTCATCGACGGAGTTTAGCAGCCCCCGGTTGACACGCCGGGGGCTCTTTTGTTTGGTATTCCGATGCCCGGTCATAAGCAAGAAATGTCGGAAGAGCAACGCTTGTTCTGGATCAGGCATCGGCCTGAGATGTGGCCTCAATCGTCCCGTTGGTGGGGGAAATCAGCGGAACATCCGGCCGATGACAATGCCCAGAAGGATGCACAAAAGGACATGGACCCACTGGTATTCGTGCCAGTAGACCAGCCACCGCTCCTTAAAGCCCTCCCTGAACACAGCCCAGAACGACGGCGGTTCGCGATAGATCGCCATCGGATACCGCATCTCCCGCGTTTGGCGGCGGATCAGCCTGTAAGGCATCATGGCGTGGTCTCGAAAACGTGGCACACAAACGAGCCGCCATGGAACAGCACCGTCCCGAGGAACTCGCTATAACCCTCGGGGATCTCTTCACCCGTCATAACCGAATCAAACTGACGCGTGACCGGCTCCAATCCGTCATTGCGAGTTGGGACCGCGACCCACAGTTCGAGGTTCTCGTGTTGGTTCCCCACGGATAATACGCGGGCCTTCGCCGGCAGAGAGATTATGCTCCGTCCTGCTAATTCGAGAGGGTATTTGTGAACAACCTGTGTCATGCCCGTTCCCCCTTGAGCCGTTCCATTTCGTGCCTGGGTATCATGGTGCTGGTGATTTCGACCCAGTCCTCCCCTGACAGGATCGGCGCGAACAAGACCGTCGCCTCGTCCTCCGATTGGTCGATGCCAGCCTTCGGCCACCTGACGATCGCCGGCAGTCTGTGCAGGCGGGCCATCTCCGCGAGGTAAGCGCGTAGCTCTGGAGCGCGGTGTGCGTCCCGTCGATCCGGATCAACCCAAACCTGGATCACCTTCACCAATTGCCCGTTGATGAATATGTCGTGCAGGCAGCAATCGACCGCATACCCGGAGAGATCGGGCCGCTTCAGTATCTGGGCCTCGGGCTGGTAGAGCCATGCGCAGTTCCAGGCCGCACACACGTCCGGACGCTGCTTGTAGATCCCGCAACCCTTGTGCTTCAGGTGCACGCACCGGACCCCGCCCGGCTTGTCGAGCGGGCTTTCGACCGGGACCACGATGCAACAGAAATTGCAGTGACCGCATTGCCGGCCCGCTTGCCTGCGGCCGAAGATGGACCAGCCCGGCACGTTCTTCGGGCTGGCGTTCCCGCGAGCGATTTGCTCGTCCGTCAGGTATTCCATCTGATCAGCAAGTGTCTCTGTCATCGGCCGGTCCCCACATAGAGGATTGTCACGGCGGCCAGGAAGGACACCAGAAAGGCATAGCCAAGGTGCTTTATGGCCTGTTGCCGTTGCCTGCGCCGCCAGTCCGGATAGCGCCGGCTACGCCAGGTCGGATTGTATCGGTAACCCAGCATGGTCACTCCCCCCGGCAGGTTGTGGTGTAGCCCCAGGGCGTGCGCTCAGTGTCGCACACCGTTTGCCGCGACCGTGGGGGCGGCGTGTAGGCCGGGACTTCCTCATTGGCGAAGCTCGGGACCGTCTCAGGGGAACAGATGACCATGCCGCTAAACGGGCTGCGCTGGCAGTCGGCATAGGCCGGTGCGATCCAGGCAAACAGCGCGGCGGTCAAAAGGATCGCTCTCATATCCAAACCTCCACCACGTGCTCATCGCCGGGGAAATGCGTCAGTCCCGGAGGCAAGAGCTTGCGCAGTCGGGCCAGTTCGCTGGCCTGTAGCTGGCAATGGAAGGTGCGGCCGCCGACCGTGGGCTGCGCGACGTAGCAGTCCTCGCCCTTGACCACGGTCCAGGTGACCACGCCGCCCTGGCGCTTGTGCTCCTGCTGGAAGGACATGGCCTCAGGCCGGGATATCAGTTTGGGGGCGCGGCGGTTGTAGCTCTGTTTTCTGGGCCGGCGTTCGTAGACACCTTTTGGCATTGGGTTCTCCTTTGGTGGCGTAGGTTCCACATCAATCGGCGCAGCCAGCAACGGCGGCGCATCTCGTCATGGTCTGGGGATTTGTTCAGGAGGCGGAGTTCGGCCTTGCCCCACCAGTTGGCGATCAAGTCGTCGATGGGGTTCCAACTCATCACGGTATATCAGATCCGCTTGATCGCAGCGGTGCAGAAGTCCGCCACGAACTGCGCGTGCTCGCGTATCTGCTCCAGGCTCAGGCGCACATTGTGTTCGCTCGCGCGGTTGTCCCGCATGAGTTGCATCAGGCTGCAAAGGTCGCTGGGCAGTCGGGTCGCGGACTG
>Ga0209166_10003373_pt1 | contig 11571 bp, 12 predicted proteins | sample Coa_R1_3_FD_187151 | JGI IMG/M metagenome (GOLD analysis project Ga0209166, IMG submission 187151) | Surface soil microbial communities from Centralia Pennsylvania, which are recovering from an underground coalmine fire - Coalmine... | ecosystem: Environmental > Terrestrial > Soil >... | reverse complement strand
CGGACCTTCCCTGCTGACGCCATCATCATCGCGACCGGCGGCATCGGCGCCATCTTCGGCAAGTCGACCAACTCCGTGGTCTGCACGGGATCAGCACAATCGGCGTTGTACCAGCAAGGATGCTTTTACGCGAATGGCGAATTTATTCAGGTCCATCCCACGTCGATTCCGGGCGAAGACAAGCTGCGGCTGATGTCTGAATCGGCGCGCGGCGAGGGCGGGCGTGTCTGGGTGCCGAAGGCAGCGGGCGACAAGCGCGATCCGAAGTCGATTCCGCAGAGCGAACGCTGGTACTTTTTGGAAGAGTGGTATCCCAAGTACGGCAACCTGGTGCCGCGCGATGTGGCGACACGAGCGATCTTCAAGGTCGTTTACGAGTACAACCTCGGCATTGACGGCAAGCCGATGGTCTATCTCGACCTGACCCACATTGACCGCAAGATCCTCGACAAGAAACTGGAAGGGATTCTGGAAATCTACGAGAAGTTTGTGGGCGACGACCCGCGTGACACGCCCATGAAGATTTTCCCCGGCATGCACTACACCATGGGCGGCCTGTGGGTGGACTACAAGCAGGCCACGAATATCCCGGGAGTTTTTGCGGCGGGCGAGTGCGAGTATCAGTATCACGGTGCGAACCGGCTGGGCGCGAATTCGCTGGTATCGTGCATTTTCGGCGGAGGCGTTGCCGGACCGAATGCGGTGAACTATGCGCGCGGGCTGCAGGCTTCGCCGGACGGAAACGGGCACTTCGCGGCGGAACAGAAAAAGCAGGAAGAGAATAATGCCCTGCTGATGAAAAACGAAGGCACCGAGAATCCCGTCAAGCTATGGCGCGAACTGGGCGAGTTGATGACCAAGGATTGCACGGTCATCCGCTATAACAAGAACCTGCAGCAGACCGATGCCAAGCTGGTCGAGTTTCTCGAGCGCTATCGCAAGATCAACCTGAGCGACCGCACGCTGTGGGCGAACACGACGGTGGTCTTCGCACGCCAGCTTTATAACATGCTGCAACTGGCAAGGGTGATCGCGCAGGGAGCGCGCATGCGCGACGAATCGCGCGGGGCGCACTACAAGCCGGATTTCCCCGAGCGCGACGACAAGAATTGGCTGAAGACAACCAAGGCGTATTTCGCTCCGGACGCGGATGAACCGAAGTTCGAGTTCGAGCCGGTGGATATTTCGTTGATTCCACCGCGCGCGAGGAAGTACTGAGGTACACGTAGCGGCGGACGCATTCGTCCGCACGCCGAGGCGCGAAGTGCGGCCTACCCGGACGAATGCGTCCGGGGCTACGTGGCTGGATAGAGACAAAGCATGGCTAATGACAAATCCGTCATCATAAAAATCAAGCGTCAACTCACTCCCAACTCCAAGTCGTTCTGGGAGGAGTTCTCCGTTCCCTACCGGCCGAACATGAACGTGATTTCGGCGCTCATGGACATTGCCGCCGATCCGGTCACGCGCGACGGCAAGGCGACCACGCCTATCACCTACGACTCCAATTGCCTGGAAGAGGTCTGCGGGTCGTGCGCCATGTTGATCAACGGCAAGGCGCGCATGGCGTGCTCGGCGCTCATTGACCAACTCGAGCAGCCGATCCGGTTGGAGCCGTTTTCAAAGTTCCCGGTCGTGCGCGATCTGGCGACCGACCGCAGCGTGATCTTCGAAAATCTCAAGGCGGTAAAGGCGTGGGTCCCGATCGATGGCACGTATGATCTGGGCTCCGGTCCGCGCATGACCGCCGAGGAACAGGAATCCGCCTATCCGCTTTCGCGGTGCATTTCCTGCTGCTGCTGCATGGAGGCGTGCCCGCAGTTTAACGAGGACACGGGCTTCGTAGGTGCGGCCACAATTTCGCAGGTTCGGTTGTTTAATACGCATCCCACGGGCAAGGCTCTGAAGCGCGAACGACTAGCGGCGCTGATGGGCGATGGCGGCATCCAGGAATGCGGCTACGCGCAGAACTGCGTTGAGGTCTGCCCCAAAGACATCCCGCTGACCAAATCAATTTCCGAAGTTGGCGGGCAAGTTATGGCACAGGCGCTGGGTGACCTTTTGCGGCGCTGATTTTTGTCATTTTTGCTACAACCGCAGGCAGGGACACATCATCCAAACCGCGCCAAGTCGTAGCTGGCAGCCCACATAGGCTGGCTGTTGTGGAAGTTGGAAAGTGGCCCATCACCTGCCACTAATTCAGTGGGGCCCGTGCTTATGAGGGGTCAGTAACCGGCACAGTAACTACGCCGGAGTACCGTCGACCTGAGTACGCAAGTAATGGCCGGCGGGAGGGAACGAGTTGGTCCCCTTGACAGCATGGCTTAGAATAGCGGCACCTCGCCCCAGAACAGAACTGTAGGAGCGCAAGACTTTCGTGAAACGCACTGCCAAACTTCAAGTTGCATCACTGCTCCTGCTGGCGCTGGTGTGCGTGGGGATGCCCAAGTCTGCGTTTGCCGTACATCATGCGGTTCTGCAGCATCCACACCGGCGGCACTTCCGCTGGCTGCGTTGGAATCCGATGTTCCGGCCATCGCATGAGTCGCTTTTGATTCAGAATGCAGAAGTCGATCGCCTGAACCTGCCGCGCATTCAGGACGAGACTGAACTTGAAGCCCTGAAGGCGGACGGCTCGCTGCTCGAGATCCAGGCCGGAGATATGTTGCGGTTCGATCCGCGGCTCGATCCTTCGCGGCGCTTCTGCCGTCCGTGGACACTTGATTTCGTCAATGATCTCAGCCAGGCTTATTACAATCGCTTCCACCAGCAGATTCAGGTGAACTCAGCGGTGCGCACCGTGAAGGTGCAGAGGAAGCTGCGACGGCACAACCGCAACGCCGCGCCGTGGGACGGTGACACCGCTTCGTCGCATCTAGCGGGCGTGACGGTTGACTTGCAACGCCGCGGCATGAGCAAGGAGCAGGTGCGCTGGATGGAGCATTACCTGTTCTACATGAAGGCCCTCAATCTCGTGGAACCCGAAGAAGAACGGCACCAGTGGGTCTTCCACGTGATGGTCAGCGGGCATTATTCCGAGTGGCGGGACACGCAGAGTATTGTTCCGATCGAGCGGCCGGATCAGGACAAGCCAGAACAGAATAAGCCGGCGGCCGAAGTGGCCATGGGCGCGGGCGGCAAGTAGAACATCAAGTTTCAAAGTTTGGCAAGTAGCTCCCTCCTTCTGAATCCGTTACGATTCCCTTCTTATGATTGTTCTCATGGCTGGATTGCCAGCTACGGGCAAGAGCACGCTTGCGCGCGAGTTGGCTCGGCGAACGTCGGGCCGAGTGTTGAGCAAAGACGACGTGCGGCATGCGCTCTTTTTAACCGGCGAGATCGAATACTCTACCGGGCAGGACGATTTCTGCCTGCAGCTGATGCTGGAAACGGCGGCCTATCTTTTGCCGCGGAATCCCGGGCAGAAAATCTTTCTAGACGGACGTCCGTTTTCGCGGTGATATCAGATCGAAAATGTCCTGACCGCAGCCGCTTCCCTGCACCAGCCGTGGCGAATAGTGGAATGCATCTGCTCCGACGAAACGGTGAGACAGAGGCTTGAGGCGGACGCGAAAACGGGCAATCACCCTGCTGGCAATCGCAACTACCAGCTCTATCTCGAGGTCAAGGCGCGGTTCGAAACCATCACGCATCCCAAGATCGTGATTGATACTGATCAACCGTTGGAAGTCTGCATCGCGCAGGCCCTGCAAGGCCTTTAACCACAAAGGGCACGAAGGTCCACGAAGGAAACCTGGTTTTGTCTCGCCGCGGGGCACACTATACAATCGAAAACTTGCCCGCATCTCAGATCGGGCGACAACTATGACAATCAAGTCTGTTTTGTTTGCGGCATTGGTCTGTTCGTTCGCCGTGGGGCAGGCACCCGAGAAATCTTCAACCCGGCAAGAGAAGCCCATCAGCGCTCGGGCCGGACAAATTCATAACTCCGCTCTGGTTATTGATACGCACGCCGACACGCCCCAGCGGTTCGTGGACGAAGGATACGACATCGGCTCAACCGATCCCAAAGACGTCGGCCACATCAGTCTGGACAAGGCGCAAGCCGGAAATCTGGACGCGGAATTTTTCTCGATCTGGGTGGATCCCGAGACCAACCAGGGTCATTTCGCAAAACGCACGTTCGATCTGATCGATTCCGTGTACGAACAGGCGGCGCGCCATCCCGACCGCATGATGATGGCGTTTTCGACTGCCGACATCGAGCGTGCCCACCGCGAACACAAGTTCGCGGCCTGTATGGGGATCGAGGGCGGGCATTCCATCGAAAATGATATGCGCCTGCTACGCGATTATTACCGGCTTGGCGTGCGCTACATGACGCTTTCATGGTCGAACACGAACGAGTGGGCGGACTCTTCCGGCGACATTGACGATCCCAAGATCCAGCATCACAACGGGCTCACCGACTTCGGCAAGCAGGTGGTCCTGGAGATGAACCGTCTCGGTATGATGGTGGATATTTCCCATGTCGCTGACAAAACTTTCTGGGATGCCATTGCCACCACCAAGGCTCCGGTGATTGCGTCGCATTCGTCGGCGCGAGTGCTGGTCAATGCGCCGCGCAACATGACCGATGACATGCTGCAGGCAGTAGCAAAGAATGGCGGGGTCGTGCAGGTGAATTTTTACAGCGGCTTCGACGACGAGAATTATCGCAAGGCGGTGGAAGCTCAGGCGAAAGATCAGGCCGAAGCCATCCACAGATATCTCGATGAGCAGAAGTCGCAGGGCAAGCCCGTCAACTACATGCAGGTGGACCACATCGAGCGGGAATGGCTCGCGAGGATTCCGCGGCCGCCGTTGAAGTCCCTGATCGACCAGATTGATCACATCGCGAAAGTGGCTGGCGTCGATCATGTGGGGCTGGGTTCGGACTTTGACGGTGTGAGCGGCGCCACACCACAAGGCATCGACTCGGCTGCCGATCTCCCGAAGATCACCCAAGCGCTGCTCGATCGCGGCTACAGCGAAGCGGACATTCACAAAATTCTCGGTGCAAATTTGCTGCGCGTGTTTCGCGAGGTGGAACGCGTGAGCCGCGAGATCCGGGGCGAGTCCGCGAAATAACAGCCAGTTATCGTACAATGCAACGTTGCGCCCCACTCAGCCATGAAACTTTCAGTTCTTAAGGAGCACTCATGCGAAGAACTCTCGCAATTTTAGGAACGATATTGATCGCTGCATCGATGGCCTTCGCACAGACGAAGTCAGCAAGTCAGGCTGCTGCGGCTAAACCAGCGGCAGGCGCAAAGCCCACGACGACAGCGGCTAAACCGACCGCAATTATCGATACCACCGCAGGCAAGATGACATGCACGCTCTTCCCCGACAAGGCTCCGATCGGAGTGGCTAATTTCATCGGCCTCGCCTCCGGGACCAAGGACTGGAAGAACCCGGTCAGCGGCGCCAGCAAGCACGGGGTGCCGCTGTACGATGGCACGATTTTCCATCGCGTGATTCCCGGGTTCATGATTCAGGGCGGAGATCCGGCGGGCACGGGCTCGGGCGCCGATCCAGTTGCACCGTTCAAGAACGAAACCTCTCCTGACTTGCTCTTCGACAAGCCTGGCCGGCTGGCCTACGCCAATGCCGGGCCGGGCACGAACACTTCGCAGTTCTTCATCACCGAGGTACCGTTCACCGGATCACAGGCGAGCGCGCTTAATGGGCACTACACGATTTTCGGACAGTGCGATGATGCTTCAGTTGCGCTGGTGAAGCAGATTGCTGCCATGAGCCGGGATTCGAATGATCGGCCGTACCGGCCGATTCGGATCAATCACATCTCGATTCAGCGCGGAGTTCGGAGCGCTGCGGCGAAGCCGGCCGGAACGACTTCGAAAAAACCAACAGCGACAACGCCAAAGCCGGCGGCGACACCTAACTAACAGCGCTGCCAATTGTCAGGTGCGGCGGCCAGGACGCCTGCCGCGACAGCCGGCAGGATGCAGGCGCCACCGATTTTTTTTATCAACCAAAGAATACTTGAAAGGACATCATGACTCGTCAACCTGGAATGTACGCCACATTTGAGACCAGCGAAGGAATGATTGTGTGCCGTCTGTTTGAAAAAGAGGCGCCGAAAACCGTCGCCAACTTTGTCGAACTCGCAGAAGGCAAGCGCGAATGGACGCATCCTTCCACGCGCAAGAAATCCAAAGACCGGCTGTACGATGGGACAATTTTCCATCGCGTGATTCCCGACTTCATGATCCAGGGCGGCGACCCGCAGGGCACCGGCATGGGCGGCCCAGGGTATCAGTTCGAAGATGAGACCAAGGGCTCGCCGCATAAGTTCGACAAGCCGGGCAAGCTGGCCATGGCTAATGCCGGCCCCAACACCAATGGCTCGCAGTTCTTCATCACCGTCGCGGCAACGACCTGGCTGACCGGCAAGCACACGATCTTCGGCGAGGTGGTTGAGGGCCAGGACGTGGTGAACAAGATCACCGCGCTGCCGCGCGGCCGCAATGATCGTCCGAATAAGGATGTGGTGTTGAAGAAGGTAACGATCGAGAAGGGGTAGCACTACTCGCGGGCTGAAACTGATGGCCTACTTTTCTTCTTCGAGGTACCGACTGGTACCACGACTGCAAGAGGTTCGCCCGAATGCGTAACGAGGATTGGTTTGCGAGTTCTTCTCACCCGCTCCAGCATTATTGAGGCATTTCGCCGGAACTGCGTGAATGGCACTTCTTTCATGGCACTAAGGATTCCATCGTCAGTTGCGTCCAACGAGTTTAGGAGCTCACTTCTTGGTTCGCGGCTTCTGGCAATCGATCGTCTGGCGCAGTTTCTCTGATTGTTCTGATAACTTCTTCGATTGCTCGCCGAGGGCATTAAGGAAAACCTGAAGAACTGGCATACTGCCTGTGTCTAAGCCCTTCAAGACGCCGTTGTTGCTAATGGAACCTCCGGTAGCCTTAGATACATCTATCTCAACGTAGGGCGGCCCCAGAAGGCCCTCCGTGGCAATCGTAGCGGTTGAGTCGTTGGGAATCCTGGCCGCATAGCGGGAGTCTAGTTTCAAAAGCACTTCAACCGGTTGCTCCCCTAGGCGGGAATCTAAACTTACGTTTTTGACTGCTCCTACTTCGAGACCGTTCGCACGAACCTTGGCGTCGGGCTTGAGACCTTGCGCGTTGTGGAAGTACGTACGGATGATCACCTGATGGGCATGGCTTCGCTGGACAAGCCATATGAGCGTTCCAGCCGCCACGAATGCCAGGACCAGCAGCGCCTTCCGTGTCATCATTGAGAAGCCTACCACAGGAGCTATAGAGCGGAAACATCTTGCAGGCACTCTCGGCACGAGCGAAACTCGTGCCCTTCCCCGTTCTCGCGCCGACTCTCCGATTTTCCCGAGGTAGCCCGCTCACACGCCGATCACGCCGCACAACTCCTTCACCGCGGCCGCACTCTTGTCCAGCCCAGCTTTCTCTTCCGGCGTCAGCTTGATTTCGATGATCTGCTCAATTCCCTTTGCGCCCAGCTTTACCGGCACTCCGACATACAGGCCGTTGATGCCATACTCGCCTTGCAGGTAGGCGGCACAAGTCAGGATCTTCTTTTTGTCTTTCAGGATGGCTTCGACCATTTCGGTGGCAGCAGCGGACGGCGCATAGTAGGCTGAGCCGGTCTTGAGGTATTTCACGATTTCTGCGCCGCCGTCGCGTGTGCGCTGAACCAGAGCCTCGAGACGGCTCTTTTCGATCAGTTCGGTAATCGGAATGCCTGCGACGGTTGAATAGCGCGGCAGGGGGACCATGGTGTCGCCGTGGCCGCCGAGCACGAATGCGGTGACGTTCTCCACGCTGACTTTCAGTTCGGCGGCAATGAAGGCACGGAAGCGGGCGGAATCAAGCACGCCAGCCATGCCGATGACTCGCTCGCGGGGAAATCCGCTGAGCTTATAGGCAGCCTGCGCCATGGCGTCGAGAGGATTCGAGACCACGATCAGGATGCAGTTGGGCGAATTCTTCACCACCTCGCCTACCACCGCTTTCATGATGTTGTAGTTGGTATTGAGCAAGTCGTCGCGGCTCATGCCCGGCTTGCGCGGGATGCCCGCCGTTATCACCACGATGTCGGAGTTTGCCGTGTCATGGTAGGTGTTGGTTCCGATAATGCTGCTATCACGTTTTTCGATCGGCATGGCTTCGAGCAGATCGAGTCCCTTGCCCTGCGGGACGCCTTCAATGATGTCGATGAGAACGACGTCGGCGAGTTCTTTCGATGCAATCCAGTGAGCCGCAGTCGCGCCTACGTTGCCTGATCCTACGATGGTTACTTTCTTGCGCATGAGAATTCCTTTTTGGCCACGGATCTCCGCGGATTCACACGGATAAATCTCGATATTTGTTGATCTGTGAAAATCCGTGAAATCCGTGGCGAATGAATTTGAAAAACTACACCAGTACGCCCGCGCCCATGTTTTCGATCATGTGTCCGGCGAACTCGCTGGTCTTAACTTTCGTTGCACCTGGCATCAGGCGCTCGAAATCGTAGGTCACTTTCTTCTGCTCGATGGTCCGCTCCATGCTCTGCTCGATCAGGTCGGCAGCTTCGTTCCAGCCCAAGTGGCGGAACATCATCACGCCAGAGAGAATCACGGATCCGGGATTGATGACGTCCTTGTCCGCGTACTTGGGCGCAGTGCCGTGTGTGGCTTCGAAGATCGCATAGCCATCGCCGATGTTTGCCCCGGGAGCGATGCCGAGTCCGCCAACCTGCGCGGCGCAAGCATCGGAGATGTAATCGCCGTTCAGGTTCGGAGTCGCCAGCACCGAATATTCATCGGCGCGCGTGACCACCTGCTGGAAGATCGAGTCAGCAATGCGGTCGTTGATCATGATCTTCTTCTTCCACGCGCCTTTGCCGTGGGTCGCGCCAATCGCGTCGAGCACCGCCTTCACTTCTTTTTCCACGCTCTGGCGGAAGGCCGGCGGCGCGAACTCCATGCCGGGCTCGATCATCTCCGCGTTCTGCGCCACCGTGAGTTTCGCGTCTTTGTCTTGGTTGTCGAGAATCCAGCTCTCGCGCTCGGTCACAATCTGGTCGCGGAACTCTTCAGTCGCGATCTCGTATCCCCACTTGCGGAAGGCGCCTTCCGTAAATTTCTGGATGTTGCCCTTGTGAACAAGAGTTACGGTCTTCCGTCCGGATTCGAGCGCGTGCTGAATCGCCATCCGCACCAGGCGTTTGGTTCCACTGACGGACATGGGCTTGATGCCGACGCCCGAGTCCAGGCGAATCTGCTTCTTTCCGGACTTGAGCATGTCTTTGTTGAGAAATTCGATCAGGCGGGCGCAGTCGGCGGTTCCCTGTTCCCATTCGATGCCGGCGTAAACGTCCTCCGTGTTCTCGCGAAAGATCACGACATTCATGCGTTCCGGGTGCTTCACCGGCGAAGGCACGCCTTTGTAGTACTTCACCGGGCGCACGCAGGCGTAGAGGTCGAGAATCTGGCGCAGAGCAACGTTGAGAGAGCGGATGCCTCCGCCCACGGGGGTGGTCAGCGGGCCTTTAATAGCCACGCGAAATTCGCGGATGGCGGCAACCGAGTCGTCGGGCAACCAGTTATCGAATTTGGCCTTGGCCTTTTCTCCGGCAAAGACTTCGTACCAAGCCACGCGTCGCTGGCTGTTGTAAGCTTTCTCAACCGCGGCGTTAAATACCCGCAGCGAGGCTTTCCAGATGTCGCGGCCGGTGCCGTCACCCTCAATGAAGGGGATGATCGGATTGTCTGGAATGTCGTACTTGCCGCCCGCGTAGCCGATCTTTTTCCCGTCCGCCGGTATCGCGACCCCGTTATAACTGCCTGCCATGCAACGCCTCCGCTAGGAACGAATCCGCAGCTTGTGTGTGAAAACCAATAATTATAAAGAAATGGGACAGGGGAAGCATCTTGAGTGTAGCGTTTTTAATCAGCCACCGTTCAATTCTGCTCAGAGCCAGCACAGGAGAAAGGTTCCACTCCAGAACGACTCGCGATTCGCAACAGCTACTTTAGGCCGATTCAATATGAGCCAAGGTGATCGCCGTCACGCCATATCGTGATGGCGTCCACAACTTGGCACGTACTACTGTCGCGGCTTATGGGATAATTCCCGGATTAGTTCTTGGCCGCCTGGGCTCGCGGTCACGGAGGTTTCCTATGGGGTTCCGCAAAGCTCTGCTGGCTCAGTTGCTCGTTGGTCTGCTTTTCGCTGTGGCTGTGTCCGCATTCGCGGCTGACGCTCACGAGCGAACCCAGTTCGGCCGCGACATCACAGTGAATTCCGGTGAAGAAGTCAGCGAGGTTACCTGTTTCGGCTGCAACATCCGTATTCGAGGACATGTGGCCGGCGATGTAACCATTTTTGCGGGTAACATCGTGGTAGAGGACCAAGGTGAAATCGGCGGGGACACGACCGCATTCGCCGGCAGTGTCCGCTTCGAGAAAGGGGTCAAAGCCAGTGGAGACGTCATCGTTTTCGGCGGCCGTTTTTACCGCGACTCCTCCGCGACAGTCGGGGGCGACGTCACTAACTTCAGCGGCTCAGCTTGGCTTCTGCTCATCTTTGGTTTGCCACTGATCCTGCTGGGGGCTTTTATCGCCCTGATTGTCTGGCTGGTGCGGCGCCTCACTAGGCCCGCGGTACCGGCCGCCGCCTAGTTGCGGGATCTACCATCTTCTGGTTCCGAAGGTCTTGCGCACACCAAGACTCATATAGCGGCCCCAAGGGCCGTTGTTGCCGAGGTCGGCCACGCCGAGGCTTGTGTTGCGCGCTCCCAGCCGGTCGAACAGAAAGTGCTGGGTCACGCGAAATTCAAAGCCCTTGTTCAAATAAATCCCCACTCCCCAGGAATGCTCAATCCCGATCGCGTCGGCCGACCAGGTATACAGAAATTGCGGCACGTTTTTCCCGAATAAAAACGTGGGCGCGCCGAATACCATGAAGCGGCGCAGCGGGCCTCGGCCGAACGGTCGCACTTCGAGAATCCCCGACAGCATGTAGCGCGCAAACATGCTGCAGGGCGCATTAGCCCCGCCGTACTGGCCGGCATTACCAGCGCACAGGTTGGGGTCAATCTCATTATGGGGAGGCGAGAGATCGAATTGGGCCCACCCCCAAAACATGTCGCGTGGAAAAAACATCCGTTCGTCGGGATCGGCAGGGTGCCATGTGCCCTGCGAACTGGAGTCTTGAGAACGATCACCTTGAAGGTTCAGGGACGGCGAAACCTGCGCCCCCGCGAATGAGATTAGTACAGGAACCGCCAGAACCCACGCCCACCTTTGCATTTCGCCTCCGCGCTCTTTGACGACAGTCGAACCGGATGTCACCCTAGCCACGGTCCTGGGCCCGAGGCGAAGGCGATGGAATTCATCGAGCAGAGCGGAACATTGTAACGCAGCGACGTTGAAGTCCTTGCGGAGCGGAATTCGAGAACTCAGCGGAGCCCGGGGCTAATCGCAGAAATGGCCCAAGAGGGCCAGCGGCACCTTCTTCCAGAATCCATATCCCATACCGGATTTCTTCCATTCATAATACGTTTATGTTA
>Ga0209166_10003372_pt1 | contig 11572 bp, 7 predicted proteins | sample Coa_R1_3_FD_187151 | JGI IMG/M metagenome (GOLD analysis project Ga0209166, IMG submission 187151) | Surface soil microbial communities from Centralia Pennsylvania, which are recovering from an underground coalmine fire - Coalmine... | ecosystem: Environmental > Terrestrial > Soil > Unclassified... | reverse complement strand
CCGCCCAGATTGGGACGCCAAAGCAGTTGCCATACGAGGCAATGCCGCTGACCACGCCTTCCAGCACCGAGTGGTTGCGATGGACGGTTTTCTGGTCCATTCCTTTTTCGGTGGTGACCGGACCAAAGCGAAGAGAATCCATCACTGCCAGGGGCCGCGCGCCCATGGTAAAGATGTCGCGCAGGATTCCGCCCACGCCGGTGGCCGCGCCCTGAAATGGTTCAATAAAGGAAGGATGGTTGTGCGACTCGATCTTGAAAGCGCAGGCCCAGCCATCGCCAATATCGATGATGCCGGCATTTTCGCCCGGCCCCTGCACCACCAGTTTGCTGCGTGTGGGCAGGCGCTTCAAATGCACGCGTGACGACTTATAGGAGCAGTGCTCGCTCCACATCACGCTGAAAATACCCAGCTCGGTGAGCGAGGGCTCGCGGCCCAGCGCTTTTTTGATTTTTGCGTATTCCTCGGGCGTAATGCCGTGATCGGCAATGACTTCCGGTGTGATGGTTGGCAGAGAAATCGTGGACATGGCTTGCTTCTATTTTCGCACGAGCAAGCTTAGGAAAAGCGCTTTTAGGACGACACGACGGCGGCAAAAGCGAAACCACAAAGAGCAGAGCAGGGTTCTGTTCTATGACCGCAAGCCCAGCAGGCCGCACGACCTAAGGGGGACATGCCTGGGAATGCACTTCCCAGGCATGACTAAGGCAAATACCACTTCGTTGTGTCTTCTTTACGCCGAAACCGCGTGGGCCCGCGTCACCGTTCTAATCGGCTCGGAAAGGCTGTTCATGACGCTGGCAAATTCCTCCAGATTCAGTGATTGTGCTCCGTCGGAGAGCGCATGCTCAGGGGAAGGGTGTACTTCAATAATGAGGCCGTCGGCCCCGGCTGCGAGCGCGGCGCGGCTGGCGGGTTTGATCAGATCACGCCGTCCGGTGCCGTGCGAAGGATCGGCGATCACGGGCAGGTGCGAAAGCGAGCGCGCCAGGGACATGCCCCCCAGATCAAGGGTGTTGCGCATCTCGGTTTCAAAGGTCTTGATGCCCCGCTCGCACAGGACCACGTTTCTGTTGCCGCCGGCCAGCAGATACTCGGCCGCCAGCAACCACTCTTTTACGGTGGAGGAAGGGCCGCGTTTCAGAAGGACAGGCTTGTCGATCTGCCCGAGCTGGCGCAGCAGGCTGAAGTTCTGCATGTTGCGCGCTCCGATCTGCAGCATGTCGGCATATTCGCAAATCATTTCGATATCATCCGTGCACATCACCTCGGTGATCACGGGAAGGCCGGTCTCTTCGCGCACCTGGTGCAGCAAACGAAGCGCCTCTACGCCCAGCCCCTGGAAGTCATAGGGGGATGTCCGGGGTTTGTAAGCGCCGCCGCGCAGCATGGATGCGCCTGCCGCCTTCACGGCCCGGGCGGTGGTAAGCAGCTGCTCATAGGACTCTACCGAGCAGGGGCCGGCAATCACCACGGCCTCATCGCCGCCAAAGCAAACGTCACCCACGAAGACGCGCGTGCGCTCGCTTTTGGCATGGCGGCTCACCAGCTTAAACGGGTGGGAAACCGCCACAACGTCTTCCACCCCAGGCGCGTGCTTCAGCGTCTCCAGGTCTTTGCACGAACCGCCTACAGCGGTGATGATAGAACGCCCGATTCCCCGGGTAATGTGAGGCTTCAATCCAACCTCTTTCACTTTGTTCATGACCTGCTGAATATCAGCTTCCGTCGCGGTAATTGCCATGTTGATGTGCATTTATATCCCCCAAAGCCTTTCTCTTTGTTGATCTGTAACGTGCGCCGTGCCCTTCCCTCGCCCGCAATTCGAGCGTGGCGACCTTCAGGCACGTCTTCTGCTCCAGCCACCTTTTTCCGGCGATCCACCCATGTGTCAATTCCAGGCACTCAGGCCGGCATAAACGGTACTGGAAAAGCAGAAAACTTTCTCTTTCTCTCGTTCAGGGCAAAGCTGGCTGTTTCGGTAAAACACCCATAACATGTCCAGAAAACAAAAAGCCGCGCCCTTCTGGTGCGCGGCTTTTGCGAATTTCTGATGTGTGCTGCTGACTGGCTACTTACTTATCCGTGCCACACACCCTTCGCCCCGCGCAAGTTCTAAATCGCCAATAAAATGTATGTATTGCGAAGCTAAATCGGCTGAGGTGCATGATGAGAAAATGCTAATCCAGAGTTTCTGGAATGTCAATTACAAAAAGTAAGGTTTCTTCATAGAACTCTGGTCGCCACAGCATATATTAAAAAATGATTGACAGGTATTAACAGTGATATATGTGATTCCTATACATTTGAATAGCGCCGAAACAATGAGCTTGCCGGGGGCTGCTTTTGAATATGGCGAAAAGTACTCCAGTGCCTCCTGTTGCGCAAAATTTACGTGGTTAGCATTGACGCCTGAAAATGTAGTCAGTTCATAACTATATGAAATAAAAGGCTTTGTTTCTTCCCGCTCTCACGCGAGCTTTGGCACTTGGAATGTAACAGGTCATAGCGGTACGGGTTATGCAAATCGTGGCGGTCCCTCCCCTGAATGGCTCGCCGCGAACTCTGAACAAAGACCCCAGGTCCGGAGGATTCCGCAATGAAGAAGTTTTACCTGATGTCGCTTCCGCTGGCTGCCGCGCTGATCATTCCCGCAGCAGCCCAGCAAGATACACAGACGACCAACAGCTCGTCACAAAACCAGCAGCAAACCGCGACGCCACCGTCGCAGAATTCAGACCAGCAGCAGTCACTGGCTACCGGCAAAGAGCCTTTGAAATATGAGCGGCACGAGGGTTTCTGGGGGCACCTGAACCCCTTTGCCCGCAAGAAATACGTTCAGCGGCAGGTGGAACCGATTCGCGGACGCGTGAACGAACTGGATGAGCTCACGGCGAAGAACTCGAAGATGATCACCGACGTTGATTCGCGCGCCACCGAAGGCATTCGCCAGGCCATGAGCAAAGCCAATGACGCCGATTCCCACGCCGTGGATGCCGGCAATCGAGCCGGCCAGGCCCAGCAGACGGCTCAGCAGGCCAATGCCCGAATTGACACTGTCTCCCAGGCCGTAACCAAACTCGACCAGTACCAGCCGGTCACTCAGGCTGAAATCCGCTTCCGTCCGGGACAGGCCGTGCTGAGCAAGAACGCCAAAGAAGCTCTCGACCAGATGGCCACCTCGCTCAAAGACCAAAAGGGATTTGTCGTTGAAGTGCAGGGCTTCTCTTCCGGCAGTGGCGTTTCCGCCATTGAGAACTCGCGCCAGCTGGCGCAGTCAGTGGTTCGCTACCTGGTGCTGGAGCACAACGTGCCCGTTTATCGCATTTACACCGTAGGCATGGGCAATGCGCCCATCCAGGCGGAAGATGGTAAAGTCCACCGCACGCGCGGCGGACGCGTGGAGATCAGCCTGCTGAAGAACAACATCGGAGATCTGGCCTCCACCACTCCGGTGGCCACGCCAGCAGACAACACCCAGCAGCAGCCGCAAGGCAAGCCGCCGCTCAACTAACCGCATAACTTTTCGAGTAAACCGGGCCCTCCTGCAAGCGCAGGAGGGTTTCGCTTTTGGGTGAATGTTTTTCTGCCGTGGTTTCATCCACTTCGCGTTTTAGACATATTCATCTGGCACAGCACTACGTCGCGGCCATCACCGGCCATCCCTTTATCACACTCAAATTCCCAAACAACCGTCACCTTTAATTCGCCCGCAAAACTTCTTTTCCGGAAATCAACAACTCAATCTGCTTTAAATCCAACAACTTACCACTGATTTCCGGCGTTCCCGTTTAATGCTGGCAGCAGCAGCTGAATGGCCATTTCTCACCGCTTAAGGATTCCCGGTTAACCCCAGGACGTTACATCTGTAGTATGTCGAGGATTTATCATCCTGTGTTATTTCCTGCTGTCACGTGTGGACCAAGCGCCATGTGGCGCAAGGAGAAGGCAAATAAAATTTATGCACAAGCCTGTAAAGTACGCGGAAAAAGTTCTTACAGCTGCCGCCCGCGGAGCGTGGGCGATTTTTGACCGTGTCAACCGCATTAGTCCCAATCCTTCCTTCACGCCCAAATGGTCTGAAAAGCCGCTGCTGAAATCCTGGGAAAAAACCAAGCCGCCGCTCGGCTGGCCGCGCAGCACGGATTCGCTTTGTCCCCGGTGCGTGCCTGAAATCCGCCAGCAGATCGTGGATGGCAAGCTGCCCCACGAAATTCTGCTCAATGAAAAAGCCGGTGAGATTAAAGCCACCATCGTTGAAAAAGACGGCAAGATCATGATGGTGAAAGATTGCCCCATCCATGGCCACTTTGAAGACGTTATGGCTGTCGACGTGGATTTCTTCAAGCATCTTGAAGAAGTTTTCCCCGGCCGCGACATTCTCGCCCACAATGACGAAAAGCTCCACAATCACGGCACCAGCACCGTAAAGCATGGCCGCGGATCGGTCCTCACCATCGACCTGACCAACCGCTGCAACATGATGTGCGATCCCTGCTTCATGGATGCCAACCAGGTCGGATTCGTGCATGAGCTGACGTGGGACGAAATCAAGACCATGCTGGACAACGCCATTTCCATCAAGCCGCGGCGCCAGATGTCGGTTCAGTTCTCCGGCGGCGAGCCCACGCTCTCGCCTTATTTCCTCGACGCAGTGCGCTATGCCCGCGAAGTGGGCTACAACTCGGTGCAGGCTGCTACTAACGGCATTGAGTTCGCCAAATCGCCTGAGTTCAGCCGCCAGGCCGCCGAAGCCGGATTGCGCTATGCCTATCTTCAGTTTGACGGCATCGGCAACGCCGCCAACTCGCACCGCCAGGTCGGCAACCTGTTTGACGTAAAGCTGCGCGCCATCACCAACCTGCACAATGCCGGTGTGGACATCGTTCCGGTAACCACCATCATCAACGGCATCAACAATGAGCAGGTGGGCCGCATCATTCAGTTCGCGCTGGACAATCCCAAAACCATCAGCTTCCTGAGCTTCCAGCCGGTCTCTTTCACTGGCCGCGACGAAGAAATCACCGATGATCGCCGCCACGCGCAGCGCTACACCCTCAGCCATCTGGCGCACGATGTAAAGAACCAGACTGGTCTGGGCGAACCCAAGCGCGACTGGTTCCCCATCTCCTTCATGTCTACCTTCTCTGACTGGGCCGATCTGATTCACGGACCCCAGGCCGATTGGGGCCAGCTCAGCTGCGGATGCCATCCCAATTGCGGCGTAGGCATGGCCGTGATGATCGACAAGGAAACCAAGGAAGCCGTCCCCGTCACCGCCTTCCTCAACGGCGACAATCTGGCCAAAGACGTGGCTCGCGTGAATGACGCGGCTCGCGGCCGCTTCCTCTCCGTGGTCGGCATGGCTCTGGCCGTGATGAAGAATTATGATCCCTTCCAGTCGCCCACGCACTTCCGCCTGGTGGATCTGCTCAAAAAATTCGACAAGACCTTCGGCGCCACCAAATCAGCAGAGAGCAAATACGGCAGCGTCAAGGGCGAGCGTACCATCGAGGACATCAAAAAGCGCCGCCAGGACCGCTGGAACTTCCTCTTTATTGCCGGCATGTGGTTCCAGGATCTTTACAACTACGATTTCCGCCGCACCGAGCAGTGCATCATCCCCTACGCTACACAGGAAGGTGAAATCAGCTTCTGCGCCTACAATACGGGCGTGGGCTGGCGCAACATCATCGAAAAGATGCACATGACCGCCACTCTCACCAAGTGGTATGAAGAGCACGGCCGTCATGAAATCTTTGCCGGTGGCAAAAAAGTGGGCATGAATGACGAAAGCCACAAGCTGCGGCTGAATGACGATCACGTCCACGCCGGTCGCAACACCACTCTCGACGATCTCGGCATTGCCAAGACCGCTCGCGAAGAGAAGCTGCGCGCCCGCGATGAGAAGATGAAGAAGACAGCCGAAGACGCCCGCATGGAAGCACTCTATCGCGAGCACATTCTGAAAGAGCCCAAACCGCAGGGCGGCTTCGTTCCCCTGGGCGCCATTGCCCCGGTGAATGGCAATACAAAGCCGGCTGCGGAGAAGGAAGAAGTCTTCGGAGACTAAAGCCTTAAACACAGAGAGAGGGCCACGGAGAGAAAAACTTCGTGGCCTTTTTTGTTTCTGACCAGAAATCGAAACTGCAAAAAACACACGCAATAAAATCGGCCTGTTCTGCCTTTTGACTTTCTTTCGTGCTCCTTCGTGTCCTTTGTGGTTACGCTTTTGCGGTGGTTTTCTCTGTGATACTCAGTGCCCTCCGTGGTTAAATTTTAACCATGCGCTTACTTCGCATTTTGATTCCACTCGCAATACTGCTTGCCGGCTGTTCAGGGCCGCCAAAGCACCCGACGTGGAGAAACGCCACCGGAGCGGAGCAATTCGAGCGGCTGATGTGGCAGTCTATGCACGATAAAAACTGGGCTGAAGTAGAGAGTCATCTTGCCCCGGCATTCGTCGGCGTCAACGCGCAGGGCAAGGCTCTCGATCGCGATGGCTGGATTGAACACTGCAAAAGCAACCTGCCGGCTGACTATTCGCTGGGTGAAGTTCAGGTCCAGCCCGCTGGTGGAGACATGATCGTGAGTTACGTGGTCCGGTTCAGTAAGCAAAGCGCTGGCCATGTTACTGGTCTGCGCGTTGTATCCGTCTGGCAGAGCCTGAAAAGAGGCTGGGTGTTGATTTCGCAGTCACACACGCCGGTTTCCTGAAAGCCCAATCCCGCAGAGCTGCCGTTTTCCACGTAAACCGGTGCTCAGCAACCTTTTGTTATCATCGCCTTCGAGATGATTCCCGCTGAAATCCGTCTTTTTCGCACTGCCTTGCTGCGCTGGTTTGGCAAAGAGCGGCGCGCACTGCCCTGGCGTGAAACGAAAGACCCTTACCGCATTTTGGTTTCCGAGATTATGCTCCAGCAGACGCGGGTAGCGGTTGTCATTCTTCGCTACGGTGAATTTCTGAAAAAATTCCCTGACGTGTATGCCCTGGCAAAAGCGCGGGAGCAATCCGTTCTGGCGCTTTGGAGCGGGCTGGGGTATTACCGCCGGGCGCGGTCGCTGCATGCCGCGGCCAAAATCATCGCGGAGCACGGCTCGTTTCCGGCTACAGCTCTGGAGATGGAGGAGTTGCCTGGCGTCGGTCGCTACACCGCTGCCGCCGTAGCCAGCATTGCCTTTGGCGAGCCGGCGGCTGTGGTCGATGGCAACGTGAAGCGTGTTTTGGGTCGCCTCTTTGCCCAGGACCTTTCTGACGATGACTATTGGCGTCTTGCCGGACAACTACTCGAAAAAAAACAGCCTGGAGACTTCAATCAGGCCATGATGGAGCTGGGCGCGCTGATCTGCCTTCCTCAGGAGCCGCGCTGTGGCGAGTGTCCTGTAACTGTGCTCTGCAGGTCGCGTGGGGCGGGAGCGAAGAAACAGACGGTAGCGCGCCGAAAAGCAACCGTACATTATGCTTTGGTGTTCCGCCAGGGACGCGTATTTCTGCGGCAGCGTGATTCATCCGCCAGCCTCATGCCCGGCATGTGGGAGCTTCCGGCGCGCGACATATCCGCCGTGAAAGATGGTGAGGCGCCGATCTTGCGCCTGCGCCATGCGATTACTACCACGGACTACACCGTCCTGGTGTTTGCTGCCGGCAGGCGCCTCAGCGAAGGCCGATGGGTAGACCTGCGCTCCGTGGAAAAATTGCCGCTTACCGGTTTGACCCGCAAAATTCTGAAAGCCCGTAAACTGCTGCGCTGATTTACTTATTCCACCGCTGCTCAATCGCCGCGCTGAGTGGCATCACCGGGGCGTGGGACAATGAGGGCGTGCTCATCATCCGCAGCCAGTCGCGCAGCCTGCGAAAATCGAGCGGCGCAATTTCCTGAAACTCTAATCCCGCATGTCCATTGCTGTCGCACCAGATGACCCTGCCTGACAGGCGAACCGCTTTTCCGGTGCTCGGAAGATAGAAATGGACTGCGATCGTTTCGCCTATCGGGAGCGACTGCTCGCAAAACAGGCAAAGCCCGGTATAGCTGATATTGATAATCGTCGCGCCCCGAAGGTTGCGTTCCTTTCCGTTCACCATCAGCACGGCCCTTGCTCCAACGTTAACGGAATGCCGGTAACCGGAGTGCCGTTCGTCGGCGAGCTGGCCAATGGCGATTTTCAGCGTCTTCAGAATCTGGTGCGCGTGCATCGGTTTTTGCAGCCGAAATTGCGCTTCATTGTCGGAGAGCGCTCTGAGTCTTTCCCAGCTTATGCTGAGCGCGATCAGAATACTGGGATATCCGGGCGTATCGGTGCGCTGCAACTCCGTCAAATAACCATCCGGGAGAGAATCGAGGTCGATCAGCCCGAGATCAAATTTCTGCTGATTCATGGCGCCGGTTGCGCGTTCCACACTGGCGCAGCACCAGGGCTTTATTTTGTGCGCTTCCAGGCACTTGCAAAGTACCTGCTGGTCCTTTGGGTCAGCGCAAAATGTAAGGGCGGAGAGGGATTTTGTCATATTCCATTTCTTGGGAGGACATTATGATGATCGGCCTGAAGGCAGGCCATATTAGGCCCCGGAAAATTGCGAGCACTAACCAAAGTACTCAGCTCTCCCTCCATTTCCCGGGTTTTGGCGGGCGATTTGTTTACAATAGACCGACAGACAAAAACTGGAGGAATACATGGCCGCCCTTGAAACGGGAGTTCGCGCACCCGAGATTGAGCTTTCGCTTACGAATGGACAGGGTTTTTCACTGATGGAAGCACGGATGCTCGGCCCGGTCGTGCTTGCCTTTTTTAAGGTGGACTGCCCCGTGTGCCAGCTCACGTTTCCTTATCTCGAGCGCATGTATAAGAGTTACAGCGCGTCCGGCGCTTGCACCATGGTCGGCATATCCCAGGACAATGCAGCCGATACAGCAGCCTTCATCCAGCGTTGTGGTATAACTTTTCCCGTTGCCCTTGATCCGGGTGACAAATATCCAGCTTCCAGTGCTTACGGGCTCACCAATGTGCCTTCGATCTTTATGATCTCGGACGAGTGTGAGATTGATGAATCCATCGTAAGCTGGTCGAAGTCCGATATGGAGCGGCTAAACCGTACACTGGCTGAGTCAAGCGGAATGCCTCCGGCAGAGATTTTCCCGGCCAGTGAGGATGTACCAGACTTCAAACTGGGCTGAGGATCGAAAAATTGAGCCGCAGGCTGCGGCTCGGCATACAATCAGCGTGAAGTCACGGCTGAAAAGACCGGACAGGACTTTTCAGGAAGCAGACTTTGTGTTGGCCCGGGGGAATGCGCCGGAAAACTTCGGTAATCAGGCAATTACTCATTTACGAAATAAATTAGTAAAAATTTCGTTCCCCAGATAACCTGGCATCAATGGCTTTTCCGTTTCTGCAACGCGGAAATCTTACTGAATTGGCCCGTCAGCTCTCGCTCGGCGCCGAGACACCCTCCATATCTCTGGAAAACCTGGTGGCGGGAATTGATAATCTCCGCCACGATGTTTCCCTGAGCCCCAGATTTTCCGAGACTGTCCGCGCCTATATTTATCGCCAGCTTGCCAGGCATGGCAATGTGGAAGATATGGCGGCGGAGCCCATGTCCGTATCCAGCGGAATGTTTCGTTCAGCGCCAGTCAGCCCGGCGCAGCAGCCAGTGAAAGCTGTCGACCATGCCGAATACCGGCGACTGCTGGCCGAACTCAGCATTGTGGCCCTGAACCGGGCGAAAGCGGAAAACAATATTGCCATTGATCTCCTGTTTCGCCTGGCGGTGGTGAAATTTCAGCGCACCGAGCTGCTGAACCAGTACACCCGGATTCTGGAGCGCTGCCGGGCCCGCGCCAAAGCTTTTGAAGGGCCGCGCCAGCAAAATGCTGGCAAGGCCATGGAAGTGCAGGAGCGCTATTCCAGCTTCCAGATCAACAAGCGCACGGTGCTGCGCAAAGCAGGACAGGACCTGTTCTCCGCTCTGCGCGACATTGAAAAAGAGACCGTGGCCAGGACCCGCCGGTCATTGTTTGGTGAGCCCCAGGAGGCCTACGACTACTTTCTCAACCGTCTGATTTTTAGCGACGATTTTCGCGACGACCATCTCAATGCCGAACACTACGTAATGCTCGGCAATTTCGAGCGCGATTCCGATCGTTTTCAGGCCATCGTGGAGATTTCGATTGGGTATTTCAAAGGTTTGGGTGTAGTGGGTGAAAATGACGATCTCGCAGCGGATTCGCTGCTCAGCGCGCCGGAAAATGCCCAGGAGATCATGGCCGGCGGCACGCCAGACGAATCCACCCTCAAGGGCAAGGCGCAAAAAGTCATGCTCGGCGCCTGGGTGGACCGGCTGGAGCGCGAAGGTGTGATGGACCGGGTGATCGCTTCTTACGAAGTTGTGCCGCTGCTGCCGCAGTACTCGCCGCCCATTAATCCACAGCAGCTTAAAAACGCGCTGATCACTCGTGGTGAGCGCAAGCGCGTGGAAAGTCTGCTCGAAGAGCATGGGAAAATCTCGCCGGAGCAGCTGCTCCAGGCTGTGCGCCGGGCTGAGAGCTGCCGGGGAGCGGAGCGGGCCAAACTGGCTGGCCGCTTCTTTGCCGACTTCATCCGTTATCACCGCGATCTGCGCCGTATGGAAGCGCTCGTCACGGCCATGGACAGCATCAACATTATCGGCAGCGATAAGGCGCGCGAGCTTTCCGCCATCAACAACACGCTCTATGAGTTTCTGCTGACGGAAGAGCAAAAACCGGCGGAAGACAAGGTAATGCACCACGTGGTGCTCAAGGCGGACATCCGCGATTCCACCACGCTCACCCGCACGCTTTCCGAGCGCGGGCTGAACCCGGCTTCTTATTTCAGCCTGAATTTTTACGAGCCCATTAACAAGCTGCTGCCGAAATACCAGGCGCGGAAGGTCTTCATCGAGGGTGACGCCATCATTCTGGCGTTGTTTGAGTATGAGGGCGATGCGGGTTTGGGCGTGGCGCGCACCTGCGTGCTGGCCAAAGAGATCATCGAAATCGTGACCGGGTATAACGAACGCTCGCGGGCTGCTGGACTGCCCAGTCTGGAAGTGGGCATCGGCATTTGTTACGAAGATTCCGCCCCCCTGTATCTGATGGATGGCGGCCAGCAGATCATGATTTCACGCGCCCTGAATGAGAGTGATCGTCTCTCTTCCTGCAGCAAGGGAATCCGTAAACTGCTCGAAGGCCGGGACATGCTGTTCAACGTCTTCGCCTTTAAGACCGTGGACGACGCACACACCGGCGGCAATCCCGATGAGTTCTTGCTGCGCTACAATATCGGCGGCATTCACATTAATGAAGCGGCGTTTGAAAAACTGCGCGGCGAAGTTTCGCTCCAGGCGTACGATCTGCAGCTTCCCATGATCTGGAGCACCGCCCGAGTGCGGGTTTATTCAGGGGTGGTCCCGCTGGGCCAGGGACTGTTTCACCGCATCGTTGTCCGGCATGGCCGCGTGGCCCATATCGACGCGCGCGACTTCTCACTCAAAGAGATGACCGACAAGCCTTACTACGAGGTTTGCACCAATCCGGCAATTTACCAGGCCATT
>Ga0209166_10003370_pt1 | contig 11573 bp, 11 predicted proteins | sample Coa_R1_3_FD_187151 | JGI IMG/M metagenome (GOLD analysis project Ga0209166, IMG submission 187151) | Surface soil microbial communities from Centralia Pennsylvania, which are recovering from an underground coalmine fire - Coalmine... | ecosystem: Environmental > Terrestrial > Soil >... | reverse complement strand
GGCAAAACAGCTCAACGCCAACACACACGATGCCGTGATCAAGATACTCACCTTATGCATTACTCGATTCCTCTCAATTCGATTTTGTTGAAACATGTGCCCGTTTGCGTTCATTCGCGGCTGTCTGGCTCTTGGCTTTGTCTTTTCTTAATTTGGTACGGCGCTCTTTTCCGAAGGCTTGACTGGTTCTGTTTTCCAAACGTCAATGCCTGCCGCCTGCTCTCCCACATCCACAGTTGCGACGGTCTTGAGCGTTTCGAGGTCAATCACTTCCACAGTCCCCGGCTCAGCGCCCACTCCCTCCACCGAGATGAAGGCATAGCGGTCATCGGGACTGATTGCCACTCCATGCACAACTTTCCGTAGAGTGGGTATCCTAGCCAGTTCCTTGCCTGTGGAAGGATCAAATACAGAGACTGACTGGCCGCGCTTATTGGTAGCAACCAGATTGCCTTTTTTTGTTATAGCAAGATTGTAGACTCCTGGTCCTGCCGAGAAACGGCGGACCATCTTCCATGTCTTTACGTCGACCGCAACAATTTCGTTGGTCTGATTGCAGGCTACATAGATGGTGGAACCATCATTGGATGGCTGCGCCCAGGTGGGCGTGCATCCGAGCTCTTTGTGCGACGCCATCGGGTGCGAACCCTGGCTTTGTGAGGCTTCGCCATGTGAAGTTTCGTTCTGTAACCCAGGAGGATGTGTCAGTGGAGCGCCTGTGATTCCCACTTCTTTGCCCTTGCTGAGGACGAAATGCCTACTCACGGTAAAGCTGGCAGTGTCAATTTCAACCAGCAGGTCATCCATCATGCAAGCGGAATAGTGTTTCGTCCCTTGCGGATTGAACCTTGAACCGTGCGGCATGGTACAGGTGGGAATTCGTTTTACCTCAATCATCTCGTCGGTGGCGACGGCAGAAATCGAGGAGGGCTGCATGTCCCCATGAAAATTGGCGTTGGCAACATAAAGGAAGCTGCCGTCTTTGCTGATATCTGAGGTGGCGGGAAACAAGCCGAGGCTGGTGTACTGAATCGGCGACAACGTTGTGGCATCGAACTTCCAGGCAGAGCCATAGGGACGCCCATGCCCAACGGCGACGTAAACAAATTTCTTGTCCGGCGATACAGCTACGCCATGCGGCCCATTGATATCCATGGGCATCAGGCCAACCTTCACTTGCTTTTCCACATGCAGGCCACTGGGGCCAAAGCGAAGCAGTGTCAAAGTATCTGCTGATTCGCAGACTACAAATATAAGATAATCCTGCGCCGGCTGGCTTGCGAATAATCCCTGGCCGCCAGCCACTATCAATAGAGCACCCGCCAGCAACAGCAATACAATTTGCCTATGAAGCTGGCCACGCATGAGGGCCTTCATCATCCCCGGGCTGCCAGGAAGCGATCATTCGATGCGGCCGGTAAGGCCCCAATTTGCCGCAACATTCCAAGCTGGTCCCAGCTATTCCAGGCTTCCACGAATTTGCCATTGGCAAATCGAATGATGAAGATTCCTGCGACGCAGATTCGCTGGCCAGATGCAGGTACACCTATTCCGTCACCCCGATGAGTTCCTTCAATCTTCACACGCACTACTACCTTGTCGCCCTCCGCTAAAGTATCTTCGATGGTGATGTGCATGTCCGGAAAGGTGGTTCTGAGATTATGAAAAAATGTCTTGAATTGTATGGGACCACGAACTTCCACATCACTTTCCCCTAACCCGATAGTCACACCATCCTGAGCAAACAGCTCATCAATCGTTGCTTCCCTGCCTTGGTTCCATACCTCCTCAAACCAGCGGTGTACGATCGCCTTGTTGTTGGCCGTCATATTACATCCTCCATTCGGACAACTGTACTACGATGACCACTGCCCTGTGAAAAAAATTGGGTCGATCCCGTCTTGGGAACCTGAAATGTTGAGAGATCCACCCGGACAGGTTTGCTGTTCACATTAAGTTGTCCGCATTCTTGCCGGCAATATCGAATCGGCAAAACCCATATCAGGCGGAAACCGAATGGCCCAGAGTCTGATACTGGATGTCAGCTCCAGGCGAGAGCAACACCCAAATGGTATAGATGCCCAGCGCGGTGCCAAAGGGAGCGTTCAACAGAGCTAGAAAACCCATGACGATGACCGTCGTCCGGGCCCACGGCGCGCGTTGCGTCAATCCATGGCCGGCGACAGCTCCCACAATTGCAGTAGCAATCAAAACGATCCCAATAAACGAGAGCAGAGGCTGAAGGAAAGACGGAGCTCCGATATTCAGTCGCCCAAGGGGGCCAAAGAGTGTATTGGCGAGTATCACCAGGACAACTCCCCCGATGCCGTGCAAAACCGCGTACACAATCCAGAAAATTCCCAACAGATGAACATGGTGCTCCAGGCGGTTCCTTTGCTGGAAGTATCCAGTAAGAGGTTTTGCGCATTTCCCGCAAGCCGCTTGGCCGGGTTGAACCTGAGTCCCACAGCTATCGCAGAACATTTGGGAACCTCCTAAAAATATATTGTTGTCTGGCCCGATTATAGTTCGTTCAGGCCGCGCCGTCTCTACCGGCCAACCAATCTGGGTTCTCGCGTTATAATCCGCTCTGGCTGACTGCTGACTGCTCCCGATGACCGAACCCTCCACTCCGTTGATGCGCCAGTACACGGCGATCAAGAAGCAGCATCCTACTGCCCTGCTGTTTTTTCGCCTGGGTGATTTCTACGAGCTTTTCTTTGAGGACGCGGTCGTCGCCGCCCGCGAGTTACAGATCACGCTCACCTCTCGCAACAAGGAAAAAGATGTTGCCATTCCCATGTGCGGCGTGCCTTATCACGCCGCAGAAGGATATCTCTCCAAGCTGCTGCGCAAGGGTTTCAAAGTAGCAATCTGCGAGCAGATGGAAGACCCCAAAGTAGCCAAGAAGCTGGTGCGGCGCGAGGTGACGCGCGTCCTCACCCCAGGTACGGCCCTTGATGGCAGCATCTCCAGCGAAGAAAACAATTTCCTGGCTGCGCTGGCCCGCGTGTCTGGCGCTGTGGGCCTCGCCGCACTCGACCTGTCAACCGGCGAGTTTCGCGCCACTGAGTTTCGCGGTGAAAATGCGGAACGGCGCATTCTGGAAGAGTTACAGCAGTTGCGTCCCCGCGAGGTGCTCTATCCCTCTTCCCTGCCGCTCTTTGATCGAGCCCCCCTGGAACAATCGAATGACGATGCCAAAGGACAATCCAAAGATCCAATCAGGGGCGATGCTAATCCCACACCCATTGCTTTGCAGCAGGCCGGTGACCGGGCCCGCTTTACCGAAACCCCTTTAGAAGATTGGGTTTTTGCTCCGGATTACGCGGTCCCCTTGGTTGAAAATCAATTTGGCGTGCTTTCATTGGAGGGGTTTGGGTTACAAGGCCGTCCGGCTGCCGCAGCCGCAGCAGGCGCCATTCTGCATTATGTGCGCTCTACCCAGCGCGGCACTCTCGAGCACGTTGACCGCATCGGATTTTATGATCGCCAGGAATGCCTGGTGCTGGATGCAGTCACCGTTCGCAACCTGGAGTTGACGGAGCCTTTATTCGCCAACACCGGCAACGAGGTCACGCTCTTCCGCGCCCTGGATGCCACCCTCACCCCCATGGGCAAGCGTCTGCTGCGCTCCTGGTTGCTGCGGCCTTCCATTCATGCTGGCGAGATACAAAAACGGCTGGATGCGGTGGAGGCCGGAGTCAAAGAGTTCGTTGCCCGTGAAGAATTGCGGCGCGCTCTGGAGAGCGTACAGGACGTTGAGCGCCTATTGAGCCGGGTCACGCTGGAAACTGCAAATCCCCGCGATCTACTGGCCCTGTGCGCCAGCCTGAATCGAACGCCGCTGATCAAGGCCGCGCTGGCCCGACTCTCTTCCGCGCGGCTACAGGAACTCCATCTTCTACTGGACGATCTGGCCGACCTGCGCGGGCGCATCGAACAGACGATTGTCCCGGAGCCTCCTCTCACCCTGGCCGATGGCGGAGTGATCCAGCCCGGCCTGGATGCTGAACTGGATGAGCTTCGCAACCTGAGCCGCAACAGCAAGCAGTACATCGCCCAGATCGAAGAGCGCGAGCGCCAGAGGACAGGCGTCAACTCCCTCAAGGTAAAGTTCAACTCCATCTTCGGGTACTACATCGAGATCAGCAAGACCAACCTGCACCATGCTCCCAGCGACTACGAGCGCAAACAGACTTTAGTCAACGCCGAGCGCTTCACTACGCCCGAGTTGAAAGAGTACGAGGCCAAGGTGCTGGACGCACAGGAAAAGATTGTAGAGATTGAACGCCGTCTGTTTGCCGAGATGCGCACCGCCATCGCCGCCGAGGCCAGACGCATACGCCAGACATCATTGGCGCTGGCGGAGGTTGATGTCCTGACCTCCCTGGCTCTGATCGCCCAGAACCGGGCTTACTGCCGCCCGCAATTTGTGGAAGGCTCCGCTGAGCCTGATCCATCTGCACGATTGAATTCCGCCGAATCGCAAGATGAATTGGAGATTGTGGACGGACGCCACCCCGTACTCGAGCAGCAGGGCTTGACCGGGAGCAACGACCGCTTCGTACCCAACGATCTCTATCTCAACTCCACCAGCCATTCCTTGCTGCTGATCACCGGGCCCAATATGGGCGGCAAATCAACCTATTTGCGCCAGACCGCGCTTATCGTGCTGATGGCCCAGATGGGCTCGTTCGTTCCGGCACGCTCGGCGCGCCTGCCGATTGTGGACCGCATCTTTACCCGCATCGGCGCGAGCGACAACCTGGCCCGGGGACGCTCTACCTTCATGGTGGAGATGACCGAGACCGCTGCAATCTTGAACACGGCTACGTCCCGCTCGTTGATCCTGCTGGATGAAATTGGCCGTGGCACTGCGACCTACGATGGTCTGGCCATTGCCTGGGCCGTTATTGAATACATCCACTCGACCAGCCGCGCCAAGACCTTGTTCGCCACCCATTACCACGAACTCACAGAACTGGAGAGCCTGGCAGGCGTCAAGAACTTCCATGTCTCCGTCAAAGAGAACGCCGGCGGCATCGTCTTTCTGCGTAAGGTAGAGCCCGGCGCTGCCGACCGCAGCTACGGAATCGAGGTCGCCAAGCTGGCCGGCCTGCCCCCGGAGGTCGTGGTCCGCGCCCGCGAAGTGCTCCACGAACACGAAAGCGCCGAGCATGAAGCCAGCAGCCACCTCTCAGCCAGTCCCAAACCTCAAGACTCGGGAATGCAACTCACCATGTTCACGCCGCTGTCGCAGAAAATTGTCGACCGGCTGCGCGAGGCAGACCTGAACAACCTTACCCCGCTGGAAGCGTTGAATCTGTTGAATGAGTTAAAGAAACAAATTGTGTAGAGATATTGGATGATCATGACAAAACGACCAGTTAGTTTTCGTTTAGAGCAGAGCAAAATCACCGCGCTTGATCAAATCGCACAATCAGTGGCGTCTAACCGCAATCACTTGCTCGCTGAGGCCGTTGAGAACTACTTAGAATTCCATCAATGGCAAATCGATCAAATCCAAGAAGGCATTCGCGAGGCCGACGTGGGCAAGCTTATCGATCACACCGTTCATTTTCCGAATGTTTTCAGCACGAGTGAACCTCGTGCCTCTCCAGAAACTCCCTCATAAGCAACAGAAATACGGTCGGCCCAATCATGTTGTAAGAAGCACGCGCAACGCAAGGCCCCTCAAGCCTACTACGCGCGCTGAAGAAAACGCGCGCTCCGTTGACGGCTTTCGGGATGACGATTTGTTTTTATAGAGTTAGCTTTAGCGAGGCGGATTTTGCATGAGTTTCTGGCTCTCGCAGCCTCCCGGCAGGGTGGTTGAGGCTGATACAAGTGTTCACTCAAAATAGCCTATTAACTCTCACCGCTTCTTGGAAATAACGCTCTCATGCATTTAAGATGAATCGCCGATTGAGAAGTGATCGAATCGAGTTTTCACCGTAGCGAAATGAGCTTATGAGAGCAGCCATTCTTCACGAATTCAAACAACCATTGGCCTTGGAAGACGTCGCTGTGCCCACGCCCGGGGCCGACGAAGTACTAATCAAGATCGAGACCTGCGGCGTGTGCCATTCCGATTTGTCTATTGCAGAGGGCGAATGGGCGCAACTCAAACGACTCATCAAGAAGCCGCTCATTCCCGGGCATGAGGTAATTGGCCGCGTGACCGGAAAAGGCAGCGATGTTCACCATCTACAAGTGGGTGACCGCGTCGGCGTGGCCTGGCTCCATTGGGCCTGCGGCGTGTGCGAGCTGTGTCAAGAGGGCCTTGAGAACCTCTGCCCGAAACAGGTCATCACCGGAGGCAGCGTGGACGGAGGCTATGCCGAGTTTATCAAGGCCAAAGCCTCACATGCGCTTAAGGTGCCGATGGAGTTGAGCCCGGAAGAAGCGGCACCGCTGTTTTGTGCCGGGGTTACTGTCTATCGCGCCGTGAAACATGCTAGCCTCCACCCCGGCCAACGGCTGGCGGTATTCGGCATCGGAGGGCTGGGACACTTGGCGGTACAGATCGCCAAAAGCTTCGGAGCGCATGTGATTGCCGTTGATGTAGCCGATGACAAGCTTAAATTGGCTACGCGGTTGGGCGCCGATCAGACCATGAATGCTTCTACCGAAGATGTCGCCAAGACGTTCCGCGGCATGGGCGGGGTTCATGCTGCTATCGTGGCGTCCTCCGCCAAGGCCGCATACAGCCAGGCATTTTATGCAGTGCGCCCTGCCGGAACCTTGGTCGTGGTCGGACTGCCCTCGGAAGATCTTTCCTTTCCGGCCATCATGATGCGGGAGATCAAAATAAGGTCGGTCGCTACCGGGACGCGCGACGATATGCGCGCGGTCCTTGAGTTAGCGGCTACCGGAAAAATCCGTTGTTTGATCGAAACCTGCCGCCTCGAAGACGTGAATCAAGTCTTCGACCAGATGCGCAAAGGACAGATCGCAGGACGAATCGTAATCAAGATTTAGCATCTGATTTTTTAAAATATAAAGGAACCTTTACCTACTAAAATAAATTTGGCGCATAAAAACCCATTATTTATTAAGAATTTTCTAATATTACCTCTGTACCCTTGCCCCAGCAGCCATAAAACTTTAAAGTCTTCTAACAAAGCAAGTGAGTGCCCATGCATAGAAGACGCCTTATTTTCACGTTCCTGGCCGCCATGCTGATATGTTCGGCATGTGAAGCCACGCAATTAGCTGTGGTTGTGGACAAAGCTAACAGTACCTCTTCATTGACCGCAGCCGACCTTACTAAAATTCTCAAGTTGAGTAATTCCAAGTGGCCCGACGGCAAGCAAGTGGTTCTGGTGCTTCGGGGCGCTTCGGCGCCCGACATACAACTGGCATTGCAGAAGCTGAGCAACATGTCCGGAGAGCAGATCAAAGACCTGCTCGCTACGCACAGAAGTTCGATACTGATCGTGAACTCCGAACAGGAGGTTCTGAAGTCTGTAAGCACGATTCCCGGAGCCATCGGCCTGGTAGACGTCTATTCCTTGACCAGCGGCGTCAATGTCGTGAAGGTAGATGGCAAGCTTCCCTTGGAGCCCGGCTATCTTCTCCGGGGCGGCCAGTAAAAGCGATCCCATCTCTTTACAAAAACCCAACCGTACAGCATCCTTCTCTGGCAGTTTGAATGATCGCCAGAAAGGAAATAAATGAAGCAGCTTGCCCGCAAGCTTCGCACCATCGACTACTTCACGCTGGGCTTTGGCACCATGGTAGGCGCCGGCTTTCTGGTAGTGATGGACGATTGGTTGCAGCGCGGCGGCCCCGCAGGAGGAATTCTCGGCTTCCTCGTCGGCGGCATCATACTTTTGCCCGTGGCCTATATCTACGGCCAACTGGTCATGGCAATTCCCGATGCTGGAGGTGAAATTGCCTACACAGCCCGGGTGTTTCCGGAGAAATTCAGCTTTATTCCCGGCTGGATGATGATCCTTGCCTACCTTGTTGTCTGCCCCTGGGAGGCGGTGGCCGTGGGACGGATTCTCGCGTACATCTTCCCCCAACTCAACACCGTGGAGCTGTACCGGATTGGCGGCCAACCTGTCTATCTTCCCCACCTGGTGATCGGGCTGGCTCTGACCGCAGTCATCACCTTTGTGAACTATCGCGGAGTCCAGATCAGCGCCCGCTTTCAGAATTGGACAACCTTGGGATTGCTCGTTCTCTTTGCTGTCTTTGCCTCTTGTGGGCTGATCAAAGGAAAGATGGCCAATCTTGCTCCGCCCTTCAGTCACAGCAGCGTCATTTCCATCCTGCTGGTGCTGCAGATCGTCCCCTATTTCATGACCGGCTTTGAATCGGTGGCCAAGAGTGCAGAAGAAGCCAGCCCGGAGTTCCGGTCGCGGGGATACTTTCGGGCCATCCTGGCGGCCATGCTGGCAGGCACCGCTTTTTATTGCCTGATCATTTTTGTTGTTGGATATGCTTACCCCTGGCAGCAATCCGTCGAGCAGCACAAGCAGTTTGCGACTGCTTATGCACTGCAGAACGCACTGGGCAGTCAATGGGTGGTGAATGTAATCCTGATCGCCGCCCTGCTCTCGCTGCTCAAGATATTCAATGGAAATTTCCTGGCAACCACGCGCCTGGTGTTCGCCCTTGGCCGCCGGCGAATGATTCATCCCAAAATGGCGAATATACACGATCGCAACCAGACGCCCTCCGCTGCAGTTCTGGCCATCGGGCTAGTCACCGCAGCTTCCGTTTTTATGGGATCTGCAATCCTGGTGCCAATTACGGAAGTTGGTTCCCTGGCCTCGGCCTGTGGATGGCTCGCCGCTTGTGTAGCCTATTTCTTCATGCAGACTACCCCCATGCAGCGCACCATTGCAGCGGTGGGCGCATTGGTTTCTCTGACGTTTATTGCCATGAAGCTCTTACCTTTTATTCCTGGACATTTCACCCTGGCTGAATGGATTGTTCTTGTACTGTGGATCGCGCTGGGATTCCTGATCAACCTGAGTGGAGTTAAACAAGCTGCGGCAGCCCCGGCAGGAACTGGGGTCTGAAAACGGAGTAATGGGATCTCTTTATCGGGCATATTTGGTCTGCAAAAGAACCTCGAATTTCATGACCAGTTGCCCGCTGATTCGAAATCCTTCCTGACGCATATCCGCGAGTATTTTCAATGGCTCATCAATCAACGCCCTTTGATAGCTGTCACCTAGAACAGCAAGAGCACCGACGAGCGGCAGACCTTTGCGTTGCGCTATCGCTCGCCCTCTCCACTCGTCCATGATCAGCACGTCCGCCTTCTGTTCTGTGGTCAGTTGAATCGCTTCCCGCTCGCCGCGATCAAGACTAGCCATCAGTTCGGCATCAGGAGGAGATTGGAGGGGTAAAATCCGCAGCCACGTTGGGGGTTTGGCGATCCATTGGCGGACGATTGACGGCGCTCCCTCATCGGCTAACTCCTCCGCCCCACCGGTCGGAATCAGAATCTCGCCAAATAGCCCAGTTAGCAACTCAGCGTGGTCCACTGCAATTAAGTAGCGAAGCGGAGAGGTATTGGAGACAGCCTGCATCCGTGATCAGCGATGCAGCCGGTGCAGCAAGTCTGCTTCCGACTCCAGCTCTTCAGTCGAGTAGTCGTAAAGATCGACGTGACCGGCGAGGAAATCTTCGGTCTGGATGCGCGAAAGACCCAGTAACCGGCCAACATCGAACTGCGTGAGTTGGCGGGATCGATAGCCCTGAATGGCAAGGGCTTCTAGCGCTTCACGGCCAGGATCCTGATGCCGGGCAATGTCTTCCGGTAGCTCAACGTTGATCTGCATGCTTTCAGAATAGCAGGCTTCTGTGTGTGTGAGAAAGGGCAAAAACAGTTCCGGCGCTTTCCCACATCGGGCTTGGTTGTTTCTAATGATACTGGTGCTAGCGCGCCTTTGGTCCCATTCGCAACTGCAAATCCTCACTTCGATGCCGAATGAACGCGAGGCTTGCCCCATTTCTCCAGTTCCAACTTGGCGACAGCCTCTGTGTGTACCTCATCGGGACCATCGGCCAAGCGTAACGTACGCACGCTTGCCCATGCACCCGCCAGGAACGTATCCTGGGCGACGCCGGCGCCACCGTGTGCCTGGATGGCGCGGTCCAGCACTCGCAATGTCACGTTGGGAGCCACAACTTTGATCATGGCAATCTCTGCCCTGGCCGTCTTGTTTCCGACCGTATCCATCATGTAGGCAGCTTTCAGCACCAGCAGGCGCAGTTGCTCGATCTCCATGCGCGAGGTTGCGATGTCGGCGCGGATGGTACCCTGCTCAGCAATAGTTTTTCCAAAGGCCACGCGCGAGTGTACGCGCTTGCACATGGTTTCCAGTGCCCGCTCGGCCACGCCGATACACCTCATGCAGTGGTGAATGCGTCCTGGCCCCAGCCGGCCCTGGGCGATCTCAAAGCCCCGTCCTTCACCTAACAAAATATTCGACACTGGGACGCGAACGTCCTTATAAGTGACTTCGCCGTGGCCATGCGGCGCGTGATCATAGCCAAACACCGTCAAGAGTCGCTCGATCTTGACTCCGGGAGTATCGAAGGGCACCAGGATCATGGACTGCTGCTTATGCTTGGGCGCGGAAGGATCGGTCTTGCCCATGAAGATGGCGATCTTGCAACGCGGATCGCCGGCGCCGGAAGACCACCACTTGCGCCCATTGATCACATACTCGTTGCCGTCGCGAACAATGCTCGATTCGATGTTCGTTGCGTCCGACGAAGCCACGGCCGGCTCGGTCATGGCAAAACACGACCGCATCTCGCCCGCCAGTAGCGGCTTCAGCCAGCGTTCCTTGTGCTCCGGAGAGCCGTAGCGAGCCAGCACCTCCATGTTGCCGGTGTCAGGGGCGGAGCAGTTGAAGACCTCGGGGGCCATAGTGCTGCGGCCCATGATCTCGCACAGCGGCGCATATTCCAGATTGCTCAACCCAGCGCCATTTTCGTCATGGGGCAGAAACAGGTTCCACAGACCGGCGGCACGGGCCTTAGGCTTGAGCTCTTCAATCACGCGTGTAGGCGTCCAGCGGTTACGCTCGATCTCTTGATAGAAGCGTTTCTCGTTAGGATAAATATGTTCATCCATAAACGCCGTCAGCCGCTTTTGCAGATCTTTCACTTTGTCTGAAAATTCGAAATGCATGATTGTTCCTTCCTCTAAAGAAGCTCCACTTACCGGTGCCGTAAATAAACCACAATGGTCGGGAGAATTTCTCTGGCTTTTCCGATCATCCGATCACCCGATGATCCGATCACCCGATTCTTTCGCCAGCGATCCCGCCAGATCCACCAGCCCTCGCACTCGCTCACCAAAATTCTGGAAGCGCGTGTCTTTCGTCTGTCCGCGGTGAAACCGGAAGTAAATCTGTTGCAGGATCACCGCCAGCTTAAAGATTCCCAACACTTCGTAATATCCAATATGGGTCAGATCGCGTCCTGTACGCGCCGCATACCGCTGGATAAACTGTTCGCGAGTGTACCATCCGGGTTCCGAGGTAATGGCAGAGATGGCCCGAGCGCGCACCTGGGGCGCAGTGGCCCACGTCCAG
>Ga0209166_10003369_pt1 | contig 11577 bp, 8 predicted proteins | sample Coa_R1_3_FD_187151 | JGI IMG/M metagenome (GOLD analysis project Ga0209166, IMG submission 187151) | Surface soil microbial communities from Centralia Pennsylvania, which are recovering from an underground coalmine fire - Coalmine... | ecosystem: Environmental > Terrestrial > Soil > Unclassified... | reverse complement strand
CCGCGAGCTTGTCGCCCGCGGCATTATGCCGGGCGACAGTTATGTCTGCGGTTTTGATTTTGGATTCGAGATCGGAAGAAATTCAGGGCGCGCGATACTCAACGATATTGCCTGGAAATGGCAGTAACGGCACGGCCCTGGACGTCGGAAAGCCGGTCGCAACTCTCCCGCTCGTCACGCCAACGTCGCCGCGACGCGGCGTTCGGGTTGCTCTGGCTGGGAGGGCCGCTGCGCCGGTCTCTTCACGGCAATTAGTGATTTAGGCAGCAGCAGGAAGCGCTCGACCATGATCTCGGCATCAGGGAAAAGCCGCACCATATCGCGTTTTGTCAGCAGGTTGTTGTAAGCGAGCCACTTATCGATGTTCTCCTGCGTTTGTCGCGTTGCCCATCCCCACACGGAGAGATAACGCACGAGCCGCCTCTCGATGCGACGAGGCAGCCAGTGCAAGAATAGGCTAGCCTGGTGAGTCTCGACCGGAAACCAATAGTTCGGGGTCTGAACAAAATACGCGGGCGCGGTGCGCCGAATTTCGCTCGCGAACCTGTCCCAATCTTCTCGTCCGCCGACATGTTCGATTACCGAATTGGAATAGCAGATATCGAATGAATTGTCCGCGAACTGGAGCTGCCTGGCATCTCCTGGCTTCCAATGGAAACGACCCTCAATTCGTTCCTCCACGCGAAGGTTGAGAAGGGTGACTTGAGGTCTGGCCGACATAAGTTCCCAGTTGAGCTTGGTCCCTCCGACATCGAGAATTCTTGTGCGTTCAGAGACCGCGAACATCCGTTGGAACGCAAGCATGCGTTTCTTCCGGAACAGGGTGACCACCTTTTCGAGCAGCTCGTAAAACAATTGGACACGCTCGGGCGCCGGGCTCGTCGAAGCTGCTGGCTCCAGGGTTTTCATCGCTTGCTCTCCCGCCCGCAATAGGCCTTCTGCGCGATCTTTTTCCTAGCGTTCCGGCGAGTCCGCCCGCGAGAGATTGAGGAAAGTACCTGACGGCAGGCGCACGGTCGGGATCTTGATCACATCGTCCGGGGCCACCAATGTCGTTTCGTCGGCCGTAACCTCCCGCATCGCCTCGCCGTCCCTTCGGAGGATGGTGAAGCTCGGCCGATCGCCGCTCCCTGACAATCGCTCGCGCGCCTCGGCCGGCGCGCTGGTCTGGGCCTCGTGAAGCAGCTGTGTCGCCGTCACGATTTTCTCGCGCGCATTGGCTATATCGTCTCTCGTCGTTTCCAGATCCTTGGTTTCGACAACGCGCCTGTCTTGCTGAGCCTGCCTAACGCGCTGTTCGGCCAATTCGATGCTTTCCTGAGCTCTTACAATTTCCGTTTCCGTGCTCATCTGCTGGCTGGCAACTTGAGCAACCGAGCGTTCCAGGGCAAACATGGTCGGGGCAAGGGCAAGACCTCTCGCAGCCATCGTGCGCAGCTGGTTAAGCTGCGTCTCAATGGCGTCGTGCTCCTGTGTGAGAGCCTGCCCATGTCCGTGAAGCGATTCGATCTCGTTTTGATAAAGCGACTTGATGCTCTCGACCGCCGCCCTCTCACTGCGCTTCATCGCGTTCTCCAGGGCGAGCGCGTCTTGTTCATTTTTCATGATCGCCGCAATCTCGGGGTCATCCTTCTGCTTTGCAAGTTCCGGCGGCAGGGGAATATCGTTGCGTCCATCGATCGCCGCCGTCAGTCGCGCTTCGCGCGCGAGCAGGCGGTTCAGTCTTGTTGATTGGGTGTGGATATCGCCGCTCGCGACCGCAACGTCGCGACCGAGTCGAAGAAGGCCTAACTCGGGTCGATAGTACCCGCCGGCGATGCTGATCGCCTCGATCACTGTAAGACCCGGTCGATACGGATATTGACCGGGCTTCTGAACGTCTCCCATGATCGCGAACGGACGGTACTGGGCGATTTCGACCGCGGTAAAAAACCGCTCTCCTCGCTCGGAGCGTTGCTGAAGCCGATCCGAGATTTCCTTTGCCAGATCGTCCAGATCCATGCCAACGGCACTGATGTTCCCGATCAGGGGTAACGAAACGACACCGCCGGGTGTGACGGTATACTCGCCGTTGAGATCCGGCCATTCCTGCACCCTGATCTTGACCCGATCGGATATCCCGAGTTTGTAGTCGCCGGCCATGACAGGGGCCGATAGCGCGGCAAAGAGCGCCGCCAGGCCCAGGGCCGCTGCAATCTCCCTGAATCTTCTCTTGATCATGGCTGGCCTCACCGTGTGCGCGATTTCGGATCGATCAACATCGCAGCCCGGCACTGCTTGCCGTCCCAGAGTCAATCGACGCCCGCGGCGCCTTGTTGATGACCGTGCCGATGATCCTCTCCTGCAGGGGTCCTAGCGCGCGTAGTGCGTGCTGCAGTTGCCCCTGTGTGGAGCGGCCCCATTCCACCACGATCAGAAGGTCGTCAAAGACCTGGCCTGCCGCCCGCACATCGACTGCGTTCGCAAGTGCGGGCAGATCGAGAATGATCCATTTATAAGCGGGTTCGCGCCCGCCGTTGACGGCGTGAAGGAGATTGCCCCACAGCAGGTCGAGATCGCCGAGACCTTTTCCACGCGGCAGAAAATCGAGATTGAGACAAACGTCGCTCTGGATCGCCTTGTCCGGGACGTTGGTGCCCCGCAGTAGTTCGTGGAGACCCGGCTTTTGCTGTTGTGCCTGGCCCCTCGTCATTTCACCGGAACATGCATCGATCAAAAGCACGGGCGTGCCTTCGTGCGCGATGAACCTGGCCAGGTTGGCGGCAAGCGTCGACTTTCCCTCACCGGCCTGACAGGAAGTCACGCCGATGACGTGCGGTACGCTCGTCGACCGCTCATGCACCGCCGAGCGGACGCGACGCAATATGGAGCGCCTCAGGAAGGATTCCATGTCGATGTTGCAGTTGGACTCCGAGGGCGACAACAGCCTCTCAAATGCGCCGATCTTGTGAAGCAGGGACCGCTGAGGAGCCGTCACGCGGGGGTTCGATAGGGCGCTGCGTTTCAATGGTGTGCCATGTCGAGAGCGGCCGGCGGGGGAGGGATCAGATGTAGACTGGCAAAGGGCATCCGACGAGAGCGAGGGAATAACCCCGGCCTCCAAAGATTGCGGGTTAATCCGTGGCACGTATCCGAAACATTCGGCCGAGGTCACCGCCGCAAGTTGCTCTGCACCCCGCAAGCGCCGGTCGAACCCGATCAGGGAGAGGCCGCCCCCTGCGCCCAGGGCGCCGCCCAGCATGATGGCGACCAGCATGACGATTGCAACCCGCAGCTGGTCCTTCGACTTGGGCGGAACGGCCTCGCTAATGATCCGGGCCGTCGGACCGAGCACCTTAATCCGCTCCCGCAAGGCAGCGCTCGTGCTGACGACGGCGTTTGCATCGTACTGCTCCTGAACGAATGCCCAGGCGATCTCATTCGTGAGCCACGCCGCGTCCGCCGCCGTCAAGGCTCTCGCGCGGACGACGACAACCTGGCTTGTCCCCACGCGTCTGACGGTCGTATTTGATCTCAACAACGCGATCGAAGCCTGCTTCCTGGTTTCTTCCGAAGACTTCGGTTCCCAGTAGGAGGCGTTCCAAGGCAAGACATGTGGTCTTGGTGATATGCGCTCGATCTCTTCCGATCCAAGCTTGTCGACCACGCGGCCAAGGACTCTGCCGGATCGCAACAGTTCGATGGTGTTCTCAACCAGTGAATTCTCGACCAGGATTTGAGTCACCACGGCATCTGGGCCGGACAATTGTAGCGTCGTGTTCGAAATCAGTATTTCTGATGAAGCGGAGAAGGCCGCAACTCTGAAAGCGATGTACGCAAGGCTCGCCAGCCATCCGACGGCGGCACCGACCAGCGTCAGAAGCTTGATCAAGTGCCGACGCTGGCGGATTTTCTCGACAAACCTGCTGAGGTTCCCATCGCGACTGGCATTCCGCTGAACTGGCCAATCTCCCTCGTCGATGACGGCAAGCCTGCTAGTTGTCGCATCGAGCATCTGATCAATCTCCCGCGTCCATTCGCACGTCCATGTTGGCCTGAAGGCCGATGTTACTCTGAGGAATGTCTCATCAATTTTGCGGTTTCGAGCAGCAACCTCCAATTGTGTTGAGGCAAATCAGGGGGAGGCCCTCGTTATCGGGATGGCAGGCCGTCCTGGCCCGACCCTTCACGCACCCGGGATGCCGCCGAACCCGAAACCTCCTTGCGCGATCGCCGCGGCGGGTGGGAGCGCCGCAATGATCCAGAAGGGTACTTCTTTCGACCCCAGATTACAAATCAAATATTTAAAAATTAAATGTTGTGTCGTGCAAAATCCGGGGATATGTTTATTATCTTTAGATTTTCTGAATAAAATTAAAAAGGGAGTCCATTATAGTAGCCGGACCGGAATTCGCGACAAGAGCAGAGGCTGCTCGCCGCCGCGAGCCAATGGGCGCCTCCTGCTGGTGCGGCGCGATCTGAAGGAAAGCAGAATTAAATACCGGTTGAATTTGCCGTGGTGCAGGAAGAATACTGGGAATCGACGCAAATGCTTAGCAGCTCAGACGTTGCCATTATCGGAGCAGGGCCGTACGGGTTGTCCCTTGCAGCACATCTCAGCGCAGAAGGCATCGATCATCGAATTGTCGGCGATCCAATGCAATTTTGGCTTGAACACATGCCAAGAGGCATGTTGCTCAAATCAGATGGGTTCGCATCGACGCTTTATGATCCCAAAGCCGAGTTCACCCTCCGGCGCTATTGCGAGGGGCACAAGATCGAATACGCCGATCTCGGGACTCCGGTGCGTGTCGAAGACTTCTGCGCATATGGCCTGGCGTTCCAGCGGCGTTTCGCGCCTCACCTGGAAAATAAGCGCGTCACTCTGCTTGAACGCACGCGATCCGGATTCACTCTGCAGCTGAACAATGGAAATAGCTTCGCAGCCCAACGCGTGGTGATCGCCACCGGCCTGAGCAGCTTCGAGCATGTTCCCCCGCAATTGGCGGCTCTCCCAAGCGATCTCCTCTCGCACAGTTCGGCTCACGTTAACCTGCAGCAGTTCAAGGGGCGGGATGTGACCGTCATCGGTGCTGGAGCATCGGCAACCGAGCTTGCAACACTGCTTCATGAGCAAGGTTGCCGGGTGCGCATGGTCGCAAGACGGTCGTCCATCGAGCTTCATACTCGCCTTCAGCTTCCACGTTCTCTCGCCCAGACAATTCGGTGGCCGCTTTCTCCAGTCGGGCCTGGTTGGAAGTCTCGATTCTTCACAGACTTGCCGTACATCTTCCATGGCCTTCCGAAGCCGGTGCAATCTCGGCTCGTCAAGGGCTTTCTTGGCCCTGCGGGAGGGTGGTTCCTACGCGGACGCTTTGATCGGGTTCCGCTCTTGGCAGGCTGTCAAATTATGGGAGCCGAAGCCTTCAGCGGCCGAGCCATTCTCTGGTTCAAATCGGTAAATGGCAGCGCGCATAGAATTGAAACCGAACACGTGATTGCGGCGACCGGTTACCGTCCCGACATCCGACGCCTGGCATTCCTTGGTGCAGGCATTGCCTCGCAATTGAAGTTGTCAAATAACGTCCCGAAACTGTCAGCTCATTTCGAATCGTCGGTTCCGGGGCTGTTCTTTGTCGGGCCAGCTGCTGTGGACAGCTTCGGTCCCGTTCTTCGCTTCGCTTGCGGCGCAAAGTTCGCGGCCGGCCGACTTTCAAATCACCTGGCGCGAGCCTCTCAGCGAGAGATCACGGCAACGGCGCAGGAACGCGCTTTTTCTGGACTGCAATGAGTATTCGCGGACACACTGAGCAATTGAAGATTCTCGTGTTCGCGACACAGGACAATCCGCTAGCCGCCCGAATATCGATCGCGCTGGCCTGCGTCGGGTTTCATGTCGCTGCGCTCACCCGCCTTGGGCATCCGGTGCGAAAGACCCGCAAGATCCCGCGTCATTTCGACTACCATACCCGATTTCGTTTGAAATCAATAATCCGCGCCATCGATCGATGGTCTCCGGATCTTGTTGTCTGCACGGACGACCTCGCCGTTCGGGAACTGCAAGATCTTCATAAGCGCATGGCGACATCCGATGACGGGGCGGACAGACGTTTCTCCGACCTCATCGAACGGTCGTTCGGACCGCCGGCCAGTTTCCCCGCAATGCGCAACAAGAGCTGCTTTTTGGCTCTGGCGAAATTCGAAGGGTTACGCTGCCCTAAAACCATCGTTATTCCAGCCACTCGTGCATTCGAGCCAGCCGCCGCCGAATTGACTTATCCGATCGTGGCCAAGGCTGACCAATCAGACGGGGGACGATGCGTTCGCATCGTAAACGGGGATGCCGATCTTCGACCCGCGATATGGGAGCTGCAGGCGCCTAGCACCTGGCGAGGCAGACGGATTTTCGGCGCCGTGCTCGGATCGGAAGGTTTAAGCCCGCTCAAGCTGCCGCTTCGTCGAACGATCAGTCTGCAGGAATATATTGCCGGTCGTCCCGGCAATCGGGCGGTGATCTGCTGGAAGGGCAGGGTTCTGGCGGGGATCAGCGTCGAAGTCGTCGAAGAAACGCAGGAGCGGGGACCTGCGAGCGTCATCAGACTCGTTGATCATCCGGAAATGGCGGCGGCCTGTGAACGTATGGTGGAACGTCTACACCTGTCGGGCTTTGTGGGGTTCGATTTCATGATTGACTCCGCGAATCGAGCTTGGCTGCTGGAGATGAACCCGCGGGTCACCCAGATCTGCCATTTTAGTCTCGTCGACGGCACGGATTTGGCGGGAGCGCTTTACACGCAAATGAAAAGACAGCCGCCGCGCCCGAGACCTGCTTCGATCAACCGCGATCTGATTGCGCTGTTTCCCAACGAGATCAGTCGCTCTCCGTCCAGCACTTACCTCCAGTCCTGCCAGCATGATGTTCCATGGGAGGAGCCGGAACTGGTTCGCAGCGTGTTGAATCAGATACGACGGACACACATTCGCAAGCAGGCGCGAAGGTTCGCCGAATATTACCTTCCTGCGGTGGTGGGCGGCCTTGTCAGAGTCGGCCTTCTTGGCGCGTGCGCAGCAAACGATTCTCCTCCCCGTCTCGAGGCGAAGACTTCTCAAATTGAGGGGATAACTCCTCCCTTGAGGCCGTCGCCAGACTCGTTGGTCGACCGGGCGACGTTCGGTGGCGACACGTTCCGAAATGCCTAGGGTTGAGGTGGTCCATTCGGAGTGCGCCGGCTACCGAGCGGAAACTGGGTGAGGAGGGTTTACGTTTGTCCGATTGTGGCGCGCCCAGCGGATAATTTAAATTCAGCAATTAATTATTTAAGAATTAAATGTTGTGTCGCGTACGCCGGCGGCGTATGGTTAATGAGGGCCATTTAAGGCTCAGTTTTGTCAGCGCAAATCTAAATTTGATAAATAATGGTAATCTATTATGTCGATCCAGTCTGGTATTCACGACAAAATAGAGGTCGAATATTCCGCTCTTCGAGCGAATTTTTTTGACGCTGAATTGATTTTCCATCTGCTGCTGGCGGTCGATGCCTGCATAATTCTGCTCTCCTGTTTGGTGAGTGAAATTGGCTACCATCTGTTGGTAGGCGGTCGCGTGCCCGAGATTTTGCCGCTCTTCGCAGTCGGCTCCCTTGCAAGCCTGATCTACATGTTGCGCATGAACGGCAGCGCTTTCTACGAGCTTCAGGAAGCAGCAAAGCCTCGGCTCGAGGTACGCGAGATCCTGGTGTGCTGGTTTACGACCGGGTTATTGCTCGCGCTTATTGCATTTCTTCTCAAGATTAGTGAGACCTATTCTCGCGGCGGGTTTGTCGTATTTTACCTCCTCTCGCCCGTCGCGCTGCTGGCTGCACGCAAAACCGTCAAGATCGCTCTGGCGAGAGCTGTGGATCGGGGAGCGATTGGAGGTCATGACATCGTTTTGATAGGTGACGCCAATGAAATGGCCGCTTTGAAAAGGGGCGATTTGCTCGCCCTTTGTGGCGCACCTGAAGTCAACCGTTTCGCACTGAGCCGAGATGACGACGAGTTAACACGGTCATCGAAGGACGTTCAGATTATCGACGCCGCCGCCAACTTTGTACGACGGCACAATTGTCGGCAGATTCTGATTGCGTTGCCCTGGCGTGATGGCGGTCGCATTGAGCTCGTCAAAGATCAGATCAAGACCGTTCCCGTGGCCGCCCGGTTGTTGCCGGACATGAGCGTACGGGCACTGTCGGATATCGCCTGGTTGGAGCGCAAGCGTGTGCCGACGATTGAGCTTCAACGGGCGCCGCTGAACGAGGCGCAGCTTCTTATGAAGCGCATCATGGACGTGGTCGTCGCTTCGCTCGCGCTCGTGTTTTTCCTGCCCATTATCGTGCTTGCTGCCATCGCGATTAAACTGGATAGTCCGGGGCCGGTAATTTTTCGACAGGTCCGAAAGGGCTTTAACGGGAAGCGCTTCGTTATTTTGAAGTTTCGGACCATGACTGTCCAGGAAGATGGAGCCAATGTTGTACAGGCGACTCGTGATGATTGCCGCGTAACGACGATCGGGCGGCTGCTTCGGGAATCGAGTATCGATGAATTGCCTCAGCTCTGGAATGTGTTGAAAGGCGAGATGTCCCTGATAGGGCCGCGCCCTCACGCGTTGGCGCACGACGACTACTTTGAAACTGTGTTGAGGGACTACGCTTTTCGCCATCACGTCAAACCGGGAATAACAGGTTGGGCGCAATGCAACGGCGCTCGAGGACCCACGCCGACCATTGAACACGTGGCGAAGCGCGTGAAGCTCGATCTATGGTATATTAACAACTGGAGCCCCTGGCTTGACCTCCTGATCCTCATCAAGACGGCCTTCGTGGTGCTGCAAAGACGGAACGCCTGCTGAGGGCTCTTTTCGTACCGCTCAGCGCTTGTTGTTGGAGCCCGGTTAGGATGTCTGCTGCAGATACGGCGACAGAGATGTCGAGCCACAAACGGAAGGCCGGAATACGGCTCCACAGGGGTAACAGGCCAAGCGCGACAGCACACTTGGCGCTGAAAGCCGGGGGCAATTCAGCATCCTAGACTTTCCGGCTTAGCACTTGCCCAAATTCGGCCTTATGATGCTGTTCGCGGCTCTTGGAGCTTCGGATCAGGCTTTGCTGCATCGCACCTGAGCCGTCAGCTTAGCGAAGTATTAACAGGGCAGGGCGGAGCGTGGTTGCGGCGCTTCCCGCCGACCAGCGCGTCGAGGCAACAGAACAATGATTTGGATTCCAATAGTCAGTCTGGCGATTGGAGCACTGTTGGCGCAACGCTTCAGAATCGTTGTCGTGTTGCCTGCAACCCTCGTGGTCGCGATTGTGGCGTTCGGTGTAGCCAGAACGCAGACCAGCAGCGCTTCATCGGTTGTTCTGATCATTGTCCTGACGAGTGTCAGTACGCAGGCCGGCTACTTTGTCGGAATGTTGGTTCGACGCGGCATGGGTGGTGCAAGCAGGTCGTCTCCGTTTTCCCAAACTACGTCGGCACGGGATTCTGTGCGTTAACGTCCGCCAGAGCAAACGGGGCTCTCGAGAGTTGGAGCGTTTTTTAGCGACCCTCCGAGCGGAGAGCACTTCGAGTTCATCCGCCGTGGTCTTCCGTACGAGGATGAAGGGGCAAGACTGATGCGACAGCTGAGGTCGCTTGGGGTGAAAGACGTCAATGGACCACCAAGTTTCCCCCATAGGATAGCGACTTACCCAGACCAAGAACGGGATCGGTGGCAAGCTTTCGGGCGAGGTCAATCGAGAAAGTCTTTGCTCCGTCAGCATTCAAATGCTCCGAATTATAAAAGTATTCCCTTCGAGTTGAAATTGGGGAGCCGCTGTAGTCCCAAAAAGGCGCGCCGAACCGATCACTCAACTCCTCGAAGTGTGCGAAGACCTGCGTGCGGTTTGTAGTCAATGCCTGTACTTCCCGGTACTCCGGCGAATAGACCAAAAGCACCTTGATACCTTGCTCCGTGCACAGGCGAAGCAACTCGTCCATTCGTTCCAAGCCGTCCGCCTCTATCTCGAAGGGAACCCCGTCCGGATTCTTCGCTTTGAATCGCTTGAAATCGTCGGTCCACGCGGAGTACTGCGGCTTGAATCCGAGGAAGCTGTCTTCAGGCGGATTCCACCCAAAAAATCCCATCACTCCCAGTATCCAGTTAAGCCGAAGGTCCTCAGCAGCAAAGCCGTACAGGGGCAGGACTCTGGCTTTCCAAAGATCTTGATCGACGCGCGAAAGAGCAGCGTAGATCGCCGGCTCTGCCAAATAAGGGATGTATTGCCCAGGGTCATCCGCTGCACCGTGCGTGGTCTGGAAGATGAACACGTCCAGATTTTGGATAAGTAGGGAAGGCTTTTTGTTATGGCGCAAGTAGGTCTTGAGGCGCGCTAGTTGCATATCTATGCGCGAGGCGTTCAATCCGATATTGAAGACCGTACGGCCTGTCAGCTCTTCGATGATGCGCGGATCATAGTGCACCAGTGCGCGGGACGAGCCGCTTATCACGATGTCGGCATTGATCTTTCCGTCTACGATTCGGTTCCACACGCCAAACGTCGATGTATTGATTCGCCGCAGCCCGGAATCGATCAACGCGTTGAGCAGGGCAGCCATCAGCAAAACCAGACATGCAAAACACGCCAGTCTGCTGATGCCGTTACCAAAGCCCGCCCCATTGGCGGCGCTGAAGCGCGGCCCTTTCGGTTGAGCGGTTTCCCCTACTCGCGCGATGCTCACTCGGACTCCCTATTGGCACAACTTGCTTTTGCAGAGGCCCAGGCCATCAGAACTGAAAGTAAATGAACTGGGTCTGACGGAATACACCAAACATGATCGTGACGATCATCGCGCTCGCATACAGCGCCCATCGGGGAACGAGCGGCAATCGCGCAACGATGGCGGACAACGAGCTCCGGTTCTCCAGCAACTGCACGGCTTCCAGCAATGCAATCCCCACGACTGCAACAGGCATCTGGCGCAACATAAACTGATCAGTCGCGATGCGTCCGAAATCCCAGCCTGTTGCGAAATGCGTCCATATGTACCATGCGTCGCCCATCGTCTTGGCTCGAAACAGTACCCACGCCACGCACGTCAGCAGAAACGTGCTCGCTACCATCGTCAAGCGTCTCGGCCAGGTTCCTTCGTCCACACCGATCAAACCAAAGGTCCGATCACGCACATCTTTGCTGAGGCTCCCGACAATCAAATAAATCGCGTTGAGGAGTCCCCAAAAGACGTACGTCCAGTTCGCGCCATGCCAAAGGCCACTGATACCAAATGTAACAAGGAGGCTCGCAAAGTGACGCCGTTCGCCAAAGCGGCTGCCGCCCATAGGAATGTACACGTAATCGCGGAACCAAGTCGAAAGCGAGATGTGCCAACGCCTCCAGAACTCGGAGATCGTCAACGAATGGTATGGCTCATCGAAATTCTCCATCAACTTGAAGCCGAGCACACGCGCAGAGCCTATTGCGATATCCGAGTAACCCGAGAAGTCGCAATAGATCTGATAGGCGAAAAAGACTGTTGCGAGCGTCAACTGCAGACCATTGAAGTCCCGCGGACTGGCATACACGT
>Ga0209166_10003367_pt1 | contig 11577 bp, 10 predicted proteins | sample Coa_R1_3_FD_187151 | JGI IMG/M metagenome (GOLD analysis project Ga0209166, IMG submission 187151) | Surface soil microbial communities from Centralia Pennsylvania, which are recovering from an underground coalmine fire - Coalmine... | ecosystem: Environmental > Terrestrial > Soil >... | reverse complement strand
ATGCCCGGCGGCGGCTGGTACAGCGAAATCCTCGCCCCCTATCTCGCCGCTCAGGGCCACTATGTCGCCGCCGTCCCGCCCGGCAAGGCGACCGATCAGTTCCAAGCGCTCGTTACCGCCAGCCCCGATCGGCTGGGCAAGACGCAGGTGGTGGCCTTCGCCGCCGGCCAGCCCACCGATCTCGTCGCACCCGGCACCGCCGACCTGATCCTCACCTTCCGCAACATCCACAACCTGCTAGGCTCGTCCGAGCAGCCCGGCGACGGCAATGCCCCGCAGGCGTTCGCCGACTGGTTTCGCGCGCTGAAGCCCGGTGGCGTGCTCGGCATCGTCGAGCACCGCCTGCCCGAGACGATGGACTCGGCGCGCGAAAAGACCACCGGCTATGTGAAGCGCTCCACCGTGATCCGGCTGGCGATGGCGGCGGGCCTCCAGTTCGCGGGCGCGAGCGAGATCAACGCCAATCCCAAGGACGATCATGATCATCCCAAGGGCGTGTGGACACTGCCACCGACCTACGATCTCGGTGATCAGGATCGCGCGAAATATGCCGCGATCGGCGAGAGCGACCGCATGACGCTCCGGTTCGTGAAGCCCGATCCCAACGCGACGGTGAGCGACAGCACGCCGAAGGCGCCGCAATAGGGCGGACGCCGAGACGGCGGGCGGAGACGGCGGGCGGAGACGGCGTGAAGCCGCTCCGCTCCCGCCTTACTTGCCCATCTTGTCGATCTTGTCCTGCAGGGTGGCGAGCTGCGCCTTGAGCGCGGCGATCTCGTCGCCATTCTTGGGCGCGGGCGTCTCGGCGGTGTCGGCGGCCGGGGCGCTGCCTGGCTTGAAGGCGGTGGCGGCGGCCTCGAACATCGCCATGTTGCGCTTGGCGATCTCGGCGAAGGGGCCGCCCGAGAAGGCACCCTCCATCGCGGAGCGGAACTGCGCCTGGTTGCGGCGGAATGCCTCCATCGAGGCTTCGAGATATTGCGGCACCATCGACTGCATCGAATCGCCGTAGAGCCCGATCAGCTGGCGCAGGAAACTGACCGGCAGCATCGTCTGCCCGCGCGTTTCCTCATCCATGATGATCTGGGTGAGGACGCTGTGCGTGATATCGTCGTCGCTGCGCGCGTCGAGCACCTTGAAGTCTCGCCCCTCGCGCGTCATCGCGGCGAGATGGTCGAGAGTGATGTAGCTCGACGTCTCGGTGTTGTAGAGGCGGCGATTAGCGTATTTCTTGATGATGACCGTATCGGACCCGGAAGCTGACTTCGCCATGACTCGTCCTTCTCCCCCCGACACGCCGCCGGGCGATGACAGGCTAACATCAAAGCATTCCGCATCGCAACACAGGCCGAGGCCCTTGCCCCTGTTTCTTGCGATGCTGCGCAGCGAAACCGCTTCCGAGCCCGATCGGATGGTGGCCGCGCTCGATGGTCTCAAGGCCTATCAGGCCGCACCGCGCGCGCCACGGCCCGATCCGATGCCGGCAATTGCTGCGGCAGGCCGTGCGATGCTGCGCGATTATGGCTGCAGCGGCCGGCCGGTGGTGGTGGTGCCCTCGTTGATCAATCCGCCCGACGTGCTCGATCTGCTGCCCGAAGCGTCGCTGCTGCGCTGGCTGGCGACGCAGGGGGTGCGGCCGCTGCTGGTCGACTGGGGCACGCCCTCGCCCGACGAGAAGGGCCTCACCATCGCCGGCCATGTCGAGACGCTGCTGCTGCCGCTGATGGAGGCCGCAGGGCGCGATGCCGCGCTGGCCGGCTATTGCCTGGGCGGCACGATGGCGCTCGCCGCCGCCGCGATCCGTCCGCCCGCCTCACTCACGCTGATCGCAGCGCCGTGGCGCTTCACGGGCTTCCCCGACGAGGCGCGGCGCGGGCTGGTCGAGCTGTGGCAGCAGGTGCAGCCCACCGCCGAGGCGATGGGTCTGCTGCCGGTCGAGGTGTTGCAGAGCGCCTTCTGGCGGCTCGATCCCCGGCGCACCGTCGAGAAGTTCGTCGCCTTCGGCCGCGCCGTGCGCGACGAGGACGCCGTCCGCCGCTTCGTGGCGCTGGAGGACTGGGCCAACGATGGCGCGCCCCTCACCCCTGCCGCCGGTCAGGAGCTGGCCGAGACGATGTTCGATCAGGACGCGACCGGCGCCGGGCTCTGGAGCGTTGCGGGCCAGAGGGTCGATCCCGCCAAGCTCGCCTGCCCCGTGCTCGACATCGTTTCCACGACCGATCGCATCGTGCCTGCGGCCAGCGCCACCGGCGTCGGTCGCCGCGTCACATTGGCGCAAGGACATGTCGGCATGATCGTCGGCGGGCGGGCCCGCGCCACTTTGTGGGAACCGCTCGCACAATGGCTGACTCGTCCCCATGATGACTGATAAGAACCCTTTGACCATCCAGCAGGAGTCTTGATTCATGACCGACGTCGTCATCACCGCGGCGAAGCGCACGCCCGTCGGCAGCTTCCTCGGCGCGTTCGGCGCGACCCCGGCGCACGAGCTTGGCGGCATCGCGATCGAGGCCGCAATGGCGCAGGCCGGCGTCACCGGCGAGGACGTGTCCGAAGTCATCCTCGGCCAGGTGCTCACCGCCGCGCAGGGGCAGAATCCCGCCCGTCAGGCTGCGATGGCCGCCGGCATTCCCAAGGAAGTACCCGCCTGGGGCGTCAATCAGGTGTGTGGATCGGGCCTGCGCGCCGTCGTGCTCGCCAGCCAGGCGATTGCGAACGGCGACGCCACGATCATGATCGCCGGCGGGCAGGAGAGCATGTCGATGGCCCCCCACGCGCAGAATCTGCGCGGCGGCACCAAGATGGGCAATCTCAGCCTCGTCGACACGATGATCGTCGATGGCCTGTGGGATGCCTTCAACAGCTATCACATGGGCATCACCGCCGAGAATCTGGCCGAGAAGTACCAGATCAGCCGCGCCACCCAGGACGGCTTCTCGGTTGCGTCGCAGAACAAGGCGGAGAAGGCGCGCGCCTCGGGCCGCTTCAAGGACGAGATCGCGCCGGTCACGATCAAGGGCCGCAAGGGCGACACGGTCGTCGAGCATGACGAATATATCCGCGATGGCGCCACCATCGAGGCGATGGAGAAGCTCAAGCCCGCCTTCAAGAAGGACGGCACGGTGACGGCGGCGAACGCATCGGGCCTCAACGACGGCGCCGCGGCGCTGGTGTTGATGTCGGCCGAGGAAGCGGCCAAGCGCGGATCGAAGGTGCTGGCGCGCGTGGTGAGCTGGGCATCGGTGGGCGTCGATCCGGCCTATATGGGCATCGGCCCGGTGCCGACCGTGAGGAAGGCGCTGGAGAAGGCCGGCTGGACCGTCGACGATCTCGACCTGATCGAGGCCAACGAGGCGTTCGCGTCGCAGGCGCTGTCGGTCTGCCAGGAGCTTGGCCTACCGGCGGAGAAGGTGAATGTGAACGGCGGCGCGATTGCGATCGGCCATCCGATCGGTGCGTCGGGCGCGCGCATCCTCACCACGCTCATCTACGAAATGGAGAAGCGCGACGCCAAGAAGGGCCTCGCCACGCTCTGCATCGGCGGCGGCATGGGCATCGCGATGTGCGTGGAGCGGTGATCTGACAATCGGTCGGCGCGCGAGAGTTTGATGAACTCGCGCGCCGACTGAGCGCTTCATATGACAGGTAGCGAGGGGACGCGCCGATCGTTACGCTGTGAGAATGCGCGCCGCCTTCGCCGTTTTCCTGCTTGCCACGGGCTGCATGCCGACACCGCTCGGAATGAGCGTGAAGGAAGTTGACGAAAAACCTGAAGTCGAGATTTTCAAACGCGGGTGGATCGGACTGCGGAGCAGCGATTTCCCGTGCGTTCACGATATCGAACTTCGCGCGGGTCCAGCCTCGTCCTTTGGACGAGTGCTCTGGCGCATGAAGGTTTCTCCCGAACGACAATGCGCGAGGCTGGATCGATTCACGATTGGTCAAGCGCCCGCGGGCTTCAACAATGAAGTTCGACTGACCACCGTATTGCCCCCAGCAACCTACACATTGGCTGCGGCGGGCATTGGCTACGGCACGCTGGAAATCACACTACCCGCTCGCTGACGCGGAGATATGCCCGCAACGGCGCACTGACCACTCAGCGCTCGTAGAGTTCCAGCGGCAATCCGTCGGGGTCGCTGAAGAAGGTAAAGCGGCGGCCGGTCAGCTCATCGATGCGGATGGGCTCTGCATCGACGCCATGGCCCTCCAGATGCGCCACCGCCCGATCCAGATCCTCCACCGCCAGCGCGAGATGGCGCAGGCCACACGCTTCCGGCCGCGAGACGCGCTCTGGCGGGTTCGGGAAGGAGAAAAGTTCGATCTGCGCGTCGCCCAGCGCGAGGTCCAGCTTCCACGACTGGCGCTCCGCGCGCAGCGTCTCGGCGATCACCGGAAGCCCCAGCACCTCGGTGTAGAACGCCTTCGATCGCGCATAGTCCGACGCAATGATCGCGACGTGGTGGATGCCCGCGAAGAGCAGGGCGTCAGCGGATCGGGCCATCGGCGCGGCCCTGGACGAACTGGTCCACATAGGGGTTGCCGCTGTCGTAGAGCCGGTCGCGCGGGCCCTGCCAGATGATCCGGCCATCGTAGAGCATCGCCACCCGATGCGCGATCTTGCGCGCCGAGCTCATGTCGTGGGTGATAGTGAGCGCGGTCACGCCCAGATCCTCGACCAGCGAGGTGATCAGATCGTTGATCACGTCGGCGCGGATCGGATCGAGCCCGGTGGTTGGCTCGTCGAAGAAGATGATCTCGGGGCGCGGCGCGATCGCGCGGGCGAGCGCCACGCGCTTCTGCATGCCGCCCGACAGCTCGTTGGGCCGCAGGTTGAGGATGTCGCGGCCGAGGCCGACGCGCTCGAGATTCTCCTCGGCGATGCGGCGCATGCGGTTGGGCTCGCGGATCCGGCCCTGCGTGAGGCCGAAGGTGATGTTGCGCCACACCGGCATCGAATCGAACAGCGCGCCGCCCTGGAAGAGCATCCCGAACTTGGCGCGGACGCGCTCCATGTCACGCGCGCGGGCGCCCACCACTTCGACACCGTCGACGGTCACCGATCCGCTCTCTGGTGTGAGCAGGCCGAGAATGCACTTGAGCGTCACCGACTTGCCCGTGCCCGATCCGCCGATGATCGCCACCGACTCGCCATGCTCGACCGACAGGTTGACCCCGTCGAGCACGGTCTTCTCGTCGAAGCGCTTCACCACATCGGTGAGCTTGATCTTGGGTTGAAACGAAGTAGCCATCAGCCGAACGCCACGATGGTGATGACGAGATCGGAGAACAGGATCAGCACGAACGACGACACCACCGCGTCGGTGGTGGCCTTGCCGACGCCGGCCGCGCCGCCCGCCGTGCGACACCCGTTGTAGCAGCCCATGATTGCGATGATCGCGCCGAACACGGCGGCCTTCACCACCGCCATACGGATATCGTCCCACTCCAGATACTGGCGCGTGGTGGCGAGATAGGAGGCGGGGTTGAAGCCGAGCTTGTAGATCGACAGCAGATAGCCGCCCATGATGCCGATCGAATTGGCGATCAGCACCAGCACGGGCATCGCTACCACCGCCGCGAACAGGCGCGGCGCGATCAGGTAGCGGAAGTGATCGGTACGCAGCGTCGCGAGCGCGTCGAGCTGCTCGGTGACGCGCATCGTGCCGAGCTCCGCCGCCATCGCCGAGGCGACGCGGCCGGCGACCATCAGCCCCACCAGCACGGGTCCGAGCTCGCGCACCATGCCGAACACGACGATCGCGGGCACGGTCGACGATGCGTTGAAACGCGAACCGCCGGTGTAGATCTGCTGCGCGAGCGCCGAGCCGGTGAAGATCGCGGTCAGGCCGACCACGGGCAGAGAATACCAACCGATCTCCATGATCTGCGCCACGAAGCGCGCCGGATAGTAAGGCGGCCTCACGCCCCGCGCCAGGATTGTGAAGGTGAAAGTGGTGACGCGCCCCACCATCGCCAGCAGCCCGATCAACAGGCGGCCAACGGCGGCAAAGGCGAGCAGCAGGGAAGCGAGAGGGCCGTTCTTCATGTCCACCGGCGCTGATAGCGGTGGCCGAGGGCAGTCAGCAACTCATATTGCGACAGGCCCGATCGGCGGGAGGCTTCGGCAAGATCGGGATCGAGCGCCAACCAGTCGCCCTCGGCGAGATCCACGCCGGTGGCATCGACTGCGATCAGGTCCATCGAGACGCGCCCGACCACGGGCAGCCAGGCCTCCCCCGCCCGCACCCGGCCGACGCCCGAGAAAGCGCGCAGATAGCCGTCGGCATAGCCGATGTTGAGGATCGCGATGCGGCTCGGCCGCGGCGCCGTCCAGGTCGCGCCATAGCCGACGGTCTCGCCGGCGGGCACGTCGCGGAGCTGGATCAGTTCGGCCTCGACCAGAGCGACGGGCCGGATATGCCCCGCCGCCTCGCCGCGCGGGATGCCGCCATAGAGAGCCATGCCGGGTCGCGTGAGGTCGAAGCCATAGTCCGGCCCCATGCAGATACCGGCCGAATTGGCGAGGCTGGTGCGCCGCGCCGGCACGTGGGCGGCGACCTCGACGAAGCGGGCGCGCTGAGTCACGTTGAGCGGGTGCCCGGGCTCGTCGGCGCAGGCGAGATGGCTGTGCAGCGTGTCGATCGCGAGCCCGTCTAGCAGCGCCGTTTCTTGCCCGCGCAGGCCAAGGCGGTTCATGCCGGTGTCGATCATCACATCGCAGGCGCCTCCGCCCGCCGCCTTCCACCGCGCCACCTGCTCGGCCGAATTGAGCACGGGCCGGGCGCGTCCGGCGAGCGCCGCCGGCATGTCCGCCTCGCGCACGCCATGCAGCACGACCAGCGCGCCACCTTCGGGGACGGGCCCCAGCGCCGCCGCCTCCGCCCAACTCGACACGAAGAAGTCGCGGCAGCCCGCGCGGGCCAGCCGCGCCATCGCCTCGCGTGCGCCGAGGCCATAGCCGTCGGCCTTGATCGCCGCCCCGCACGCCGCCGCACCACCCTGCGCGCGCAGCCAACGCCAGTTGGCGGCGAGCGCATCTCCATCGAGGGTCAGGCGAAGGGGGGGCGGGGAATCGGACACCGACGGGCCGATAGCGGGCGCGGGCCGGCTAGTCGAGATCGGCCCCCACCGTTTCCGGCACCCAGAAGATCGTCACCACCAGCGCCATCGCCACCACCGCGAAGGTGTACCACAGGCCGGAGAAGGGGTTGCCGGTGCGCGCGACGATATACTGGCTGATGAACGGCAGGAATCCGCCGAAATAGCCGGTGCCGATATGATAGGGGATCGACATCGACGAATAGCGGACGCGCGCCGGAAACAGCTCGGCCAGCAAAGCCGCCACCGGGCCGTAGGTCATGCCCGACAGCATGCCGAGCATCACCACCGTCAGCACGATCACCACCGCGCCGCCCATCGTCGGCTTCACCTTGGCGACCGACCAGCCGGCGGCGTCGAGCGCCTTGTCGATCCCGGCGGGCGAATGATCGATGACGGGGCGGTTGCCGATGATTACCGCCAGCCCCGGCGTGTGCATCTTGCGGTAGATCACGCCCTTGCTGGTGAGATGCTCGAGAACCTGCGCGCAGGGCGTGCGCTGCTTGCCGGTCGCGAAGGGATTATAGTGGCAGTTGGGCCCGGAGACGATCACCGGGGCGCGACGCGCGGCCTCCGCCATCCCGGGATTGGCCGCTGCCGCCATCAGATGGAAGAGCGGGAAGAGCAGGATCAGCGTCAGCGCATAGCCGAGCACGATCGACGGCTTGCGTCCGATCCGGTCGCTGAGCGTGCCGAACAGGATGAACCAGCCGAGGCTGATCAGCGCGCCGATGCCGATCAGCACGCGTGTCCAGGTGTCGTCGAGCCGCTGCGCGTTCTGCAGGAAATAGAGCGCGCCGAACTGCGCAGTGTACCAGATCACGGTCAGCCCCGCGGCGATACCCAGCATCGCGACGACGATAAGCTTGACGTTGGCAGCGCTGGAGAAGGCCTCGGCCAGCGGATTGCCCGAAACGCGCCCCGCCGCCTTCATCGCCTTGAAGATCGGGCTCTCATGCAGCTTGAGGCGCATCCATAGCGAGATGACCAGCAGCACCAGCGAGAACAGGAACGGAATGCGCCAGCCCCAGGAGTCCCACACCGCCGGCGCGACGGTCGCCTGCGAGGTCAGCACCACGATCAGGCTGAGCAGGAAGCCGCCGATCACGCTTGCCTGAACGAAGCTGGTGTAGAAGCCGCGTTTGTTGCGCGGCGCATGTTCGGCCACATAGGTGGTGGCACCGCCATATTCGCCGCCGAGCGCGAGGCCCTGCAGCACGCGCAGCGAGATCAGGATGGCGGGTGCGGCGATGCCGATCTGGGCATAGGTCGGCACCAGCCCGACGCCGGCGGTGGCGACCCCCATCAGTGCGACGGTGGCGAGGAAGGTGTATTTGCGGCCGAGCTTGTCGCCCAGATAACCGAACACGATCGCGCCGAACGGCCTGACCCCGAAGCCGACGCCGAACGAGGCGAGCGCCGCCAGGAACTGCGCAGTCTCGTTGCCCGACGGGAAGAACAGGCGGCCGATGATCGGCGCCAGCGTGCCGTAGATGAAGAAATCATACCATTCGAAGATGGTGCCGAGCGACGAAGCCGCGATCACCAACCGCGCGCGCGCCGCACCGATCGCCGATCCTTCTTCCAGCTCGACCGTGTCCGTCGCCACCCTGATACCCCCGATTTGCCCTACAGACGCATGACCCTAGGGGCTTTGTCGGGGATCGGAAAGCGGATCGCGCGGGCCGGGTGCGGCGCGACCACGGAAAAATGCGTCAGCGCGCGGAACGAACCGGGCGCGCGACGTTTGCACAAGGGCGCCCTCAACGATCGGAACCGATGCCAGCCCCCCTCCCCGCTCCCCCCACCATAACCGACGAGATGACGGGCGGCCCAATCAGTCTGTTCCTCGATTTCGACGGCACACTGGTCGACATCGCCGATCGCCACGATGCGATCGAGGTCGACGCCGAGGTTCGCCGACTGATGGCGGCGCTGGCGCGGCGGCTCGAGGGGAGGCTCGCGGTGGTGAGCGGCCGTCCTGCCGCCGAGATCTGCGCCTATCTGCACGCCCATGACAGCGTGCCCCCTTTCGCCATCGCCGGTAGCCACGGGCTCGAGCTGCGCTGGACCGACGGACGGCACGAAGCGCCGCTGCGCCCCACGGGGCTGGACGAGGCAGTCGCCGCTCTCCGCAGCTTCGCGGAGGCCTGGCCGGGCGTGGTGGTGGAGGAGAAGCCATTCGGCGCGGCGCTCCATTACCGGCTGGCGCCCGAGGCCGGGCCGGCTTGCGATGCACTCGCCGATGCACTCGCCCAGCGCTATGGTTTCACGCTGCAACTCGGCAAGATGGTGTGCGAGCTGCGCACCCACGGCGCCGACAAGGGCGACGCGGTCCGCCGCTTTCTGTCCGAACCGCCGATGGCGGGCACGCCGCCGCTGTTCGTCGGTGACGACCTGACCGACGAGGCCGGCTTCGCCGCCGCCGAGCGGCTGGGTGGCATGGGCATATTGGTCGGCGCCGCCCGCGAGACGGCGGCACGCTATGGGCTGCCCGACGTGGCGGCTGTGCATCGCTGGCTCGGCCATCTGGCGGGCCTGAGGGAAGGGGAAGACCCGGCATGACGACCAACCTCGACCTCTGGCCGATCGGCAACTGCCAGGTCTCCGCGCTGATCGACCGTTCCGGCCGCTTCGTCTGGGCCTGCCTGCCGCGCGTCGATGGCGAGCCTATCTTCTCCTCGCTGCTCTCCGGTACGGAGCCCGAAGTAGAACAGGCGAGCGGGCTGTGGGCGATCGACCTCGACGGCTGCATCAAGACTGAGCAGCATTATCTGCGCAACACGCCGATCCTCATCACCCGGCTGGAGGACGCCAGCGGCAACGCCATCGAAATCACCGATTTCTGCCCGCGCTTCTCCCGCAACGAACGCGTCTACCGCCCCGTCGCCTTCGTCCGCATCGTGCGGCCGGTCGCAGGCAGCCCCCGCATCCGCGTCCGCCTGCGCCCGACGCGCGGCTGGGGCGAGCGCGACGTCGCCACCACCGCCGGATCGCACCACATCCGCTACATCCTCGATCGCGAGGCGGTGCGCCTCTCGACCGACGCGCCGGTCGGCTATCTTGAGGAGGAGCGGCTGTTCCGGGTGGAGCGCCCGCTGCACTTCTTCCTCGGCCCCGACGAGAGCTTCTCGACCGGCCTCGCCCCTTCGATCGAGCATATGCTGCACGACACGATCAGCGAGTGGCAGGCATGGGTGCGCGGCCTCGCGACCCCGTTCGAATGGCAGGACGTGGTGATCCGATCGGCGATCACGCTCAAGCTCTGCCAGCATGAGGAGACCGGCGCGATCGTCGCCGCGCTCACCACCTCGATCCCCGAGCATGCCGATTCCGGACGCAACTGGGACTATCGCTACTGCTGGATCCGCGACGCCTATTACACCGTGCAGGCGCTCAACCGGCTGGGCGCGCTCGACGTGCTGGAGGGCTATCTCGAATATCTTCGCAACATCGTCGAGAATGCGAAGAGCGGCCATATCCAGCCGCTCTACGGCGTGCTCGGCGAGGCGAAGCTGGCGGAACGCATCGCCGACGGCCTGCCCGGCTATCGCGGCATGGAGCCGGTACGCGTCGGCAACCAGGCCTATGAGCAGGTGCAGCACGACGCCTATGGACAGATCATCCTCTGCAACGTGCAGGCCTTCTTCGACAGCCGCCTGTTCCGCATGGCCGGCGTCGAGGACTTCATGGCGCTGGAGCCGATCGGCGATCTCGCTTGGGAGGTGCACGACAAGCCCGATGCCGGGCTGTGGGAGCTGCGCACCCGCCGGTCGGTGCACACCTATTCGGCGGCGATGTGCTGGGCGGCGTGCGACCGGCTCGCCAACGCCGCGCACCGTCTCGACCTCTCCGAACGCGCGACCTTCTGGCAGGACCGTGCCGACAAGATCCACGCCACCGTGGTCGACAAAGCGTGGCGCACCGACACCCAGCGCCTCTCCGCCACCTTCGACGGCGACAATCTCGATGCCAGCCTGATCCAGTTGCTCGACCTGCGTTTCCTGTCTCCGCAGGATCGCCGCTACCGCGCCACGCTCTATGCGCTGGAGACCGGCCTGCGGCGCGGCACGACCATGCTGCGCTACGACAGCGAGGATGATTTCGGCCTGCCCGAATCCGCCTTCAACGTCTGCACCTTCTGGCTGATCGAGGCGCTCCACCTCACCGGCCGCAGCGAGGATGCGCGTATGTTGTTCGAAGATATGCTCGCACGCCGCACCACCGCCGGCCTGCTGTCCGAGGACATCGATCCCACCACCGGCGAGCTCTGGGGCAACTATCCGCAGACCTATTCGCTGGTGGGCATGATCAACTGCGCCGTTCTCCTGTCGAAACCCTGGGCCGCGATCCGATGAGTCGACTGATTGTTATTTCCAACCGCGTTTCCGCGCCCAAGGGCCAGTCCGGCGCGCAGGGGGGCCTCGCCGTCGCGTTCCAGGCGGCGCTGCGCGAATATCGCGGCATCTGGTTCGG
>Ga0209166_10003366_pt1 | contig 11577 bp, 7 predicted proteins | sample Coa_R1_3_FD_187151 | JGI IMG/M metagenome (GOLD analysis project Ga0209166, IMG submission 187151) | Surface soil microbial communities from Centralia Pennsylvania, which are recovering from an underground coalmine fire - Coalmine... | ecosystem: Environmental > Terrestrial > Soil > Unclassified... | reverse complement strand
GCATGCGGCGCTTTGCCCGGCGCGTCGCTTGACGACACTTACCCGTCGCCGGACACAGAGAGCCTAGAACAAAAACCAATACGGGGGTCTGTCGTGAAGACGGGCGCATTCAGACTTCGGCCGGCCGGATGGGCGGCGCTGATGGCTTCCACCATGCTCGCGGGGCGCCCAGCCTTGGCGGCCGACGCCGCCGCGACCGCGGCCTCGACCGGCGGCGGCACCGAGATCGGCGAGGTCATCGTCACCGCCGAAAAGCGCGAGGAGAACCTGCAACACGTGGCGATGAGCGTGCAGGCCCTCGACGCCAAGACCCTGACCGAGCTCAACGTCTCGAACTTCCAGGACTACGTGAAGTTCCTGCCGAGCGTGCAGTTCCAGGGTTCCGGGGTGCCCAACGAGAGCATCATCTACATGCGCGGCGTCTCCGACGGCGGCAACGGCAACCACTCCGGCCCCCTTCCCAGCGTCGGCACCTACCTGGACGAACAGCCGATCACCACCATCGGCGGAACGCTGGACATCCACGTCTACGACATCGCCCGGGTCGAGGTGTTGCCGGGGCCCCAGGGCACCCTCTACGGGGCCAGTTCGGAGTCCGGCACCCTGCGCATCATCACCAACAAGCCCAGCACCGCCGGCGTCAGCGGCGCCGTCAACCTGACGGGCAACGTCGTCGACCACGGCAGCGAGGGCTATGTGGTCGAAGGCTTCATCAACGTGCCGATCACCCAGAACGCCGCCATCCGCATCGTCGCCTTCGACGAGCGCGACGCGGGCTTCATCGACAATGTGCCGGGCACGCGGCCGTTCGCGTCGTCCGGCGGCACCCTGAGCAACGGCCCCTTCGTGAAGAACGACTTCAATCCCATCGACACCTACGGCGGCCGGGCGGCGCTGAAGTTCGACCTCAACGACAACTGGACCATCATGCCGACGGTCGTGGCCCAGGACACGCGGGCCCGGGGAACCTTCGGCTTCAATCCCGCCGTGGGCGACCTCCAGGTCAACCGCTTCCAGCCCGACAGCGACCACGACCGCTGGTACCAGGCCGGCCTGACCATCAACGGCAAGATCGGCCGCTACGATCTCACCTACGCGGGCGGTTACTTCAACCGGGCGATCGACACCCTCACGGACTACACCGATTATTCAGTCGCCTACGACCAGGCCTTCGGCTCGGGTGTGTTCTGGAAAGACAACAACGGCGCCCTCCTGCCGACGCCGATACAGGAGATCGTCGGGCGCGACCGGTTCGAAAAGGGCAGCAACGAGCTGCGCCTCGCCTCGCCGTCCACCGACCGCTTCCGCTTCATCGTCGGCCTGTTCCAGGAGCGCCAGAGCCACTGGATCATCCAGGACTACCAGATCCAGGGTTTCGGAGCATCGCAGTTGCCGATCATCCCGGGCGGCAAGGTGCTGACCGGACCGCTCGTGTCGCTCGCGGTGCCCGGCTGGCCCAACACCATCTGGCTCACCGACGAGGATCGCGTGGACCGCGACGAAGCCGTCTTCGGCGAGGCCACTTTCGATGTCACCAAGCATATCTCGATCACCGGCGGCATCCGCGGCTATCACTACAACAATACGTTGTTCGGTTTCTATGGCTACAGCGCCAACTATGACCAGTTGACCGGGTTCGGACCGGGTCAGGGTCCGAACGACTCGAAGTGCATCCCGGGGCGGTCTTTCCGGAACGCGCCGTGCGTCAACCTCGACAAACCAGCGTCGACCGGGACCGGCGAAACCTACAAGGGCAACCTGACCTACAAGTTCGACGACGAGAAACTGGTCTACTTCACCTATTCGACCGGCTACCGCCCCGGCGGCGTCAACCGCAGCGGCGCCTTCCTACCCTACCAGGCCGACTCGCTGGCCAACTACGAAGTGGGATGGAAGACGAGCTGGCTGGACCGCTCGCTGAACTTCAACGGCGCCCTCTACGACGAGGAGTTCACCAACTTCCAGTTCGCCTTCCTCGGCCCCAACAGCCTGACGATCGTCGAGAATGCGCCCTCGGCGCGCATTCTGGGCGTCGAGACAAGCCTGGCCTGGCGCGTCACCCATGCCGTGACGCTGTCGGGCGGGCTGTCCGTAAACGACGCCGAACTCACTGCCAACTTCTGCGGCACCGATCAGTCGACGGGCCTCGTCATACCCACCTGCCCCAACAGCCAGGCCCTGGCCCGCAAGGGCGAACAACTGCCCTATATTCCGAAGGTGAAGGGCAATGTCACGGCGCGGTGGGCCTTCGACGTGATGGGATGGGACGCCCACGCCCAGGTCTCGGTGGCGGCCCAGTCCGGTGCAACGCCCGCGCTGTTCATCGCCGACATCGGTAACCTGCACAAGATGCCGGGCTTCGCCACCGCCGACTTCTCGTTCGGCGCGGAGAAGGACAAGCGCTCGATCGAGGTGTTCATCAAGAACGCCTTCGACACCCGAGGGCAGCTCAACCGCTACACGCCCTGCACCACCTCGACGTGCGCCCCCGCCTATCCGCCAGGCGTGCCGGCCGCGGTCTACGTGGTGCCGATCCAGCCCCTCACCATCGGTATCAGGATCGGCCAGGCGTTCTGAAAGGAGCGCTCGTGGGCACGCTCAACCGGAACGGCGCGATCGGCGGCGACTCGGGCGAACGTGTATAATTTGGCGTAGAGTCGAACATTTAGGACGTGGCGCTGACAAATGCAGCGATCGACACGCTGCCGGAGCGTGTATGCTGGTCCTATCGGGGCTCGATACTGGCGGAGAGAAGCGCGTGGCCTGGTTCATCCGGTTATCGCTCCATTTCTGGGGCGCAGCGCTGTTTACATGGTTGTTCATCAGGCTAAGTCGCGGCGCGCCCCTGTCGATCAGCCTGACCGAACTGACCCCGGTGTTGATCGTCTATATGATCTTCATGTCCGTGCAGACGCTGAGGCGTCTCTGAAGGCGACCCCGCCTCTTCGCCATGCACTCAGAACCTCCGTTATTGGGGTAGCATCACGTTGAGGGTGTGGTCGCTTGGCCCCGCCAACGCGGCGCATTGCAACTGGGCTGGAGCCGTTTGGGACGCGTTCTTGAAGTAGTGAACGACGACTTCCGGCGGCTCGTATGTGACCGCCCCCAGAGCCGCGCGGCGTTCGGGCGCCGTGCCGATGCTGACCAGGAACTCTCCTTGCGTAACGAAACAGATAACCGGAACCGTGTGCTTGTGCCTGGGCATGACCTGCCCCGGAAGGAAATCGACCCGTGTCGACTCTACCCGGCTGACCAGCTTTGGGATCGTGATCGACGTGGTCGCCAGGGGTGTTCTGGTCGGCAAGGCCGGCTGGGCCGACGCCGACAGGCCAATCGCCATAGATAACGCCACCAAAACCGCCGCCGCCGCCCGCATCGTCCGCTCCTCGTCGTCCCCAATGGGATGCTACGTCTCCGACGATCCCGTGACGACCCGCGACGTGAACGTCAGCAGGGTCGGCCGCCCCGCCGACCGGCGTTCCGGGCCGGTTCAGCGTTGCGGCATGCGTGCTATAGGGGGCGGATGGTCGATGCGCCCACCGGCACCCTGAACGACGCCCTGGACCGGGCCGCGCGGCTGCTCCTGAGCAACCCCGCCCTCGCCGAGCGCCAGGCGGAAGAAATCCTCCAGGTCGTGCCGAACGACCCCAGGGCGGTGCTGGTGGTCGGCATGGCGCGTCGCCGGCGCGGGGACGCGGCCGGCGCCCGGGCGGTGCTTGAGCCCCTGGCGCGAGGCCAGCCCCGCTCCGCCCAGACCCACCATGAGCTCGGCATGGTGCTGGCCGCCCTCGGCGAGGAGGCCGACGCTCTTGCGGCCCTGCGCCGCGCCGTCGCCTTCAAGCGGGAGCTGCCGGAGGCGTGGCGGACCATCGGCGACCTCCTGACCGCCCGCGGCGACCTCGCCGGCGCCGACGCTGCCTACGCCCAGCACATCCGCGCCTCGGTCACCGATCCGCGCCTGATGGCGGCGGCCGACGCGCTCTGCGACGACCGCCTGGCGGTGGCCGAGCACCTGCTGCGCGACCACCTCAAGGCCCACCCCACGGACGTGGCGGCGATGCGGCTGCTGGCCGAGACCGGCACGCGCCTCGGCCGCTACGGCGACGTCGAGCTTCTCCTGGCGCGCGCCCTGGAGCTCTCCCCCAGCTTCGCCGCCGCGCGCTACAACCTGGCCATCGTGCTCTATCGCCAGCAGAAGGGGGCGGAGGCCCTGCCGCAACTGGAGGCGCTGTTGGCGGAGGATCCGAGCGAGCCGAACTACCGCAACCTGATGGCCGCCTGCCTCGGCCTGGTGGGCGAGTACGAGCGCGCCGTCGAGATCTACGAGGCCCTGCTGGCCGAGTTTCCCGGGCAGCCGAAGGTGTGGCTGAGCTACGGCCACGCCTTGCGCACCGCCGGGCGCCGCGACCAGGCCGTCGCCGCCTACCACCGCTGCGTCGAGCAGGCGCCCGGGATGGGCGAGACCTACTGGAGCCTCGCCAACCTCAAGACTGTGCCGTTCACGCCCGACCAGGAGGGCGCGATGCGCCGCCAGCTGGAGGACGCCGCGCTCGGGGCCGAGGATCGCCTGCATTTCCACTACGCGCTGGGCAAGGCGCTGGAGGATCGCGGCGACTATCCGGAGTCGTTCCGCCACTACGCCGAGGGCGCGCGCCTGCGCCGCGCCGAACGTCCCTACGACCACGCCGAGAGCCATGACCAGATGCTGCGGTCCAAGGCGCTCTTCACCGCGGCCTTCTTCGCCGAGCGGGCAGGGGGCGGCTCGCCCGCGCCCGACCCCATCTTCATCGTCGGCCTGCCGCGGGCGGGATCGACCCTGATCGAGCAGATCCTCGCCAGCCACTCGGCCGTCGAGGGCACCATGGAGCTGCCGGATATCGCCACCCTGGCCCGCCGCCTCGGCCGTCCGGGCGCCCGCGTCGAGGGCCCGCGCTACCCCGAGGCCCTGGCCGATCTGGACGGCGCCGCCCGCGCGGCCCTCGGCGAAGACTATCTCGAGCGCACGCGCATCCATCGCAAGAAGGGCCGGCCGCTGTTCATCGACAAGATGCCCAACAACCTGCATCACATCGGCCTGATCCAGCTGATCCTGCCGAACGCGACGATCATCGATGCGCGCCGCGCGCCGATGGCGTCCTGTTTCTCGGCGTTCAAGCAGCTGTTCGCCCGCGGCCACGCCTTCTCCTACGACCTCGCCGACCTCGGCCTCTACTACCGCGACTACGTCGAGCTGATGGCCCACTTCGACGCCGTGCTGCCCGGGCGGATCTGCCGGGTCCTCTACGAGGACGTGGTCGAGGACACCGAGGGCCAGGTGCGCCGGCTGCTCGGCCACTGCGGCCTGCCGTTTGAGGACGCCTGCCTGCGCTTCCACGAGAACGACCGGCCGGTCAGGACCGCCAGCTCAGAGCAGGTGCGCCGCCCGATCTTCCGCGAGGGCCTGGAGCAATGGCGCCGCTACGAGCCCTGGCTCGGCCCCCTCGCCGAGGCCCTGGGGCCGGAGCTGGCGGGACCGGCGGCGCCGTCCCAGGCATGAGCCTGCTGGAGGACGGGGATCCGGCGGCGGCGATCGCCGAGAACGCGGGCGCTGACGCCCCCTTCCTGATCGTCTGCGATCACGCGGGGCGGACGATCCCGCGGCGGCTCGGGACCCTCGGCGTGCCCGCCGCCGCCCTGGAACAGCACATCGCCTGGGACATCGGCGCCCTCGACCTCTCGCGCAGGTTGGGCGAGGCGCTGGGCGCCAGCCTCATCCACCAGACCTATTCGCGCCTGGTAATCGACTGCAACCGCGCCCCCGACCATCCGGGGTCGATCGTCACGATGTCGGACGGCTGGACCATCCCCGGCAACCGCGGGCTTACGCCGACGCAGGCGCAGGCGCGGCGGCGGGAGGTGTTCGATCCCTACCACGCCCGCATCGCCGCCGAACTCGATGCCCGGCTGGCGAGGGGCGTCCCCACTCTCCTGGTCCTCGTCCATAGCTTCACGCCGCGGATGGACGGCTTCGACCGCCCCTGGCACGTCGGTGTCCTGCACCTGCACGACTCGCCGGCCTCGTTCGCCCTGCTCGGGCGGTTGCGCGGGGAGGACGGCCTCGTCGTCGGCGACAACGAGCCCTACGCCATGGACGGCACGGACTACACCGCGCCGGTCCATCGGCGCGGCAGGGGCATCGACGCGGTCGAGCTGGAGATCCGCCAGGACCTGCTCCAGGACCCCGCCTCGGCGCGACGCATCGCCGACCTGTTCATCCGCCTCCTGCCCACCGTTGCGCCTTGACCGGCGCCCTCCCGATCACCCCCGGAGCGCGGGCTTCCAGCCCGCTCTTTTTTTCTCCATCGCCGCCAACGATCAAAAACAAGAGCGGGCAGGGATGCCCGCGCTCCGGGACGAGCTCACGACGCCCTCGGTCTTGACGCGGCGCCCGGTCGGCGTAGGGTCCCGGCCATTCTCCGGGGAGTCCCGCCTCAAGGGACTGAGAGGCCGCTGACGCGGCGACCCGCCGAACCTGAACCGGGTCATGCCGGCGGAGGGAGGGAACATGGGCCAGCCACCGGTCCGAAGTCGCTCCACCCCGCCAGCGCGACCCGCCCTGAACGTGAGGCCGCCGCCATGAACATCCAGTCCGCCATTCCCGTCGCCATCCCCACCGGCGAGCGCCCCGGTTCGCGCAAGGTCTATCAGGCGGGGGCCCTGCATCCCTGCCTGCGTGTCCCCTTCCGCGAGGTGGCGGTCCATCCGTCGGCGAACGAGCCGCCGGTGACCCTCTATGATCCCTCCGGCCCCTACACCGACCCCACCGCGCGGATCGACATCAAGGCCGGCCTTGAGCGGCCGCGCGAGGCCTGGGTGCGGGCGCGCGGCGACGTCGAGGAGGTCGCTCCCCGAGCGGTGAAGCCGGAGGACAACGGCGGCGCCCGCGGCAGGCGCCTGGCCCCGGAGTTCACCAGCGACCGCAAGCCCCTGCGCGCCAGGGCCGGGCGGGCGGTGACCCAGCTGGAGTACGCCCGCGCCGGCGTCATCACGCCGGAGATGGAGTTCGTCGCCATCCGCGAGAACCTGCGCCGGCGGGAGAGCGACGCCTTCATCCGCGACGGCGAGGACTTCGGGGCCGAGATCCCCGACTTCATGACCCCCAAGTTCGTCCGCTCGGAGGTGGCCCGCGGCCGGGCGATCATCCCGGCCAACGTCAACCACGGCGAGCTGGAGCCGATGGCCATCGGCCGCAACTTCCTGGTCAAGATCAACGCCAACATCGGCAACTCGGCCGTGCTGTCCTCGGTCGAGGACGAGGTCGACAAGATGGTGTGGGCGATCCGCTGGGGGGCCGACACCATCATGGACCTCTCCACGGGGCGCAACATCCACAACATCCGCGAGTGGATCATCCGCAACTGCCCGACGCCCTTGGGGACCGTGCCGATCTACCAGGCCCTGGAGAAGGTGAACGGCGTCGCCGAGGACCTCACCTGGGAGGTGTTCAAGGACACCCTGATCGAGCAGGCCGAGCAGGGCGTCGACTACTTCACCATCCACGCCGGCGTGCGGCTGCCGTACGTCCCGCTGACCGCGAAGCGCGTCACCGGCATCGTCTCGCGCGGCGGCTCGATCATGGCCAAGTGGTGCCTCGCCCATCACCGCGAGAGCTTCCTCTACGACCACTTCGAGGACATCTGCGAGATCATGCGGGCCTACGACGTGTCTTTCTCCTTAGGGGATGGCCTGCGCCCCGGCTGCATCGCCGACGCCAACGACGCGGCGCAGTTCGCGGAGCTGGAGACCCTGGGCGAGCTGACGAAAGTGGCCTGGAAACACGGCGTGCAGGTGATGATCGAGGGCCCGGGGCACGTCCCCATGCACAAGATCAAGGCCAACATGGAAAAGCAGCTGAAGGCCTGCCACGAGGCGCCGTTCTACACCTTGGGCCCGCTCACCACCGACGTCGCCCCCGGCTACGACCACATCACCTCGGCCATCGGCGCCGCTATGATCGGCTGGTTCGGCACCGCGATGCTCTGCTACGTGACGCCCAAGGAGCACCTGGGCCTCCCCGACCGCGAGGACGTCAAGCAGGGGGTGATCGCCTACAAGATCGCCGCCCACGCCGCCGACCTCGCCAAGGGCCACCCCTCGGCCCGCACCTGGGACGACGCCCTCTCGCGAGCCCGCTTCGAGTTCCGCTGGGAGGACCAGTTCAACCTCGGCCTCGATCCCGAGACGGCGCGGGAGTTCCACGACGAGACCCTGCCCAAGGAGGCGCACAAGGTCGCCCACTTCTGCTCGATGTGCGGTCCGAAGTTCTGCTCGATGAAGATCAGCCAGGAAATCCGCGACGCCGCCGCGGCGCAGAACGACGTCGAGACGGGCCTAGCGATGATGGCGGAAAAGTTCCGCGAGGGGGGCGGCGAGATCTACGTGGAGGCCAAGGGGTAGGGCCGCGTCACCCCGCTCTCCTCACCCTTCTGGGGGAGGGGGACCCCGAAGGGGTGGAGGGGGCGACGCGGCGTCCCACGATTGGGCGGTTCGCGGCGGCCGATGGCCTAACTGTTCCCGGCGGCGAAGGCCTCGTACCTGTCACGGCCCTACGCCGGGCCTTAGCGAGGTCGGCTTGGCCGCCGCGAGCTTCGCGGCCTCGACTTTGCAGTCGTACGGCAGGCCCGGCTCGGAGCAGAAGTCCGGCCAGTGGCCGCTCGAGCGCCAATAGTCCACCAGGCCGAGCCGTGCGGCCAAGGGCATGAATCGCAGGTCGCGGCGCAAGGCGGCCGTGGATGGATCGAAGAGGTCAGCCACGTGGTCGCCCATCGTCCCGGCGGAAGCAGATCGCCCGGCCAATATGAAGGCGTCGTCGACCAACCCGAGGCCCGCAAGAGCTTCAATCGCCACTGCAGAGTCCAGTTCGCTGTTGGGGGCGATCGAAAGCGCGACCCGCCGCGCCTTGGCGATATCGGTCGCGGTGTGGGTCTCATGCGCGGCGATCGCTGCGTCCAGCGCTTCGGCCGTTCGCGGGTCGAGCGGCGGCCGCGAGGCGGGGTCGTGGAACAGGGCTCCCGCCTCACGCCAGCGGCCTGCCCACTCAAAGCAGGTGATGAGGTCGGCCCAGGCTACCCAACTCTTCGGCCACACCTTGCGGACGTTGGCCAAGGCGTTGATCCCCTCGTCCGTCTTGCCGGTTTCGCACATCATTTCGGCGTTAGCCGATGCAAACGAAAACTCCGATTCGCCTGCGGCGTTCTTCTGAAGGAGTTCCGACGCCTCGTTCAGGCGGCCAGTTTCCCTGAAGAGAAAGCCGAGCCACTCGTAGCTTTCAGCCCAGGCCGGATCGACGGACACGCCCTTGCGGAGGAGCCGTTCGCGTGGGGCCCAGTCTGTTGGGGGCGCGAGCAGGGCCATTGTCACGTAGGCTTGACCAGACGCGGGATCGAGCGCCAACGCCTTGCGCGCCTCGAGGGCGGCTTCGCGGCGCAACGCCGGCGCCTGATCGGCTGGCGCACCCGCCTGAAGCAGCGCGTCGTTTTCCGCCAGATCGCTATGGGCATCGGCGGAATTGGGCGCGTGAGCCGCAATGGCGCGGTAGTCCTCGAGAATCGCGTTCACTGCGGTCGAATCGACGCGTCCGGAGCTCCAAATCTCGCAGGCGTGGATGTAGCGTCCGAGAAACGCCGGATCGGACAGTCCGCGCGTCGCGCGCGGCGCGCGGCGCGAACAAGCCAACACGCCGGCAATCTGGCCGGCGATCTGTGTCCGGAGCGCGCGCTCCTCGGAGGGGGCGCCCTCGAACTCCGCCGACCAGATCGTCACATGCTCGCGGGCGACATCGAGGTGGACGCGCACTCTCAAGGTCTCAGCCTCGCTCTGAACGAGGCCGCCGAGCATGAGGCCGACGCCCAACCGCTCGATCTCCCGATCACGGGTAGGCCCGCGCAGGGCGTCGCTCTCGGTGCGCGAGATCGCCTCGATCTGGTCGGCGGAAAGGTCGCCGACCAGATCGTCCACGACCCCGCTGGCGAGGTTGCGCGCTTCTTGGCTGGAACCCACCACGTCGAAGGGAAGGACGGCGACCCGCGTATCTGGGGCTCCGGGCTTTGGCGCCAGGGGAAGGCGATCACGGAAGGTCCACAGGACGCCAGCCGCCGCCAGCACCAGTACTGCCAGCGCCGCGATGATCCAGGCCAACGGCCTTCGCCGGATCTGCGGGTGCGGAACGGCCGGTATGGTCGCCGCATCTGCAGGTGTTCCCGCCGCCTCGTTCCCCGAAGACCGCCCGGTCAGATCGTCTAGCCGGTAGCCCACCCGCGCCACGGTCTCCACCGAGAAGCCGCCGTACGCCTCGGCCAGGCGGCGGATCGCGGCGATGCAGCGGGCGATGGCGTCGTCGCCGACGCTACGGCCATCCCAGCACAGCGCGATAAGCTCGTCCCGAGACACCACCTCGCCGCGCCGCCCGGCCAGGACCACCAGCACCTGCATGATCCTGGGCTCGAGCACCTGGCTCCGCCCGCCGACCACCACCTCGCGGGTGGATGGTCGAACCTCCATCGCGCCGAGCGCGAACCGCGCTTCCCGGGCCAGATCGAGGGTCATCGGGATTTCATCGGGGATTCATCGCCGATCCTCGGCGAACCATCAAACCCAGGCCATGTCGAGACGAGCCGAGGACGCGCTCCATGGGACACGCGATCCGAAGCGGTCGTGAACAGGGAAACTCAGCCGGCGCCAAGCTCAACCCTCCAGACGAAGACCATAGCGGAATTCGCGGTGCGCCAAAGCTCGGCGCTTCACCCAACCTTCGAAAGGAACTTCCCCATGACCCGTACTATGCTGACAGCCGGCCTCGTCGCGCTCATCTTGGGCGGCGTGGTCTCTCGTGCTACCGCCGACGACCGCATCGTCACCGAAACCGGAGTGGTCATGGCGTGGGATCTCGACCTCGCCACCCAGCAGGGGGCCAGGACGCTCGTGCGGCGCGTGGCCGCCAAGGCGGGCGACCTGTGCGCCCAGCCCGTAACCCCCCGCTCCCGCGGCGCCGAACAGTCCTGGCGCGCCTGCGTGGCCCAGGCTGTCGCCGCGTCGGTCGCGGGGTTGAACGCGCCGCTGGTCACGGCCGAATACACCCGCGCCTTCGGCGCGCCGCCGACCGTCGTCGCGGCGCGCTGAACGCAACCACCGTCACCGGCCTGGGCGACCCACCCCGGTCACCCAGGTCTGCGGCCAACTCAGGAGGCGTGCGCATCCCGCGCCCGCCTCTCGGAAGACCCGCCTGACGATGCTCTGACGGCGCGGGCCGACAGGCGCCGTGCGGGCGCGTCGGTTCGGTCGGAATTGTCCGAGCGCCTGCCGCGGTGCTCGTCTAGGGTGCCGGCGCCGATGCAGCGCTGGGAGGGGCGAATGATCCGGGGACCAATCAGGGGCGGCTCGCATGGATGGGCCTTCGGGCGCCCGCTCTTCGATCTTGCCGCCCATGGCTATGTGGAGGCCGAGTACTTCCTCGACGGCGAAGCGACGACCTACCGGCGCGACCCACGCACCGAATGGGGCCGCGACGGACGCTGGACCGCCGAGGCCGCCGGCCGCGTA
>Ga0209166_10003362_pt1 | contig 11581 bp, 12 predicted proteins | sample Coa_R1_3_FD_187151 | JGI IMG/M metagenome (GOLD analysis project Ga0209166, IMG submission 187151) | Surface soil microbial communities from Centralia Pennsylvania, which are recovering from an underground coalmine fire - Coalmine... | ecosystem: Environmental > Terrestrial > Soil >... | reverse complement strand
CCACGCCGACGGCAAATGCAACAGACCCACCGACCAGCACCGTCTCGCTGGCTGCTGCAGTGGGATCGCGCGGCGGTGGCGCGGCAGACGAGACCCACGTGGCGCTCGCCGCAGCGCGCTTCGGCCGCGTGAACGCCGCCACTCTGGGTGCCATCGGCCACCTGCTGCCTCAGCAGCACCTGGCAACTCTGCGCGTCACCCCGTGGCGGAGCTTCGCCTTCTTCTGTAGCAGCGCCGCGCAGGCTACCGCGGTCCTCGCCGACGCCGCCGCAATCGGCTTGCTGACGGACCCTCAAGACCCGGCAGCAGGGATCATCACCTGCATCGGCGCCCTCGGCTGCTGGCAGACCCAGCTCGACACCCTCGCCGAAGCTGAACGCTTCGTCGCCCATCGCCCGGCCGCGATCGAGCCAGGCGCCCTCGTCCACGTCTCGGGCTGCGACAAGTTTTGCGCCACCCGTGCTCCCGTCACGCTGACCCTCCTGGGTCGCACCGATCAGACGGGCTTCGACGTTCTGGGCGCAGACGAGGAATGACGACCTACGCCTACGTTCACGACGGCGCCGACATTTACCGCCGCTCGTTCGCGATCATCCGCGCCGAAGCCGATCTCGCCCGTCTACCGCCCGCGACGCACGACCTGGTCGTGCGCATGATCCACGCCTGTGGCATGGTCGACCTGGCCGCCGACGTGCGGTGCACCCCTGATGTGGTCGCCGTCGCCCGGGCTGCCCTGGAAGGCGGGTGCCCCATCCTGGTTGACACCCAGATGGTCGCCAACGGCATCACCCGGTCGCGCCTGCCCGTCCACAACCAGGTGCTGTGCACGCTGAGCGACCCGCGCGTAGCGGCCGTGGCCGCACGCCTCGGCACGACGCGCACGGCGGCCGCTGTTGAACTGTGGGGTCAGGACCTGGCGGGAGCGGTCGTCGCCATCGGCAACGCGCCGACGGCGCTTTTCCGCATGTTGGAGCTGATCGACGCCGGGGCCCCGCGGCCAGCCGCGATCGTCGGCGTCCCGGTTGGGTTCGTCGGCGCCGCCGAATCCAAGCAGGCGCTGATCGACCACTCCTCGGCCATCCCCTTCGTTACCGTCACGGGCCGTAGAGGTGGCAGCGCCATCGCCGCGGCAGCCGTCAATGCCCTGGCCTGCGTCCGCGAATGAGCAGTGTGGCCATCGCGCCGGGACGCCTGTTCGGTATCGGCGTCGGTCCAGGCGACCCGGACCTGATGAGCGTCAAAGCCGCCAGGCTGATTGCCGAAACGTTGACGGTGGCCTATTTCGCCGCGCGCAATCGACCCAGCATCGCTCGCGGCGTTGCGAGGCACCTGCTGACCGATTTACATCGCGAGATCCGCATCGAGTACCCGCTCACCATCGAGCGCGCGGCCCCCGACGACGCAGTCTACGAACAACTCCTGGTGGGCTGCTACGACGCTGCTGCCGGCCGAATCGAACACGAGCTCGTGCAAGGGCACGACGTCGCGGTCCTGTGCGAAGGCGATCCGTTCTTCTATGGCTCCTATACGTACGTGCACAATCGGCTTGCCGGCCGCTTCGAGACGACGGTCGTGCCAGGCATTCCGTCGCTGGTCGCCGGCGCCGCGGCAATCTCCCAGCCGCTGGCGTGCGGCGATGAGGTCCTCAGCGTGCTGAGCGGCGTCTTGAGCGTGCCGGAGCTGACGAACGCGTTGGGGAACTGCGATGCGGCGGTCATCATCAAACTCGGTCGTAACCTGCCCAGAGTGCGGCAGGCGGTCGCCGCCGCCGACCTGCTCGAGCGCGCCTTTTACATCGAGCACGCGTCAAGCGATCGGCAATTGTGCTGTCCGCTGGCACAGGCTGACTTGTCCCGGGCGCCCTATTTTTCGATGGTCGTTATTCCCAGCGCGGCGGCCAGCCGTCGGTGACGGTCGACCCCGAGCCTCGGCCGGCCGGGTGGCTGGCGGTCGTCGGCCTGGGCCCGGGGGATCCCAATTGGCTTCTACCCGAAGCGCGCGACGTGATCTCTCACGCGACCGACCTGGTCGGGTACCAGACGTATCTGGACCTGGTGCCGCCAGAGCTGCGGGTGAGCCCAAAGTTGCACGCTTCCGACAACGGCGCTGAGCTCGGCCGCGCCCGCCATGCGCTCGCCCTGGCCAGCGCCGGGCGGCGCGTGGCCGTTGTTTCATCGGGCGATCCAGGGGTTTTCGCCATGGCCTCGGCCGTCTTTGAAGCCCAATCCGCCGCCGACGCGCCGGACGACTGGCAGTTGGTCGACGTCCACGTCGTGCCGGGCGTCACCGCCGCGCTGGCCACCGCCGCACGTGTCGGCGCGCCACTTGGCCACGATTGGTGCTGCATCTCACTCTCCGACAACCTGAAACCCTGGTCGATCGTCGAACGCCGGCTCATCGGCGCCCTTGACGCGGATTTTGCCCTGGCGCTCTACAACCCGGTCTCACGCCAGCGACCCACACGGCTCGCCGACGCGTTCGCGCTGATCCGAGCCCGACGCGCTGGAACCACCCCCATCGTGCTCGGCCGCGATGTTGGCCGCCCGGGCGAGCGCGTCCGGGCTCTCTCGCTGCGTGACGTCGATCTCAGCGAATGCGACATGCGCACGGTGATCCTGGTCGGCTCTTCGACCACCCGTTTCGGAGCCTCTGGACCGGCCGGGCAGCGGGTGTTCACTCCGCGCTGGTACCCGTCCGAATCAACTGAGCGCTGATCCAGCGGCGGGCGTCGGCGACGTTGTCGACGGTCGGCACCGCCGGTGCGGCCGGTCGATGGACCATGACCACCTCGATGCCCTGTTCGCGCGCGGCGGCGAGTTTGGCCGCCGTGGCCGACCCGCCGCTGTTCTTGGTCACCAGCGTGTCGATCGCGTGTTCACTGAGCAACGCTCGCTCGGCCTGCACGTCGAATGGACCCCGGGCCAGCACCGCCGTGGCGGCCTCGAAGCGGCGCAGGTCCGGCGGTTCGATCGAGCGCACGAAAAACGTGATCCCATGCAGCCCTCGAAATGGTTCGAGCTCCTGCCGGCCGGTCGTCAACAGCACCCGTCGGGCGCCACGCGCCACCAGGGTTGCGGCCGCCTCCTGAAGATCCGCGACGCTCATCCAACGATCGCCCTCAGCCGGCGTCCAGGCCGGTCGGCAGAGCTTTAACAGCGGCACACCCACACGCCCACAGGCGGCCGCCGCATTGAACGGCATTCGTGCTGCGAACGGGTGCGTCGCATCGACGAGCACGTCGATGGCCTCGGCATCGAGGTACGCCGCCAGACCCTCGGCACCCCCGAATCCACCTGTCCGCAACTGTCCGCCGCGCACCAGCGGGCTTGACGTCCGACCGGCCAGGGACACGATCAGCTCGATTCGCTCATCTTTTGCCAACGCCGCCGCAAGGGTCGTGGCTTCGGTGGTACCGCCGAGCAGCAGCACCCGCTTGCGCGCGGACTCAGTCCGCATCAGCCGACGATGCTCGTCGCCGCAACAGATACGTATCCATGATCCATCCCTTTTTCCTGCGGATTCGTTCACGCGTCTGTCGGATCAACTCGCCAACCTCACCCAGCGGACCTGACAGCGTGACTTCATCGGGCATCCCGAGATAGGCCCCCCAGTAGATCTCGACGTCCGTTGGATCCAACTCGGCAAACGCGCAGCCGCCGTCCAGCATGACCAGCACGTTGTCAACTCCCCTGGTCCAATCCTCGGCCAGACGCCGACCGGTGGTGATGAGTATCCCTTCGCCGATGCCGTTCAGCGGCAGCTGGTGTTTGGCCGCGAGCGCCTGCATGCTGGTGACGCCAGGGATGACCTCGACCTCGAACTCCAGCAAGCCGGCGGCCAGGATCTGGTCGAGGATACGCAACGTGCTGTCGTACAGCGACGGGTCGCCGCAGACCAGAAACGCGCCGCATTCGTCGGCTGCGAGCTCATCGCGGATGACCCGGGCGTAGATGTCGGCGCGGCGCGCGTGCCAGGCGTCGACCGCCGCGCGGTAGGCCTGCGGAGACCGGTCGCGCGGCGCATCCGGTACGTCGACCACGCGGTACTGCCGCTCGGTCGCGTAACGCTCGCAGATGTCCCTCCGCACGAGAACCAGGTCGGCCGCGCCCGCGCCCTTGTCGAGCACGAAGAACACGTCGACCCGGTTCATGGCGCGGATTGCCTGCACGGTGACCTGCTCCGGGTCGCCGGCACCAATCCCGATGACGAGCACCTTGCGCATGCTGGGATCTTGCCACGCCGGTCTCAACTCGCAGCGGTGCCGGTCGACTGCGCTGCTGGAACTGCCAGGCGTGAAATGGTCGATGCGCTCACTCACCGCGGTGCGCGCGTGACGCTGTTTGGGCGGGCGAAAGGGTATTGCCCACCGTCGATCGATCTTTCGGTCTCGCACTTGCCGACGAGCCGCCACGACATTACACGCCACCCCTCGCTAGCCCTTGGGATGCCGTGCGCTTGGCAGCGCAAGCTTGGGACCGTGCCCGAACCGGGACTCTTCCGTGAGTGCTCCTGTTTCTGACGACCGGATCCCAGTTGCGACCAAACGCAGAGCCTCCACCACGAGGGCCTCCGCGGCACAGCTCGGTCGACGCGTGACAACGGAATTTATCCGTACCGCCCTGCTCTTGATCGCCGTGATCGGCTCAGGCATTGCCGCGAAGAGCCTCAGTCCTGGTGACACCGGCCAGTTGCTCGAGAATGCCGCGGCGACCGGCGCCGCCCTGGTCGCCATCATTCTGGCCGTCGGCTCCGTGTATGGCGCGCATCTCAATCCAGTGGTCAGCGGCGCAGATGCGCTGTCCGCGGATTGCGCCTCGTCGACCTGGCCGCCACCATCGTGGCCGAGGTCCTCGGCGCAATCGTCGGGGTCGTCATCGCCAATCTCATGTTTTCTTTGCCCGCCATCGGCATGTCGACCCACGTACGCAGCGGTCCCAACCTTGGCTCGGCGAGGTGGTGGCGACCTTCGGCCTCCTGCTAGTGGTCTTCGGCGTGACGCGCGGTGGGCGAAGTGCTGCCGCACCCTTCGCCGTCGGCGCTTTCATCACCGGTGCGTACTTCTTCACGTCGTCGACGAGCTTCGCCGATCCCGCCGATACGCTGGCCCCGGACACTCTCGGATACGTTTGCCGGAATCGCACCATTGTCGGTGGTGCCATTCATCTTCGCCCAGCTCGTTGGAGCCGCCCTCGCGTGCGTGATTGTGCGCGTCCTGTGGCCGCGTGGCGATGATCTCAGCCAGAACATCGTTGTGCCGCATGACGCACGAGACATCGACGCTTGCGAGGTCAAGCGTGTCTGAAAGCGCACCGAAGCAGCGGGTCCTGTTCCTGTGCACACAACTTGGCGCGTAGCCAGATAGCCGAAGGCCTGCTGCGGGCGCTCGGCGTCGATTGCTTCGAGGCGTTTCGGCCGGTACCGAGGCGACCCACGTCCACGCGCTCGCGATCCGAGCCATGGCTGAGTTCGGCATCGACAGCTCGTGCCAGGAGAGCAAAACGCTCGATGCGGTTTGCTGTTGGAAAAGCGGGATGAGCACATCCAGCAAACCGCTGTCCTGGGTGCTAGTCGTCGTTGCATGAATGAGATCCTGAGCGTTCCCGGTCCTGGGAACAACCGTCGGCTGTGCCGCGCCCGCGGGGCTTGGGGAAGCAACAGCCGATGGACTGCCGGCGGGTTTGACGGCTGACAGTGAGCTAGGCGATGCCGACGAACTCTCCAGGCCAGCCGTCCTTCGATCCTTTGATCGGGGCGTGTTGGCGGCGGGATTTGTTGACCATGGTTCGGCGGCGTTCGGCGATGACGATTCGGCATATTGATGACGCGCAGCGCGATAGAGGTTTTGAGGGGTCGCGAGAGGAGTGGATGGGCAAGGGTGATGATGGTGGGCGGCATGCCGATGCCGTGGTGGACGGTGCGGTGTCGAGCGGTCGCAGGAACGTTGGCAAACGTCGACGACGAGGACGATCACGCTGATCATCCTCGTCGTGCTGGTGATAGTCGACGCGCGGGCTGGGTTCAGTCGCGCGAAAGTTCGGCCACCGCCTTCTTGGCGTGTATGTCATGCTGGCGGTACCCAGTGGGTTGGCTCACTTCATTGCTGCACGCGTTAGTGGCTTGGACTGGATCTGCCGCCCGCTGGGTCCATTGGGCGCCCGGGCGTGACTTGATAGGAACTTGGCCCTCGGCCTCGATACAGGTGTGTCCTCCGGTCGGTCTGGTGAGTTCGATTCCGGAGCGAGGAAACTGACGATGGTCATTCTTGGAGTTGACGCCCACAAGCGAACGCACACGCTCGTCGCGATCGACGATGCTGGCTGCAAGCTGGGCGAGCGCACAGTCGCAGCAACGGCTGACGGGCATCTGCATGCACTGCAATGGGCCGCGCGCTGGCCACAGCGCCGCTTTGCTGTCGAAGACTGCCGCCACGTCTCTCGTCGCCTCGAGGTTGACCTCCTGGCCGCCGGCGAAGCAGTTGCGCGCGTGCCTACGCCCTCACCCGCCCCGGGCTCTCATTCCCGTCCCGGACGGGGGCTGCGTCAACGGATGGCGCGCAGCCCAGCCCCGCTCAGCAAAATACAGAGGGACTCGTTGCCTGACGGCGAGCTATTCCCCTGATCTGCCTGTCAGGTAGTCCTATTCGGTGAGCCCGGAATCGCAATGACGAGATGATCGCGCGGCTGACCAAGGATCCGCCGCGCTGGCGGCGTTGGTGGTGGAAGCTGTAGCATCGGCGAAACCCAGCGCCGAGCGGCCTAACTCCGCTTCAAAAGTGGTCTCGATGCCGGCCACGCTCTTGCCGGTCAGGTGGTCTCGATGGTGGTGAGAGCCGGCTCGCCGCGCTCAATGCGGCGGACGACGATGGCCGTCGCCTGGCCGTGGCGCGCAGCCGCGATACCACTCCACACCAACCACAAGGCGAGCAAGTTCCCACCAATGAACAGCGGGCCGGCTGCGGCGATGTGGAGTCCCTCAGTCAAGAAGCCGCCCAGGCCTATCGCCGACGCGCCCACTACGCCCGCGGCACGGACGGCGGCGGGCGCGCTGGTCGGAACCCCGAAGATGAGAATCACGTACCCCAGCATGAACGCCGGCCAGCCGACGGCCTGCATCGCCTCTACCAGACCGCCCATCGGGGCGGCCGTGCCCGCCGCATATGCGCTCGCCTCTGGTGCAGCCGCCAGCTCGACGGCGAATTGCACGGCCATAAAGAGCCCAGCCAAGAGGACCAGGCGCGCACCCGCCTGGCCGACGAGCGAGTCTTTTGTCCAGCCGCTGTCCAGCATGAGCCAAAGCGCCCACAGGATCGTCAGGGTCGATGCCACCGCCAGCCAGTGGGCAGCCTGCCAGGTCGGGCTGGCGAGCATAGAGGCCATCGCCTCAGGAAAGGTCCCGCTCGGACCCTGCGGGTGCAAAGCCCCTGCCAAAAAGGAACCAACGCCACCCAACGCCAGCACGGCGCCGCCCAGTCGCCGCAACACGATCGTGTGTTCCATCGCGCCCCCTCTGTCGGACCGGACCGGACCGGGCCCGAACCGAAGTGTTTTCATATTCCGATAGAGTGAAACTCTATCGGTAGAGTGGTACTCTAGTCAACGTGATGCCCGCTGTCAAGCGTCCGTACGACTCTCCGCGCCGGCGCGCACAGGCCCTGGCCACCCGACGGCGCCTGGTTGCCAGTGCGCGCCGCCTGTTCGCTGGCCAGGGCTATGCCGCGACGACGATCGAGTCCATCGCTCGTGAGGCCGACCTGGCAGTACAGACCTTCTACGCCACGTACGGCTCGAAACGAGCCGTGTTGTTTGCTCTGCTCGATGAGATGGACGAAGCGGCTGGCGTCCCCAGCTTGCTGCAGAAGCTGCGCGACGCTGGCGCAGATTGGCCCCGACAAGTTGAGGCTGTCGTCGATTTCAACATGCGGCTGTTTGGCGAATCCATCGATGTGCTCGACATCCTTCGCTCTGCGGGTGAAGCCGATCCGGACATTGCTGCCGTCGCCCGTGCAGGGGAGGAACGCCGCCGCGCGGGGCAAGCGCCGATAGTGCGCGGCTGGGCCCAGGCTGGCGCTCTTCGACCGGACCTGGACGAAACGAGCGCCGCCCACATTCTGTGGAGCCTGACCAGTCCCGAAGTGTTCGCGTTGTTCGTGGTCCGCCAAGAATGGCCGGTCACCCGGTACGCGATCTGGCTTAGGGACGCCCTTCAGCGGCTCCTCTTCAGCTGACTCTCCCCCCTCGCCGGACTGCAAGTTCAGCCGATCGCTCCTACCCACGCCACGTCGCACGCTAGGCAAGTCCACCGCGCGACACGTTCAACAAAGAGTGTTGCCGAAACACCAACGACCATCCTCTTAGAGACCTGCCGACAACAGGGCGTTTTGCCACTTTGTAGGAGGCGTGACGATCCCGCCCTGCGGCGTTTCCCGACGCTTCTCTAACCGCGGTGCCCGCCTCGGTGAGAGCCCCCGCCCGCACGAACGCTTTGAGCAACGCCAGAATCCTGCGGACGCCGATCCGCTCGCGGATGCGGCCCAGGAGGCTGGCGTGGTCGATGCGATCGAAACAGGTTGGCGTATTGGGTCGACTCGAGTTGCTCGCGCAGACCTATCGCCATGCCAAACAACCCGAGCCCATTAAGTTTGTCGAGGGTCTGATTGAGGAGCATCGCTCAGGCCCCCAGTAACAGCTACTGGTAGTACGCTGACCCGCGCAGGTTGGCGTAGTCGATGGCGATAATCTGCGGTGGTGACTCGACCGGCAGTGGCGAGCGGTCGAGGCCGTTCTTCAAGATGCCGTCTGATTTCGATACTGTGGACATTCATCCCGTGGCCATTGACACGAGGAGAACGCCGACACCCTCAGCGGCAGTGTGTGCTGGCGGTGGCCATCGTCGCGGAATGACTGATGTCGAGGCGTTCCAAGCCGAGGCAAACTGCAGAGCAATACCAGACAACCATTGTCGGTCAGGTCGCTCGAGCCAGCAGCCTCGGTCGCGGCGTTACCCTGCAGGTTCGGCGCGCCGGCAGGTGCCTGCACATTCGCAGACCCCCCTGAGCAGGGGGCGCGCAAGTCGTCTTTCCTAGCCGATCATTGATCAAGCACTGTGCCCCACCTAGACCATACGTGCCCAATTGCGGCGGAGAAGGCAATCGCCGACAGCCCCAGCATCGCGGCTGGGAGGTCTCATGCTGGCTTTTCACGGTCCAAGCGTGAAATGCTGATCGGGAAGCGTGTAGTGCTGCGTTCGTACAGAATTGAAGACGCAGAGGTCGTCTGGGAGGCACTCGAGGAGTCCCGCGACTCACTGATACGGTGGACCCCCGACATGGGTCGCCTGAGGACTGAGGACGATGTCCGTGCGGGCCTCACGGATCTGACATCGGACCAACGGGAGCGGATGATATTCGCCGTCTGGGACCGTTCCGAGGAACGATTCCTGGGCGAAGTGGGGATTTATGCTCTTGATCGTAGCCAGGCGGTCGGAGAGGTCGGGTACTGGCTCAGGGCGACTGCGCGCGGACATGGATATGTGAGCGAAGCCTTAGACGTACTTCTTCGGCGCGTAGTCATGACCGGGCTCATGCACTCAGTCCAGGCACGGATCCCGTTCGAAAACCACACCAGTCGGCGTGTGGTGGATCGCCTTGGCTTCTCACTCGCGGCCCAGTTTTGTGCGCGTACAGAGTGGGAGGCATCCACTGCGAACATGCTACTTTACACGCGTCAACTCGTCTAAAGAGAGTTCCGTGGGGCGGGTGCCCGTACGGGTGCCCGCCCGCCCTAGGCAGCTCTACGAGGGCCGAGTGTTAGGAACTGACCAAACTCCGCAAGGAGGTTGAATGCTGCGGATGAAGGTACAGCGGCATCTTCTAAGTGGTCGAAGGCTACATGCGGCAGTCTTGATGGCAGCAGAGCGTTTCCCCACCGACGGCTGAGAGACGAGTTGGTCGTCTGTCAGCCGTTCTGTGCCGACGAGGCGCCTGCCGATCGCGACGACGGAAATCGGTCGACCCAAGATGCACGACAATCGAAGTCGAGCTGCCGCAGCGCGATGGGCATGCGGGGTACCGCGTATGCCGCAGCACGGCGTCGACACCTTGTCCGTTCTGGCCCAGCTCGGTCAAGTACAAGGCGACCCCTCTGTGGCGTCGCCGCTAGAACCCGAGCCATTGCGGATAGCGTTCGTCAGCTTGTGGGCGGGGACAGAATCCCCCACTCGGGCCCCCTACAAATGGCCCATTCTGCCGAATCTTGTTGTAACAGGCCCAGCGTAGCAGTCCGTCGAAAGGCGGCGCAGTGCCCAAGGGCCTAAGAAATTTCCGGAGGTATCACTCACAATGCGACGCTTTTCACTGCTCTTCCTGCTTGCTCTTATCGTGGCGGCCGTATCGGCTCCCGGTGCGAGCGCGCAGAGTGTTCCGACCACTGGCATTGTCGCCAGCGTGGAGCGCTCACTGCCTATCCAGCCGCTTCTGCAGGCCGGCGCCCAACTCACTCCGCTGAGCAGGGTCCGCGTCATTATTCAGAAGACGAATGCTCTCGCTGACAGCAGGCTCATCGCTATCGGAGCACAAGCCGTCGTCGTCGAAGAATTCGGCATCATCCCGGCGTTTATAGCTGACCTGACCCTCGGCAATGTACTGAAGCTGGCCGCCAATCCCAATGTGCGCTACGTGTCGCTCGATGGACTCGCCAGGAAGCACGCCGACCCCATCGACGCGAGCAAGCTTCGAACGACGTATCCCGTCGATGTCGACGCACCCGCGGTTTGGAACCCGACAGCTGGATCGGGCGCGACCGGTCTCGGCGTGACGGTTGCAGTCATCGACACTGGCCTCGATCTGCAGCACGCCGACTTTCATGGCAATGTGTCGGCGGTCAATGTCAATGCCATCGCTGCCGGCACGGTTGTGCGCCCTGACTTCAATGGTGACAGCGTAGGTTTCGGCAAAGACAACGGGACGACGCCAGGCGGGACCCAGGACGGGTACGGTCATGGCACTCACGTCGCCGGGATCATCGCTGCCAAAAACCCCGATGTGCAGTACATCGGAATCGCGCCCAATGCGACCGTCATTGGTGTCAAGGTGTCCGACGACGGTGGGATGGCCTTCGAGTCAGACCTGCTGCGGGGACTCAACTGGGTCTACCTGAACCAGAGCGTGCGGCACATACGCGTGCTCAATATGTCCGTCGGCACGGGCGCTCCGGGAAGCTATGCCACGAGTCCGATCGACGCCGCAGTTGAACGTCTGTGGCACTCGGGAGTCACCGTCGTGGTGGCGGCGGGCAACCAGGGCAACGCCCCGGACGCCGTCTCCTATGCGCCGGGCAACGATCCATACGTGATCAGCGTCGGTTGCCTCGACGACAACCGGACGGCGAGCACGTCGGCTGACGACAGCCTGTGCCCGATCAGCAGTCGCGGTCTCACCCAAGATGGGTTCGCCAAGCCTGACGTGATCGCGCCTGGCCGAAAAGTCGAAAGTACACTCGCGTCCGGCAATCCCGTGCTGGCTCAGGAGTATCCCGAACGGATCACCGCAGACGGACGACATCTGCGAATGAGTGGGACCTCGATG
>Ga0209166_10003358_pt1 | contig 11589 bp, 10 predicted proteins | sample Coa_R1_3_FD_187151 | JGI IMG/M metagenome (GOLD analysis project Ga0209166, IMG submission 187151) | Surface soil microbial communities from Centralia Pennsylvania, which are recovering from an underground coalmine fire - Coalmine... | ecosystem: Environmental > Terrestrial > Soil >... | reverse complement strand
CTCATGCTCGGCGGCTTCCTCCCGCCGGAGTTCACCGTCGTCGGCTTCGCCCGCCGCCAGATGAGCGACGACGACTTCCGCGCGGTCCTGCGCCAGGGGATCGACCAGTTCAGCCGCAACCGGCCGATCAAGCGCGCGGTGTGGAACTCGTTCAGCCACGGCATCGAGTATCACGCCGGCGAGTTCCACGAGCCGCGGGCGTACGTCGAGCTGGCGAAGAGGCTGGATCGCATCGACCGGGATCGAGGGACCGCGGGCAATCGGCTCTTCTACCTCGCCGTCCCGCCGGTGCTCTACCCGGAGATCGTGAAACAGCTCGAGGCGGCCGGACTGGCCACCACCGGCGAGAAGCGCGGCGACGGGAAGCGCGGCTGGGTGCGGGTCATCGTCGAGAAGCCGTTCGGTTCCGATATCGCCTCCGCCCGGAAGCTGAACCGCGAGCTCGGACTGGCGCTGCAGGAGGACCAGATCTATCGGATCGACCACTACCTCGGCAAGGAGACGGTCCAGAACCTGGCCGTCTTCCGCTTCGGGAACGGTCTCTTCGAGCCGATCTGGAACCGGCGCTACATCGACTCGGTGCAGATCACCGTGGCCGAGACGGTCGGCGTCGAGGGCCGCGGCGAGTTCTACGACCAGACCGGTGCCCTGCGGGACATCGTGCAAAACCACGCCCTGCAGCTGATGGCGATGTTCGCGCTCGAGCCGCCGGTCGAGTTCCAGGCCTCCGACCTGCGCGACGAGAAGCTCAAGGTGCTCCGAGCCGTGAAGCCGATGTCGGCCAACGACGTGGCGGACAACGCCATCCGCGGCCAGTACGTCTCCGGCTGGGTCGAGGGGGCCAAGATGCACGCCTACCGCGACGAGCCGGAGGTCAACCCCGAGTCGCAGACGGAGACCTTCGTCGCGCTCAAGCTGGCGATCGACTCGTGGCGCTGGGCCGGCGTGCCGTTCTACCTGCGCACCGGCAAGGCGCTCCCGACCCGCGTCACCGAGATCGCCGTGCAGTTCCGGCGCGCGCCGCTGGCCCTCTTCGCACGGGCCGGAACGCCGCAGATCGACCCGAACATCCTCGCCATCCGGATCCAGCCCGACGAGGGCATCCTGCTGCGCTTCGGCGCCAAGGTGCCCGGCCAGGGGCTCCAGATCCGGAGCGTCAACATGGACTTCCGTTACGGCTCGAGCTTCGCCGTTGACTCGCCAGACGCGTACGAGACGCTCCTCCTGGACGCGATGATCGGCGACGCTTCGCTCTTCACCCGCGGCGATGAGGTCGAGCGTGCCTGGGAGATCCTCGACCCCGTCCTCCGCGCCTGGGGCCAGGATCGCGGCGGCCCACTCCACTTCTATGGGGCTGGGACCTGGGGTCCTCCGGCAGCCGACGAGCTCCTCGAGCGCGACGGCCGCGCCTGGCGCCGGCTGTAACGCGCCAGCCATGGCCCAAACGACCGCAGCTGAACGCGAGCTCGCCGTCCATCGGCGGCTCATGCGCTTCGGCGATGCCGAAACGCTCGCCACCCCGATGTGGGAGCAGCGCGGCACGAGCGTGGCCGAGATCGAGGCGGAGCTGGCGCGCCTGTGGGGCGTGCCGGAGGCCGGCGGCAGCGCGGAGGCGCTCGTCACTGAGAAGGGCCTGCCGCACGCGCGCACCTCGGTGCTCAACCTGATCGTGACCGTGGTCGACTCGACGGCCGCCGACCGGGTGGTGCAGACCATGATGAGCCTGGGGATTCGCCACCCGAGCCGCGCCATCGTGCTCGTCGCGGATCACGAGGCCGGCGGAGACGCGCTCGACGCGCGGATCAGCACGCACTGCCACACCACCCCGGTCTCCCCCGACGAGCGGATCTGCTACGAGGAGGTCGTGCTCACCGTGCGCGGGGAAGCCGCCGAGCACCTTGCCGGCGTGGTCGCGCCCCTCCTCATCCACGACCTGCCGACCTTCGTCTGGTGGCCCGGCAACCCGCCCTTCTCCCACCTGGTCTTCGACCAGCTCGTCGAGCTCGCCGATCGGCTCATCGTCGACAGCTCGGACTTCGCCGACCTGCTCGTCGGGATGCGGCGCCTCGCGACGCTTCGGCACCGGAGCGGCGTGGGTGACCTCGCCTGGGAGCGCCTCTCGATCTGGCAGGAGCGGATCGCCCAGTTCTTCGACGCGCCGCGCTTTCGGCGCTACCTGCCGAACCTGAACCGGATGATCATCCGCTACGCGGTGCCAGCCAGGGGCCGCCGCGGACGACAGGTGGCGGAGGATCCGGTCCACACGGTCGCCTCGCCGATGGCGCAGGCGGCGCTCCTGGCCGGCTGGCTCGCGGCCCGGCTCAACTGGCGACGCTACCGCACCCTGGATGCGCTGGCCGATGGCGGCTTCCGCCTCCGCCTCGAGGGCGCCTACGAGATGGTGGAGCTGCGGATCGAGCCCGAGGTCGATGACCGGCTCGCGTCGGGCGAGCTCATCTCCGTCCACCTGCGCGCCTACGGCGAGACCGGTGCAGCCGAGTTCATCATCGACCGCACCGGGGACGAGGCGACGGTCGCCACCAACGCCGACGGCATGACCGCCCTGCTCCGGCAGGTCAGCATCGAGCCACCCAACGAGGCGGAGCTCCTGAGCCAGCAGCTCACCGCCAACCTGCGGGACCCGGTCTACGAGGCCGCCCTTCGCGCGGCGGCCATCTTCCTCGGCTCGGCGCGGAGCGCAGAGGCTCCGATCAGCGAGGCGCGACCCGTCCACGCCGCGCAGGAGCTCGGCGGGTGAGCGCCCCGCCCCAAACCGCTCCGCGCTTCGTGGTGCTGCCGGACCTCAAGGCCGTGGCCCTCGAGGCCGCCGATCGGTTCGTCGCGAGCGCCCGCTCGGCGATCGACGCGAAGGGAGTCTTTCACGTGGCGCTCTCCGGGGGCACGACGCCGAATGCCGTCTTCCCCCTCCTGCGCAGCGAGCCGCACGTCAGCCGTGTCGACTGGAGCCGGGTCGAGTTCTTCTGGGGCGACGAGCGGACCGTCCCACCCGACGACCCGGAGTCGAACTTCGGGACGGCCTACCGGATGCTCATCTCGCAGCTCCCGCACGTCCGCCCCGAGTCGATCCACCGCATGCAGGCCGAGCTCCCGGACCTCGAGGCGGCGTCGCTCGCGTACGAGGCCGAGCTGCGCCTCGTGTTCGGGGTGAAGGGGGAGGCCGTTCCCGAGTTCGACCTCATCTGGCTGGGCCTCGGGCCGGACGGCCACACCGCCTCGCTCTTCCCGGGCAGCCATGCCCTGCACATCAAGGATCGGTGGGTCATGCCCAACTGGGCGCCGGCACGGGAGATGTGGCGCATGACGCTCACCTACACGGTCATCGACGCTGCGACCGAGGTCGTCTTTCTCGCCACCGGCGCGAACAAGGCCAACGCGATTCGCCACATCCGGCGCGGACGAAGCCTGCTGCCCGCCGCGCGCGTTCGAGCCCGCCAGGTCGTTTGGCTCATCGACGCCGCCGCGGCAGGGGAGCTGTCCACCGGCTCGGGCGCGGCGCGATCGGCCTGATGCCGCTCATCTGGCTCGGCGGCGCGATCGTCGCCTGCGCCGGCGCCTGGTTCGTCGGCTGGCCGACGTGGCGCGGCTACCAGGCCCGCGAGTCCCGCGACCTCAACGCAGAGCGGTACCTCGCCTGGCGCGGCCGCGCGGTGCGCCCCGGCTCGGGGTCGATCCGGGAAGGCATGACCCTCGCCGAGCGGCGGCGGCTGTACATCGCCGGCGGGCTGGCGATCGTGGCCGTGGTGTGCGCCATCGGCTACTTCGTCACCACGTAGATCCATGCCCGGCTCCGCCAGTCCCGTACGGCGCCACGCAGTCTGCAAGTCTCTTGAAGACTTGGTGACTTGAGCACGCGGACCGAAGCGTTGCGCGTCGAGCTCCTGTTCACCGAGGACGACCCGTCCTATATGGCGGCGCGCCAGAACCTGGTCGAGGTGCTCACCGAGGACGCCTTCGAGACGCCGATCCAGATGATCGTCGTCCGCTCGTTGGCCGATGCTGAGCTCCTCGCGTTCCCCGGCTCGCCAACCATTCGCCTCGACGGCGAGGACATCTGGCCCCAGGGGGCTGGCGGCATCGGCTTGTCGCGGCGCAGCTACCCGGTCAGCTCCGGGGACTCCGTCTCCACGGTTCCCGGCAAGCCGCTCATCCGTGCCGCGGTCGAGCGCGCCCGCGGCTGGAGTCACGGCCGCCGCTGACGCTCGTGCCGGACGGCATCGTCCCGGCTGCATCCGACTAGACTCCTGCCGCATGCTCGACGCCCCGCTCCGTGGCCTGTTCCTCTGGCTGGCACACCGTCGCTGGGTGGCGCGGCTGTCGCTCCACACACCATTCGTCCGGCGCGTGGCGCTCCGGTTCGTGGCCGGCACCGACCTCGAGCAGGCCGTCGAGGCCGTGCGGGTCCTCAACGGGTCAGGCATGTCCGCAACGCTCGACCACCTCGGCGAGTCGGTCACCGATCGGGCGACCGCCGAGCGGGCCGCGGCCGCCTACGTGGCGACCATCGAGCGGATCGACGCCGAGCACCTCGACGCGAACGTCAGCCTCAAGCTGACCCAGATGGGGCTCGACCTGGGGACCGACCTCTGCCTCGAGGTCCTTCGTCCGGTCGCCGAGGCGAGCCGGGCGCACGGCATCTTCGTCCGCGTCGACATGGAGTCGCACGAATACACCGACCGGACGCTCGAGGTCGTCCGTGCGCTGCGCGCGGAGGGCTACGACATCGGTCCGGTCATCCAGTCGTACCTGCATCGGTCGAAGGCCGATGTCGCCGCGCTCGCGGCCGAGCGCGTCCGCGTTCGGGTCTGCGAGGGCGCCTACGCCGAGCCGGCCACGATCGCCTGGCACGACCGCGCCAGCATCGGCGAATCGTTCGTCGAGCTCTCGCGGGTCCTGCTCGAGGCGGATGCGTACCCTGCCATCGCGACGCACGATCTCGCGATGATCGAGGCGGTCAAGCGGCTCGCAGCCGAGCGATCGATCCCGCCGGATCGGTACGAGTTCCAGATGCTGTACGGCATTCGCCGCGACCTTCAGGCACGGCTCGTCCGCGAGGGCTACCGGGTCAGGATCTACGTTCCCTTCGGGACCGAGTGGTACCCGTACTTCATGCGTCGCCTCGCGGAGCGACCCGGGAACGTCATGTTCGTGCTGCGCAGCATCTTCGGCGAGCGCAGGCGCCCGGGCTGACTCGTCACGGCGTGGCCCGCAGATCGGCGCTACACTCGGCCGAACAACCATGAGCTCTTCCAAGCGCCCGAGCACATCCAGCCTGCGTCGCTTCATCACGTCGCGACCCTACGTTCCGGTGGCGGAGATCCGGCGCCGCTTCGGGATCGATGATCCCGACTGCATGTGCTCCCTCGTTCGAGACGGCGAGACGATCTTCGTGGGCCTCCCGGAGCGCGAGGCCCTGAAGATCCAGGAACTGTGGGTCCGGCAGGAGATCGGCCTCGAGCTCTCGGTCGAGGTCCGAGCCCGGGTGGTGGTGGGCATCTACCCGATGCGCATCGCCCGCTACTTCATGGACGGCAACGGGAACGGGTACCACGCCAACGGCCACGCGCCGGGGGTCCAGGCCAACGGGGCTCATGGATACGGATACCCGTCCGCGAGCCACGCCCAACCTGATGAACGACCGGGGCCGATCGCGAGGTCGCTGCCGGGTTCCACCGCGCCGGCGCATTGACTGCGGTCCTCGTTTCGCGAGAGCTCCTCTTCGCCACGCGACTCCGCGACATCGCCGCTCAAGCGGGGGCCGAGCTCGTCCGCGTCGACAGTCCATCGCAGCTACCGGCGCCATCGGGCATCCGGCTCGTGCTCGTCGACTGGGCGGACCGCGATGTCGAATGGCCGGCGCAGCTCGCGAGCTGGCTCGACACCGCGAGCAGACCTGATCGGCCGCGGATCGTCCTGTTCGGGCCGCATACCGATCTGGCGTCCCACGCCGCCGCGAAGGCGGCAGGGCTGGGCCCGATGTGGGCGCGATCGAAGCTGCTGACCGACCTGCCTCAGCTCCTCTGAAGCGCCGTCAGCCAGTGGGATCGGGCTCGAGCTCGTCCACCTCGACGCGGATCGGCTCGATGCTCGTCCACGACGGGCCCGTGCTGGGTGCGCCGCCGTACCGCTCGCGGAGCATGGTCATCAGGACCCGCCACCCGTCGCGGAACGTGTTGAGGTTCGACTCGCCGGAGCGGCGCGGGTATTCGACGCTTGGGACCTCGGCGATCTTCAGGCCGGCGCGCACGGCGCGGGTCACGATCTGGGTCTCGATCTCGAACCCGACGGCATCCAGCGCCAGCCTGTCGAGGGCGCTCCGGCGGAACGCGCAGTACCCGTAGCACAGCTCGGTGAAGCGCGTGCCGAAGACGGTGTTGGCGACCTCCAGGAGCCGCGCATTGCCAAAGCGGCGAAGCCAGGTCATGTCGGTCGTCCCACCGCCGGAGATGAACCGCGACCCCTTCACCATGTCGAAGCCGGCCCGGAGGTGCTCGACGAAGCGCTCGATCTCGATGGGATCCATGCTCCCGTCCGCGTCGAGCATGACGACGTAGTCGCCGCGGGCCGCGGCGAAGCCGGCTCGGAGCGCGGCTCCCTTGCCCTTGGTCGTCTCGTGGATGACGACGACATCGGGCACGATCATCTTCGCCACTTCGAGGGTTCCATCTGTCGACAGGCCGTCGACGACGATGACCTCGTCCACGAACGACGGGATCCGCTCGAGCACCCAGCCGATGTTCGCCGCCTCGTTCTTGGCGGGAATCACGACGCTGACGGAGCTTCGGATACCGAGATTGGCCCGGCCCGGGGCAGGCGAAACCAGGGCAGCGCGATCCATGGGTCCCCTCGTTCGCGGGAGTGGAGAATCTGACTGGATGAGAACTGATGAGGCCGCAGGTACTAGTACCAACGGTGTAACGGATCTTTGCGGATCGGGTGGCTGGTGTCCAGTAAAGTGAGGAGGCTGGAGCAGAGAAGCGTTGCGCTCTCGCAACGGCCGTCCGGGGCCGAACGTGGCAAACTTGCTGCCCCCGCGTCACACTAGGCCTTCATGCCCACCCGTCCCCGCAAGACCCGTGTCGGAGGCATCGCTCCGCCTCCGTCCAGTGCCCGGGTCAAGGCTCCACGCTCGCCGCGAGCTTCAGGCCGATCCGATGCCGCCGTCCGACCGGACGCCTCCGGCGTCTCCGGCGACGAGGTGCGCGCGGCGGAGACGCCGGAGGCCTCCTCACGCCTGGGCGAGGCCCTGAAGGCCGAGCGCTCCGCCGCTGCCGCGCGACCACGGCTGCGGCTGCTCCAGGGTCCGGATGCCGTGGCAGACGCGCAGCGAGCCGGGCGCCGATCCCGCAAACGCGGGACGGCGACGAAGGCAACCGGACCGAAGCGCCAGGCGCGTGCTCGCACCGAGACGGCCGAACCGGGCGCCTCCTCGACAGAGACCTCGGAGGTGACCGCGCCAACGAAACGCGCACGGCATGCCGCGGACATCGCCGCGGTCACGCCAACCGACCGCGCGACATCGACCGGGTCCACCAAGCGCCCAAAGCGATCGAAGGCCGCCGCAGCATCGGGGACGGAGCAGAAGCCCACAGCAGGGACGCCGCCGGCGGAGGCGATGCCGGCTCCCAGCGACGTTCCGATTCCCACGAGCACCCCGCACCCCCGGTCTCGGCGCACCACGCGTTCGACGCATACCGCGGCGCGGGGCGTATCGCAGCCCGTCTCCGCCTCACCAGTCGCCCCCGCGACGATACCGGTCCAGGAGCCCGAGCCGCCCCATGTCACCGGCCTGTGGCGCGCCGCCCGTGCTACGCGGGGCCAGGAAGGCACCGCCGCCCCGCGCGTGAGGGTCGTGGCGCCTGCGCCGGTCTCGATCCAGGTCCTGACCGTCCCCGGGCGCGACCCCAGGATCCCGAGCCGGGCAGATGTCGTCCCGCCCGCGCTCGTCCTTCTGCTCCAGCTGGTCGTCGGGCTCATCGTAGGAGCCAATCCGCTCGTGCTGCTCGCGGCGGCGGCATCCATCGTGGCCGTCGCGTACCTCGTCCGCCGCTCGATCACCCTGGAGAGAGCTCGGGTCGTGCGCCGGCCCCACGCGCGCCCGATCTCTGAGGTGCCTGTCATCCAACCGAGCGTCGGGTCGGCCCTCGCTCAGGCCCCCAGCGCCCCGCCACCGGCCGCACCCACCGCGGCCCCCATCGCCGCGCAGCCCGTCACCCCTGCGGTCCCCCTGCGACCCGGATCCGATCTCCGCTGGCTGTGGGGGACGATCCTTCGCGACCCGACCGCGCGCCCTCCCCGTCGAGACCGCCGCTGACCCGTGACTGCCACCACCCCCCGCGGGAGCGCTTCGACGCGCCGGGATCCGCTCGCCGCCGGGGCACCCAGCGTCAGCGAGATCTCGGTCGTGATCTGCGCGTACACCCTGGACCGATGGGACGAGATTCGCCGTGCCGTGGCCTCGGTCGAGGCCCAGACCGCGCCCGTTCGCGAGATCATCCTGGTCGCCGACCATAACGAGGCGCTGCTGGCCCGCGCCGAGGCAGCCTTCCCGGCGGTCCGGGTCGTCGCGAACGCCCAGGCGCAGGGCCTGAGCGGGGCTCGGAACACCGGTGTGGCGCACGCCACCGGGGAGATCGTTGCCTTCCTCGACGACGACGCCGCCGCGGATCCGGACTGGGCGACCTGGCTGGCGGCCGGCTACGCCGATGGCACGGTACTCGGCGTCGGCGGCCTGAGCGAAGCCGATTGGGTGGAAGCCCGCCCATCCTGGTTCCCGCCCGAGTTCGACTGGGTCGTCGGGTGCAGCTACCTCGGACTGCCGACCGGGCTCGCCACCGTCCGCAACATGATCGGGTCGAACATGAGCCTTCGCCGCGCCATCTTCGACACGATCGGCGGGTTCGACGCGCGGGTCGGACGCGTCGGGAGCCTCCCGGTCGGCTGCGAGGAGACCGAGCTCTGCATCCGGGCCGTCGCCCGCTGGCCGGGCTCGCGGATCGTCTACCAACCTCGCGCCCGGGTCCGCCATCGCGTTCCTGCGGGACGCGGGACGTGGCGCTACTACCGCTCCCGGTGCCTGGCCGAGGGCCGCTCGAAGGCGAGGGTGACGCGCCTGGTCGGCGCGACCGCTGGTCTTGCCACCGAGCGCAGCTACGTCCGCAGGACCTTGCCGGCTGGCGTGCTTCGCGGTGTGCGCGACGCGATGCTGGGGCGCCGCACGGCTCCGGTGGCGCGCTCATCGGCGATCGTCGCGGGCTTCGCGCTGACCGCCCTGGGCTACGCCCACGGCATGCTGTTCGACCGGACCGATGCGAAGCCCGACCTGGGCGCGACGCCCATTCCCGGCGAGGTGGGGCCGGGATGACCGATGGGGACCTGAGCGACCTGACGGTCGTCGTGCCGGTTCGGAACGCCGAGTCGTTCATCACCGAGTGCCTGGAGGGGATCCTGTCGGACAGACCGGCCGAGGTCATCGTGGTGGACGGCCTGTCGAGCGACCGCACCCTCGAGCTGGCCGCGCGTTACCCGGTGCGGGTGCTGAGCGACGAGGGCCGAGGCGTCGCCGCGGCCCGACTGCTCGGGGCGCACGCCGCCACGACCGACTGGCTCGCCCTGGTGGACGTGGACGTCATGCTCACGAGCGGGGACCTCGCCGCGCTCCTCGACGAGGCACAGGAGGGCGGCTACACCGCCCTCCAGGCAGGGCTCGAGAGCACATCCGGGCCCGGCTACTGGGGTCGCGCCCTGGTGCAGCACCATCGGTCTGGACTCAGCAAGCACTGGTTCGGACTGGTGGCGACCGTGTTCGAGCGCGAGGCATTCCTGTCGAACGGGCTGGACGCGGCCTTCCTGTCCGGCGAGGACATCGACCTGCGCTGGCGACTCGAGCACGCTGGCGCTCGGATCGGCGTCTCGTCCCGGACGATCGTCGACCATCGGTTCGGCGACACCTTCGACTTCGCCATAGGACAGTTCCTCGCCGATGGCGGCGGCCTGGCGCGCATGGCAGGCAAGCACGGGTGGCGCGCCGCTCCGCTGCTGGGGCTGCCCTTCGCGGCCGGGGCGCGTGGTATGGCGCTCAGCCTGCTGCGGCGCGAGCCGCAGTGGATCCCGTACTACGCGACGTTCGTGGCCTTCAACTGGCTCGGGATGACGCGGCAACTCGCCCGCCAGGCCTCGCGCCGCCCAGATCCTTCGTGAGGCCGAGCAGCCAGCCGACCGATTCGGCCGCCGGCGTCGCGCGGCCGCGCTGGGCCGGCCTGGGCGGCCTCGCGGGCCTCGTCAACGGTTTCACCGCCGAGGAGCTCGCGCCGCTCATCAGCTCGTTCGGGCTGATCGCCGGCCGAATGGCATCGATGGGCCTCGGATTCCTCGCCTGGCTGGTGGCCGCTCGCCTCTTCCCGCCCGCAGAGGTGGGGCTCGCCTCCGGTGTGGTGGCGGCCATGATGCTCTGCGTTCAGCTCGCCATGGTCGGGGTTGGATCCGCGGTCATCGCCCTGCTGCCGAGCTATCGCGCGCAGCCGGCGAGGCTCATCAACCCTGCCTTCACCAGCGTCGCGTTGGCCGCCGTTGTCGCGGCGATCGCGTTCCTGGCCGTCGCACGCGCGCTCTTCCACGAGCTCGACATCGTGGTGACCATCCCGGGCCTGGCGCTCGCCTTCATCGGCATGACGCTCTTCGGCGCCGTCAACGTCCTGTACGACAACGCCTCGATCGCGATGCGGCGTGGCGACCAGGTCCTGACGCGGAACGTGGCCTTCGGCCTGGCGACGATCGCCATTCCCGTCGCGCTGGCGGGTCTCGTCGCCGGGCACGGCAGCTGGCTGATCCTGGGCGCCTGGACCGTCGCCGGCCTCGTCGCGTGCCTCCTCGGATTCGTGCAGACCGCGAGGATGTGGCCCGGGTACCGCCTTCGGGCGGAGCTCGACGTCCCGTTGGTGGCCCGGCTGGTGCGGGTCGGACTGCCGAACTGGGCGTTGACGATGACCGAGCGCGGACCAGCGCTGCTCATGCCGATCCTCGTGACCGAGCTCATTTCGCCGACCGTGAACGCCTACTGGTATGCCGTGTGGATGATGGCCTGGGTGGTCATGATCATCCCGATCTCCGCCGGACAGACGCTCTTCGCCGAGGCGGCCCGCACCCCTGAGCGAATCGCGCATGTCACGCGCCACGGGCTGCTCACCTCGCTGGGGCTCGGCGTTCCGGCGGCGATCGGCATGGCGGTCCTGGCCCATTTCGCGCTTTCGCTGCTGGGTGTCCAGTACGCCGATGCCGGCGAGTCCGCGTTGCGCATCCTGGTCGTCACCGTCATCCCGTTCTCGCTCCTGCAGGCGTATTTCGCGATCTGCCGCGCTCGTCTGCAGCTCGGCGAGGCGATCGCCGCCGGGACGATCTCCGGCACCGCCGCGGTTGCGGCCGCGATCGTGGTCGGCCAGGCCGCGGGCCTGGCGGCGATGGCGACGGCCTGGCTGGTCGTCCAGCTTGTCGCCGGAGCATGGGCCGGTATCCGCATCTTGTCGCTCACCCGCGGGCTCCCGCCCGGAATCGGCGATGACGCCAGCGAGATGC